>Ga0209700_103058_pt1 | contig 32700 bp, 10 predicted proteins | sample SiratroredBW_FD_187528 | JGI IMG/M metagenome (GOLD analysis project Ga0209700, IMG submission 187528) | Root nodule microbial communities of legume samples collected from California, USA - Siratro red BW (SPAdes) (version 2) | ecosystem: Host-associated > Plants > Roots > Nodule | place: USA...
TTTTTTTTTTTTTTTTGCAAACTTTTAAAATAAATTATTATTTTGTCTGTTATTGAGTTAGGTGTTTAACGTAAATGAGTAAGTTAACAAGACAAAGTCGTAATATTTATAGTTTTAGTACTCAAGGACTTTGATTTGTCTCAATATAAAAATATAAAAGCTTATGCCCAAAACAATAATACTAAAAATATAAAAGATACTAACTATAATGAATATGTCGTCTACGTCTGATTTAGAGGCTGAAAGCAGTTTCTCTTTTCTTTTATTTCAAAGGCATCGTACTCCACCCACTAGGTTATTCCAGTGAGGTTGTAGATTCTAGTTTCATCACTACCATTGTAAAGAATTAAAAAAAAAATGTCATAACCTTTTTTTGTTCACCAATTTTGGTTGATTTAGCGCATCCTATTCTAATCCTTGAAAGAAAAAAAAAAAGAGAAAAGAATCTGATTCATTTATATAAATATACGAGGGGCTCACAACATTTACATATTTTTAACTTCCATATTTTGTTATTCGCTGTTTTATTCTGCGCACGTATGTAAACAGTATTTTGATGTCATTGCAATAACAAGTGTTCTGCGTGGTTTTATGTTTTTTTTTTTTTTTTTTTTTTTTTTTTTTTTTTTTTTTTTTTTTTTTGTACTTTCCTCCTTTGGTTAACTCTGGGGAGACGTAGGATCATTGATCAAAATATGCTAAATTGATTTAACGCGAGAAAAATGTGATTTTGTTTTTTGTTTTATTAATGATCATGTATTGTAGTTATTTTAATTTCAGAAATAAGTATTTTAGTTTTGAAGTTTTCAATTGCTTAAATGAGATTCTTTATAATTTTCAAATCAACAATACCTTAACAACAATTAATAGATAGTTTAGTTTTTAATACCTAGGATAAGGTAGAAGCCATGTTCACTTGCCTAGAATAGAAAGTAAAATTAAGAGGAAATATTTTAAGGAAATACTAGAAGAGATATGATTTTTAAGTGAACTTTGTGAGGAAGTGTGGAGGGGGCATATGATTTTATCCAAATAATTAAATTTATTTTTTAAATCAAATAAAATATTAATTGTAATTTTAATTCAATCATGTGATGAATATATATGATAATTATTACAAATCAAATTATTTTATATTTGATTAATTTCATGATAAAAATATTAATTGTTTTCATACACGCTCTAATTCAATCATTTTTAAGATAAATTCAATAATAGCTGTAAGGCTAAAAAACGTTTTATGGCATCCTCGTGTTTTGATTTAAACAAATAAAAGAAATAAAGTCTATACTTAAAAAGACTAGACATATCTACTAGCAAATAGAGAATCAGCCATCTTCTAAAGATGGTATATAAATACAGTACACTGACATTTTTTTCGTATGCATGTGTTTAGTTTATATAGAGTCTCAAAAAAGTATCAAAGAAATTCCAAAAGAAGCCAATCACCCTAAACACCTGCTATATTCAAAAGACACACTGACTGAAAAAGGAAAATACGATAAAGAACTTGTCTGACCCAAAAGTAGTTATTCTCATTTGCATTATGTTCTTTCAATATTCATACAAGAATGAAGAAAAAGGTAAATAATCACTTTATAACAATTAGATAAAAAAAATTAACGATAATAAATATTTTAATATATAATTTACATTTTAAATTCACAATTTAAATTGTATTATAAAACTAGTTTTAACTATTGACAATTTTCTAACAATTTAGAAATAAAAATAAAAGATAAAGAAACAAGAAAGTATCAAGAATGTCTAGATAAGAACAAAGAAGAGAGCAAGATTTCAATTGTCAAATTGTATGCTATAATTTATAAGAATAGATTAGATGGGGTATTAATTTTTTAATTAGATTTTATCAATTTAAACAGTACAACAAGTACTTGATTCAAGCAAAAAAAAAAAAAAAAAAAAAAAAAAAAAAAAAAAAAAAAAAAAAAAAAAAAAAAAGGCACCAAAATTAGCTGCGTAATATAGGGATAAAACGCAATTAACTTTGGCAATAATTTTGGAAAATAAAAACTTAAAAATGTCACTAATTATTAATTTTGGAACATAACGAACCAACTATTGCAGTAACGAGAAAAGAAAATTCTCTACTTAAGTTCAACTATACATAAATTAAAAGGATGAAGCTAGTAATATATAAGACAACACAAAAGCAGAGTTTTATGATCTTAAACTAAGCAATTATTCTTCTGCCAATAGAAACTACAGCATATTTAATGTAGACCCAACTAGGTAAATGATGAAACATAGGATCATCCAATATAGAGCTCAAAATGGGGATCAGCAAAACCTCAAAGTAGCTTCAAGCTCCTTTTCATCAGCACAATTGTACCCCAGCAAATACGCTCGCGCTGTTAAAATGGAAAGATGAGTCAGAGTACTGAAGATGCAAGCGATGATGAGCAAGGGCTGATTTTAACAGCTCCAGATAAAAGGAACGAAGCCAAAGAAGATAAGTTTACCAAAACGGCCAGATCCCATAAACGGTTCTGCCTCATCAGTCACACCACCTTGCTGCTGCTCCTGAAATTTCAAAAGAATAGAAACCAATAGGAGGTTTCACAAACGTAACCATCAACTTATTTATTATTGACACTGAGCCTTTTAAAAAGATCAATTTTCATGGATAAGTATTGCAGTAAAACAACATAAAATATCATGTCAAAGAACATTCAGACTTACAGTATCAGGCTCCATTTCGGAAGGTGACAATAATCTATCAAAACAGTGCCCTGATATTGTACATACCAAAAGCTCGTTTGTGGGATCCATAATTACTTCTCTACATGTATCGTCACAAACTACAAAAGAAAATAAACGCAAATTATAAGTTCCACTCAGACCAAAGTTTAATGTAAAAAATGAATTAAAACACGTAGAAGAATTGGCAGCCATAGATACTGCTCCCACCATGAACTTGTCCAGTCTTCTCACAAATAAATACATCTCCAATTTGGTAGTAAGAGCATGTTTCCCCAGAACAAGTATGATCAGCCACCACTGCATCACTTAGGCCCCTGCTGCTTTTCCATGATGCCACTTGATCAGCTAATGTTTTGTCAAGAATTATCCTATCGTCCTTCAACTTCATATGCATAAAAAAGGGGGACAAATTACAAAAAGTTATGAAACATCTATTATATAGATGAATAAATAAGTAGATGAAAGAAAACATAATATAAAAGATGCAAATTTACTTTCCAAAACAACATTAGCATAATATTATAAAATCTCAATCAAGATAGACAATAGGAACAAAAGCAAACAATCATTGCTATATAAACTTCAGCTCCATCCCTTCTTCACCCCTTCGACTAAAAGGAGACACTTGCAGATCATGAAAAGTTGTAGAAGGACTGGAAATGTTAATCTAGCTTTTCTTTACATAGCTGAAAGGATCTTAATGCACTGGTATAAAGTTCCACATTATAATAGTTTCCATCATTACCTGTGAAGGAAGAGGAGCTTGACTTCGCTTAGCTGCTTGCATTTGAATGTAGTACTCCTTAAACTCATTTTGGCAGTTCCTAACAAGTTCAACCATGTCCTCTCCATCACGCTGCATATGAGATCACACAAATTCACAAAGTGCAGTTGATTAATTCCAACCAAGTTTCTAAGAGAGTAAAGATTAAGATACATTCTTGAAAGTGAGTTATGTATATTTCAATTTATGCACTCAAAATCCTCAACCCAAAATCACAAATTGACTAAACAATGAAATACTACTACTAAGAAAAGCAGAAATATAAATAGTGCAAATACCTGAATATATAACTTTTTCCATGGGCATTCCCTTAACTTCCGTGTAGGGGGAAGAAGGCCCCATCGCATACAGTACCTGAAATTTTTTACCATTACTATAGGCATAAATATGTATGTTAATGATACATACATGTAAAAAAGGAAATATAAATAACAAGAACTTAAAAGGAGGAGAACCAACTCCTCAAAGCCAAGCTGATAAAATAGGAGCAGCCTCCACTTCAAACAGGGGAGTTCCGTCTCTCATACCCAGCAGATATGGGACTGGCACTCCTGAGTCAAGCAGAACATCAAGACTAGCTAATTGACAGTGATCAACTCCCAAATCAAAACGATGTAAAATCCAAACCAGTCCACACAACCTAATCCTAAGCTAAATCTCTAACAAATATCATATCTCAATAACACTTTGAAAAGATGCAACTTTGAGTAGAAAACAATATGTACTTACAGACGACGCCACAATGACTCATCCGATGCAGCACAGTTTAGAAACCTACAGACCAAGGAACAAGAAACAAGGTCCTGCACCCGTAGAAAAAAAAAAAAAAAAGTCAGCTAATTCATATACCAAGGCAGACAAGAAAATAAAATTCATCTACATAGATTACTACGATTAAAGGGAGTCCTTTATTAAAAACAACTTTAAAAGGATGCATTTTCATGCACAAAGAAAACGAAAAACTGCGCTACGTGGTACCTCAGAAGACAGAAATTTAAGGATATGATGGAAAAGCTCGGGTGGAACTTTGCTGAAACAACCAGTCTCAATCCTTCTTGGCACCACCGTATTAATGACAACAATGTTCTTCTGTGCAGGTGATGAATCAGAACTCTGTTTTTCTGTATTACTCTCATCCTCCTCCGTCCGCTTTCTCTTTGCCTTTGGTTCCTCCCCAGTTTCCTCTTCCTGCAACAAAAGTCACTCAAATTAAACCTACCACGCCACAATTTCCAATAGAGCCATTACAAAAGAAACATTTTCACTGCGAACCCCCAAATCAAAACCCTAATCTATCGTCTAACACAAAAACAAAATCTAAAATCGTGAAAAGTCGCAATACCTTGTCAGAGACCTCCGAGAGAACCTCTGATTCCAAAAATTGTGCCAGAGTCTCGTCCTCGTCCTCGGAGATAGTCATGGTGTCAAGGAAACCCTAGGAAGGTGCAGAAATAAGATTTGAGACAGATCAAAGGGAAAACGGAATTGAAGAAAGACCGCCCGGTCAGAAAACCAAGAGAGAACTCCGGTGGCCGGAATTCGAAGGACGGTTGCGGTATCAGAAGGAAGCGGCAAAAGAGGATAGAAGATTGATGAGATAGTGCAAAGCAGAACGGACGGTTGGATTTTCTCGAATTTACCCGACCCGATCTACTTGCATATGGACTTTGCCCGATTCTCAGGTATAGTCTTCAATCAGATCTTTTCCAAAGTAAATCTAATCTAAATATCATTGGAATTGACAAAGATGTCCGTCATTTATTTATGTGTAGTAAAACTTTATATATTTTGTATTTATCATTTATTTTGAAAATATAATACATACTATACCTATATATATATATATATATATATCATTGCTTTGTTCCATACTTTTTTTCTATAAAAAAATTTACATTATGAGTTTATTCATGTAATTAATCCTTTTATTCATTTCATTTATTCACATAATTAATTGTTTCTCGTAAGAATTTATACCAATTTAATGCTATCTATATATAAATATGAAATTTGTAGTTATATATTTAATGACATTAATATTTTGTTCCTTAATTAAATTACAAGTTATATTTTAAACCTTTAACAAGTTTTATATTTATAAATTAAAATAAACCTCTACCAGTTAATATTAATAAATTTCATTACACTTAAATAAATTGTAGATATATATCATCAAATGTATAATCTTAGATTTTTCTTTTTATTATTTAAAAATCACTTCATTGAATAAAATTTGAAAAAAATAGTTATTTAAATATATATTTAGTATTTAAAAATTATTTAAATATAACAAATTTAAAGAATAAATTATTTAAAATATATATGACTATAAACTTATTTTATATTCAAAACTTAATAATCTAAAAAAAATTTATATATAAAAAATCAATTAAATATTATTTTAAATTGAATTCATGCAACAATATAAAATATCGATATGTATATTATCATCTTTACTCATTTAATAATATCTCACACTTTCTTATATCTGAACGAATTATAAGAAAAAAATACAAAATCTCATTAAAATACTAAAAATATATTAAAACTTTAAAACTGAAAATACCAACCTCCACATCCCAACTTTCATTACAAACAAAAATAAGGAAGAACAAGATCATCCCTTATTGTACACAAATAAATATTTTTATAAACGTTTTTTATTTTTAAAAATCAAATCATTAAGAAACTATCTAATTTTGTAAAATTTAAGAGATAAAACAAATATATTTTAAAATTATATTATTTTACATATTTAATTAAAAATAATCATCATAGGTGCACTAATATATTTCTTATGCGGACTCTTAGAATTTAAATTTACTTTTGAAGGACATATATTTTTTTAACGATATTTTTTTATAATTTTCCTCAATAGACTGCAGTGGTAAGTCTTTATCTTTACATAAATTTTTGTTGTCCTGATATCGGGACATTATGATGAAGGAAGCTTGGTCATTGGTTGTGTTTGGCACTCCATGAAAGTTCAAGGCTACACGTAACCCTCAGTAAGTGACAATAACAGCATACCAAAGCCTAACATAACACCTGCTAGCCGCAGCCAATAGCAAAACTACCAAAGAATTAAAAGTCAATTTTGTCAACCTAAGAACAAGAAGAGAGCTCTGAAAACTGATTACTATCATTTAACGTTGAGAAGCTAAGCTAGTTCTAAAAACCCAAAAGCTCTCTTGCGTTAAAACCCTACTAACATTTAACGTTAGAGGATCTGGAAAACAACAAATAAAAGAGGTAAGATTCTGATAGGGCTAATGTTAATGCTCGTGTAAGGGTAAAGTTTAACCAAGTCTACATCAAGAACATTTGATCATAAAGTAATTCTAGTAAAATGTGTGGGAGAGAAACTATTTGGATAGAAAAGTATCATCTCAAAATAAGAGAAAAAAAAAATTACTGAATTGATTTCCTGAGCTGCAAGCAACATCCACTTTTAGAAACTGGCTTGGCATGCTGTTTTCATCATTGTATCAAGGATTGTGCTACCTTTCCCTATCTGTTAATCATCAAACTGAATAAATCACTAACTTCCATACCTTCAAATTAAAGTATCATTTATTTGACCAATTTAATCATAATATACATGAGTTTGGTACATTACTGTCAGTGAATACAAGTTTCAGAGGAAGTTCTAGTTTGAATGGAAATGAGAAAATTCTGAAAATCAACTGTCTTAAAGTTTTGAATTGGATAGAAATGATATCAATCTCTTATATGAATTTTACTTCCCTCTAATTTTGTTTGAATCCCTTCGAAAGACCAATCAATTATTAAAAAAACAAAGAGACTAACAAGTTAGCAACTAACAATTTAACAAACAGTAGAAAAAGCAACAACTTTGATTACTGTTCATGCCTCATCGGTTGTTCGTGCATAGAAATGCTAATCTATGCTTGGGAGATTTGAAGAAAGAAATCAGGCACTGCAAAATTGTAAAATTGAGAAGCTAACATTCTTTTTTCATTCATGGACGGGCATAATACATGAATTCTTTATCTAGTTTTTGTCAACTCCTTGAACAAAAGAACAAGTAAATCATGTCAGTTATGAACGTGCTAAAAGAGGAATCAAATTATTTCAAAGGACAACAACACAGTAACCAAACTTTCTCAACAGTTTGCCACTGAAACTCACTCATGCCATTACCATTCAAAATAGCAGATTGAGCAAACACTTTAATTTCAACTTTTTCAAAAACCTAAGTTGGGTTCTAAAAAGGATAAGCATGTGGAAGACCTACTTCTTAGAAGGCTTCCCTTTCTTCTGAGAACCTTTCCCCTTTGTGCTATCCATTGAAGAATCCATGTTACTGTCCTTCACATTAATGGTACCCTGGCTGAATTCCGGAGACAGGATCCTAGCAATCTCAGGAAAACCAACACTGTTTCTTCCACGCAACAGCGATTGCAAATTCTGCTCCCAAATCTTGTCCTTCTTAATACCAGGACTCTGCACACCAAACATATCACTGTAAGTACCTTAAATTTAACCTAACCAACTAGTAACCAAAGTTATATAATCAAGTATTATATAAAATTGGGGATAAATAAGTGAACCCTGAAATTGTAGAGTTTGATAAACTTGGAGAGAATGAGCGCAATTTCGGAACGAGAATGGCGAGGGATGCCGAGGAAGGTGCAGAGTTCACTGGAAGATTTGCGGATCTTGGTGTTGCCGGTGCCGGTGATTTCTGCCACCGCTTTCGCCACCGTGGACACGCTCCTTCGACCCAACGACCCCATTTTCGCGACGCGTTGCGGCTGCTACCACCACTCTGCCTTCTTCAAAGTTCAAACCCCAATTCTTTACTTGGGTAAGATTGTTACCATTTTTTATAAATATTTTTTATTTATTTTTAAATAATTAGAATATGAAAATAGCTAAAAAAAGTATTTTAAATGTGCATCCTAATATCAGTTATGGAATTAGTATCTTTTATATAATAATAATATAGATAGATGAAGAAATATAAATTAGCTTGCATTTTTTTATTATTTTGTTGAAATTGTATATCTTAGTTCAATTGGTGTGAAATTAATGTTTAAAACTAAATTAAAAATGATTAAGTTCCATTATATATTTTATCGTTGAACTTTTCTATTTTACGGAACTTTTTTATTAAACCCAAGTTTTATCATTTAAATATCAAAATTATATACATTATATCTTATTGTCAAATTAATTAATTATGCGGTTTCCTCCCTCCATTTTATTTTTCAGTTAGATTTTGTTGTTTACTTTTTACAATTTGATAAATTTTATCATTGAACTTTTATCAAAATTTAAAATTTTTATCATATAATTTTCAACATTATATTCTATCTTTTTGTTAAATACGTATCAATTTACCAATAATTTAGTGATATAATAATAAATAAAATGGGGTACTAAAACTATATTACAACCGATAAATTAAATAAAAATGTTTCATATAGTATTCATTCAAAATGATGATGTAAAACGTCCATAATCATAAATATTAAGTTATTTGTTTAATTTATTTATATTCTACTATAAGAAACTACTTTAGAATATTAAGAGATTGATCAAACCCTAAAAACATAAATGTCATAGTTATAAGACTAAAATAATCTTAATTAGAAAAAGTGTTAATATAATAAAAATTTATTAGTGTAATTTTAATTGACATCTATTTTAATATCAAAATAACAAATATCCATATTGTTCAACACAATATTTTAGTTTTTTGCCTTTCAAATTTCATAATGGTAAAACTAAAATAACCTTAAGTACAACATATGTCAATATAATAATAGAAAAAAAACTATTAACATGTTATCGTAATTTGAATTAACATCACTTTTTATAGATAAATAAAATAAATACGTGAAACATACAAAAGACGACACCAAAGACAAGTGAAGGGTACAATTTTTTTCCACTTTCAAATTTCATAGTGGTGAAACTAAAATAATTTAAGTAAAACAAAACGTAAGTGTAAAAAAAAAAAATTATCCTAATTTCAAATGACATATACGTTTTATATAGATAAAGCAAAAGCAATATTTGGGAGAGAAGAGAAAAACTCTGAGCGGGAAACAATGAAGGGGAGAGAAAACTCAAAAAAATGAGAGTAACTAAAAGCATTGTAAGTTTTATACATAACTGTAGGCATGGGGTTCCACACAAAATGGAACACGTCATCTTCTACGAGCTCTCTTTACATTATCACCCAATAAAAACCCGCCACGTCACTCCTAAAATGCACGCACTGTAACAATCGAAAAGTTCCGTGGGATCGTCGAGGAGGGAACCCAAAAGCCTAAACCCTCTCACTCACGCTTTAGGGTTTCGTAATTCCAGAGTAAGGGTTTTTGGCAGAGCGAATATGGCGCTAACTAGGGTTTTCGGTGCGACCGCCGGCAGGGCCTTCATGGCGGCGGCTGCGAAGAGCGCGGCCAAGGTAAAAGCTGCTCCATCCGGCGGAGCTGCCAGAAAACCCGCGGTGAAGAAGACGACTATGGTCAGAACCAACACCGGCATACAAAAGGCGGTTCCGGTCTCTTCCGAGCTCGGCAGTTTCGTCGGCGCTTCTGAAGTATCGCGAACTTTCGCGGTTAAAAAAGTGTGGGAGTACATCAAGCAGCAGAATCTTCAGGTCTTGTTTCCGTTCTCGATCAATGCTGCTATTTCTCTCCACGATCTTAGTTTTTCAGCTCAGTTTTAAATTCTAAGCAGAGACTATTTTTCACTGTAGCAAAATAAAACGTTTTTGGGGTGTAGATATTATTTTAGCGCTCATCACGCGTTAGGTCATCGTTTGTAGTGATTGCTATAGTGAGTGTTGTTTATTATGTTTGGTATGATAACTCTTGAATATGTTTGTGCTTGTTAAGTGAGATTACTAGCAACGTTGCATCAGTGAGGCTAGAAATGTGCTGTCTTTTAGGGTTTAGAGTCGTGGCTCTGATGTGCTTTGTATTGCGTAAATCGTTGTTCTAGTTATTGGAACTGAATGGGATAGTGATTTTGGTCTCGGATTTCATGAAGCCTTCGCTTTAGTTGCTGCTTTGAAAAAGTCTTTCATTTTAGTCCTTTTTAACTTGATTTTTTCGGCCCGTATTGCACCGAAAAGGATTTTGCAAAGGGAAGACGATTTATACAATAGAGTGAAAATTTTGTGAATTCAAAGGACTAAAGTAAGACGCTTATAATTGCAGGGACTAAAATAGGGCCTTAATTGTTTGTGTTAAGATGGGTTATAGATTAGTTATTATTTAGTGATAATTTGGTTTGGGAGGGGGATAGTTTATGATTATTTATCGGCTGGTTTCTGGGGTTTCTGTCTGATCCTTATCTTTGAGATAATAATATTTTTAGTTCAAGTGTGAATTGCTAGTGTCAATCTTAATCTTGTTGGTTTTTTTCCTTCGTTTATGCTGGCATCTTTCTGCTGTATGTTTTCCTTTCATTTTTTTGTATTTTTCTTATTCTTTCTGTTATTAAAGAAGTGGAAGTTTTCATGGTATTATTTATAAAGTGTGTTTGGATTTCAGTTGGGAAACCCGAACCAACTTTCATCTTCCATTGAACAACTGTACAAACATGTATGATAATTTTCTTCACATCCGGTTAAAAGCAAAATTAATCTCGAACTATAGTTGAATTAAAAGTTAGTGAGTTGTTTTGTTGTCAACTCCAGCTGAAATCCAAACACACTCATAGAAGTAGGATAATCTATTTTGTCCTTTCAGTATTGTCTGTCTTTACAATGCATGACAATAGAGCTACTCTTATGCAGAATCCTTCAAATAAGAGGGAGGTCTTGTGTGATGCAAAGCTGAAGACCATTTTTGGTGGGAAGGATAAGGTTGGGTTCACTGAGATTGCCAGATTGCTGTCTAATCATTTTGAGAAATCAGGCTGATATTCATCTTTGAAGGTACACTTAGTGATGGGAACTTGTTCCAGTATATTAAATAGGTTATTTGCTTTTCAATTACATGGTTTGTGACCAACCGCTTAGAAACATGGAAATTTGTGGTATCGTACTTGAGGGGTTTTGAAAGTGGTGTTATTTTGTCTACTGACTGCTTTCACATTTAGTATATGTGCATGATCTTTCCAAGTCAATGTTATTCCGCATTGTTGTTTTAGATCTTACATTCAGTTATTTATCGACATCACATGATTTGACATATAACGAGTTTGGATTTGAATTAAGGATAACAAACCAAAACATAAAAAGTTCAAAAATGACGAAGCAAATACCTTTTTGCTTCAAAGATAACGTTTGTTCACAATAGTGAATGCTCAACCAAAACAAGCACATCATTGGACTGGCCAACAATTTGCATCACATGAATCCAAGGTGACTGATATTCACGAATTAACTGTGGATTCATGTTACCCATATAAATTACACTGATTCGATATTTTTCTTTTGCTTTCAATATTTGTTTATCCGAATTGAAAACATAATTATTAAAGGAAAAAGTACCGAATGCCAATTTCTCTTTCTTTGTTGTATTTAGCTATTTTATTAATTGCACATTTTATAGAGCCTGTGAATTAACGGCTCAACGCTTTTGTAGCTTGGTTTTTGATATATTTTAATACGAAATTGTTAATTGTTTACGGAGGAAGTTTGTCAAAATTTTATATATTGTATACTATAAGTAATAATTTAATACAATTAGATGGGATAAAATGAAATTAGTAACAGAAATTGAAACTTAAAAGGGCGAAATTATATTTCGCTTATAAAGTTATGTTTTCAAATCATAACCAATGACTTTTAACGTGTTTGAATTTAGTGATTGGAAAGTACCAACGTTATCAGGGGTTTGAGCACGGAAATATCTGGATTTAGATCTAATGTAATGAAAGACAAAGAAAAGAAAATTATAAGTATTTTATTCATTAACGATATGAAATATTTTATACTATTCCTTAATGTCATCATTATATACAAAATGTTTATATTAACTCATACAAAGCTGTCCTTAAAAATCATTCTAACAGAAAAAAAAATATATATATATATATATATATATATATATAATTACATGGCATGAATTCACTTTACACTGATAATTCATTATATTAAACTCGTTATACATTTATATGCTTTATGTCAAACTTCAAGTTTTCTCGTGTTTTAGTTCGGAAGAGCTGAATCCAAAAAATTGAATGAGCTAAATAAAAGACTTCCTTTATTAAAGAAGGAAATCATCAATAAAGGGGAGACCACCTGTTAATCGAAAGTAATATGGAAAACACACAATACAAGAATCACTACCCTCTTTAATACATAAAAAAAAAACTTTAATAGACATATGGGCGCAGTGAACATGACGATAACACCGGTGTGACAATTTTGGCATTCATTACGAAGACCTGCTCTGCCTGATCTAATCATTTGTGACGAGCAATGAGGTGCCATTCATCGCTTGTAGTTCTTTCTTCTTGACTCCTGATGTTTCTCACGATGATCAGAATAATCGGATGAATAAGAACGCTCATATCTACCTTTTTTACTTCTATGATATCCATCGGCACTAGAATCCTTCGATGAATACTGCTTTTTTCCGTTCTGTTTATCCATATCATTCTCGGGATGTTTAGAACACTTGGGAGTATACCTTTGTTCGATTCTTCTATTTTGATCGTCTCTGTCCACATCAGAATCTTCAGGTGAATAAGAATGCACAGCTCCGCTCTTCTGACTTCCTTGGTAGCGATCAAAACCAAAATTTTTGTGATGCTTTTGCGAATTGGAATGGGTGCTTGATGAGTGCTTATTGCTGCTCCTTTTAAACTTGGATTGTCTTTGTTGATTAGAATCAGATGAATAAGAAATCACATCCCTGCTCGTGTTATCAGCATGATCACATGCAAGACCAGAGTCTTCATCCGAATACGAACGTCTTTTTTTGGTATCTTTCCTCTCATGCTTTGGTACATTCTTTCTACTTTGATAATCCTTCTGACTGTCAGAATCTTCAGACGAATAAGGATGCTTTCTTCTGTCATCTTTACTTTTTGTGGTATCTTTCCTCTCGTGCTTTTGTACATTCTTTCTACTTTGATCATCCCTCTGACTGTCGGAATCTTCAGATGAATAAGGATGCTTTCTTCTCTCATGTTTACTCCTACCATTCCTACGACGGTCAGAACCTCTAGACAAAAAGGAGCGCTCTTGTTTAGACCTACTTTGACAATTCCTGTAACTGTCAGAATCTTCAGACGAATGCAGACTCTTGTATCTGCTCCTTCTATGACCTTCAGAGACTGAAGTTTCTGATGAACTTGACCTTGCATGACCTTGCATCTTTTTGTTTACCTTAACCTTCTTTTTCTTACGCCTCCTCTCTCCGTCAGATGATGCTTCACTATCTGAATTTATTTGTTGCTGCCTTTTGTGCTTGCTCCTTTTGGACTTCTTTGGTTTCTTAGAAAAGTTGGTTAATAACTCAGGTATATTATCCATACCAAGAAAACCTGAAAAATAGGCAATAATTATCTTTTAGACGAAAATCCAAGACTTAAAGCCATCCACTAAATAAGTTCAAAAGTAAGCTGCTAGCAGATACCTCCGTACTCATCAAATATGTCCTCGGCAACTATCTGCTGGTTGGGATCATCTGGTTTGAAACCTCCACGAGGAGGACTGATTCCTGGCCTCTGCTTGAGCTCCCATTTTAGGGGCTGCATCAGTTGCCAAACATGATAATATATATGTCAATATTATATAATCTTTTAGGAGATAAAAAAGTAGTACGCATCTTCAATCATCAAGGTTACAATTTGCACAACATTTAAAAATGCATTTCCCGATAGCAAATTGAGTGCAATAAAGGATGGTGGGAGGCATGCTAAAAAAGACTGTAGAAAATCTAAAATTGTCCAGCTGACGCTGAGTTTTCAAATTCTTCCTGAATTCATATTTTCTGCCCTTCATCTATAAGAGGGATTTTATTTTATTTTTTTCCTTTCCATGTTCTAAATTAGCTTTTTAATCCAGATATGCATGTTTGATTTTTGATTGTTTCACATAATATCTCAGTAGACATTTTCACTTTCATATCTGACAAAAGTAAAACTAGCTAACCAAAATAGACTCATCAGAGATTACAGATAGTCACGATTATGTTCCTGAATATCTTAAACTAATAAAGTAAGATAAGAAGAAATGACAATTTTGCACATGATTTTCAGCATATGTGAACATCAGTTTGTGATTAATTTTACCATGGCACAAGTTGTATTAATTTTATAAGAATAGGCTAAGTATATTGCAATTCAGTAGCTTCAAACAGTCAAATTGAATTGAAAAACAATCGTCTTATTAATATTTAATAAAAGAGTGAGGAAATAAAGGAAGGAATACAAAGAACATCTACTTTTAATGTCCAAATTAATAAATTTGTCAACAAAATTTTTTTTTTACAAATATTTAACGAAACTAAACTCTAATAACCATTCAAAAAGTCAAAGACTGAACAAAACAATGGTTCACTAAAATTAGAAACTGACCTCAGTAGGATCTGTGTGAGCAAGTATGGCATTCAAGGGATCATCTCTTTTTAATCTGCTTTCCTCATTAGGCATTATAATATCCTTCAAGGGGCATTCACGATCACCACTTTGGTGACCGTAGTTCCCACATCTTAAACATTTTACATTGCGGACTTCAACCGCGAAAGGTTTCACCCTGGCAGGAACTCCTGTTTCCAGTCTAAAAAACATTCAGTTACCAAAAGCACAATTAAATAGGTTTACAAAAGTTTATGGGGTCTAACAGCACCAATTAAAATGTGAAGAATACACTTCCATGTCGAAATATACAAGAAATTTGGTTTTGCCAAACTCAATAATAGAAGATAAGAAGGGTCTTACCAATCTGTCAATTACCAACAAACTGATCTAGGATGCACTTGATATACTACAGATTTCGTACACTTTCAACACATATATGGTGATTTAACATGTACCACACATCCATGATGTAACAACTACAGATAACTTTTTCCCTATACCACACAAGTAGGAAATTCCCAGAGTAATTGTTTGAAATTGTGGTGTTAACTTCCAAACTTGTTCTTAAGACGAGGAAGAAAGAACAGTTTCCTCTAGTGAATCTATCACTTCCAATAAGTTTAAACTTCAAACCTAAATGTTACGTTCACTAAAGAATAGAGCACACCAATGAAAAGTGGTTTGCGCAAATTTTTAAACCTTATTTTCATGAGCTTGTACTGAAAAAATAAAAAAGAAACCTTTGAAAAGACGAATAAGGCTACTCTATCCTTTTAAGTTTCGACATTGGACATAATATAGAATCCATCTTTGTCTAGAGTCTAAATTGGTACATATTTTACTTCATGTTATTCTTATTTGAACTTTAAAATGTTCTGAGTCATACTCAACAAAATAGCAAGCCAGTTATCAAATGATTCAATGATAAATAATTCAAGTTTCACTCTGAGAACTGTTTGACCTATTTTAACCCATAATTGAGACAACAACAAAAAACCTGATCTCCACACGCGGCAAAAAAATCTAATGTCCTAGCCTAAGACTCAATTATGCTTTGATTCACAACAAATCAAGCACTCCAACCAACTTAAAATAAGCACATCACCGGATAGTTTTCAATCCTTGGAATAGGACTGCATACGCAGGCCAGGCAATAATACAAACACACAAACTACAGAAAATAACAGCAATTGGCATACCTTGGTGCATTTTTAAGAACTTCGAATTCCTCTTCTGTCGGAAGAGGCCGCCCAAAAACATCCTTGGGCCTCGGTTTTTTCTTCTCTTCATTCAAATTCGTACTCTGCGGTCTAGGAGGCAAGAAACACGACTATATTCAATCATACAATAGCTAAAACCGAGTGGCAGATTAATTCCATTATTATTAAACACAAAGTAAGTGACGGAGGAGGTACATGGAAGAGGAAGGTGCATCACGAGCATTATCGTGTTGAGGTCCCTTGTCCATGTCCTCTCGTTTCTTCTCATCATTCATTTCCGCAGCTTTGGCGCTTTCGGCATTGTAGCCTGGAGGACGAACGTACATGAAACTAACAGCTTGCATAAGCTCCACCTACACAAAACCCTAATTTCAAATAACGAGTCACGAAGAGAATGAAGCCATGAAACACGAAGAGAGAGAACGCGATGCGAACCTTTTCCTTCTCCTTCTTGGAGATGAGAGCGGTTTGGCGAAAGAACTCCTGCTCCTGTGCGAACTGGAACCGCAGAGAGAGGAATTAATTGGATGATGAATTGGTATGGAATGGGAGGAATCGAAGAAAACATACCTCGCGAGAAACCTCTTCGACGCGGCGTTGGCGATTGGCGTGGGTTTGTTCGGCGATCCACTTGCGGCGTTGGTTGGGATAAGAGAGAGGATGCCATGGCTTCTGGTTGAGATAGGAGTGGCTCCAGGCGGTGCCGGATTTGGTCTTGTAGTCAACTTCTCCGTTCGCGATTCGCTTGCTCAACCTTAAGCCTCCTTCTTCCCCTTCCATCGCATCGATTATTGAATCTTCTTCACCTCTCTCTCTCTCTCTGTGGAGCACTGTTTATGTTGACCCTTCTTCAACAACAGAAGAATGGTGAATGAAAAATACTGTAAAACCTCGCGTCAATTTTTTAAATCCAGAAAGGTCGATGAATTAGATATTAAATTGTTTTTTTCAAGTAAATAATTCAATATAACATCATTCTACATTATTGAAAAATATGAGTATTTAAAAAAAAATATTAATATTTTTAATTAGTTTTATTCTTTTAAACTTTTATTAAATAAAATAACACCTTTGTGATTTTATTTTTTTTACAAATGCACTCTCTTTTTTGTATTTTAAATTAGTCCTAAAATTTATATATTGTAATTAAAGCATTTTTAAAAAATAATAGTGAAAATTCGTTATTTATAGGTACAGGCTAATATATAGATTTTAAGTATAGTTCTTGCAAATCAATAACTAAATATATTTTTTAAATATTATTCAATTTGAACTATCTTTATATTATATACGAGAGAAATTAAATATAACAAATAATAACCCTCAGCAGTTCGGCTTTTATTGTTTGTTTGCATAGCCAGATATAAATTAGGTTTTAAATTATACATTTCACAATATAAATTTTACATTCTAAAACGTAAAATTTAGAATATAAAATTTTTACTTTTTAATGTTTTAAAATGTACAATCTAAAGGTGATCAGATTACACAGTCTGAAAGTGCAAAATGAAAAACACCTCATAATTTATTTTCAGAAAGGTAGATTTTGAATTTCAAATTTTATGGAGGTACAACTTGAAAGTATTGGGAGGTGCAGAATGCAATACCGTATAAATTAATGGACACGAAAGGGTGGCAATGGCAATGGGGGTTTGGGCCAACTAAACGGTATAAAAGTGGAAGCCTATTTCTTTCTTCACCCATATATTTTTTTCCGCATCTTTATGGATGGGCATCTTTATGGATGACCAATTACTTCTTGTACTCCCACATTTGCTTTCTGCATTTGCTGAGTGGTGTGATCGTTCTCGGATGATCGTGGTAATGGGTGTTGCAAGGAAAACTTCTCCGTGTAAGTGGGAGGTAAGTGACATGTTGACTTGGTGTAGAGGTGCAGAGCTCATATTTTGTTTTGCGGAAATGAGTTTCAAAAGATGAAATTCGTAATGGATTGTGGGATGAGTGAAATGTCTTATAAAAAATGTTTTTCGTAGAAAGTTTATGTATTATAGAAAATGTTTTTCGGAAGAGGAGGGTGTGGATGAGTGTTTACAGAAAATATTTTCCGTAAAAAAGAAAATTGCTAACGAAAAATATTTTCGGTAAGAAACGTTATAATTTTGAAAAATATTTTTTAGAGGAAGATGAAAAGTGACTTAAAAAAAACGTTTTATGTAAGTCACTTTTTGTCTTACATTTCCGTAAGTCGTTTTTTATTTTATGAAAAACGTTTTTCAAAATTAACGAAAGTATAAATATCTATTCATATATTCTGATGGGGTGCAAAAAATAAATGTGAGGTGCAGGAAGCAATTGCCTTATAGATGTTCGAAAAGTCTAAAATTGTCTAGGGGTTATATTTTTAGATCATTATTTTGAATACAAGATCTAAAATACTTTTTTAGATTCAAAAATATATTTTTTCAATTACATAATTCAAAATACATTTAGCTTATTTAGAGATGTATTTAATATTGTGTATTTCGAGGATGTTATAGATTGTATAATCTAAAAATGTATTCCAAATTGTAGAGTCTATAATATTTTCAAATTTTATAATCTCAAAATATATTCCGTACAGTTTAGAATAGATTTTGAGATCTTAAATACATGTTAATCGTAGAATTTTAAATATATTTTTGAATTATAAATTTAATTCTAAATGCATGTATTTTCTGACTATATAATCTAAAATGTTTGTTTTCACTTTTTTTTCACACTTATGGAAGTATAGGGAGTGTTGAAAGAAAGAGCCATGGTGGACTTGGGCTGGTTAGTTTACTGACCCAGTGTTATAATTGTTTTCTTAAGAAATATGCTAGTATGGTATAAAAAACATGCTGTTGTTTTCACTTTCCTCCTCTTTCATTGTATTAATTCTATTATTACTTTGAAAATGAAACGAGGTATTGATGAATAGAGGTGGATGATGTTTAAGTTTACAAAATTCTCATGGTGAATATAGTTGATATAAATTTAGTCATGTAAGTTTTTAAAGTTCTTCAAAATATGTATTTACTATAAGATGAGATGCTGAAAGATTAAGGAAAACATTTGTTCTAGATTATTTGATTATTCACAGTGAATACTAAACTAATTCTTGACTGGTTTTATTGTATTGTGTAACTGACATGACAATTAATTAGCCAACCAAAAGAGCACTTAGATTTGTCTGCATATGATTGATTTTTGTCGAGGATGAAGAATAATGTTTTAGAGGAGTGACATTTGAAAGCTGAAAGCTTGCTGGATTTATGCTATCCATTTAGAGGGAAACAAATAGAAACATGTAATCTGTTATTCGTCATTTTATTCTTAATTAAGGTAGCACTTTTGTGGAGCCTAATTGTCCTACGTCTCTGTTCAGTTTGCCTTCAGTGTAATTTCATTGAAAATTTTTCTACAGATAAGATTCGAATTCAATGCATATAGACCTTTTACTTTATGTGTCCTAAGTGCATGCATATACATTTACGAGATTATCTCATATTATGCCCAAAAACATCTCTGCTAAGATGTCAATTTCTATAACTTTCAGTTTTGTTTTCGAATATCTGCAATGTGCTGCAAACATAAATGGAATCACTCAATTGACTTCTCAAAATGCAGCCCTTTTGAGGTCCCACTCACATGTAAATGTTTGAAATGCATATGCATTGAATTGCTGCAATTTGTAAAGATTGCAGACTCTGGTGGCATCTGGTTCCTAAGCTAACTACCGAATCTTTGTTCTTTACTTTTGACCAATTTCTTGCTCAGTATCACGATTAACTGAATGCTGGATTGCTACTTAACATCTCTTGATGATATCATGATTCTTCTATGGACAAAAGTTACATTCCTCAAAGTTTGTTTATTCTTTGTAGTTGTAACTTCTTGAAACTTTCGGTTATGGTTGCCTACACTTTGGATATGTGCAATGTTCTGTAAGGCTGTAAGCATAGCATCACTCACATTGACTTCTCTATCTCAGCATGAAGCCTTTCTGAGGTCCCACTCACACGTAAAATTGTTGAATTGGACTTCAGCAAATTGCAAAGATTGCAGAACTTTGATGGTACCTAAGCCAATCTTCGAATCTTATTTCATTTTTGACCAATTCTTGTTCAGTATCATGGCTTACTGAATGCAACTTAAATGACATCTCTTGACAATATCATGATTCTTCCGTGAATAAGTTTCATTCCTCAATTTTGTTTATTCTTTGTAGGTAATTGGTTACAATGTAGGAACACAAGTAGCATATTCTTCATTCATTCATCATCTCATCTTCCAAGAAGTATAAAATTCTTCCTTTGTTTGGAATTTGTAACTTGGGTTATGTTCAAAACACATGTCGTACCCTGAAATTAAAGTATACTGGTTTTCCTTTGATACACATGCTGCATATGTGCATGCTTTTACACAAAGTAGGAAGGGCATGTAATGAGTGAGTCTTAGAAGTATCTACACATATCAACACAATAATGGAGATGAAAAGATAAATTTGGTGTAACATCTAACTAACAATGAAAATGAGTGTGATTTACCTAGGCATAGAGCTTCCATTATATGCTCATGTGCTTTCTTTTTGGAGTTAGTGTGGGAGAAGGGAGATTTCTTGCATCTGTTCAAGAACAGGTGCTTGACAATTACACATAATGCCTGCATTAAGGGGTTTGGTTGATGGTCAGAAAATGCGTAGGTATGATAGGAACCTTTCACTTCTGTTGCTTGAGTTAGGTGGAGGCCAAATTGGACCACAAAATTATCAGACTTCACAGATGTTTTTTGCTATTTCTATTGCTAGACTTCTATTAATATATATTTTCTGGTTGTGGATGGCATATAATAATGCATCCTTTTTTACTTCTGAACGTAAGCACAGGGATAACATTTTCTATGCCGCAAAATATTCACTTTCTTAACTTTGTTATTTATTAAACCATCATGGAAAGCCTGATAACTTAGGTTATAACTATGCGTGCAGTACCTTTTTGTTGTTTATGACTAAATACCTAACACTTAGTGGAAATGAGCAACGTCAAGTGTGATAAAATAATTATGTTCAAGTTTGATGGAGTCGATCTTAACTTACTTTTTTCTAATAATGATCCTGTTCTGCTTCTCCATATCTCACACTCGGATTAACTTTAGGATAACCTTCTCAAAATTAATCTGCTAATTCAGTAACAAGCTGATTACAAGATCATATATACCATACAATTTGTTGGGAAATTTCACATTGTTTACCTCGATTCTTAAAGTGTGACTCACATATTTGTTTGACAATATTATTTGATGTCAATTGGTTTTAAAACATTCTACTTGTTTAGATGTTACTGTTTGTAAGCAAAATTATAAGCAGCCCTTTTCTATGTCCAACCTCAAAGTGATTAGAGTGGATGATGCACTATGCTGAAGTAGACTCACGGATCTTAGGTATCCCTTTTTATATAGAGGAAGTATCAACCTGATTTCAGTGGTCTTCTTGGTACTCACTACTCATAACACATTGCCATCCATCCACTTTCAATTATTTTATGAAGCTGATTTTGATGTCCATTAAGTAGGCTTAATCTTGATTACCATTTGGTTTTCAATTATGCCATCATTTATTCATCATTGGATGATGAATAACACTTGGTTAGTTGGTTGGTTGGATCAATTTTAATGGTATGCTAATTCTTCTAAGCATTCTAATCCACTATACTCCTTAATCATGAGTGAAAAATTCAACAAAAGCTCTGATAATTTCCACTAAATCAGAAAAAAGAGTAAATAAACAGTGTGTGCACTTAGTCTAAAGAGCTTTTACACAGTCATTCATTCACAGACTGCCATGTATGACAAGTGTGTTGATCTTTACAGTGACTATCTTTGGAATCATACTAAGAGTTTTTATTGATTGACAATGTAAATTTTGTTTATTCTGACGGTGTGTATAAATTAGATCAGATTCTTAGTTCAGAAAGGAAACAACAAACATGTTGATTCAAAAGCTGGACAATGATCTACAATGGTGTTTGAGAGATAGAAAACGGTTCTGAGCATTCAGCCTTAAACGTCTGGACGTTATCTTTGACCTTTATGCTGATTAGAATGCATAGTGTTATTTCTCTAGCTTCTTATCATGTGGCATACATAAACACATTGCATTAATGTAGTTGAATTTATGTTGAAGAAGAAACATAAAGTTAGTATTCTCTAATCTATTAAAAATAAGTCTTGTACATCCAACTCAGTCAGGGAGAGTTGATGAAGTTTCAATACATGAGTTCCATCGAAAGTCTAGTATTTTAGCATTATTCCTCAGTTAACTTGTACAAAAACTCTTCAAGTTCTCGTGGTGTTTGTATGGGATCTCCGTCATAATTTTGATCTACCTAACTCTACGCAGTGCAAAATAAGCAACTAGTCGATAACCCACCAACATCAGGGCCATAATGCACACATCAACCCACAAATGATTCAAGCCCATTGATTTGATAGGAGGAAAATCTGCCACTTTGCACAGCTCCCCCTTTGAACATTCATAGTAGTCATTTTCATTGTACTGGACACCTAAAAGCAGCTTGTAACAGTAGTAGCTGTAGCTCAAGTACTTGAGCCACACAATGAATGGAGGAATCTGTTGTATATAGTACCCTCCAGCAATGAGAAACACAAGGGTTGTCACAGAAGCTAGAGTAGTTGCCTGTTTAATCTCCATCAAAATAGCACCAAATGCTAAGCCAAGGCTTTGAGACACAACAACACTGTACAGAACCACAAGAAGAGAAAGGATAAAAGTCACAGGATCAGGTTTAAGCCCTCCCATCCAATAGATTATGAAAACAAATGCAGTTGGAAGTGCAAGCTCCAGTGGCAAGTCTCCTATTGTTCTGGCAAGAAAGTAGGAAGAAAGACGGTACATTCCTGATGACCGTTCCTTGATCAGCATTCTCCTCTCTTGAGGGAATGTGAAAACAGCATTGTAGAGAGGGTAGAATCCCCAGAAAACAGAAAAGAAAAAGAGCAAGGCAACCTGCATTACACATACAGTACAACCACATATTAGTCCCTCTTAAGGGGTATAGTTTACAAAACAAAAAATGTAGCCAAGCAATATTAATCATAGTTTGATGTTGACATTAATATGAAAAGGAACTCGATCAGATTAAAGGCCTAATCATACATGTTACCAGAACTTTTTTAGTTGTTATTAATTGGCTGTCAATATCATCAACTGGAAAAGATAAATTGAAGCAATTCCTACTTACCCGATCTTCAATGTGTGACTCCGGAGTATGCCACCACAATAGTCCACCAAGAAAAGCGACACTTACAACTTGGAATATTCTCAGCCTGTTGAAGGCTTCATATCTTCGCTCCTTCACTCCCCTTTGTAATAGTACTTTGAACTGATGCCACCAGCTCGTGCTCCATTGTTCTGGCTTTATCGAATTTCCTGCATCAATTCATCAATAGAGACATTTCAGGCCACTGGGACTAATAATAGAGCTATGATTGTTTTTCCCTTAAAGATAGAAAAGAAGACCTACTTGCACAAGCATCTTTTGTGATATTGTGGTTGTTCACTTCCAGGCTGCAAACCTCAGCTTTCAGCCTCGTAGCTATATTCTTCTCATAAGCAGAGATGAGAGATTCCCTCACCTGTTTCCTCTCTTGTTCCAGCCCTTCATTTTGTTCAACTGCTTGCTTGGAGTCTGGGGCAATCCCTGCAATGCATAGTAACAGTGTTAGTGTATTGCTTTTTCTAAATAATACCGAATCCGAGACCTTGCCTATGCATATATCAAATATTTACTTATGATACATGACTCTCTCCAAATTACCAAAACCATAACAAACTGGTCATTTTAAGTGAAGAAAAATTTAGGGCTCTACCTCCAGTTCACAAGTAAAACATAGTAGACCCAGTTAAGCAATGATAAAAGGAAAAAAGTATGTGCCCAGCTTCCACTTTTGAGGTTCATTGGTTTTATAGCTATTAACTCTCATTGGAAAAAAAGGAACTGAAAGTGTGAAACAAATGATTATTGTCCATTACCGTTGGCAAGATCAAGCAAGAGATCAGCTGGATTAACAGTGACACATGTGGAGAAGCCAACAGAAGAGAAGTAGTCCAAGGCAGTTGAAGCAGGACCATAATAGATGGGGCAGCCTTCAGAGAGCAAGACCACCTTGTCAAACATATAGTAGAGCCTACTAGAGGGTTGGTGAATAGTGGTGATAACAGTTCTACCCCCACTAGCGAGGCGCTTGATTGTGTTGAGGATTCTTTGTGCTGTGGTGGAATCCAAGCCTGAAGTAGGCTCATCCAGCAACAGGAGGCTTGGGTTGATGAGCATTTCTTGGCCTATGCTCACTCTTTTCTTCTCTCCACCTGATATTCCTCTAAAAAGTGGGCCACCTATCATGCTGCTCCTGCAACGAGTCAGTCCTAGCTCAGTGATCACTCTCTCTACATGCTGAACTTTTTCATCTCTGGTCAAGCTGTTGGGCAGCCTTAAAAGTGCAGTGAACACTAGAGTTTCAGTGACAGTTAGGTGAGGGTATAGCACATCATCCTGAGCCACAAAACCTGTTCTTCTCTTCATGGTACCAGAGAAAGGTTGGCCGTTGTACGTGATCTTACCAGATAGTTTGCCGCTGAGCCGGCCTCCAAGTGCTGTGAGAAGTGTGGTTTTGCCACTCCCTGATGGCCCCAACATAGCTAGTATTTCTCCTGGACACACCACACCAGTGATTCCGTTCAGTATGGTCTTCTCCTTGCAAGTCCATGTACTGCCCCAGCATCCTCCTTTCTGCTCTAGTTTAACTTTGTACACCAGTTCCTCAAACTGCAAACCAACACACAAGAGATTAGCAACTGCGTATTTATCATCAATGTATGCATAGAATCAATGCAAGTGTGTTATATGAGTAGTATAGGCGCTCATATCACCTTGAGAGTTATAGGGTACATAATGAGTTTTGGAAAAGGTTGTTGTTGTTCATTGGTGTGCATGGGATGAGAAAGGACCGTTGAGCTAGGGGGTTCAGTCATCTCTGGGGGTCCTTCCACAGAGTGATGACTATTACAGTATTCTGGTTTTGGTGCTATGCAATTCTGTGGCATGGCTAGAGAAGTAAGGGATTCTCAGTGTTTTGGTGAAAATAGTGGTGATAGGGAGTGGTGAGGGGTGGTGAGGATTGAGAACTGAGAGAAGTTAATATGTTGCTTTTAACTTGATGTTCCAATGTGTAGCTAGGAGCAAGGCATGAATATATAGCAAGGACTAGGATGTGCACTGTGTGCCAAGCCCGTATATAGGCCACCCTTGGATGGTGGAATCCCACCTTTTTATCTCAAATTATTCTATCACGACCAAGCTCACCAAAAAACTTAGAAATTCTGAACCGTTGCTTAAGATCATTCTTGCCTTTTCCATTTCTAACACATTTTTTTTTCACGATCTACCTTTATTAATTTCACTGTTTTCTAATTCTAAACCTCCTGATTGAAACAACATTTATACAACAGTAGCTAGTTGATCCAAGGAACAACACATGCATACGAAAAGATCATAACTCAACAAGGAAAACCGGTTTCCACTTCTATCAAAAGTTCAATACTTTTTCCCCTTTGGGTTTTACATCAATATTTTTCACTAGGCCATGAAGTGATGTGGGTAAAAATTCAAGCCACAATCACAAACAATAAAATAAGAACAGAAATCCGGTCACGCAAACAAAAAGATGAATACAGAGTTGCTGCATCACCTTTTTCATTTCTAGTGATATTAGAGGGATTTTTGTTATCATATTCATGCAAATAAAAGGAAATGCCTGTACCTCCTGTTGTGACAACGATAGTATTTTTGTTTCGTAACTATGTACGTGCTCATAAGTTTTGAAGCAAGTGGGTCTCTTTAATGCTTTGTGATATTACCCTCGAGATTTTTAGCTATCTGTTGGATATGCTTTGTTCATTTTACGCTACCATTCTTTTCACGTTCAAGATGATTGTACTGTGCATACTAGGTTGTGAACATGTGAAAATAGAAAGCACTCAACATTTGAATACTGCTACAATAGAGTGTGACCATGATGGCTCTTCCACCATTTCAACAATGGACAAACAAATTCAGTTGAACAAGCACTAAACCATGGTGAATAGTCCTTTGTACATTTGTGGCAGTCTTTTTAACATTCTTAGTTCTAATCTTTTTGCCAATCTCCTTTCCTTTTCTTAGGAAATACTGCATACTGTCATATCCCCTTCTCAAAAAACTAATTTGCAAACTCAACATTGTTATGAGGCATGACCATGAACTCTTAAAGATTAATTTAAACTTGAGGCTGAACAAGTTTTTGAAGTAAGATCCAAACCCAATATCTAATTTCTCTAAAGTAAACATTTTTTTGGTTAAGCCTCTTCGTACCTGAAATATGCTCTATCTTTCTGGAATCTGATTACTGATATGCCCTCTAGAGGTAAAACATGAAAACCATTACAGAGGCCACTGTACTATTGATCAGAAATTTCAATTGATTGCCTTCATATATGTCTTACATATGAAGACTAGAATCTATAACTACATTACAGTTAATGACATTTCTCTCTGCATGGATTTTTATTTCTTATTCAGTTATTTCTGAGCCTCTAAAAGATTTGTATGAGGAAGATTATAAGCACAAGAGATGGTACATTATCACCTATTGACGTGGGAAAGAGAAGAAATATCTTTTTAAGGATCATGACATCTGTGGTTAGTCTGTCATTTTTCTCAACCGCTTACAAATAATCATGGAATTTAACATCTTTTTAGAATATGAATGGATGAGAATTTTGGTTGTTTTTCATTTAAATTTTTTCGTTTACAATGCTATTATTATTGTTATTATCATTTGGTACGTTTTGAGGACAACGACATGATTTTGTCTCCCCCATGTGCTTGGTGTTAGTTATGGTCAAGCAGTGAGTAAAAGAACCCTCCAAAATGAAACCAAAAGTGCGTTATATTCTCTTGCCTCTTTACTCTGCATGTGATAGCCATCCATCGGAAAAAAAAAAGAGAGAGAGAAGAAAATCAAACAATTTTTTCAAAACTTTTAATTCCTCATTCCCATGACAACTCTCTTTGCCCTGCAAGTTTTGGCTGAACAGTTGTCATGTGTCTGATGCAATAGAAGTTGATAATAAAGTTGGATGCCTCACAGTGAAAACTTTACATTCCTCGAAGTAGAAGAAGCAAGAATAAATTCAAAAGAATGAAGAACAGGAAAAAGGTACGTGAGGATTTTACCAAGATCATTAAACTTGTCTAGCTATGTACTACTTTATTTTGGATGATGGTAAATGTAAAGGTGAAATTAATGGTGCATTACTTTGCAAAGCTAAGTGATTCCTACATGAATATATATTCCCTCTAGCAACATGGTATTGATTATCTATCTAGCACTGTTATTTTCAACATTCGTATCACCGAAATTCGATATGACTGTTTTTATTATATCATTCTGTGTTATCATATCAGTGGTGTTCAGTTAAAAGGCAAGGGAAGTGAAGTTAGATGCTAAGCAAGGTGTTTACTATTCACCCCTTTCCTCTTTTAATCTAATACTTTCCATTTAATCTGAATGAGAGGAATGATTAAAGGTTGAACCCATCAATCAGATTCCAATTTCTGTCCATAAAAATAATTTATTTTTTCTTTTGGTAGAGCACTCAGATAAATGGTATCTATAATGGGTCCGGTGGGAGGGTACCTTTTCAGTGTGGAACACTTAGAGCATTGGCTTCTTCACACTAAGTGCGCATATATATGTGTTTTCTGTCGTCAACTTGTGTATTAATTTATGTGTATAGATATGCATATATAATTAATTAACCCCTTTTTTTTCCCTTCTTTCTTCCACTTGGAGACCCCTTGCTTTTTCACATATTCTCATTCATTCCCTCTCCTTTCATTTTCACATTTCTTCTGCATAATTAACTCTTAGACTTAGCCCTGCACTGCATGGATTCCCTTGTTTATTTTTCTGGTATATCTGCCCTTAACACAAACCACACAAGCCGTCAATTTGAACCTTCTTGAACCAAATTTTATACACAACGTGGAATATTTATGAATTTCCATTTGGAATGTCCTCCTTTTACATCAAGGGGATTATATTATTATGATAAGATTCATAAGATAAGTGTCTTGTGTTAGTACCTTTGCCTATTAATTGTAAAGTCCATTCCATTCTGATGTAAACAAAAATATATTCTATTATCTTGTTTCATAACGGATAATAATAAATTGGTTCACCACTACTGTGTCATTTGACTATGCTTATTCCATAACTTTGATTGAGATGGGGACTCATAATCCATGGAACACTCTCGTGTACATATCCCACAGATTTTTATGGGGAACAGATATCAAATTTCACCAACACATTTGCCACACCATTCTCTGTTTTAACGTGTAAACAAAATGCATAATGCACAGTGAATTTACTGTGTAGCATGCCTCACATTTCACTGTCGGAGAAGATTCCATGATAGCCAGGGAAAGAGTTGAAATTGTTTGCATAATGTGTAACTTTATAGTTAATGTTGTTTTCATTGTGAATTAACACAATAATTATAAATTCTATGCATTATTCAATGCTCCATAATGTAATGAATGATTAAGAACATAAAGTTTGGACTTAGAATTATAAATTGTTCAATGCATATCTTACATATATCTTGATTTTTAATGGTTATTAGTTCAATCTCAGAGTTTAAGTTCAGTGAATTCTTTTAGAGCTAATGTTAAGTTTCAAGGAATTAATAACCAGACCCACATACACCAATATGATTAGTAAACTGTGGCACGTGTTAAAGTTCATTCCCCTTCTTACCAATGCACTAATTTTACTTTTTAATGTTTTTAATTGAGAATGACTTGTTTGCGTCTAAGAACTAACTATTATGATTTATTGAGTCAAACATGTTCTTTATTCTTCATAAATAGGTGAGCTTTAAAGATATGAATTTCTTTTCCTACTTTTATGTGATTTTTATTAGTTGTTTAAGTCTTCAACAAATGACTATTTCACGTTGTGAAAGTTAAAGACAAAATATAATAATTTAAATTTTTTTGAGGGAGGAAGTTGAAAGGAAAAATATGTTATAAAAACCATTACCGAAATTCGTTTATTTTATGATAACTAAAAATATTAGTTTTAATGATTAAAAAATAAATATTTTTAATAAAGATAAAATATAAATTCACTTGTTAGAAATATCATATTAAGTTTTTTATTTCTTTTATTTTACAAGCTAAGTTAGCCTTATCAGAGGTTCAATTTATTGGTGGATTGATACTATTTTCTTATTCAAGCTCAAGCTTACTTTCACAGAGCCACTATTTAGCCCTGTATTACATTTTTTTTTGTAGTCTTGTATTACTTTTAGGTTAAAGTTTATAATTTAGTAAAAAAAATACGTATATTTAGTTGTGTTAAATATTTAGTTTTCCGTAAGAGCATATTTATAATGAAATTAATAGTTTTATCTTTGAGCTCTCGGTGTAATTTCTTAAATAAGTGAAAACTCCAATTCAATTACTTACCAAACAAGCCAAAAAAATATTACCCTGATTATAATGACTGTGTAGTTAAAAGTATATTTGTTTTTCACTTTTTTTTTTTAATAAGATTATTTTCCAATTATATTTATTTTAACAATTATACTATTTATGATATTTATTTTATTATATTAGCATTAGATTTTAAGAAATTGATATTGTTAACGATACTTTTTTACATTACTCTGTTTTCCAATTATTATATTAATTAACATTGTATCTATCGACGGGAATCTAACAAAAAAATAGTTGTTAACTTTATCGGTTTATTTAATAGCTTAGTTACCAAATGATAAGTCATTATTTTATCATATGTTCATATTACTCAATTTAATAGGAATTTAACTTTAGTTTTTATTTTTTATTGATATTTATCTTTAAGTGTGAAAAAATAGTAAACATTATAAAAAAATGATTGAATCTAAACATTTTTTTTAAATATAATTGGATGATCGTCATTCAAATCATAGTTTTATATATCAAATAATTTGTTAATAGTTTCTTTTGAAATTCAAATTTCGTTTACAACTTAAAACTTTTAACAAATTTATTTTAGTAGATTGTTTTCTAAAATTAATCTTATTAATTATTTTTTCTTCTTAAATTAAGATGGATAAATAATAATATGTAAAGTCAAAGAAATATTGAGAGAAAAGAAATACATGTTATATTTTATATTGATTTGACTAAGGAGACTATATCCAATTATCAATTAATAGTTTGATTTTTATTAGGCTCTGTAAATTATAATATTATTTAAAATTGTAGTAATTTTTAATTGATCTCTTAATTATTATCTTTTTAAATTATAGTTATTCTTAAATAATTTCTTTTTCATTATAGTAGTCATTTTTAACTTAACTCAAATATTTTTTTAACAAGTCATTCATGACGAATATTTTAAGTTAAATAATCAATCTTAATTAATATAAAATATTATGTGAAATATGATAAATAGATCATTTGATTTTAATTATTAGAAGAAGATTACGTCTTTCAATGATCATAAACAAATATATGATATAATTTTTTTATTAGTGTATCCCTTACAATTATTTAGATACAAACACATTATCGAACTTTTAGTATAATTTTTTAAATAAATGGATTTTTCACATTTATATAAGCATAATAATACTTATACAATTAACCCTCTAATATAATTTTATCTATATATTTCTATCAAATTATTTAAGAAAACTAAACAAAAGTTGAAAAGAAAAATACAAAATTAACTAGTTATTTAAGAAAACAAAACATACTAAACAAAAGTTTAAAAAGAAAAGTACAAAATTAACAAATACTCCAATTTGTAAAAGTCAACCATTATCTACCAACTTGTCAACTTGTCCACTTTTAAATGTTTTCACCTTTATTTACCCTTACTATACAAATATGATTTATCATAGAATAATCAAGTAAACTTTCACATATTCTTAAATTTTACCATAATGTTAATTTTATATCTTCGACTCCACGTGACCAATGCAATGTATCTTACACGTCAACTTCAACTTCAACGTCAACATCAAGTTAAAATTTATTATGATCCGCATAAAAAAACCATATTTATCTTAAACTTTTCATACAGAATACTATAAATTTTTATTAGAACAATATTTAAAATTTGAAATTTCTTATTATTTTCCATTCGTCTCACTATTATTTGTTTAGATAAGAAACATTCTCTTATTATTTGATTTCCTGCAGTCAGTATTGGAAGAACTATATCCTAACTCTCTTAAACTTTTTACTAATATTTTATTTTGCTTTGTTATCTTTTCTGGTTTATTCTTCTTCCAATAACTATTTACACGACAAAGTCTCAACGATGATAACTTTGTGAATTGATAATTGATCAATGTAATATATATATATATATATATATATATATATATATATATATATATATATATATATATAATACACTTACGCTTTTATTAATTTACTCAAATTTGTTAAATTTTTCCAATTCAATGTTAAGAGTTTTAAAATAACATCTAACATAATATTTATGCAGTCTTTAGATAGCGTAAATGAGTCCTTTTATATCAGTTATTTGAAGTAAATTATATTATCTTGAGACAAGGCATAGATGCTAGTGATGTGAAAAAATTATTATTTGTAAAAGAACCTTTTATGGTGATTCATAATATTTTAAAACTGACATTGAAATGGTAAGATTACTATTAAGATTTTATCATGTTACATTATTAATTAAATAAGATTCTAATTGTATATATTAAAAAATCATGTTAATGCATCATACTTTAAACTTTTTAATGTTGTATCGTACTAAATATCTAAACGATACCATTCCTATTTTGCATGCAACACATCTTCATAGAAAAAGGAGGAAAATTAAGCATCATATCCTTGAAAATTCTTCTCCCTCCCCTCAAATAAAAAGCTAAGTGAGCAGATTTAGATACTTTCAATCTTGTATCCTTCATCATTGTCTTTAGGGTGGCATAAACAACCTTCTTATTGCTCCAAAGTCATAGTTTTATTTTTTATGTTCCACCTCTCCTTATTATCAACCTTTATTCAATGCATCTAAAAGTCCTTATGTTCTCTTAATTCAGATTTATATATTATTAAGTTCTCCATCAATGAGTTAATTTACCTAGCATTTCTTAATATAAGATATCAAGTTTATATACTCTATGTATATAAAATGAGCAATTCACATTAAAAGTGTAATTATCACCGTATTAGGGTCCATTTGATTGTGGGTGTGTGTGCGTTTAAAAAAAGTTGATAGACCGGCTTTAAAGTTTAATTTTTAGAGAATAAAAAGAAAATAACCTGAAAGTGAAAAAAAAAAAAAAAAAAAAAATAAAAAAGTATAAAATTAAAAAAA
>Ga0209700_103059_pt1 | contig 32689 bp, 12 predicted proteins | sample SiratroredBW_FD_187528 | JGI IMG/M metagenome (GOLD analysis project Ga0209700, IMG submission 187528) | Root nodule microbial communities of legume samples collected from California, USA - Siratro red BW (SPAdes) (version 2) | ecosystem: Host-associated > Plants > Roots > Nodule | place: USA...
GTTCATGGCATGGCGACTCAACTCAGACATCTTCAACAGTTGCCAAAACAAACAGATTCAACCAATACAACCCTAAAAAACTTACAAAAGACGTTCTTTACTCCACCACGAACCAAGAACGAAGTCGTAAATGACATAAAAGAACAAACTTTACTTCCAAACCAACACAAATCAAACCGTAAACGCAAAATCCTTTTCAGATCCAGAACACAACAGTAAAATGAAACTCTAATCGCAGAAAGACTTCCTTTTCCATCAAAAAAATCGCATAAAAACCAAAACTTTACACGCAAATCATTCAACAAACAAAAAAAAAAATCATCCTTTTGCATGAGCAATCACTGAAAAGAGCAACCTTTAGACGTTTAAAAACCAAAACCAACCTTAAAATGAACCTTAGCGAGAGTGGAGACCAACAACAGTGGAGACGAGACTGAGAGAGTGAACGAGACACCTTTCAAATAAGACGAGGCGGAGTGCGTTAGGGCTTCTGAGAGGAGGAGAATCTTTGAGAGCCGGAACACTTAGAGGAGGACGAAGGCTGAGAGGAGGACGAAGGCTGAGACCGGAAATCTGAGAGGAGGAGGTCGAATGAGAGGAGCCCGGAGTTTGAGAGAGAAAATGTTTCTTTGAGATATGGAGACTAAGAGAGTGGGAATGTATGCAGCCTTTTCGGATTCTGAATGTGTTGGGACACTGCCATGCTGGCTTACACGCTGGCTTAAAATAATATTATTTTTGCCACATCAGCGGTGTCAACTGGGAGTATGCCACGTTGCAGTGTCAATGTAACATTACTCTATATATTATTATTTTATTTATATATAATATTTTATTAATAAAATACAGTGTCAAATAGGAGTATAAGTTAATAATGGTGTGAAACTAACATTTTTTTTAAAGAAACCGGAATTTATTTGGTACCTATAATGAACAAGTGTGGTCTATATTTATGATTGTAGTTATTATCCAGGGTCTGGTTGTTAAGATAGTGAAGAGAAACATTTTCAAATGAAGTTTAACCAGAAAGATAGTGTGAGAGGTGAACTTTGAATACGGAAAAATGTGAGAAAAATATTTCTAAATAAAATTTAAATAGAGCATAGATGTGTTACGGAGGTGTGTTATTGCAATATTGCTACCACTTATCTTACTGTTTTAAATCAAAATCTTTTATATACACCAAAAGTAAATCTAAAATAAGAGACACTAATTGTTATTTGGTTTTCAACGGCAAATTTCAGAGTAAACTTGGCTCGTAGGTAATAAATTGTTAATAGAAAAGTGAGAATATTATTAAAAAAATATATTATTTAATCGAACAAACTTAACAATGAAAATGATTTTAATTTATAATATCTTTATTATCTTAATTAATATTTCATTATTAATACTAAATTAATGCTAGTTAGTGTAAGGATTAAATAAAATGATATTAAATATAAAAAAATATGAGACCAATAGGTCATATTTTGAGTTACTTAAAATAATTATTGGGTGGTCTTATTTAACATAACTATTCACATTCCATAATATATTATTATTTTATTAATATATAATATTTCATTAATAAAAACAGTACCAAATGGAAGTTTTTTCTTTTTCTGAATAATAGTAACAAACTAACATTTTTTCATAATTATTGAACTTATGGAAAAGGTGTGGAATGTTAAGAGTCGGCTAAATGTCATTATCAAAAATAAAAACCAAAAAGCAACTGAAAAATATTAAGCTATGCTGGAAAAAAAATACCGAGCTAATTAATATATATATATATATATATATATATATATATATATATATATTTTTTATATATTAAAATTTATATATATATATATATATATATATATATATATATAACTTTTTTATAAATTAAAATTGACTTATATATAAATGAAATTTTAAAAAAATTTAAATAAGACAATCTCTACAAATTAAATTATCTTACGTATATTGAGAAATTTAATTCGTTTTTTCTATTTTAGAAGTGTTTGTGCGTACTCAGTTTATTTTGGAAACATTTTAAAATATATTCAATAAAGAGAAAGATTTTTTTTACAAATTATCATTAATTTCAATTTTCGGAAGATTTAAGACTGTTTTATTACACAGGCTATACAATTTTTAACAGGCTCTTTTAATATATTTTCTTTTTGTTTGTTAAAATTTATTAAAAACTATATAAGTTTAGTTTCTTTTCGATTAACTCTTTTATAATTTTGACGAATTTGAACTAGTAAAGAAATAGGTAAAAAAACATAGTTTTCAATGAGTTTTAACAAAAAAAATGTGGAAGAAAATATGTATTATTAATTTAATAAATGTTAACCAATGTCTTATTAAATCGTTAAGGCTAATTAAATATTTTGTATAAAAAAATCATATTATACATTTTTTTTACAAGACTTATTGTCCTCTGGTTTCCACCAACACTTGACTTATTCTCGAAGACTTCCTCTCTTACTATTTCATGTACTTTGCGCTATAGTCTGTCTTTTCTCTTTCTTCCTCTTCCCTTTTCTCTTTACTCAAACAATCACACAACACCAATAATTGAGTCCCACAAGAGATGTCTTCTCTCTGGTTTCTTAAACTCGTTCTCAAATGCCTTGATCATTGTGCATGGTATGCAATGCATGTTTTTTCTTTATTGTTTCATATTCCTTACTTTGATAATCACATGAAAAACTTAACTTACACTCTTCATATTACTTACATGGTCTCTATATGTAAAGTAAAGTGCTTTTTTTTTTATCCCCTTGGACTCCATTTCAATGCTCCCTAAGTAATTTTCTTTATTTTTTCTGGTCTCTTTTGTAGGCCTCTTCTTGCTTTGGGGTACCCTTTGTAAGTTTCTAAAGCGCCATTTGTTTAATTATGATTTTTCTTCACTGGGTGTATGGCGTGTTAACAAAGGCTGTCACTTTTTGCATTGGCTACTGCTTCTGATGTTTGGGATTTTGTTTGTTTGTTTGTTTTTTTTTTTTTTTTTTTTTTTTTTTTTTGGTTTTTTTTTTTTTTTTTTTTTTTTTTTTTTTTTTTGACAGATGTGCTTCTGTACAAGCAATTGAGACCGATTCCTACAAAGAAACTAAGGATTTGATATCATATTGGATACTCCTCTCGCTAATTTATCTATTTGAGTATGCTTTTTTTAGGCTTCTTCAATGGTAAGGCATATTTTCCCCAGTTGATGGAATCAAGTTTTTTTTTTTTTTTCTCTGTCTGGGATTGAAAATCTGATTGACTCTAATATCAATGTGAGAGGACCAAACTCTGCACTTCCCATGTGTCACTGGGGTTTCTGATTTTAAATTTAGAGATAGGGCATGGAAATCCTTCTAGGAGTCTCTGTGTTTATTTCTTTTTTCTTTCTTCAATGTGTTCTAATGATATTCACAAATTGATATCCAAAGATTAATTACTTTCAAGGCATAGAGATTACAGACTTTGGTTTTGCTCTTCCAACAAAGCCTTTTCCTTCATGAGAAATGACTGCTGTTTCATAAACCATGTCTACTATATGACTACTAGAACCTTGATTCAGCAAATAGAAAGCAATTTGAGGATAAGTTGGTTGATCCTCAAGTGTAATTTACTCAAACACAAATTTCTCTTCATTGCAATTAGCCTAACATAGCCAAGAAATCTGCACTTGATACGGTTGCAGAGAATATGCATGCTGCATAATTCAAGGTTTCTTCGTAGGAAAAGTGAACTGTATTGTAATGGTTGATAAACTAGCTTATTTTGTACCACATATTCAGAGCCATTTTATAACACATGCAATTCATTCTATCAATATGTTTAGCTTGTTTTGAATGTCAAGAGTCCGTGTAAAACCTACTACTTTTGTTTTCTAACAAATCCCGAATCCTCTTTTGATTAAAAATATTTTCATTTTCTGAAAAAGTTGGTATTTTATTATCCAGTCACCTAGTGTTTATTTTCATTTGGTTAAGCTTAATGCCGTACATATGTCTAGTTAATTTGTCTTCTGAATTTTGTTGGAACTCAGTAAAGTAATTGAAATAAAATTATGCATAGTGAGGATATAATTATTTCAACTCAATGTAATTATTATTATTAATTGAAGTTAGGTTGCAGCAAATGGATTCTCTTTTCAGCTTAATGTGATTATTCATTTCAACTTGTTTTAACTTTTCATTCCCATGTTTAACATCAGGTTCCAGTTCTGGCCTTACACTAAGTTAATGATCATCCTCTGGCTTATTGTACCAGACTTTGAACGAGCTTCTTATGCCTACAATAATATTATTCGCAAATGCATCTCCTCAAATCCACAAGCAGCCATACGTAGTTTAAATAACTGGAGGAAGTTTTTTGTCAAGAAAGATGACTTTTTACTGCATGCAGAGAGATATGTAGAAGAGAATGGAACAGAAGCCTTAACGAAACTCATTGCTAGCAAGGTAAACATCTATATTGTACCGATAAAAGATGTCTTCTGTAGTCAATTGAAAAATTGAGCTAATTCTGCTTTTCTTCTATTGAAGAGCACGACTTACAAACCTGTCACAGAAGCAACAAATGCAAGTAGAGTTACTGACCATGAAGAAATGCAAAAGGTGAAGTTTTTATGTTGCTGGTGCAGTTATGAAAATAATGTGATTCTTGTTACAAGCTCTTGCATGAGTCATTTCAACCAATCCAAGTCTCCTTGTGAGAGTTTTTATTGAAATAGCATCTTGTGCAGACAAATGAGAAAAAGCTCCAAACAGAACGCGAAGCCACCAAAGATTTGGAGGTGATCGAAAAAAAAGAAATTCCTACAGGCAATCAAGTAAGGTTTCAAATCATATACTCAAAATAGAAATTTCTCAAGTTGAATTTTAGAGTTGTACATGCTAAGAAGTCATTTATGAAAGGTTTTGGCAATACATTAACATGGACTTGATATGATCATCTTGGTAGTCATGGAGATAAATTTCGGCAATACTATTCTTATTTGCATGAGGTCGTTGTGTATTTCCTCTAAAAATATTGTGACAATCTTATATATTATGTTTGAATGTATGTATTCTACTAATCATATTAGGTGGGGTTACAATAAGTACTTCACCTCTATATGCTAATGTTGAACATTGCAGCATATTCCTGTGGTGCCTAAACTTGTGCAAAGTCACAATGCTTCACCAACCATGTTGGAAAGTAAAGGAGTAGAGGTGAAAGACAAGGCTGATGGAGAGCTTCCTCAGATTTCTACACACAGGGAAGTTCAGAAGGAGTGGACTTGCGCTTTATGCCAGGTAACAACATCGAGCGAGAAAACCTTGAATGCACACCTGCAAGGGAGCAAACACAGGGCTATGGAGAATGCTATGAAGTCAAAGAATCAACCTGTTTCACAGAAGCTGAAAAGTGAGCATGCCAAAGAGGAACTGAAACAGAAGAACATTAACCATCAGATAAATTTTAAGACCAAGAATGGAGACAAACTGCAAAAGAAACCTGCTGGGACCAATAATTCCAAATTTAGATGTGAAGTCTGTAATGTGAACTGCCCTTGCGAGATTACCTTGGCCTCTCACAAAAATGGGAAGAAGCATTTCGCTAAAATTACAGGTTTAATCTGAAGTGTTGAATAACAGGTAAAGAAGTTTCTGTGCTTGATGCAACAAACGTTGAAAGTCACATTGCTTGAACTTTGGAAGGAAGTCTAGAGACTGCATAATTGGTGTCTACTGTACATTCTGTCATTCTGGTTATTATTCTACTTAGTTGGAGACTTGGTTTTAGAATTTCGTTTTCTCAACTTCAGAACATCGTTGGCCACTTAGCTCACTTCCACAAATACTTCTAGCTGTTTTTCTTTGTATTATATGCACAACATTTTATCGACTCAACAACTTACGAACCTTTAAACCAGCCTCGCTTTGCACCACCTTGTGTTAAAAAACATGAACTCGTTTCATTCTATTGAAGCATATTTATTAGTTATTAATGTTGAAGATGTCACTGAGTTAGATTTAAACTCCTTTTTTAATATTAATGCCATTGATGTGAGGTTTCAAAACTTGGATTTGAGATGTATATCAAATAGGACAATTTAGATTTAATACCACAAAAAGAACAGCCATAAGAGATAAAATAGGTTGAGCTTCAGTTATCTTAGTTTTATATAGATCTCTTATATATTTACTTTGAGTCATTACACTAGACTTGTTTGACTAGTAATTGATTTCTGCTTCAAAAACATAGTCCAATTTTTCCACCTATTTGAGAGAAAAATATTGTGTGATTAATTTAAAATGATAAATGACTTTTATTATTATCATCACCTTTAGCAATTAAGAGATTGTTTGATTTCTGCTTCAAAAACATAGTCCAATTTTTCCACCTATTTGAGAGAAAAATATTGTGTGATTAATTTAAAATGATAAATGACTTTTATTATTATCATCACCTTTAGCAATTAAGAGATTGTGACGGACTTTTCCTATCCAATACTTTTCTAATGAAAACGATAAGTCATTTGTTCTTTTATATTACTAGTAATAAATATTAAGTACAAAATCTTATATTTGTTAAAATCTACAGACAAATAAACAAGATAACGGAAAAATTAAACAATAAAATTTTAATTGAAAAATATACTTAATAGAACAAAAAAAAGTTTAATAAAGACTCAATTTAAAATATCAAATTTAGGAGACTTAAAACTTAATTAAGAATTTTCAATAGTTTTAAATATTGAAATACATTAATTTGTTTTAAGAGAGTCTTACGGTGTATTATATTTTTATTTTAAATTATTTAAACATAAATTAAAATTAGTTTTTCCTTTACATTGTAAAATTTAGTGTGTGAAAACACCAACCGGGCTCTTAACATGCTTGGATTAGTAAATCTAAATATTGTGTCCATCAAGTAACTTACAATCAACAAATTAGTAGTAATGGAATGAATTTGATTTTATATTATCGTAAACATGGATGATAAAATAATTTATTTTGATTGAATCATATAAAAGAATATATAACCTTTTGGACAGAAAATTTTTATAATAATTAATTACTAGAAGATGTGTATTTTTACCCAAAAAATACTAAGAATCTCTTTCTAAAATAGAAAAGAAGGATAACTTTGATTTTGAAAAGAAGAAAGAAAGAGTGTTTTGATCCAAGTCAACATAATCCAACCCAATTAGATTGGGTTATATTTTATTTAGGCAATTGTTTCCTGCACCCCTCATTCCCTCATTTGCTGCTTGCACCATGAAAGAAAGAAAATACCTAACGTGTCCCTATGGATTCATATGTATATAGGAGAGTTTAAGTGACAGAGGTGTTGCAGAAGTTATCATCACGGTTGGAGGTGTTTGCTGAAGTTGTTTGATAATGTGTGCTTGTGTGAGTTGGTGGAGGTGAAAGTGTTTATTGTTTGCATTTTGGCGGTTTCAAGGGTTATTGATATTTTCTTGGTTTAACTTTTGGCAGTGAAGTTTGCTTGTTGAGCAGGACTGTTTTGGGACAGTTTAAGATGCGTGATTTGTAAAGGTTGTTTTTTAAGGTGGTGTTGGAGGTGCAAAAGGTGTGAATGTAGGTTTTCTTTAATTCTTTTGGAATCTCCTTTCTGAAAATTTAATTCTTTTGGAATCTCCTTTCTGAAAGTTTTTTTTTTTTTTTCATTTTTGTAATTGTATTCCGAAATGTTCATAGTTGATTTTTACATTCTCAAAATTTATTTCAAAATACCTATTCCGAAAATCATTTTGATACCTCAAAAATTCATTCCGAAATGTCAATTCTAAAAGTCATATTTATACGAATTATTGGTATTTTAAAAGTATGATAGAGTGAATTGTCTTTAATTATTTTTTATTTATAATTAAGTAAAACTTGATCCAACCAGAATTGAATAAGTTTAGTACGAGTGATGTAAAACTCAACTTGAGAGTCACATTTATATTTATATTATGGACGAATTATTTATCTTATATTTTTCTTTTATTAGTTTGAACAAACTTTCATGTTATATTATTTGAATTTCTTAGTTTAAATATGATTTATAAGTTGCACTTTCAGGACTTTCTTAAAAATTCCTAAACTTCGATAACTAATAAGTCAGAGTACAATATTCAAACTAATATTTATTTTTATTTTAACCCTTCAATCGCTATAATTAATTCCTTATACATACAATATTTTTCTTGGCTTCAATCCCCCTTCTAGTATCTGTAATTTATACACACTTTATTGTTTTGGTTCCTCAAGAATATTATAGTGGAATAAGTTTCTCTACTTTTAATTCTTCAATTAAGTTCCTTCATTAACATCATTTCAATATATATATATATAGTAGTATTAAAGAATTCAGCTCCACATAAACCTTCACTCGATAAAATATGCAGAAGAAAAGAAATAAAGATCAGATAAAAGAAAGGACAAAGCATAACAGTGCCATTTTATTGAAGGGAACAAATGTTTCAGAGACATTAAACTGCACCCTATGGCTAATAAACATTATTTTTGCGAGGTTGGCATTGCCATGTTAATCTTGCTACCACCAGTTGAATCCTTCCATTGCTGTGTTATTGTCTTGATCTGTGTATAGAAGTTAACCCCTGCCTTGCCTGTAATTCAATGAAGCATGGCAAATTCAAAACATTGTAATAACTTGGGTTTATAAACAAATTGTAAGTCCAAAACATTGTACTTAATAAATAACTTGGGGAATCATTATTATACCATAGAAGTTGAGATCACCGGCAAAAGATGCCTTGTTGCCAGTGAATGAGAAGAAGGGCAAAGGCACTGGGATGGGAACATTAATGCCAACCTGGTTCAAATGCAGTAACAAGTCATTACCAATGAATAACACAGTCAAAATATATTTATTTATTCATTTATTATACAACCAACAAACAGTTGCTCCAAAACCTTGAGCAAAATCTTACAAGATATCATGTAGATGGACAAAACGTGATTGATACTAAGCTTAATATGGGCAATGTAAATTTAGCTAATATGATAGAAAGAAAGAGTTACTGCATGTGTTGTTATTTGTTAATACTCCTCATTTATCAATGCAAAGTTAAACATCTCACTTAACATTACCTGGCCTGCTTCTATCTCAGTCTGAAATTTCCTTGCAGAAACGCCAGATGTGGTGAATATAGAAGCACCATTTCCGTACCTATTAGAAAAGTTCAAAGTAAGAATAAATGCAGCAGTTTAAACAAGGCAATGACAACAAGTTGTTAACAAATACTTGTTACTGTTGATAATGTTTATGGCCTCATCCAAGCTATCAGCCTGTTGAAGTTGAAAGACAAAAAAAGGAACACTTTATCAGCATATCTGTCTATTGAGTCAATGAAAAATTCAAGATAATTGAGTCTCAGACGTGGAAATATTTTCAAGTTAGAAACAATTTAACACTGGTTAATCAATTGCCATTGTTTTGAACATCGTTAATCATCTGAAGGGGTTAATTATTCCTGAATAGGAAGCATTTTACCGAAAATTATATTTTTGTGATTCTTTTGATAGAAAATAATGCAATTCTAAGGATGAAACAAACAGACACACCTCCATGAAAAGGAGAACTGGGCCAAAAATTTCCTCCTGCACGTGCAATGTCAGAAACAGTCAAGTCTAACAAACATCTAAACTTTAAGTCTCTTAAGTAATGGGAATTCTTTTAGAATACACTTAAAGTTATTCAGTAACCTTGTAGCACTCCATGTTGGCAGTGATATCTGATAAGATGGTTGGGCCAACAAAATTGCCAGATTCATATCCTGGGACCTACTTGTCATGCATGTATGAATTCGTTAATACAAGACAAAAGTGCTTGGTATATTACATTGAATCAGAACGTTTTAAGAGGATAAAACGCTACCACTATATTTCTTCCGTCCAGCAGTAGTTTGGCACCACTTTCAACCCCAGATTGAACTAGTCTGTGTATTCTCTCCTTTGCCTGTGCAGCCAATAAAAATATTCGAGAAAAATAAACATAAATAGCTAAAATATACTGAACAATTGGCCATGGCAGTAATGCCTGAATGATACACAAGATCTTTACTTCGAATCCAATGGAAAAAGTAAATTTTGAATCATAAACAAACCTGCTTGCTGATCACCGGACCAAGGTCTGCATCAGGTTCAGTTCCAGCATTTACCTTGAGAGCTTTGGCACGCTCTACAAGTTTAGCTTCCCTGCATAATTATTGCAAAGGTTGCAATTCTTAAAAATTTCGGAGTACAACATCGAAATAACTTTTCAAACGACAAATTTTTTTGAAGTAAACTTCCCTTTACACATGCTTCACAAGGAACTCCTTTAACTCAGAATAGTATTTCCTTAGAACAATGTTCACAGAATTATTAAAAATGATGAATATAACTAATTGGTCATACCAACATTGGCATTAAAATAACCATATAAAGAAATTTTGATTATATGGTCATCGGACAGAACTTTCTCTATAGAGAAGTTGAATTATATCTTTGTAGAGGAAAAGTCTTGGCACATAATCAAATACATTGAGAATTCCAGATCATTTTGGACAACCAGATAGAGGAGCTTAGACTTGCTCCAAGTGTAATACCCTACTATAAAAGTCGCAATAAATATGAAGTAACTCAAAACAGAATAGGTGATACCATGATTTTGCATCTCCAACAAAAACAACTGTGCTGAGAGCCATACACCTTTGACCAGCAGCACCAAAACCAGCTGCAACTAGAGCATTTAGAGTAGCATCAACATTTGCATCTGGCATGACAATTGCATGATTTTTGGCTCCCATGTTAGACTGCAAACAATAGTGTAGTTGCCCAACTTATCATTGCATTGCTATAAACCAAAAATTTTCCAAAGGAGAGAAATAAACTAACCACACCTACCTGAACACGCTTTCCTTTAGCTGCTGCTCTTGAATATATGTGCATTCCAGCCTTTGATACAAAGTTAGAACATCAAATAAGCACAAATAGTAACCAAAAGGGGTCTATCATCTGCAAAATCTAAGCATTTATCACGAGATTTTGTCTATCCATCTTTTTACGTTTATGACAGTCAAACCTCAAAAAACATTAATTTTCTGACAAACAAGGATTGCCTTTGGCTAGTTTAAGGTCACCAAAAGAAGAATAACGTAAAATCATGATTTAGAGAAAAAAAAGTATGAAATGACTTACAGTATTTGAACCAACAAAAGATATGGCTTTGATGTCATCATCATCGCAAATAGCATTCACAACATCCTGCACCAGTTGGATGATTAAGAAGATCAATCAGTAAGAAACACAAAGAACAACCACTGCATGAGACATAATAATGTGACATGTTTTCGCCTTGGAACAACTGTTTTAAGAGTAAAATCAAATTTATGATAGTATCAACTATTCTTGGTATAGTATACGTACAACATATTATAAGCAATTTATAGATTTAATTTAAAACTTGAATACATGATGAAATCACTGCAAGACAATGAGCCCTTGACTACCTTTATCACAAGAAAGAAGTGGAAAATAAAAGTTCAATAAGGAAACCAAATGATCACATACATGGGTTCCATGAACTATATTTAAGACACCCTCTGGCAAACCAGCCTCCAATGCTAATTCTGCAAGCATTACAGAAGCACCTGGAAAATACACCATATATCAGATAATAGCCAAGTGATATCTAAATAGATGGTCTGAAGCAGAGATAACACATCTAACGTTAAACTGAAATTTATTTCTTCCCATTTCATATGAAACCAAGGATGATGAACAATAAAAGTGGACCAATGAAGCAAAATTTGTGTCCTAGGACTTAAGAGTAGCTGTTGACTTCAAGGATTGAAGACCTTCTCTTTATATTTTGGTTTCTCATATTAGATTTAGGCATGTTTGTTTTACTTTTAATTATGCCTAAGGTAATAATTGTCTTTATCTAGCCATAGAATTAAAATCAAATCATGAAATTTAACTTTTTTGCTAAAAAATATAACTTGACAACAGATTTCACTTGGTTCAAGTTGTTTAGTTTTTCACAAGACACATATTAGTCTATTGCAGCCAAATGATAATCTATTACAACCAAATGATAATCTATTACAACATGTATTGAGGCCCTGTCTGAATCTGGGTGCTCTCTGCTTTAATAGATTACAAAAATTCATTATCAACTATACAACAGTGAGCAGCTCAAGTAAACCAAAAAACTTTGATTTAGTCAATTACCATGCCATCTAATCAATTGCAAAAACCCAGGAACAACTTATGAGACAATAAAAAATTATTTGATTGATTCCCATCATTGGAAACAAATTAAATTGATTTTGTTCAACTCCAGGTGTTTCTAAAGTTGTTTTAATCAATTCCCAAGGCTTGTAACGAATTAAAACGAGTTTCGAGGTGAGAAAACGACCTCTAACTTCATGTAAAAGATTAAATCTGTGAAATCTTATATTTCTAAAAATAGATTCTAAAAATAGATTAATTTTCTTCTTTAAAACACAAGAAGCTACAATTGCAAGAAAAGTTTTCGAGTCATTTTCAGAGCTTAAAAAAATTTTAGAAAGATTTGAATCAAGAGCTATCAAAATGCTGAGAGAAAATCATTTACATTTTCTAATGGCTTGGTATGAAGGTTGAGTTCCTTGTGCGCTTGAGTAGAGTAAAACAATTTCCATGTGATTTCTTTCATTTGTTAATTTTAGTAGGTTTTAATTCTTGCAATAGTGTTTCTGGATGTGCTTGTAGAAGGGTTCTCTAAGTGTTAAGAAATTCTCAAGAAGTGAGGGAGTCTTTTTAAGTTTCTTGTGTAAAGAGTGTTTTAATACTTTGAATCTTACTAGTGGAAGGATTTGACTAAGGTTGTCAAAATCCAATTGGATGGAAGTCTAAAATAACTGAACTAGTATTAGAACTTTGTGTGTTCAATCTTTCTTACTCTCCTCTTTTATTTGAGGAATTGTACTGTTGAGTTTCAATCTTTATGAAGAGGGGGTTAAATAAATTTCATACAACTTAAGATTGACACCTACACAGGCGGTTATAAACTAGAGGCAATTATATTATTCAGAAAGTTTCCAACTAAAAGTGTACACAGAATAGTTCAGGCTGAGGCCTTACGTTTGCTTCGAACCACAATCACAATAAGAATATATTTTTCCATTAGTGATAGTCAGGGTTATTCATAGACAACCAAAATCAATAAAAAAAATTCACCTGGGTCTTTCTCTGATGGTTTTAGAACAAAGGTGTTACCACAAGTAACAGCCACAGGGAACATCTGCAGATGATATACATTCAGAATTTGTTATGTTGTCCATATTATGTATAGTACATTGCTTTGAGAAATAAAAAAAAAAAAAAATATTCCGGCTAAATATTTTTGGATCATTCTAAAGTAGACTTTTTCTATTTCATACATGCTGATATGAATGACATGCCAAGCAAATAATAAAAGTGAATATGAAATATTAATTAGATGGCCAAAAAGCTACCCAAAAGATAGAAGACTGCTTACCCACAAGGGAATCATTGCAGGAAAGTTGAAAGGACAAATACCAGCGCAAACACCAAGTGGTTCTCTAATGCTGTAAGTGTCAATTCCATGTGATACATTGGAAACATATTCCCCCATTTGTAGAGTTGCCATCCCACAAGCATGTTCCACCACCTCTAAATAACAAATATATTCAGAAATTGCATTATCAAAATTTCTGACCATAGTTATTATCACAATACAAAATATTCTCAAGCAACATATTAGAAAGACCAACCTAAACCACGAAATACATCTCCTTGAGCATCCTTCAAGGTCTTTCCTTGTTCAGTGGTCACATTCAGAGCAAGTTTGTCCTAAAACAATTACAAATATTGTGTTCCAGTATGGGTGTTTCTTTGTTTTAGAATGAATGTGATATTCATAGAATGTTCTAAGATGCTTACCATATCTCTGCGTATAAGCTCCTGAAACTTCAACATAACACGTTGGCGTGTTGTAATTGGAGTGTTACGCCATGATGGATATGCCCTCTTTGCTGCAGATACAGCTGCCTTAAATTCTTCATCCGTAGACAAAGGAACTTGTGAAACAACTTCTTGGGTTGCCTACAATAACATTAAAGAAATATAATAATTTTGCATTTTACAAAGCTACAAAAAGGAAACACAGTTGTAAATGCAGTATAAAACAAACAAACGAAAGAAAAACACTTACCGGGTTTATAACATCAATGACAGTTGATGATTTTGAGTCAACAAAACTGCCCCCAATAAGATTTGGAACCCTCTGATGGAATCCAACAAAAAAAGAAGGAATAATAAGATGTTAAAAATTAATTAACACAAAAGGCACTTACCGTAATGCTCATAAGTCAACGAGGATAGCATATATTGAATTATGTAAAAACCAATTTAACCTTTTACAACTTAAGCACAAGAACAGAATTCAATCCAACAGATTGGACCATTAAGGGAAGTCTCATGCCTTAAGCACAAGTAGTTTATTCTACTCAGGACTCCTAACAGACTTATTGTCGAGTTCTATTCTTAAATTTCTTATGCATGCAGGACCTAAAGCTTGAAAATCACTTCAAGACTTCAACTTTGGACCACTGTAGAGTAATTAAGCCAAAAAGATTACCCTTTTCACTCCACTTGACCAGATACTCCTAAAGTCCACAAACTTTAAGCAAAATGAACAAAACGCAATATAATTTTAGAAAGTGAAAAATATCAGCAGTAAAGCTTCGATTTTTTTAAAAAAACTGGTGTAGTTAAAAGATACCCATGAAAGGAAAATATTCCAAGCGAGACCTTACCGGTGGATTGCTCTTACTGGAAGATGGTTCAGCAGCAGTTGAGAAATTGGACCTTCCCATTGCAGAGATCTGAGGACTCAAAAAGTTCAACTTTCTCACTGCAACACCAAAATAGGGAAAAAAAATTCAACATTTCTTCACCCAATTCCAAATTCTAAAACTTGAACAGCCCCTGTTTATGTGGGCATCTCAGCAAAAGAGTACATGCAACGACTTACCTCGTTGAACCGAAAGCCGCAACATCCCCGTTTCGATGTACTATGAAGCGTGTTTGGTTGATAACTTAGGACACCACAAACACTGACCCTATTTTTCAAAACGATTGAATCCAAGTGCAGCCACTGACCACGCCAGTGATGTTACAGCCTATGAAATACATTAAATAGAGGAAGAACTACAAAGGACAACTGAAACGATAGAGATGCCAAATCAGATTCAATTTCCTGCCATTAAACATATGGTTTCATTCCCTAATTTTCTGATAAAGCTTATATCATCTACGTGGCAAAATTTATATACTGATTTACAATACAACCCCCCATAAAATTTAAAATTGAATTTATAAAACAACTCATGTGATGAAGTTGTCCTTATCGATGAATCCAATAATTTAAATGCTTGTAATTTAGAATTTGAGTATGAATAGTAATATTGTTAAATTTTATAGCCATAGTTACTTAAAAATTATGTTAAACTATTTTTATTTTTATTTTTACTATTTTTGGTTAGATTTTTATTTGAAAAGTATTTTGATCCTTTATTTTTTTTTTCAAAATTTGGATCAATCGGTATCTTTGTGAAAGGATGACTTTTCAATTATTTTGTGACACAAATTTTGAATTTTTTTTATTGCTTGAAAAGGTAAATTTTCTCTCACTAAATTTATTTAATAATAATATATAATATTTTATTTATACAGATTATTATTTTTATCATTTAAATTTAAGAATTTTATGTTAGGGAAATATAATTATAATATTATTTAATTATAAATCATATTTAAATAACTTCAAATTATGTATTGCTTTTAACATTATGTTTGAATTTTGATGTTTTATTTTTCTGTTTGAGTAATTTAATAATAAAATTTATATTTATATTATTGTTTAATTTATAAATTAAAATTATGTTCATAAAAAGATAATAATTATATACAAATAATATTTATCCTTTGACTTTAATATTTATATTTATGTAAAATATAATATTTTAGTTTATAAACATATAATAATCAAGGTTTTTAGATTTTTTTTTTTAGTTTTTGGATATTTGTAATTCAACTCTCCATATATATATATATATATTTATTTTTTTTTTTATTTATTTATTTATAAAAAAATTATTGATCTTTGAACTCAAGAAATAATTTTTTTAAAATGAAGTGTGTGATATTCAACGTGGTAAAAGAAAAAAAATAAATGATAAAAGTTTTCTATCCAAGAAAAATGGTATTAAAAAAATTATATTTTGACATAAATATTTCTATAGAAAAATGTGTTCAAAATTAAATTCTATAATATAATAAATTGAGATTCAAAAATCAAAGAAATCAAAAGTTAAACCACTGTCTATTATAATTAATAGACTCAGTTTCAAAATGTAAACAAGAACCAACTATTATTATGTGTACATATCTTTAAATTCTAATAAAAATATAATAATCCAATAGACCTTCATCCCATAATTATTACTATCCCACTATCTTTGGCATCCCAACTTAACATTCACTCCAGTAAGTGTTATTGTAAAAATATGTCACACAGTTGAAGAATCTACATGAGTTTGAAAACCTCATGCTTTTGAGAGCTTTTGACCATTTTGTTTAAAACAGAAATGTAAGCAAAGGTCATGACTTAAGTGTTTAAGGATGAAAAGGTAAAGGACTTGTAAAATGGCATTGTAGACAACAATCCTAGCAACAAAATCAAGAAGCGATACAAGGTGTCATCAATGTCATCCTAGATAGCTTTACAACAGGTGACAATACTAGTTTACCCAAAACAATATCTAAGTTATCAATAATGTTATTGTAACAAATTCATTGATAAAGAGATGTTTATGCAAAATCGCCTTTACTAATGACAATTTCAACAACAATCCATCATAAGATTATCTAGTCATCATTATTGATAACATTGCAAAATAGATTGTGTGAAATATGTCAATTAACTAGGGAAATTATTCTATTGGGTTGTAAGGATGATAATGAGGCAACATAGGTGTAAGTTTGACTATATTCATTGTCGCTATCAAAGTAAAAATCCATATTCATCCCTTTTTGATGTGCAATATGTATGTCATCCTCGTTGGTTAGTAGGTATACCTATACCTGCTCTCATATTATCTCAATTATTAATTAAATATTTCACTTTTAGATTAGTTAAACATAACATTAAGAACTCATTGGATGGTTAATATGTGATAAAATGATACAAGAACAAAAATACTATAAACATTAATATTATCTGGCGTTTGATGCATACCATTATAAGGACAGAATATTTAAAAATATTAGTATGTTCTGATAATAGTGATAATAACAATAATAGAAGTGAGAGTAACACCAATAATATTGATGTGGTAGCAATAATATTGGTGACAATAATAATAATGATATTGATAATACCAAAATAATAATGGTCGACTAAAAATAACAACTATGAAAATAATAATAATTATTATAAGAATGAGCTATAGATTCTATTGACAATATTAGTAACACTGCTACTGCTACTACTACTACTACTACTACTACTAATAATAATAATAATAATAATAATAATAATAATAATAATAATAATAATAATAATAATAATAATAATAAGGAGAATATAATGTTAAATACAATGTGATGAAGATAATGACAATAAAAGTGATAGTGGAATAATAAAATTTATTAACAAAACAAAGGTTAGGAAGTTTAAATGAAAGAAATAAATCTTAAAGGAAATTTTTGATGAGAAAAACAAGTTAGAAAATTAATTTTAATTTTAACTCTTTAAGCAGGGATAACATTATAATAATTGGATCAATTTCAAAAGTTAGGTAAATGTGATTTATATTTAGAGTTAGAACGTAACCTCAATCAATGATATTATCCTTCATTTCTCTCTTAACACCACCTTCAAGTTTATTAGTCTAGTCATCTATATGCTCTTGTTTGCTCTTTCTTACCTATAGACAGCTGCTTTCAATTTCAAGTTCATTAAATATTACAATGTATATGTATTAACTCAAAATCAATCATCCTCTTGTCATTTACTCTATATAACTAACCAATTTAGATACAAAATAGACAGAAAGCTTAGTTGAGCCCACATGAAAATGTTTCTCTACCAATATCTTTTTTTCAGGATCTGCTGATATTTTGTTACTGGTACTTGTTGTAAAACAAAAAGTAAATATTGGAGTTGCATTCTCATTTTCATAAGAGATGGAAACATACCATTATCATGTTTGGACAAAAACTCTCAAATACCTTCTCCATAAATTAAAAAATTAGTTTATACATAAATTAATTACAAAACTTTTCTTACATAATCTCTTCAAACTTTTACTTTTTAATTTATGGATAGAGCTAATTTTGATTTATAAAGAAATTCATTCCATTTTTTCTTCTTATTTTTCTCCCACGTCGATGTTAACCTGTGCTTTGTACATCTAAGAAGAGCTACCCCTCTTCCCTAACCAAGAGACAGAGGGAATAAGATACGTTTACGCATGTAATTCCGTCTTAGGAAGTTCTTTATGTTTGCAAGGAGATGAGCTCCGTTCCCAAACCAATCCTTAGCTTTTTTAATGAAACAACAAAAATAATGAGTACTGTTAAAAACAAAACACCATCAGAAAACGACAAGATGTGAACATTTCAGTTAAGTTGAACATCTTTCAAGAATTCTTATACGCATCCAACGAACAAAAAATTGTAATTCAAAATAGAGATATGCCTTGTGGAGAAATATATTCGAAGCACCAAAGGATACTTGTACTCACTACCAGTAAAGTGGCTAAAACTATACCATAAAACATGACCACACCGAAACTGGCACCCTACCACATGAACTACAAAGAATCCTTGCAATTTATGCAAGTAAAGCTAAACTTTCAGACTATATGGCTCCGATACATTATTGCCAACCGCTAGCATCAGAACAAATCCTTGCATGCAAGTTCTTCCATCCAATTCTCAACAAAGTTACAACAATAAACCCGAAGGTTAAGAGCCTAACCCATCATTTCTACTACAGTGCATACAAGCTTCAATCCTAGCAACATCATGTGCTGCATTGAATTTATTCACACGTATCATATTGAACCTAAAATTTGAGTCTAATTCATGAGCAGAAAATAAAAAATATATATAGGCCTTCGATATTATTATTAAGTAAATTATGGTTAAATACAATTTACAATTGGAAACCAAAACAGGTCTATGTAAAGGGATTTCATTTGTATATAACAAGCGTCAGAACTTACAAGATCTGTGATTCGGTTTCGGAAGAGCTAACTACAGAATTACCATCACGATCACCATCCTCCTCCTCATTATCATACGCGTACTCTCTACTCACCTCAACTTCAAGTTGTTCTATGTCCTCATCCCTCATAAACTGCCTCAAATCCTCCCTACAAAGCTCCACCTGATCCTCCAATTCACACTTCTGAACCTCGTGTTGCGTGATGGTCCACTGCAACGACTCAATCACTTCCTGGTCGTAATCTAGCTTTTGCTCCGCCATTCGCCGGAACTGCGTGGCTTGAATCTCTGCGGCGCTCTTCTCATTTTGCAGCCGCAGAATCATCGCCATGGCCTCCTCCGCCGACGAGGCAGCCGCTGTCCTCTCCGTCTCGAGGTCCGCACACGCCGCATTGGCCTTTAGTCTCTCCATCTTGACGATTTTTCTCAGCGTCATTACGTCGAACACCTCATCCTCATTGCCAACCTCCTTCTCGTTTTCGCCCTTCACCTCCGACCCATCTTCGGGACCCGCATTGGCTCGCTCTCGGGAGCCAACGGCGCGCTTCCTGATGGAGGAACTCGACCTGGGCCGGCGCGCTTTTTTCAAAGGCCCGGTCTTTGCTGTAGAATCTCCCCACGCAACTTTATCGAGGCAGAAGCGGACCTTTGGTACGCCTCCGGAAGCGCATAGGAACCGAATGGCGCTCTTGGAATTCCAGCCGAAGCGCCAAACCTTGAACCAAAAGGTGAGCATCAAAAAGAGGCCAAAAAAGTTGAAAACGCGGGAGAGGGAGCGGAGAAGGATGAAGCCGCATCCGAATTGGATGAGAAGATTGAGGGCAGGAGGGAACTCCATGGGCAGCAGAAGGAACCTCTGATGCAAAAGAAGGGAGGGAGAGTCTGCATCTGAGGCGGGAGGAGGCGGAAGGAATCGATCAGAAGTGCCCCGAAATGGGAAAGAAGAATGACGAAAGAGGGTTGTGGTGATGCGAGCAAGGGCGTTGTTGCGGTGTTGGGAGGAGGAGGAGGAGGAGGAGGGAGGATGGTGGTGATGGAGGAAGTGGTGGCGGACAAATAGAGGTGCGATGTGTGGTCATTTGGACCATTTCAGAGATTGTTTGCCATTACAATCCAACATTGGTGTTATTGTTACTCTTCTTAAATCTCTCTCCATAATCAACTTCCTCACAATTTAGACCCTCCATGTTCAAATTCAATCTTCCTTTATTATTTTATATATAGAAAGTAGCATTAAAATATACACACAGATGCAGCGCGTGTTGGAATCAAATGATTCGTGTCAATCACCCTAAAGCTACGTTCAATATTTTAGATTATTACATCAAAATTTAATACTTATATAGACAAGTTTTAAATTACTAAAATTAATTATTAATATTAAAAATGTTAAAGTTTTCTTAAAAGTATTTTTATTCACTAGTTTAATATTTTATGTTGCAACTAATTTATACTAGTATTTAATAATCTTAAAAATATATTAATTGAGTATATAAATTTAATTTTCAAAATTCTTATTTTAAATATAATTAAATATCTTTTCAATACATTTCAAAAATAAAAATAAAAGGCCTCCATAGAAATTGAGTCATGGAAATCGATTTCCCCAGCAAAAAAAAAACGATAGTGTGGTAAATAAAATATATAAGGATATGTAGGGAGAATTTTGTTTGGTTTATTGAAAAAAAAAATCACAAATATATATAATTTATGAGTTAGCAATAGCGTGATGCCCACGAATATTTTTCTTGGCAGCCACGTCCACGTAGTATTATTAAGGATCTTGTCCTTGTCCACGTCCACGCCCAACCTTAGTCTAATCTCAACTCCAGCATCTTGTCCCTGTCACTGCCAAAAATGGCTCTGAAGGCAAAGAATAAGAAAACTCAGCCGCAGAACCAGCAATCTCTAGGCAACAAACAAGACCACAAGTCAAAATCTTGGCTCGACCTTCCAAAGCAACTCCACAGCATCATAGAAGGGAACCCAAATCTCCACAAGAACATCAATGTTGGGGGCATAATCAAGTCATGGAGAACATCACCAAAGCAATGCAATCCACATTCCACACTCCCTTGGCTTCAACTCTCTAACCCTGATGCCACATACACTGAGAAATACCATAGACACGTTGCACGGAGTGGCTCCATCGAAACTTCATATGCATACCTGCCCTCTGGGTGCTGGTGTAGGCCCTTCTTCAGAAAATTGCCAAGGTTCCCTTGGAAAAATTATGTGGGGTGCTCCAATGGCATCCTCATAGCCGAGGCTGAACCACTTTACATGTACAATCTATGGAATCCAACTCAGAGAGAAATGTTTCGTCTTCCTTTATGGGATCCCAAGATACCGATTAAGCTCGCTGTGCTTTCTTCACCACCTGAAGATCATAACTGCACAGTTATGGTACTAACAGGAATTGGTCAACCCGCTTTTGCATTTTACAAACTAAAAAGAAGGTCCAATGGTTCATGGATAACAGCAGAGCCTCAATGGACCATGCAAGATTGTACCCTTACCGAGCCATTAGGGAGGCAACAAAAGGTTGCGCAATTCACTAATGCAATTGGATTTCAAGGAAAGTTGTATGCTTTAAGTGTTCAGGGGAGTCTTGTGGTTATAGAAGACGTTGATTCTGTTGCTAAAGTCACAGATTTGAGCGGCACAAGGATAGTTCCTTCGGTTTCTTCAAACCATTTCAGAGAATATTTGCTTGAGTCCGAGGGAGAAATTTTGGTGATTTTTCTTTTATCAAGAAAGCGGTCAGTGCATGGTGTGGATGGTGTTGAGGTTTATCAACTGAATATGGCTAGACTCTCTTGGTTTAAGGTAGAGAGTGTTGGGGAAAGAGCAGTGTTTGTGGGGAGTAATTGTAGCGTGTCTGTGTTGGCAAGTGAAGTAGGATGTAGGAGGAACTGCATCTATTTTAGACACCCTGTGGCTGATGAATGGACCGTATATGACATGGAATCAGGTAGCGTTTTGTGAGGCAAATCCAACAAAATCATCTGCAGTTTGGATTCAACAAATTGAAGAGTAAATTATTCTCGGAGGATAAAACATTGATATAGTTGTTAAATTTTCTTTAATGGTTTTTTTAGGCTGATTTTTATGTAAATTGTAATGGTTGATTCAAGGGTCTCCAAATCAGTTGCAACGTTGTCAAAGGGACTTAAATTCAGTTTTTCTGTTGTAGTAAATTACTGGTCATAGCTAACTTTTATCAGAGGTATTGTTTGGGAACTATTCTCTGTGTATGTATGGGTATCTGCGTCTGATGTTTATATATTTACAAGGTTAAAGAATGGAAATGAGTTATATATACACGTCGCAGGAAAAAAAATAGAGAACGGTATTAGATGTGTTCAAGATTCTTTTATAACATTACGCAATGGCGATGCAAGATTTAGACTTGAAATTGTAGGAAGAAAATACATATGTGGGAGTGTGAAACATGTAGAATTTCACTTCAAGAAAAAAGAAGGGTGACTTGAATACATATTGAAGCTTAGTAGGTATGCAAACGTGCAGCTGTTGGAGTGATTTCAAGAGTTGTGGTGGATTGTGAGGACCCCGTGAATACACTACTGCTTGAAGTTGAAGATAGAGGCTGGCTATTTGCAAAAGCAGGAGTCCTAGAGGCCATAGAACTGAAAGATGAATTGTAGTTTCTTGGTGTGAGAATGGGCAGTGGAGCTTCAAAATTAAGCATCTGAACAGCTTGCCTAATTGTAGGCCTCAGAAGGTAATCTGTGTGAGTGCACCAAAGGCCAACTATCATTAACGTCTCCATTTCCTTCTCATCAAAGTGTCCATATAAGCTTGGATCAGAGGCTTTAAGGATTTCACCAATGCCATGGAGTGCCGAAACCCAATCCACCAAATATATCTGTTCTTCATTCCTACTAGATTCAATTGCCTTTCTACCACAGGATATCTCCAAAGCAACTACTCCAAAGCTGTACACATCAGATTCCCTACTAGCCTTGCCTCTTGTTGTAGCTTCAGGAGGCAAATACCCAATTGTTCCTGCTAAAACAGTTGTTTTTGATCCTATCCCATGATCCATTAGCCTGGCTAACCCAAAATCTCCAAGCTTTGCATTAAAATTAGAATCCAACATAACATTGCTGGATTTTATGTCTCTATGAAGCACACATTCTTCCCACTCTTCATGCAGGTATAACAACGCTGATGCCAAGCCTCTGGCAATATTATACCTCACTTTCCATGTCAGCAGGCCTTTTCCCTTGAACAGATAATAATCCAAGCTTCCATTTTCCATGAACTCATAAATCAGCAGCAGGTCATCATGCTGATGGCACCACCCAAAGAGTTGAACCAAATTCTTATGCCTCAGTTGGCTAATGATCTTTACTTCAGACATATACTCTTTCACCCCTTGTCTAGATCCACGAGATACCTTCTTAATGGCAACATGGGTGTTCAACTCTCTTATAAATCCCCTGTAGACGGCCCCGAAACCTCCCTGTCCTATTTTGTTTTCTTTTGGAAAGTTATTAGTTGCTCTGGCCAGTTCTTCATAGGAAAACTTCTTGGGCAGAGAGATTTTGTCAAAATCATTGTCCATAGAATGGTCAAAAAGTGAGACATCTTCCATACCTCTAGTCCTCAGCATCCATCTCACAAGAAAAGTTACCCCAAAAATAACAATTAAAACACCTACACTAAGTCCAACGCTCAGCCCTATCACCAGCCCTCTTTTGCTTCCACCCTTCTTTGGTTCCATCTCCAAACTAGAGTTGAAGGACCATGAGCTAAGAGTATGTTCCTCATAAGTAAATCCTGTTGCCGAAGAGAAGCCAAATTCAACCCATTCAGGTAAGATATCACTCAAATTGACCACTGAGAATAAGGTCTGTTCAATCTTGACATTATCCTTATATCCAGTGAAGGTGACACTTAATCTGTTTGAAGCAGAATCAAAACTAATATCAGCATCATACCCTCTTTCATCCATGCTAGTGTACCACTCTGTAGTGTGAGTTGTGTTAATAGCATTGACATCGATACCCACATGGTCATATTTCGGATCCCAGTTATTAGCAAGGGTATCAAATTCCACTGCTACAAAAGGATAGTCCTTCGCGTAATTTAAAGTCCTCAGTTGCTCCCGGCTGGCAAGACCAATACCACTTCCATCTATTTGGGACTCTGGAAAGTTTGGATCTGCCAAAAAGAAGGTGATTCCATCTCCATGATCGGTTTTATTTGGGGTGTTGATGGTAAAGAAGAAATGGGTAGTGAAATCTGCAACCTTTCCCGAACTCTTGTCCCAAAGATGCAATAATTTGTAATAGATGACTCTACCATAACTATCTGCCTTGTAACTGGTGAGTTGGAGGACTTCTTGCTGAGGTTTAACATCTCCCGAAGTATTGAAGACGTTTCCAGTGTCACCAAGTTGCTGATAGTTGAATTCTAATGAAGCTGCATGAGGTATTATAAGAAGCAAGATTGTTACAGTTACATGAAAAGAAACACGTACATAACTTTTCTTGCAGTATGGCATGGCTGGAGAATTGATGCTGGCCTCCATGGAAATGGAATGATCAAATATGGTTTGGTTGGGGTAGCTGCTTGTAGAGTTGTAGTTAATTTTTGTTTGTTGAGTGAGAATCATGACTTGTAGAGAAAATTTGAAGTCATTTGTTGTTTGGCATGGTGGTTCGAGAACAAATATGATCTGATAGGTACAATCATACGTACACGGTTTTGACTTTGAAGTGGTGAATGCTTCAACTAGTTGAAGCTGTCAAATTACACGTAAAGAAATCTATAAAAGTTGTTGGGGACTGCTGAGGGTTTGATGAAGGTATCTTCCACAACTACAAAACATAAATGCAGTAAGAAATTTCTGAACAAAAAAGGCATTGACCATATCCCACACAAGTCCTCTTACCTTGTGTATCAAGCCATTCCTTGAAACATTTGCAACCCAATCTAGGTATCACCACTTTTCATCTTCTAAGTAATTTACAAAGCCTTTTATAAACAAAAAAAAAAGTAGTTTAAATAACACCTAGAGAACTCAGATGATATATTGTAAGAGAAAAAAAAATGATGGTTTGAGAATATGCTATATGCTTTTAAGATTAATATAATCATTAAAAAGAATAAATTTTGTAATTGTAAAAAAAAAAAAAATAGTGGATATTAGTAGCTGGTATAAATTTGTTAGAGTGTTCAGATATCATTATCCATTTTAAATTTAAAAAAAATAAATGGCAACTTTTTTTTAAAAACTAAATTGAAATTTAAATATTCTAGAGAAATTAAAAATTTATCTTTTATAAGTAATGTAAACAACTTTAGTTTAATTATTAGAGTGAAATTTTTTTACCATCAATTAGAAAATACTATGACAATAATTTATAAAATATAATTATAATAAAAATTAGCAAATTTTTCATGACTGACTAGAATTGAAAGCAGTTAAAATAACATATTTTTATAAAATTAAAAAGGACATTTAAAGCAATCGATTTTATACTTTAAGGATTGATGTATTTGCACCCATCAAAATTTATACTACCATCTTATAAGCACTATTATTAATTTTTCATTTTAATAATTTAATTTGTATTTTAATTAAAATGTAATGTTTTATTATTATATAAAGTTGTTAAATGAATAGTGGGTTGTCAAATAGTGTTTTCGGAACTTTAATTTTCTGTTTGGTTTTAACGAATAAAAATATAAAAATATTAAAGAAATAAGATGAACAAAAGAGTAAATAGTAAAATTGAATATTTAGTAATTTGGTAGAGTAAAATAGATGAGAAATAATAAGAAAACTTATTAAAAATTGTAGATTTTAATTAATTTAATGAAATATAAAAAATAGTACAATAAATCCATAATTTGATGATTGTTTCTTCCTTACTTTTTCTTACTCCTAAAAATTTCATTTTCACTTTTACTTATTTCTTGTATCTAGAAACAAGTCATATCTCGTAACTATTTATTACTTCTAAAATATATATACACCTTAATTATTGCACTGGTCTCGGATGAAACATTAAATAAAAAAAAGCTGACAATTAGGCTTGAGCAAATAAATCTCAAACTTCTGAGATGTGATTATAATCTATTTTCATTTGTTTTAGTTTATTAACATTCTATGCCTATAATATAGATAATGAATTGCAAATCCGTGTATAAAACCAGCTTGAATGTGAGTAAATTGAACCTTAAAAATTTATCTTCCTTCCCACGTCCCTATGTTAAGTGTGCAAGGAGCAATTTCTTCACTTAATTTTTCTTTTGCCGTGGGTCTCTGAGTGGTTTATTCCATTTTATCGGTTGTTATTAGAATTTGAGACTATGGTATGTGTAAATGAAAACAATAGATGGCTTATATAGAGAGAGAAATGAAGATCAGTTACAATATTGTATGTAGTGGAAATTGATGAAAAAATAGTTTTCTAGTATTGAAAAACTTGATAATGTTTTGACGAGTAATAATTAATGCAAGTACATGATGATAATGTTAACAGAATATATTAATTGGAAGTCCTCTTGATTTTATTGGTATAAGAAATTGGTTTTAATATGTGGTAGTTTTAATAATTTTGTAATAGATATATTTGAATTGAATTTTGGCTTTACTTTATTTGAGTGAACTTTAAGAAATAATTTTAATTTATCGTTGGATTCCTCTGGTTTTTTTCTAATGCGCTTTTATTTTTAATATAATTTCTTTTAGACTTAGTCAATTCTTGTTTATAATTTTTGTAGTAAATTTGACTTTATTAAGTTTCTTATTTGAATCATTCTTCTTTCACTCCAGACATTTAATGAAGAATTAACTTTTTTCGAAATTTTTTCCAACATATACAAGAGGTTTGAGTGATCTACCTTATTTTTTAAAAGTCTAAGAGATACACTTGTGAGGCACGGCATATGATGAATTTACATTTTTTTAGTATCAATTTCTAATTATCATGGTTTTAGTACTTATTGAAAATTTTATATATTATTTTGTGGAAAAACATTAACATCCTTTCGACCTCTTTTTCCTATACCTGAGTTTAAGAAAAAAAAATGACCAATTGAAAAGAGAGATTCACATTAGGGATAAATAATTTCAAAAAAAAAAAACAAAAGATATTAAGCAAGGAGGAAATTTCAAGAGGATAAAAGACGATTTGAAGAAATTATACATCAATATGATAAGAAAATGAGAGTTTCCAAAAGCCTTTCTGACTGTGGTTGTTGTGGGAACCAAAAGAAGACTAAAGTACTTTGAATACGAACCAAAAGTAGACTAAACTTTTTGTTATTGTAATTTTGATGAGGATCAAAAGATCCAAGTAGATTGTATAAAATTTGAAGCGTATGGCATGACCTGGTGGCATAAAACTTTTATGGATATTGGACAAAAAAGAAGTCTCATGTGATCTCATGGGTACATCTCTAAATATTTACGATTTGTGTCTTCTTCCTACAAGAAAGAACTTGTTTTCATGTTCCAATGAATTTAAAAAGGTGATAGACTATTTTAAAAATTTAGAAAGTACTACGAAGATTCTAAGAGGACTAAGTCATGAATAGTCTCAATAGAAAAATACAAATATTGTATGAGTACTTTTCTCTTGAAAGTTGGTTCATCAAGCTTTTAAAGTTGAAACTCAACGTAAGGTAAAAGAGACCTAAACAGAAACTATTTCACTTATTCTACTTCTTAAAAAATCAAGTCTTATAAACTATTTCACAAATTGTTTATATTTGTCCAACCAAAAAAATAATGATTCTGATAGAAGAAGGACAAGTGGATAGTGAACATTAGTCTTCTAGTTATAAATGCTAAGTCCTTTTGGACTTAATCAAGAATTCACCAAATTATTAATAAATCACCCTTAGAAGAAATTTAAATCTCGTTATCACTAGAAGAGGTGGAGTACTGGACTGTTATAACTATGCTATATCTTTTTTATATATTTCAAGTTTTAGATTCAAGTCAAATTTACATAAAATTTGACCATCTTGTTTGGGACGCATATATGTCAAGGTGAGTTTGATCCGACGTAAAAATATCCATTTTTATATCTACTGGTGTAATCTGATATCAAAATTATTTGTTACATATGTTAAAAGTCTAATGTAAATGGACTTTGTTTTTTATGTTTCCCATATCCACGTCATACTTTTTATATTACATAATTTGAGCTCAAAAATTGATGCAATGGTAAGTTTTTTCACGCATTATTCACTAGGCATAGTGTGCATTTAAGTAAAATCATAAATGAATTTCTTCATCATGAGAAAATATAAGCCCAATATGATTTATAATGTATATTGAATTATTAACGCTAAAACTGCCATTTACAAATGAATTGAACCCTACCAAGTCAAAATGGGATAAGAAAAAAAATAAAAAGCAAGATGACTAATTTTTGTTCACCTCTAAGTAACTTGTAGCCTTTAAGGAAGATCACAATGTGAAAAACAACTCATCTATTGTTGTTGTAGGGAGGTAGGTGGTGATGGAGAATAGGAAAAGGAGCTTCAAAGTTAAGCATCTTAATCACTTGCCTTATAGAGGGCCTTGTCTTGCTATCTGAATTAACACACCGAAGACCAACAACAAGCAAGCATTCCATTTGCTGCACATCAAATTCCCCATTCAGCTTTGGATCTGCTGCTGCAAGCAGATTTCTAAATCTATAGAGCTCCCACACCCACTCAACTAGTGATACTTGACCCTCTTTCCCTTCTTGGTGCATGGCTTTTCTTCCAGTGGCTACCTCCAACAAAACAACCCCAAAACTGAACATGTCAGCTTCCTTTCTAGCCTTGCCTGTGCTAATATATTCAGGAGCAAGGTAACCCTTTGTTCCAGCCATGGTTTGTGACCCTTTCTTACGATCCACAAGCCTTGCCAGGCCAAAATCCCCAAGCTTGGCATTGAAATTGGAGTCCAACATTATGTTGCTTGATTTGATGTCCCCATGAAGCACACATTTTTCCCACTCTTCTTGCAGGTAAAACAATGCTGAGGCCAAGCCTAGAGCTATGTTGTACCTCACATGCCACGACAAGATACTCTCTCCACTAAAAAGATGAGAATACAAGCTGCCATTTGGCATGTTCTCGTATATCAGAAAGAGATTATTCTTCTTGTGGCACCAACCAATGAGTTTCAGCAAATTCCTGTGCCTCAACTGGCTAATGATCCTTACTTCCGCCGCATATTCCTTCAGACCATGCGATGAACCCGCTGATATCCTCTTTATTGCAGCATAGGAGTTTAGGTCTTTGAAATAACCTTTGTAAACACAATCAAAACCAACTTCCCTCAGCTCCTGTCTCTCTTTGAAGTTGTTCGTCGCAGATACCAATACCTCGTATCTGATCTTCTTAGGTCCAGTGCCCATTAGGAACTCATCATCCATCTTCAAATCAGAAGAGGTTTCTGAAGTGGCTTCTTCCTTTTCTCTCTCACCCCTCTTCCTCAATACAATGAGGAGCAACATAAAGAACCCCAGAGGCCCCCCTAAACCAACTCCTACTCCCACCAACATCATTGTCTTGTTTAACTTGTCTTTCTTATCATTACTTGTTTTTTTACTAAATGACCAATCCAGCAAGATATGTTGATCAAATCCATCTCCTGTTGCAGCTGATATACCTACAGTAACCCACTCATGCAAGTAGTCTCTCAAATCAATGGGGTGAAGAAGGCCCTGCGTTACTGGCTTTCCATTGAACGTGAATCCAGTGAAAGAAACGTTTAGATAATAATCTTGGGAGTTGTACTTAATGCTACACTTATAAGGGCCTTGTGAAGTATAATCTGTACTCCAATTCTCAACTACCTCAGAATGCACAGAGTTTACATTCACACCCACATGTGTATCCACTGGGTCCCACTTGTTTGAGAAAGTGTCAAACTCCACTGCCACAAAGTTAAATTGGGTTGGGACAGGCACGTTGTCAAGCACCAGACCAATGCCAAGGCCTCCATGGCTTATTCCATTTGTAGCATTCACATCTAAGCGATTAGGGTTTGCTATGAAGAAAGTCATACCGTCTCCACGAGAACTCTTGTTTGAGATGATCATAAAGGAAAAGTGGGTTTCGAAGCTTTCTATTTCCTTCGAGGTCTTGTTCCAAAGGTGAAGAAGCTGGGGACTTGTGACTCGCCCAACACTCCCAGTTCCACCATCGTTTGAGTCCACTGCCAGGTTGATGCCAGAATTTGAAACAGAAACATTTCCTTCCAGGTTTACATGTTCTACGTCAGCACCATTTCTGAAGTTGTAATCAAAAGAAAAGAGTTGTGAATGAGCCTTTGCAAGAGGGATTATCAAGAGGAACACAAAGGTTCTTCTTGCATAACAAAACCCCAGGGTGATTGCATTAAGACCAAAACGCCAATCACAATCTGCCATTATGAGTATGCTGTAACTCTGAATTTCCAAGCCTATCAGCTGTTATTTATGTTTTGTTATTTTTAATTTTCGCCTCATCTCACATTTTCTTCTCCTTGTAATTTGTTTTACGTAATTACATTAGTCTTGTAGTTGTAATTAAGTTTAAGAACGAAAACTATGTTTTTTGCCTGCTGTTTCCTGAATATTTCCGTTAACCAACAAAGTTATTTTTGTCTCTAATGAGTCGCAACAAAGTTATCCTTATTCTTATTTGGCATTTAAAGATTATTTTACTTCCCCTGTAATTTGTTTGATATGAGAATTGCTTTGTGTTCATCCAAGCTGTGACGAATGTTCCCACTTACACAGCTCATCAATCGATTAAAAAGATGAGCAGGAATATATGGCTAATTAAAGTGCACAGATTCGGATGAACCATGATAGTCTCCCCATTGGGAGTGTAGGATGAAAGAGATTGTTTTTCTCTAATTTTATGTAAGATACTTTACAACCTATTTTATTTATATACATATTAAAGGAGGATAGAATGTACAACAAGAAATATGGATTTTTGCTCATCCTTTAAGATTAATGTAAAGCAGAGTATCTTTTGTATGTTTGTCAACGAATTTCCTGCTTTGCACTTCCTTCTTCTTTGGAGGTTTTCAATATCTCCTTCTTTCTGTCATCCAAAAACACCTTCAGCTCTTTCTTTCGTTATAACTTTGCTTCCTCTGCTGCATAACATCTTTGAATTTCTCTTCCCATACCTGATATTTTGCTTCTGATATTTTGCTTCCTTTTTAAGTACTTTCATCATTGCTATTCTCTTGTGAGAATGATTTGCAATATGACATAAAATAACTCTAAAGTATGAAGTTTGAGATTGATTAGATTATACAGAGTTTCACATTAGAAAATCCTTCGCATCCCCCATTACAGAGGTGTCCTGTCTCTCCAGGATATTAGCCCTTACATCCCTGCATGAAAACTACCAAATCGCCACTTCTATATATAAATTCCTACGTATCAGTTGTACCCATTTCACTTGATAGAAACAAAGAGAAAACTCTAGCATTCTTGTAAGGAATCCTATAAAGGTCGAAGCATAACCCTTTTGCAACCTAACCCTTATCTGAGAACAATCTTAAATGTTGAACCATCATTTTCACTAACTGAGATATAATCAAAATAGAAAAGGTAGATAGAAGATTGATCGTTCTATCATTAAGGCTATGATCCACAAAGGTTTTGCCTATCATACCTTCACCCATTACCCAGTGTCATCCCTACAAATGCACAAGGACCTACCGCTCTTATCTTCCTATTAACAAAACCTTGATGCTACCATTGTTTTAACAATCATCATGACTCGTATTGTTTGAGAGTTGCCATCCCACCTTTGCAACGTGAGAAAAAAGAACCAACAAAAGAAGGAAGTCACACAAAGAGATTATTAGGATTAGAGAGAAAATGAGAAGAATCTAGAAAACATAGAAAACATAAGAATAGTATCTTATTTCAAGAAGGGTTATAATATGTGATTAAAAAGATTAAAAAGACCTACAAGAAGCCCATGCTTAAAACCAAAAGGTCCAAACAAAACGAAAAATAACAAAAAAGAAAAAGGAAAACCTAAAAATAGTCTAAAATCCTAAAAGTAAACCTTATCAACCCCTCAAGTTAGGAATACATATTTTTCATTCCCAGTTTGAAATACATGTTATCAAAATTGTTTGGTGGAAGCGTTTTGGTGAAGATATTTACAACTTGAAGAGATAAAGTGATAGGAAATAATTTCAGAAGACCTTTATTGACTTTTTACGAATAACATCGTAATTTATTTAAATGTGTTTGATTCTTTTCTGAAAGACTTGATTCAGAGACGATTTGAATTGTTGGTTGATTGTTATATTATAAGAAAGTAGTTGGTTTGAATATTGATTTAAATATCTTCATATATATATATATATATATATATATATATATATATATATATATATCTATATATATATA
>Ga0209700_103060_pt1 | contig 32689 bp, 16 predicted proteins | sample SiratroredBW_FD_187528 | JGI IMG/M metagenome (GOLD analysis project Ga0209700, IMG submission 187528) | Root nodule microbial communities of legume samples collected from California, USA - Siratro red BW (SPAdes) (version 2) | ecosystem: Host-associated > Plants > Roots > Nodule | place: USA...
CTTTGTAATCATAAAAAAAAAAAAAAAAATTACAATAAAGTTAAGCATGGATATGGATTGATTGAGTCATGGATACATAAATCATTCTGTCGAGTGACGAAAATATTATAAGCATGTGATCCGTTTTCACCCAAGAAAATAAAAAGTGCATTATTATTTTTAGTGCAAGAAGGGTTGAAACTCTACAAATAAAATGCTCTTTTTATATCACCCTAAACTCAAACCAATTCCCTACAAAAGATTCCAGAGACCTAGAATTAACCATCACCTCAATGTAAGAGGTAAGTTTCGTTGCACCAGAAAAGACCATTGCATAGACTTAGATTTGGCATTAAGGTAGCTGCAGGACATAAAACATGTAAATTTAGATGAAGGAAGATATGTAAGTGTAGGTGTTTCTTTGTTATTGGGTTGATGGTTCTAGATGAATTTATGCTTCCCTGGGTTGTTTTGTTGGCCTTTTCTTGAGAGAGAAATTCGATTATTGTGTGGCGTGTGGTGCCAAAATAGAGAGTCCTTCAGAAACACGTTAGTGGAAGTGTCTAAAATATTAAAGCAATAAAAAAAAAGAAAGGGGAAAAAGAGAAGAAAAATTACCACAAGAGAAGAACTGGGGGAGGTAAAATGATTAAGGATGACAGTGATGTGATCTGACGGTTCATGAGGTACCACGTTAGAAGGGTGTCCCAATGTCAGACGATAATTAGGTCTACACATGAAATGAAGGAACACGTGGCAGACAACAATTGGGTCCCACACTCAAGTGTGAAAAAGGGGTTTTGAACAAACTGACTGAGCCCTAAAGGAAAAACTTTCTGCTTTGGACACCCTCGATGGGAACAGATTCCCAATATTGGGAAATCTATATCACAAGAGAGGAATGGGTTTGGGATCCCACAAAAGATTATATTTGCTTGGACCCACTTAAGATTTCAAATTTTGCCAAGTGGACCCCGTCTTGGTCCCAATTCTCAGCCTTATACATCTCTTGTTCCCTTTACCATTTACTATGCAAACATTAATGGCAACCTTTGTATAAATGTAATGCTCATTCTATGACATTCTTGTATGTGTAATGGTCCCTCTTTTATTTTTGATTTCACATTTCTTGGTTAGACCTTCAATTTTTCTCAAATTTCTGATAATCTTGGTGATTGTGTGATGTGACTTGTTTAACCAAACTCAGCAATTAAAGCAGATGAAAGATTTATTCCATGTTTTTACTCTTCCTGATTCAGTTAGAAATTGACTACAAACAAATTTTTTTCCATCAGGTCTTGGGCGATGTCAACATTGCGTCCAATTTCAGGTAAGCAAACATCTATTTTCTGATATTCGGTGGGATTTCATAAAGATCTTGTTATTGTTGTTTGCGTAAATTTGGGTGCAAAGCAGCTACCCATATTAATTAAGATTAGGCTATCATACTAGTAAGCCAGAAAATCACATTATAAAAGAAAAGAAGATGAAATATCACCATAATCACCTAGGTTGAAGCTATTAGGAATAGGAGTTCATAGAATCTTAATTGACCAAGTTAATTTCAAATATCTTATTTCAATTATCTAGTTTATTCCATTTTTTTTTCGTGCCCGACAGAATGAGTTTGTCATGTGTAGCGAGTTGATGGGTTTTAGCATGTGAGGATATTTAACATCAAAATTACAATTTCTCTACTTTTTTGGATATAGACGCGCTAAAATTTTTCAGTGCCGAACTTCACAGTAAAAAAATTACATGAAATGATGAGTGGAAAATTTTCATTAACTTAAATTCTATTGATTTGTGCTTTTTACAACAAAATGATGATAGGAAAATGATCCTATTTATTAGGGGTCAAATCCTACATTCCTTAGCGAAATGTTAGGCTAAAGTAAAATAAGGTGATGTAAGATTATCCGTTAGTTGGAGAAAAGTCTCCGAAATTATCTTACCCGATGCATCATGCACTTTAGGAGTAACACAAAACACAGTATTTTACAAAGTAAACAAAAGTGGGTGGAGAAGCAAGAATATTAAAATAAGGCGAAAGGGAACAAAAATAAACCCCACTGATTGCCCTTGGAAAATTAATATATGTAGTTGAGAAAATTAATAAGAAAGTGAAAGCGGTTTAATTAGTTAGGAAAGAAGGGTTGGTTTAATTTTCAAAGTGAATAAGGCAATGGAAAATTTCAACCTTGTTTCTATCATCATGATGAGAGAATGGGAACAAAGATCTTGGGTTTTTCCTTAGCAATCAAATAAAATCTAATTGAAAGGGGAAAGAGAGAGAAAGGTTATGTATGTGTGGTGGTTGTACCAAAGTGGTAGAGAGAATCTAGGGAGAAGATCTCAGCATGGAGAAGCTAAGCACACACAAAAACAACACCACATCCATGCCACTGTGCCACCACAGTTTTTTTCTCTCATGCACCCACTAATACCAAAACAAAACAAAAAATCAAAAATAAAAGTAAAAAGCTATACCAGGGATAATCACATTCCACCTCTTCTTCCCATTCTCTCTCTCTTTCTCTCTCTCCCTGAATTACTGATACACATTTTAACCACATATATATATATTGCAAGTGAACATATAGATAGTGTTCAGAAGCTTATTCTCAACCCTGATATGGAGTTTGTGGATACCAGAAAACTACAGTTACAACAACAACAACATCTGCAACAACAGCCGCAACCGCAGGAGCAACATTTTCATGTGTTGGCAGTGGACGACAGTGTCATAGATAGGAAGCTTTTGGAGAGGCTCCTAAGAGGTTCTTCATGCAAAGGTTCCTACAATATACCCTTTTCTTTTTTTCCTTTTAATTCTTCCCTACCATCCTAATGTTGCTACCACACTGTGTTGCTAATTTGGTTTATGGTTCTGTGTTAATTATTTTTTAAGCAGTTACCTGCGTGGACTCCGGAGACAAGGCTTTGAAATACCTTGGTTTGGTTGATGACCTTCATGATACTACTTCTTCAACCTCTTCAGACTCATCATCTCCTCCTCCATCTCAACCATTGCAGCAAGAGGTAACAAATAATCTTTTTTTTTTTTTTTTTTTTTTTTTTTTCTATATTCAATGGTTTTAAGAGAAGTGTGCTTGTTGTGTACTACATTTGAGCCAGTCTATTATTGATTTGAGTTGTAGTTTCATTCTGCGGATTTTTTTCTTACCCCACATAGAAAGTAACTTCTTGCTTGATGTAAATAACATTGAGTAATTAATCAGGAGAAGTTTCTGAAATTGCTGTTTATGTAAATAACATTGATCAAGTTCTTGTGGAATCATAATGTCTAATCTCAAGAGTCATAAAGTGACTTTCTGATTCTCTTTCACCACCACTTCAATTCATTGAGATCGCGCATGCATATTATGTATCCAAATGCATAAGATAGCACACTATTATCTTTGCTATGCATAATTGTTTGTGCTAGTTTTCTTGAAGATCCAACGGCAATGTAATCTTAAGCATGCCATGGAAACTAGTTCAATTTAATGAATGAATTAAAGTTTCGCAGAAAAAGTGGAGAGTTTTTCATCTCCTGTATGTACTAGAATTACTGTTATCTACATTTTTTCTTTTATTTTCCTTTGGAAAAGAAAAAGGGGGTGGAAAAAGGTTTGGGTATAGACCATTGAATTTGGTTTTTGGTACGTAGCTAGCTCATCGTGGTCATTTCCCTCCTTTAATTTTTGGTGACAGAAATACGTATCGATCTAGTTACAGTGGGGTGAGATATTCCAAATTAATAGCAAACAGTAACATGTACTTTCTGTTGCATCTTTTGAATTTCAGGGAATCAAAGTGAATTTGATCATGACAGACTATTGCATGCCTGGGATGAGTGGCTATGATTTACTCAAACGAGTCAAGGTCAACACACAACTCTTATTCCCCGACACCTTCCCGAAATTCCCTCTGTCTTTTTTAGCTTCAATAGCATGTACTCACACTCCCTAAAAGATTCCAAACATTCCCTTCTCCTTCAATCAATACTTACAATAGTTTATAGTCCCATCATTTATTTGCAGACTAACTCACCTCTTAATTCATCTTTACTTCAACTTGATGTTGTTCTTATTCACCATTACATACATACATAATTTTTTTTAAACGGGTGAGTGATAATGTAGTTTTCAGTAAAAAGAAAGATAAAAGAAAAAGGAAAAGTTACAGATCTCAGGATCTAAGTTTGCTTTCACTTTTTTTTTTTTTTTTCTTTTTTTTAATTTGGTCATTTTTTTTTTTTTTTTTTTTTTTTTTTTTTCCTTTTCTTTAATTTGGTCATTCTTTTTGTTTTCCTTTCTTTCTTGTTTTGACATTGCTTACCGCTGCAGGGATCTTCTTGGAAAGATGTTCCCGTCGTGATTATGTCATCAGAAAATGTACCTTCCAGAATCAGCATGTGAGTTTTTCTTGCTTCATTTTTAGAATTGGAGTTAACTTTTTTTTTCTTTTTTCAATTTCATAATTGAAATGCATCGTCACTTTGTGACAAATTAATGCATTAAGAAAAAAGTCAGTGACAGATTTATTTTGTCACTGATGCTAATGACATAATAGTTTTCAAAAAATGGTGTAATTGAGAAAATTTTGAAATTGTTGATAGGTGCTTGGAAGGAGGGGCAGAAGAGTTTCTGCTGAAGCCTCTTCAGTTATCGGATTTGGATAAGCTTCAGTCATACTTTCTGAAGTCCCTTGAAAACTCTTGCGAAAAAGAATCTGCTAAGAGTTGCATAGATTCCGAGAATGAAAATGTGATCATTAACATCAGCAACAACAGTAACCATATCAGTAACAATAACAATAACAATAACAGTATTAGCAAAAGGAAGGCCATATCTGCGGAGTCTCATCAGGAGAGATCAAGACCCAAAATGAAGGAGTTGGCTGTGGTGTAAGAAAACAACAACACTATAGAGAGTGTTTGGTGCATACTTGTTAATTATATAGTTTATGACTATGATCCTGATTATGGCTGTCTCCTCAATTCTAAGAGCTTAATGAATTCCCAGTGAGTATTAATATCGTTATTCACAATTAATCATCATTTTCCAGTAAGTGATTTAATTCTATTTTGCAAAATTATTTTATAAGATGAAGGATATGAAACACAAGTGAGTGGCTTAGTGGGGTATTTGAAAATCCTTGTGTCTACTGCATAAACTAAACTCTTGATTACAAGTTAAAGGGTCTTGCTTTCAACGGACGCAAACTGAACTAGTTTGATGGCAAAGAGTAAAATCAGCGTTTACACTGACAAATGGTGTGTGGGGTATGGTTTGTACTGAGTCACAGTGATGAAGCAGCACAATCACGTACAACGTGCTTTCCACTGTTTTTCTTTTTCTGAGTTGCATTGCATGTATCATCTACTTTTTGCTAATGCTGTTGTACGCTAAAACACATCATAGGCTTTTACCATAGGACACTTTTTAATACTTTATTTTCTAAGGTTTGTCTACATGTAATGTAGTGTTACTTTTTTGAACTAGATTTGAAATACTGGTGGAATATTTTCGTGGATAAAAAATATATAATATCATTTTTTTTTTGTTATTCAACAGGGTAGCAACGTCTGAATATACAAATTCCAAATCAACTTAAGTCGTCACTGTAAAACCAACTTCTAAGAGGATGAATTGAGATCTAATCTTTTTATAATTTTCTGATAAAAATGCAGTTTATCAATTTAACTTAACATACTATTAAATACACATATTACATTAACAATTAATGAAATTTCAAATAACTTTTAGTTATTTTTAATAATTTAAAGACCTAATAACTTTTAGTTCCATGACTATACTTATTTTTCTTGTTATAAAAGAAATACAACATTTTTTTAGTAATATATATTATAATTACTTTTTTTTCCTAATTTAGTGCATGAGAGAAAATAAGAAAGGAAAAATAATTTATATTTGAAGGTTCTCTTGGTAATTATATTTTTTCTGGTTTCAAGAATAGGATATTGCTATTTTCTCCTTTGGATTTATAAAAAAGAGGTAGTATAATTTTTTTTAGTAGAATTATGTTATTGTCAATTGTCAATTTCCTTTTTACTTTTATTTTAGTTGAGTTATGTTACTTCCATACCTATGATATTGGAGTTTGGTTGTTAATAGCATTAGTTACTATTAATATTAGAATAGTGTTCTAAAAGAAATCTTAATATATTTTATGAATATAGTTTAAATGATCTTTCACATAAGAAATAATTATTTTTTTTATTGGATATAAAGTGTGATAACGTTAAAGTACATATTTATAGAAAAATTTTAAAAATTATTATTTAAATGTGTCGATCCACTTATTCTTTTTAAGAGTTTGACTTATGTATTAGTTCACAATCTAGTATTATTGTTTCATTAGACAATATTATCCATAATGAACAAGTTGGAAAAGTCAATATAAAATCATGACAACAAAATATGAGAAAATAATTTTGAGAAATAATTTCATGTTTTCGAAATTGAAAATGAAATCAATTTTGAGAAAATAAAATTGTGTAGACGTACACAATTGAAGAAAAATATGTGAACAACACAAATCAAAAAAAGGAAAGAAACTAAAACTAATAAAAACAGTAATGACAAATGTGATTTTATCCCAGTGTCAAATAAAAGAATATTGTAAAGGAGATTTAAGATACCCTACAAAATTGTAAAGATTAAGTAGCTTCATATAAAAATATTCTTAAAAAAAAATTTTACATTTTCAAATTAGTAAGTCTACATCAATGACAAACAACATCAACAATAATCTAAATGTCTTATTTGCATAACTTTTAACTAGAGATTTCAATATAATCTCTTACCCAAACTCAAATTATTTTACTTTTCTTTGATCACTATATGATAAGTAAGCAAAATAAAATGAAGTTTGCTACGGTGACTATTAGAAGCAAACACATATTAACTTAGTTCATTCTGCGTGGGAATCGTCAATATTATTTCTCAAATGAGTAACATATTTTGTATCATTCATTCTTGATTACTCTATGAGGTTATATGTGTATCTCATCAAGAAGAAATCATATGTGTTTCAAGTGTTTAAGGAATATAAATCACAAGTATAACTTAAAACTGAATAAAAAGTTAAGTGTGTTATAGGACATATAGTGAAAGAGAACATGTAAATGATAATTTTTTTTCATTTTGCAAGCAAAATAGTATTATGAGATCATTTTTTGTTCCAAATACACCTTACCAGATTGGTGTGGCAAAGCAAATGAACATAACTCTCTTTTGGATAGAAACAATAGTTATGGTAAGAGTAATAGGAGTAACAAAGTATTTCTAGGAAGAAACAATTAAAATTACTTATTATAAGATAAATCATTCATGTCAATAATGATTGGTTTGAATACATGACATCGATGGAGATATGAAAAGGCAAACCAACTAACTATTCTTCTTTACATGTATTTTGTTATTTTGTTATCCTGTATACATGATGTACAATTTCTAAGAAAAATTAAATTTGGATCCAAAGAATCCAGAAAGTGTATATTCTTAAGATATGTTAACAATATGAGGGGTATCATCGATGGGATCTCACTACCCACAAGGTTCTTGTTAGTAAGGATGTAGTCCTACAAAAAATAAATTGCAAACTAAGCATAAAAATGTTAATTTTACAAACATCACTGTTATAGTACAGATATATAATAAGCCTTCAAAAGAACAAAAATCAAATGATGTTAGTAATGAAAGACTATGAAAATCAACATGAGATAAATTTAAATCATTTTGTCACTCATTATATTATGACAAGCCATAATGTATATTGCATTCTTAATGAAGAAATTTTCAAGAAGTTTTAAGTAGTTCAAATACTTCTATGTTGATCATAATAATAATGTAAGAAGAAATTGATGCTCTTTATACTAAAGCAAAAGACATGAAAACTTATTGAACTTCCAAAAGGTCAAAAAGTCATTGATTTAAATAAGTCTATAAGATCAAGTGGGATGACAATGATCAAGTGGAACTATATTGTGCTAGAAAGAACATATTGACTTTAATGAGATATTTTTGTTAGTTTTTAAATTGAACAATATTATAGTTGTTCTAGCAAAGTGAGTTGCATTTGATTTACATTTCAACAATTATTTAAAGAATATGAAAGGAGAATATACACATTCTAAACAGATGACTTTAAGGAACAAAAACTCGGTTTACAAAATAACATAATCTTTATCTGATTTAAAGCAAATGTTCACATGTTGATATAAGGTTTAAAGCAAATGCTCATGTGTTGATATAAGAGATTTGATTTCTTCATTATTAGCTTTGGTTGCAATGAAATGAGTTCAGATTGTTGTACCTATTATAATAAGTTTGATAAAAATGATTTTATCATCTTATTATTATATATAGATGATACATTTATGATATTTTCTAGCAAAACTTGAATCCAAGAATTAAAAGCATATAACACAAAAATTCATACTTGCATATATCCATAGGTAAAATTCATAATAGATGCTAAATGAATGTCCTTAATAAATAAATACGTATGAGTAATGAGTACAATTAGTTTAATTACTCAGCATAGGTATGATATCATCAGGTACTAATGGCGGATACATGTTACTTGTTTATTTAAGTAAATTTTCAAAAAATTAAATGATAAAAATAAAGTTATTAATGAGATAAATATTAATCATGAAAGAAAGATTTAGAATTTGATTTTCTATATTTATATATTTTTTATTTAGACCTAGAAATTGAAATTAATTTTAAAAAAATAATTTTTTAAATCTTATACTTTGATGCAACTCATTTAAAATTGAGTTTTAGAAAACTCAAATTTATTTGCATTAATATTTTAGTGTGCAATTTTATTTGAAACGTACTTTAATTTTTTTTATCTGTGTTTATATTTTAAAGACTGGTTTAGAAATACTTTTATATAAAATAAAAAAAAAAGTATTTGGGTATTCATTGATACATGGGGGTACAGAAAAGCCTGGATGTATTTTTTCATGGATACCTAACAGGTAATAAGACAATTTAAAAAAAAAAAAAAAAAAAAATTAAAAAAAAAAAAAAAAAAAACAGCTAGCGAGTAGGCACTACCCGAATCAAGTTCAATCAGTTGTAAGAAGTTTTATATGAATATTAAAATTAAAAATTTACAGTTTAGTCCCTAAATATCATAATCTGTTCGTATATATTACACCATCTACTTTATTTATATAAATTAAACTGTTTCTTTTGTCTATGTACACTAGCCTTCTAGTATGGGTATTTACTTTATATTATCTACTCTATTTATTTATTTTATTTTGTTACTTTAAACTGTTAGTTAATTAAAAAAATAAAAAATTGATTCTAATTTGGAAAACTTAGGTGCAAGACTTTTTCATTTCAAAGTCATGCCCAAACGTAATCGGGAAAGATATTCTAGAACGTGCATTCTGAAATACATATTCTGGAAACATATTCATGAATCTTAAATCCGGAATTGAAATCAGCCTCCACCCATCTCCCTATTCCAAAACCAAATTTCAGATATCTTGTGGATTCCCCTTTCTGTAAAAACGAACAAATAACCCGAACCTTACACTGTTCAACAATGATCTAGGTCAGATATGTGCAACAGGGGCCACCGGAAAATAGCCGAAAAGCAATGCAATTAAACCTACCTGACACCAACTCCAATATATGCAACAAGGGAACCAACGTGCGAGGAAAACAGTAACAAGGAAACCGATGTGCGGAGAGAACAGCAGCCGAAACCGTGCACAAACGTATGGTGAAGGAGGAGAAAAAAAAAAACTAGATGTTTATTATTAATCCTAAAGTGCATTTTTGTTAATTTGGCAATGGGGTGTAGGTTCAAAAAATGGGGATGGAGGAAGCAATTGCTTTCTCTTATTATGCTTTCAATCCGAAATTTTTCCTCCACAAAGTTCCACTTATCACTTTTATCTTGCTTGCCAAATTTACCAGGCCATTTTTGTTCGGGAGGACATGCGAAAGCTTTTAAGTAAATGGCAAAGTATATTACTTTGTGGAGAATGCAGGTTATTGAGGATTAAGTTTGGAAGAAGGCATTGTATTCAATGAGAAAAGTATTAAAAAAACAATTATTTCTATTTAGATGATAAAAATAAAGTTTTAATGAATACAAGAAAGTAACTAGGTTACAGAAATAAGATTTTAAGAATACCCACGATACTAACAAAAAAAACTAGTCTTTATATTAATTTTATATAAGAGGATTTTAGTAATAAAAAAATATTAAAAAGAGGGTGTACTTGTTATGCAAGAGGTGTGTAAAAATCACTTAATCCAAACCATTTTATTAATTATCAAGAGTATAACGAAGATATATTATTGGTCTAAATATTACGTTATTAATCACTTATTATTTCCCTTAAAAATCTTAAAATTTAAATTAATAAAGATTGAAAATATAAATTAAATAAACAAAAAGAAACTCCTAACGTCGTTATTTTTGAAAAATAGTATAATAATATCAAAGTTGATTCAATTAAAATTACTCTAGACAACGTACACTTTAGGAACAAAGTTACGAAAAAAAATTAACGCAAAAACAAAAAAACTTGTCTCAATGAATTGGATTTCGATTAAAAAAATTAAACCGAATTGTAAATTTTAAATAAATTATAAACCAATGACGAGACTAAAATACCGGCAATATTGTGCTAAAAGCATTGATTAAATTAACTCATCCAGCTACAACTTTTCAAAAACTAAAACTCTAATCCGCCAAAGGAAAATCCGTTTTATTTCTCTAAGCATACATGGGAGAAGGAAACCGAGAAAGATAGTTTGCACCTAAAATTCACTAACTTCTGATAAAGAGATACAAAGGGGTTAACACCCCACATGTAACTATGTGCTTATATCCCGAGAGGTACAACTCCTTTCCTGCAAAAAAAAAAGAGACTAAATAAAAAATATGCAAATGAAAGTCTCCCAGAGTTTCTATAGGCATTTGCAATGAAAATGGACAACTAATGATCAACACAAACTTACCTTTCAAAGCTCATCTTTTCCTGTTTCTTTCTCATCTTTTACTTGTTCTTGATGAGCAGGTTTAGCTGTTCCTTGTTCTTGCTGGGCAGGTTTGTCCCGGTTCTTTTCAATGAATTCTATGATGTCGTCCTTGGTCCTACCACCGTCGTATTGTGATAGAGTTCCACTTGCTGACCTGAAGTACAGGGTTGGATAACCTTGGACCTCAAAGGTATCACTTGGGATATCGTTGGCAGTTGCATCCTGGAAAGTGACAAACGGTAATTAAAATATATTTCTCAAAGCTCTGCGAAATTATGCTCCAGCATCGATTGAAATGGATAATACTATCAGAAATAATCAAAGCTGAAAATTGAATACATTTCTTACCAGTTTGGCAATGATAACATTAGCATCACTTTGATATGAGATAGCAACTTCCTCCAATATAGGAGCCAACTGTTTGCAATGACCGCACCAGGGAGCGTAAAACTCCAGCAGAACTGCAAGGTGTTTGTGTTAGCACTTATAATGGACTGATAAAGGTTTACCACTAATTAACAAAAACGATGCAGATGTATGAAAGGTTCTACTATGGGCATAATTACTACCACATATAATCAAAGATAAATAGTTTTCTGAAGAAGATGAAGACTTCGTCATATTAGCATCTGGAAGCTTAATTTTGTACACGAAACATAAATATAATATGCAGCAATTTTGTTCACAATCAACTAGCTACTACCAACAGTCAAGAGAGCTTCAATTCCTTGAAAACAGTATGATTACAACTTAATAAAAGCAAGGGAGAATATTGGCCAGTATGATGCCACGTACTATTTTGCTAAAATCTTTAGATCTAAAAAAAAATTATCAATTTTGTTATTGTTCTTAATTTCATAAATGAAGAGAAATACGTCTAATGTTTAACACACCTTCTGATTAAAAAAATCAAGTTTGCAACAAAACAAATGATTATGCAACAAATGACTATACAAACAGATGCAGCAAATTAAATGTGGTAAAAATATAAAATCATATCTATCAGCTTCCCGTAAAGGTTGATATTACATAAACTAAAGATGTATTCATTATCTAAATTGGACTGTAATGCTCCGTCAAAAAAAAGGAACGTTGGAAACGTGATATTTTTAAAGAGTACAGTGTGTGCCAAAATCTCTGATAATCCATGGAATAAAACCAAAATAAATAAAAAAAAGTAATAAGTATACCATTCTTCCCAGACTTGAAAACGATGTCCTGGAGACTCTCCCCGACTACCACTTTAACTGGTTCATTGTTAGTTTCAGGAATAGGTTCAGATTTCACATAGGGGGCAACATTACCCTCCTGAAATATTCAGAAAAAAAACGTTAAGAGTTATAACTTCCAAGACAAATAGCAGTCACCCATAATTTAAAACTAAAGACTTCAGCAAACTGATATATCCTAACCACTAAAAGTAATAAACCAGATTGAATTAGGCCTACGTAATAAACCACCAAGAGAAAAAAAAAAACAACCTTGTATGCCTTCAACCAAGTTGGAATATGATCGGCTTCCAAATTGGGTTTAAAAAATTTCTTCCCGTCATTATGTTGTATGATAATTAAAGGTACTTGTTCTTCCTTCAGTCCAAAATACTGTCAAGACAAGCCATACTCACTGTCAAATATTGGTATTAAGCAAACAATAGATAGTTATAGAATGTTACAATTTTGATACAAACCTGGAAAGCTCCTTGACTAGACTCAACATCTCCAACCAGAAAGCTTACACCCTGTTGTTTATATTGCTCAGCAGCTTCACGGTATTTTGATTTGAAAGATTCAGCACTTTCAGCGGTGAAGTTGATGAACATCATCGCCTGCCAACATCAACAATTTAAGTTTATTGAACACAGGATAATGGGAACACAACCAAAACAAAGGAAATTATAAATATTATGGAAAAGGAACTGTAGAGAAAGGTAACAAATTTTGGGAAATGCTATTATGTTCAGATTACAGAAGGCAAAAAGCTGCTACTATCCCAATGGCCGCAATTGAAAACCTCTATTTCAATCCATTCCCTGCTACTCAGCTATAGCAATTATTGAAACCATGGAGGTGTTTAACAAATAACAATTCAGCTGCAATAACCTACTTACACGGAAATATCCAGCTCAATATTGATTGAACAAAATTGACTTAAACAGGTCATTACCTTTGCATTGGGGCTGTTGAAGAATTTAACAACAAAAGGGTGATTGCTAGGATCATTGTTAAAGACAGTGAGGACAGGGATACTGGACTCCTCAACAAATTTCTCTAGAGTATCCACATGGAAGTCCTGCAAGCACAATACAATGTTGTATACAATCAAAATTAGATTAAAACATCTAATAAAATTGCAAAATTAAACCGCATAAATCAACACTACCTTGGAGTCAACAAAAAGTTCGTCGAACGGCTTGAATAACCTAACCAAAGGGCCAGCGACTGATGATTCACCTCTTGGAAGGTGTTTGGCATTCAGAGTGTGATAAAAGTCATAATCAGCACGCAACTTCTCTGCTAAGGCAGTAAAGTTATCAAACTCCTCCCCAGAAAATTTTGGGAAAACTCCAACCTGACACCATAAGAATGTATTATTATTATTACTGGCCAATGTGAGTTAAAATAAAGAAAAACGAAACAATTGATCACTTACAATAGCAACTTTATTGTTACCAATCAAAGCTGCAGCTTCATCAGCAGATTTAATTTCAGTTGAAGCAGGACCGCTCTGTTTCTTCAAATAGTCAACGATGCCATCGGCTTCACGGGGACCTTTGTATTCCTGAATATTCTTTCCCCCATTCCTCACAATCTTAATCGTCGGGTATCCCCTGACATCATACTCCGATGCAAGATCTTTGTTCTTCTCTTCATTGGCGTCAACTTTAGCCAAAACAACCGGAGGATCATGACTGCTCAAGATTTGAGCAGCTTTCTCATACTGCAGAAATAAAAATGCCAAGAAATCATCATCCACACAATCCTACAATAACAAATCAAAGGAAACCCCAAAATTAAAGATGACCAAAATTACCTCGGGAGCAAGCTTCTTGCAGTGGCCACACCTACAAAGAAAAAAAAATTATCACGTGAAAACCGCAATGCACTAATTCAACAAAAACCGATCTCAGTGAATCCGATTCAGAACAATAGATTCAACATGCAAATCAAACGCTGTCAATTCAAACCAAAACACAGAATTAAATCCAAAACAAAAAAAGTTAAATCACAGTAAAATGTGGACATGAGTATAGACACAAAATCACAATTGGAAATTAACAAAAGCGAGATGCAGAACGAAGTCAAAGCCAATGTAACAGATCAGAAGGAGTAAACATCAAGCAGAAGACGAAAACAAGCAAAAAAACAACAGAATCAAAACGTACCATGGAGCGTAGAACTCAACAACGATGAAATCGTGCTTGCTGATAGTGTCGTGAAAGTTGGAGTGATCCAGTGTGAGCACGGATTCCTTAGAGGACTCTTCAGCATAGATCTGAGACGCAATAAGAGAAAGTGCGAACACGAAGAAGAAGGAGCAAATCGAAACCCTACACGCCATTGTTGTTCCTCTGAAAGAGAAGCTGTGGAAGCAATTGGGGTTAAGAGAGGGTCACGAGAGGGGTTTTTGTAGGAGTTAGAAACAGACCCAGAAAAAAACAGGGCATGACACGTGCGTTATGTTTGTCAGATATTTTGGACTTTGGATACTACTAACGAATCTCGTGTTCCCACGTTAGCACTCTGGATGACATGGCGAAATCTTATTCGACTGTTCTTGTCACACAACATTTCTTTTAATTTTTGTTAATAAGTTTTGGTGTTTATGGTATTTTCTTTTCTTTTCTTCAGCATCCCTAGTGAAACGGGGGTTCTAATATTTAATAGGGCTCTAATTAAGGGATAAATGCTTCTGTGGGGGGCTCATGATCCGTGTAGGTGAGGTGTATATTAAAACATTTGTGGCTTAACAAATCTGATGGATTTGAATCATTGCCCATTTTGCTGTTAGATTGATTAAGGAAAAACAGTTCATTCTTGATAAGATGTTTGACTCTTCCAGATTATTTTGATTGTTTTTATTAATACCCCTATACTAGTCAAAAACTACTCTCTATAAACCAGAATTTGTTTCCATACAATGTGAGATTAAAGCAATTAACTTAGAAACAAATTAATGTAAATGAATCATTATATCATATAAATATTATTATCAAGAAGATATGAATGTTAATAAATTTATATTCATTATCTCTAACTTCTATGTAAGATTTTACCTCAAATACTATAAAATCATAATAAATAAGTTTTAATATATGTTAACAAAATTAATTAAATTTTAATTATTATATGTTTTCAACTAGTTCTTGGACCGTGTGGTATTTAGCAGTACATTTCGACAAAGTTGTAAGTGTATTTTTTAAATTGAAATAAATAGAACAATGTGAAAAAAAAAGTAGATCATATTTACATAAAAAATAATAAAATATAATAATAGTGGATAAATTAAAGTAATACATAGTATTTTTTTTTCACAAATTATGTTTTATTTTAAGTTAGAGAAATAAAATAATCGTGGATGAGAAAAAATAATTGAAAATGATCAAAATTGTTTAAACAAAAAAACAACATTTTGGATACAGAAAGTGAAAGTTTGATCAATGTTCCAAATAAATAATACAGAATATAAAAATAATAAAGTGTAATAACCATAAATAAATTGTTTCTTCAATCATGTTTGAATTATGAAAACAAAGATTGCAAACATTATAAAATACTTTGTGTTAATAAATTTAAAGTTAAGTACATTACTCAAAGTAAATGAAGTTCAAGACATAAATATGTTCATTTTTCAAATGTTGTTTTTAGTGACGGTTCCAAATAAAGAATGTAACACTTCGACTATTATTTAATTATTTATTATTTATTTATAAATTATGAGTAATTTTTTTATAAAGAAGACTTATGATATCATTTCACAAATATAAATGTATACATCTTTTATAAATATTCATATTATAAATAAGTTCATCACAATAGAATTCTACATCATAATGTAGAACTATCTATTTTATATGTTCTAATACATTAGAATTAGGTTCTTCATAAGTAAATCATCCAGAAAATCTTCTAAAGATTCTTTCTTGACAACTCCTACTAAACATGTTCTGCATCTACTCCTACAACAGACACGTATGAAAGACAAACATGAAAGGAGTGAGGTCTTTATAAGCCTTAAATATTAATCTTAATAAACTTAACAAACAATGGGGGCCTATAATCACAACTACAAACAATGATGCATATAACTTGACTTAAAACCACAAGAATTATTCTCACTTTACCAAACATATGGATTCATATACCACCACTTTTGATGACTTATCTAACATTGGCGATGCTGAGCAGGTATCGAACAGTATCAATTTCGGCCTGTGAACTATCCTAGTACAGGGCACTACCCTGACTATCCAGATATTCACCTACTTGAATATTTTCTTAGACCTCACCCGGTCAGTGCCTTTTATCCTACAGTTGTACCAAACTGTGACTTCTCAAAAACAGACACTCATACATGACCCTGGTTTCAACTCTGGAAACCCAGGGCTCTTTCACCACAACATATTCATGACATTTCCATCAATCATATAACACATTGACCATCAATTTGTATCATATATACATCTCAATACACAATTTGTACACAACAGCCAAACAATACAACTAGTATAACATACAATTATCTTTCTTTTATCAAATTCATCAAAATACATACTTTTACTTGCATATGTATTCATATAAAAATAATATTTAAATTATTACAAAATCTAATAAAATAAGGATTAAAGCAGAAACTTTAAATAAATATAAATCTTATAAAACTAGAGATGACTTAAATAAAATAAACAAAACTAGTGCGGAGGTAAAATAAAATAAATAAACAAGACCAGTGCGCAATTGAAAATAAATAAATAAATAAAATAATTTGGAATATACCACAACATCTCTTAGTTGATCCATCAAGTCATCAATTCTTGGGAGAGGGTACTTGTTCTTAATGGTGATTTTGTTAAGTTGACGATAATCTACACACAGTCTCATAGTGCCATCCTTTTTCTTAACTAGCAATACTGAAGCTCCCTAAGGAGAAACACTAGGTCTGATGAATTGTTTGTCTAATAATTCTTCTATTTGTTTCTTCAATTCTGTTAATTCTAGAGGTGACATCCTATAGGGGGCTACAAACACAGCTTTGATCCTGGTTCCAAGTCTATGATAAATTCTACTTCTCTATCTAGAGGTAGTCCAAGAACTTCTTTAGGAAAAACGTCAAGGTGTACAAACAATAGGAGCTTTTGTAATTTCTGGAATTTCCTTGACCTTTAAAGAAGTTAGGATCATGTATACTTGAGATCCCTTCGGAACTTCATTGTGGTTGGTAGCCTCTTTTAATTCTCTTGGGTCTAAAACTTCACTAGCATTTGATTTGAAAATTAAGGTCTTATCATAAAAATTTTGGAAAACATGGTTGGAGGATAGCCAGTCCATTCCAAGAATAATATCCAAATGAGATAACAGTAGACATATAAGATTTACAGAAAAATACCTATTACCTATAGAAATATGACAATTTATACATGCAAGTGAAGTGATGACTGAAACATTGGTAGAAGTAGACACAATTAGATAATATGGTAATAAAGTAGTAGGTAACTTTAGATGTTCCACACAGTCATAGGATATGAAAGAGTGAGTAGCACCTGAATCATATAGTACATTATCGAGATGACCATTTATGATGCATTTACCTTGGATTAGGTCTTCAAATTGAACAACTTTAGTATCATTCATGGTGAAGACTCTTCCAGTTGTCTTTGGTCTTCCAATATGATTCTTTCCTCCGTTGCTACTTCCTTCAATACCTTGTTCCTTAGTTAACTCTCTGCATTCATTTCAATAATGACCTGTCTTTCCACAATTAAAGCAAGTTACAGTCTTTGTGGGGCAATTCTTTGATATATGAGGTCCTCCATACTGGAAACATTTGATAGGGTTAGTCATACTCGAAGTATTGGTTGGAGAGGGATGGTTTTGCCTAGAAGAATTCCAAAAAGTATGGGAAAGGCGTTGATAAGATTTCTTATGGTTGAGTTCATTTCTCTTGTGTCTCAATGACCCTCCTTGCCTCCACTGAGCTTGTCTTGCCTTAGTATCATTTTCATAAATTTTGTAACGGTTTACGAGAATAGAGGATGACGAAATCTCTAAGCAACTAACTGTGTGTTTAATGTCAGCGACCGCTTTCAAATTTTGAACAACGGAACGTTCATCAACTCTCTCATGAAAATAAGGACAAAATTTTGACAACTCGTCAAATGTTGCCGCATATTCTCCTACAGACATTGTTCTTTGACGAAGGTTAAGAAATTCAACCTCCTTCCTCCTCCGAAGATCTTCTGGAAAATATTTCTCTAGAAACTTTTGTTTAAAAATTTCCCAAGTAATTTGTTTTTCTTCATATTCCAATTGTTGCTTGGTAAATCTCCACCGATTTTCAGCTTCTTCAACAAGCATAAAGGCAGCAAATGTGACTCTATTTGCATTAACACATAACATTGTAATGAAAATTTTCTCAATTTCTACAATCCATGATTGAGCACCATCAAGATTAAAGCCTCATTTGAAGTTTTGTGGATTGTTTCTACGAAAGGTTTCTAATCCTTGATTTTTTGTGGGTTCAATATTTTTTTTCCGATTCATACTTTCCAATACAATTGTCATTCTTTCTAACAATTCATTTGTAATGTTTAGTTCGTTGTCCATATTTTTTCTAAAAGAATGAACAATTATCTTAATTTATGCTAGATCTTTTTTTTTAATCTAACTCTCACCATTAACCTTTGTTAGATTATGAAACGACTAACTCTAACTTGTAACTTATTCCATAATTGTTGCACAAATATCCATTGAATATATCACTTTTTATTCATTCCAAGCTAAGAAGTCAAATCATTCCAAAGAAAGATATAGTTAACTTATTTTACAAAATATACAGAAATTTTTTGAACCTCATCTTAGCTGTTTTTTAGCTTAAATTATATATATATATATATATATATATATATATATATATATATTATATATAATAAAATAAAAAATATAAAAATATAATGATAGCACATAAATAATAAATAAATCATCAAAGTCAAATAAGTACCTATAATGACTGTCCAGGATGTGGAGTTCAATAATTTGACAATGTCAGAAGCACAACCATTTGGGTTTGTCAGTGAAAGATTGTAATATCTCTGGCAATATGTGTTATAGTGGTTTTTATCTCCCCCGAACGTTTTATTTTCATATTTTTTTGTTTAAAAATATAAACTTAAATGAAATGTACACAGGTAAAACATCATTTTAGTTTTTAAGTTGGTGATTTACTTAATAACACAACATACTAATTGAGATGGAACAAAAATATTAAATTAACATAAAAATGTAACAAATTGAAACTACAATAGTTTAAAAAAACAAACTCAACAAATAAAATTTTATTTGATATATTTTTTCATATGGAGATCCAACAAATAACAATTTCATATATTTGCACACTATACTTTACAGTATCAATATTCCAATAACAATATAATTTAAAAAAAAAATAATGAAAATCAGTGAATACATATAAAATGTCTCTCTGGAACATTGCATAATAAAACAAAGTTATGAAACTCCAATGGATTTTAAAAAGCAAACTCAACCGAAAAAGCTTAACATGATCTTCATAGTAACATAATCGTTGTTGAGAGAAGGACATAATCTTCATAGTAACATCCTGAAACAGGGCACAAGAACTGACAAATACATTCACAAATAAGCTTTATTTCTTCTATTCTCCTCATCCAAACTAAGTTGCTGCAAACTGACAAATACATTCACAAATAAGCCTTTTTGAATCAACATCTGACTCTTATTTATATATTTTTATTATTTATTAATTTATAATCGATTTTTAAAATAATACTGGAGTATTGGTTCAAATTCTTATGTTTTCACTTTTTTATACGTATTCTTCCATTATTTCTCAAACTTTTCTTTCACAATCATCTTTAGTGTGTATATAATTTTAAATTTTTATACATATTTTTAAAAATATTTATCCTTTTAAGCTACTTTTTTATGTTATAATAAATTTAATATTTTTTAACTCGTAAATATAACATAATGTTTTTAATTAACTTATTAAAATTTAAGATAACTTTATGCCACACTTTTAATTATTTGTTAAATTAATATTTTATATTTGAATATAAAATAATATATTTTTAGAATTGAATATATTTTTGTTTTTGTAAGAGACCGGTTAGTTCTAACAATAACAAAGTCTTCAGTCGTTTTTGATGTTTCTGAATCCTAACTTGATTTTCTCATAAAATCTATCATTTTAAGAGGAGGTCCTACAGATACTTCAACATTCAAGTCAGTTTATAATTAGAATGTAATAGACAATTTAGATAATAAGTATCTTATTTGTAATGATTGAACTCATATTTATAAGTGTTATGTAGGCTTGAGATATTAACTTATATTTAGATCTAATTTTTTTAAAAGATTGCTACTGTATAATTATGAACACCGTAGTTCTTAAAAATCTTCTTCTTAAATAAGAGATATGTAAGTTAAAATACAATGTTAAGAAAATTACAATCCTAACACAAAAGAGAACTTTCAAAAGATGATATAATTGTCAAACAAAAAAGTCTTGTCAAAAAATTAGTTGATAAAAAATGATTTGACTTACAAATACATTTTAAATCGGGACAAGCAACATGAATTCAATAAAAGGAAAAGGACCGATCACACTACAACATAGGAATACATAAAAATATTTATTTATATATTATATATAATGTACAAATTAGAATACTAACTATATTTTAAATTAATCTTGGAAATTATTTAAATACTGTTAGTTATTACTTTACGTCATGAATAATTTATAAGAAAAAACAGAGTGATTAAAGAAATTAATTTTTTAAATATATTTTTAATTTATATAATATGATAGCATTTTGACATAATATAAATCGTTTATCATAAATAAAAATATAATTAAAAACATTTATTTTATTCTAAGTTTTGATTATAGTATATTATAATTTCAAAACATTATAAAAACATTATAATATAAATAGTCTATCTTAAAACTAACACAGGAGTTAACATCATATGGGCAAAAGCATTAAAAATTTTATTGATACAACCAACAAATTTTCGTAGCATGTTAAAAGATGGATGCTAAAAAATTTAAAATTGAGTTTAGTTTCTTTAGAAAAAAGTTGTTTGCTTTGAGTCCATGCGATTTTATTTTACACCTTTTTTTTGTTAGTTTATATAATGTTATCATAGAAAAGATAAAGAGAGGTGAAAATGAAACCTTAAAAATTTTATTGGACAAAAATATATTTGAATCCGTATCAAAACAATGTAATAAAAAGTTAAAATAAAAACTAACAAAGTAAAACTTATTTTGATCCTTCCAAGTTCTTAACTCATGGAGGGATTGGTTCACCTCCAATATTTTAGACTTCTCAAATTTTTTTGCTTCTAATCATAAAAATATTTTTTTTCTTATTTACTTTAATTGAATATTATATTACTGTCAAACTTCTATTGGTAGTATCTAACACATCATTTTAATATCTGTGTCCACACCAGATTTACTCACCAATAGACTGTAATTTAAGCTTCTTCTATTTTTGGTCCATGGGGGTTAAAATATAAAATGACTTTACATCTTTTTAAAGTATGAAATTATATTTCTATATTATTAATTAAGACATACAACTTAAAGAATAGAAGTTATTTTATTCTCATATGTAAATTAGATTTTTATACAACATAGTTTTAAGTCATTAAAAAAATTAAACTGGATATTACACAAAAAAGATTATAATAAATAATAAACATCCCTATTAATCTCAATTGCAAAGTTTATATTTGACGATATCATGAATTGATTTTAACCATAGACCACGCAGGCGCTTAATGGATTTATCTAACTACGAATTGAGACATTTTTTCAAATTAAAATAACAAAAACATTTAAAAAAATAAAATCAATTTTGAAAACTTTTTTAAAGAGAAAGAAATCTATTTTACTCTGTATTTGTAAAAAAAAAAAAAAAAAAAAAAAAAAAAAAAAAAAAAAAAAAAGAAAAAAAAAAGGACTAAGAATAAGAATTATACGATATCTAGAGACTAGAAGAGATATTTGACTCGGGCCTCAGCCACAAGTTGTAGAACAACACTAAATTCGACTCCACCAAACAAAGACTCTCATTTTCCTCTGAGAAACATACATAGTTTATAGATAGGGGAAACCCAAAACATTAAAGGAAAGCAAAGGAAGATAGAGTGGTACTTGTCTGTTTTTATCTCCCAAGATGAACAAACCCCTTCCAGCAAAGGAGAGACTAGATCAAAATATGCATAGCAAAATTTGGAAGAGTTTTTATGGCATTCCAGAGTAAATGGAGAACTAATGCTCTACATACTCATACCTTTCAAAGTTCATCTTTTACTTTTTCTTTCTCACCCTTTGCTTGTTCTTGATGAGCAGGTTTATCCCGATTCTTTTCAATGAATTCTATAATGTCCTCCTTGGTCCTATTGCCACCGTATTTTGATATCTTTCCACTTGCTGACCTGAAGTACACAGTTGGATAACGTTTGGCTTCAAAGGAATCACTTGAGATATCATTGGCAATTCCATCCTGGAAAATGACAAACAACATGCAGAGTATAACTTAAAGAAACAGCAACATAAGATGATAATGTTTCATAAAAATGTATTTCTTAAAGTCTACTAATACATCCCCAGCTTCTGTAGCACAGCTTTTAGTCAGCGACAAAGCTAACTTCACCATAGATTGAAACAAACATAATATCATAATTATCAAAGCTGGAAACCAGATACATTTCTTACCAGTTTTGCAATAATAACATCAGCATCACTTTGATATGAGACGGCAACTTCCTCCAATATTGGATCCAACTGTGTGCAGTAAATACACCAGGGAGAATAAATCTCCAGGAGAACTGAAAGAAGTTTGTATTATAGCGGTTACATTATTCTAACTTAGAATGGTAAAGGCAAAGTGATTTTGTGAGAGATTCTACTTTGTGTATAAATACTGCCATATATAATCACAAATACATAATGGTATCAGAAGGGCATGTTACTTTGAATTTCCAATTAATGCTCATATATACGTAATCACAGATACATAAAAATATCAGAATGATTGTTTCCTGAAGAAAATAGAGGTTTAATTATATGCCATCAGCAGTCTAATTTAACACAACTTTCGCAGTGATTTAACACATCAATATTTTAATATCTTTTATAGAAAATGTATGCCGACATGTAGAGAGTCACAAAATACTACATCACTAAGCAGTGCATGCGGTTGCCCTGGCTACTTAGATGCCACATTCTATGTTGCTAAGATAAAATCTTTAGTTTTTTTTATGAAACTAATTTCATCATTTTTTGTTAAACTTTATTTTAATGAAGAGAGGTTCCTTTGATGTTTAACAAAACCTTTGATTAAAAAAATCAGGTCTGTTCCTTTATAATTTACTACCAATGATAATAGTAACAGGTTCACATTAAACATTTACAAAGAGAACATTATTAGGTCCTACAAATGTGGTAAAATCATATCTGTCAGCTTCATTTGAAGGTTGATATTACAAAAAAACGAGAGATACATTATCCAATCATCTAAATTGGACTGGAATATAATGCTCTTTCACACGCAAAGAACATTAGAAAATAGCATTAGAAACGTGATATGTTTTGTTCAAGCACAATGAATGCCAAAACCTATCTCATAATCTGTGGTATAAAACCAAATAGAAACGGTAATAAAGTATACCATTCTTCCCAGAGTTGAAAACTATGTCCTGGAGACTGTCCCCAACAACCACTTTAACAGGTTCGTTGTTAGCTTCAGGAATAGGTTCAGAGTTAAAATATGGTGCAATTTTTCCATCCTGAAATGTTAAAAGACTGATAAATTTTTAAATTTTCAATACAAATGACAGCCCCAATGAGATTATTTCAAATTAAATAGTCCACTACAACTACAAATAAGATGGCAGATTAAATCAGGCAAGAGCAAAATCTACCAAAAGAAATAAGAATAACCTTGTATGCCTTGAACCAAGTTGAAATGTGATCAGGTTCCAAATTGGGTTTAAGAAATTTCTTCCCATCATTATGTCGTACTAAAATTAGAGGTACTTGGTCTTCCCTCACTCCAAAATGCTGTGAAGACAATCCACATGTCAAATATTGATATTAAGCAGAGAACAACTACAGAACGTTACACCTTGAGTATTTTGATTTAAGATACCTTGATTTAAAGCACGCAAAACTGCAGAATGTTTAACATGTTTTGATACAAACCTGGAAAGAACCTTGAATAGACCTGACATCTCCCACGAGAAAGCTTACACCTTGTTTTCTATATTGCTCGGCAGTTTCTCGGTATTGTGATTTGAAAGTTTCAGCACTTTCAGCAGTGAAGTCGATAAACAACATTACCTACCAATATTATCACTTTAATTGAGGTTTCTTGAACACATCATAAGATGGGGAGTAAAATCAAAACAAAGGAAATAATAAATATTTTGAAACATAAAATGGGAGAAAGCAAGCACATATAGAAGAATCGTATCCCGTTCAGAATGGTAGATTGGAGGACACTAAGGGAACCATAGTTATCAATCTCAGATAAGAAGCCAGCAGCAAAAACCCAATAGCAGAATGCGGGATGGCTACTATTTTAGTTATTACATATTATATACATACAAACTAAATAATTTATATCATATATAAAAATACTCAAAAACAGAGAAAAAAAAAATATTATAGAAATTCATGCTAAACAGAAGGAAAAATTTTGTGAAATGGTCAAGGAACAAATAAGTCTTATTATGTTACTGCAAAAAAATGCATTAGAGAATGAGGAGATATCACAATTTCATCCAAAATAAACCCTAGACACCGTTCCAGTACTAAAAATGAATTTTTAAAGTCTTATGTCCCAACAGCACAGCTATAGCACAAAAAATGCCGCTATAGACTATTGAGAATCAGTCTACTATTTGAATCCCATAGCGGCCAGGCCACTCTGCTCCCCTATAGTGCATTATTGGCAACATGGTGGGACTTGATAAATATGAAATACATCTACAAATAGTATGATTATTGATTAATAACGAATTCTCTGGCTAAATATTGAAAGAACAAAATTGACTTAGATAGCTTCTTACCTTCGTATTGGGACTGCTGAAGAATTTGGCAATAAAAGGGTGATTTCTCAGATCACTATTAAAGACAGTCACAACAGGCATACTTGATTCTTCAACAAATTTCTCTAGAGCTTCCACATGAAAATCCTGCAAGAATGAGATAAGATAGATGCTCGAGACCAAAATAAGATTGAACAATCAATCCACAAAAATCAACATTACCTGAAAGTCAACAAAAAGTTCGTCAAATGGCTTGAATAACCTTACTATTGGCCCAGCAACTGATGATTCTCCTCTTGGAAGGTGTTTGGCATTCAGAGTGTGACCAAACTCATAGTCAGCACGCAAATTTTCTGCTAGCACAGTGAAGTTATCAAACTCCTCCCCAGAAAATTTCGGAAACACTCCAACCTGAACATGTAGGAAAATATGATTACAGACCAACTGACTTAATAAAGCAAAAAATGAAATGATTGGTCGCTTACAATAGCAACTTGATTTTCACCAATCAATGCTGTAGCATCATCAACAGATTTAATTTCAGCTGAAGCAGGACCACTTTGTTTCTTCAAATACTCAGCAATGCCATAAGCTTCAGGGGGACCTTTGTATATTTGAACATTCTTTCCCCCATTTCTCAGTATCCTAATTGTTGGGTAAATCCTAACTTCAAATTTGGTTGCGAGGTCTTTGTTCTTCTCATCATCCGCGTCAATTTTAGCCAAAACAATCGGAGGATCATGACTACTCAGGATAGAAGCAGCTTTTTCATACTGCAGAAACAAAGATACTACAAAATCAGCATTTCCATAATCTTACCATCAAATGAAACCCAAAATTAAAGGTATACGAAATTACCTCCGGAGCAAGCTTCTTACTGCGGTTACACCTATAAATGAAAAATAAAAATCATATAAAAACCGAATCGGTTTCTATGTAATCGATTTTGACCGCAAAAAAAATACAACAAAACTTCCCTCTAAAACACAAATTTCGACCAAATGATTTAAAACGCAAGTCTAGCACTAATCGTTGAACAGTAGAACTACACAAAAATCAGAGTCACGTATGAACGTTAGTATATATAAACACGAAATTCTAACAGGGAGTTTGCAAATGTAAGATCTACAACAAAGTGAAAATAAATGCATATCAAATTCTCAAAACCTTTTCATAATTGTTCCATTAAACTGTACTAAACAAAGTTATAGTGTTTGATGCAAGCTGATACCGCTAGATTTTTCTTGTACATGCTAATATTTGGTTTTGTTCTCTTAAAAACATTTTTATCTTCATTCCTTTTTTTAATTGATCTTTTTTGGTTTTTACAATTTACTATAGTTCAGTTAATACAGGAATAATATTAATTGAAATATTCAAGATAAAAAATACTTTTAAGTTAAAATAATTACATTGTTTAGATAAATAATTAAATTATGTAATGTATTATTATATTATATTAAATAAATAAAATAACTACATAGAGTTCACTTTTGTAATTTATTTTCTATATAATTTTTAATTTAAAATTAATAAAAAATATTTTATTTATACTATAAAAATTATATTTTCTTACTAATTTTTCTTTATCTAAAATTATAAATACATATAGTCTATTATGTAATATAGAATAAAAATTATATGTGATTAACGTATTTAAATAACATTTTATTAACAAAAAACTAAAAATTATTTAATAAACTAACTAAAATTTAAAATTGTACACCATTATGTTCTCCGTGTAAAATAATAAACTCAACATGGCTTCAGAAAAAAAAAAAAAAAAAAAAAGCGAACACAAACTATTCTATGTTATCACACCCGCAATAAACAACAAAGTGACACTCTCTCACTTTTTTTTCTTTTTTTTTTTTCATTCAAGACTACACATAATACATTCTCTTGCTTGCAAAAACAAGTTGGTAAGATCAACAATATTCAAACATTAGCCTTGCATCAAGTTGCTACCACTTATTTCAATGAAGGATAGTATTTATATACGAATATTTAAACAAATAATGATGTTTTCTAGATTTATTTATAAAAACAAGAAATGAAGAAAAAATAAAAAACATCTAACCTGAATATAAACCAACCTTTATCCTAATGGAAAAGAAAAGAAAATATCAAAATTTGAATTGTTTAGATGAAGATAAATTAGTGAAAACTTGAGAAGTGATTTGATTTATGTGATGCAATAAATTTGGTTGTATAATAATTTATTAAAAAAAGTATAAAATGAACTCTTAAAAAATAATGTAATGTAAAAAAGAATTTCTGAAAGTGTAAATTAAAGTTAAAATCAATTTTAAATTAAAATGAAAAATTATTATAAAAAAATAATTTAAAATTATATTTAAAAAATTATATTAAAATAGATTAGTTATAAGAAGATATCAAAATTTAAAATTAATTAGTTTTATTTTATTTATTATTTTAATTATTCATTTTATTATAATACAATATAATATTAATTAATATTAATAACATAATTATTATTAAAATAGTTATTATTGCAAAGGTAACTTGTGGAAACGTAAAAATTACAACCTAATGGATTATACTTTCTAGTAAAACGTAAAATTCCATTATAACATAACATAATCAAAAATAAAATTTAATGTTACAATTTTTTTGTTCATTTTTTCGTATTTTTAATGTTTTAATGTATTAATATAATTTATTATTTACTGTTTGTCAAACCAAAAGTCAATTTTGTTAAACAGAACGTGAAACATAGTGCATTTCAGGGCCGGTGGCCAGAAGTGCGGTCTTTTGGCCCACAACAAAAGCCCAAACTTTTATTTTTTATATAATTATATAATATTTTGTATATTATTTTCTTTTATATTTTTTAATTCTAAATATGAGCTTTATTATGTTGACTATTAATCGTTATCGATATATTATATTCACAACTATAAAATAAATATTGAATGAATTTACAGTTTATGGGTAACAAATTAAATATTAATATGCAATTGATTTATAATAGATGATTTAAAGTATTTTTTATGAAGGTACAATGAAAATTTAAATTATAATAAGATAAAACTAAATTAATATATTAATAAATAATAAAATTATATGAAAACACTATCAAAATAATATTTTATAAACAATTGATGATAATGATAGAACTGAAACATTTTATTAGAAAGATCAAAATATAAAACTAAATTATCATAATAAATTTAAGAAAATTAATATGGATGGTTTTGTATTGATTTATATCCGAATCAGGTAAAATTAATAGAAGTGAGTTTAAAAATATAAATTAATCTCTTCCAATCTGAAACTTTTCTAATCCTTTTACGAACTAGAACAATAGAATTTTCTGTGTATCCTTTTTTCATGTACATATAAATATTTATGGGAACAATTAAAAGATAACATAAGTAAATGAATAAAAAATTTGATATATTCTTTTCGGATTTATTAAAAATATGTTATTTACTTTATATATGGAGAGAGGGGGAAGGGAGAGATCATTTAACTTTTAACTTTTTAAACATTTATTTATTTTAATATATTTTTTTCTTCAAAATAAGTCACTTGTTTTTTTTTTAATACTTTAATAAAGAATGTTGGAGCAAAAACTTGCTTTTAAAGGGAGGGGAAAAAAGCATGTCAAACACAATCCAAATTATGGAAGGCCTAGAATCAGGGAAATCTAAGTCTCAACTAATTCAAAACACACTGCATGCACAATTTTTTGCGAATGAAATGCATTTCAACTCTTCTTCGGATTCAAACACGGACAAGCACAGGTAGAATTGAAGCACGAAGAAGAGCAGAATCGAAACATACCATGGTGCGTAGAACTCGACGACGATCAGACTATGCTTCTCGACGGTGTCGGAAAAGTTGGAGTGATCCAATGTGAGAACGAACTCCTTATCCTCCGATTCGTGAGCAGAGACTTGAGAAGGAACTGACAGAAGGAGAGAGGAGACGAACACGAACCAACAAATCGTAATTTTACTCGCCATCGTCTTCTCAGAAGATGAAGAAGAAAAACAGTGTGAGAAAATTTGTTGAGCTTCTCGCTATTCACAGGGTTTTGTAACCCGTGAAGAAGAAAGTGCAGTGTTGTTAGAAAAAACCAAAAATTCTGCATGCGTATATTGAACCTACTCTCGCCACGTTAGCACGCTTTCTCTCACGTGGCTCAGTTATTCTTGTCTTTATTTATATCTCTTAAACATTTATTTCTTGTCATAAGTTTGTTATTTTTAAATAAAAATGTAATAGTTTTTTCAAATTATTAATAATTAAAAAATAATTTTTTAATGGATAACAACCGCTTTAGTAAGTGATTTATAATGCATTATTATATTTATGATTTATTTGAACAACTTTTTGTGTAAACTACTATTTAGGAGAGAAAATTTTTCTATATAAACTAGACTTAATTTTTATGTCCAAGTTATTTTTTAAAATTTTTCTATATAACTTTTTTCTAATTTATGAATAAATTAATTTTATTTTTTAATTTATACATAAAATAATTTTACTTATAAAAGAAATATTTTTTTAAATATCTTCGGGAGAAACTCATCCAAACACATATTTTATCACCTATCCTCCTACATATTCTGCATCTTGGAGACTGGGAGACTCCTTCCCTAATTTTCTCCAAAATCCTATGTATTTCAATATCACAAAAATATAATTAAGAGAAAAAAACTAATATTTGAGTAATATCATGAGATAACGGTGTTATGAACACTATTATATTTAATTGTACTAGAAGAACGCCGAGAAAATAAATAGAAGGGAAATCATGAGTGAGTAGTAAAATTTAAGGATTAAAATATATAATAAAAAGCATATGAAGTAAAATGTCATATATATTTGTTCTCTTTAAATTTTTTTATTTCAATATTACTCATTTTTTAATAGGCTAATTTGAATTCATTCACTTACATAGAAAACAAGTGAATATCTTACTAGAATTTACAATGAATTAGAACAAAACTCAAACGCCTTTTTAGATGAATTCAGAGTCGTTTTTCAATCCAGATTAATATTTCATCTCGAATTTTGTGCTAGCTTTCGACTTAAATATATATTACATGAATTATTGAAATGAAACTTCAATTCAACTTGGAAACAATAACTAAAAAGTTGTGTTTAAGTTGAGATGGTTTCAGTAAATACCTAATTATTTCTAAAGTTGAGATAATCATATATATCCAACTAAAACTAAAGTAAGCATGTGTAGAGTACCAAACATGAATAAATATTTAATACAAGATTGAAAAGAAGATACAATGATATTAAGATATTTATCAATCAGTCTTAAAATACTAGTTTGTACAATGATAAATCGAATGATAAATATATTAATAGTATATTATTTTAAGAATAGTTAAGTCATTTTCAACATCTGATACATATTTTGGTTAAATAAATTTTATTATCTTTTAATGAATTAGACGTGTATCATATTTCGATGTATTTCACTGAATATATGTCTTTCCTAAATAATTAAACAGTTGGATCATGTCTAAATACTTTATGATATACTCAATTGACATACGTCTCTCCTGAATAATTAAGCATAATTAAACAGTTATATCATTCTAATACACGTTCTGCATAGTTTCATATTGGTATAGGCCCATAAAATAATATAAATAGAGAGGTGTCTCGAGATAAAAATATTTTTGAATAATTCCTTATAATTGTCTATTTTTGAAAATTAAAATTATACTCACCTAAACATCAGAATGATTACAAGTACCACACACTAAAATTAAGATTTACAACTAAAATTAAACTAAAGTGAGACTAAAATATAAACTAAAATACAACACAACACAAAAATCATGATTCAACAAATGATGAAGTCAATAGTTCATAAGATAATTTCAACTTTTATAAGATCAAATAGTAAGGACTATAATATGACTTGAAATTCATCTAATCATTGAGATTTATCGTGGCTAAAAATGAACTAACAAAGATATAAAAACTAAAAAACTAAAACTGAAAGATAAAAAGTGCTTTTAAGTACATGATGAAATGTGACAGATATTTGAACGTATCAAACTATTAAAGAAACAACTAACCAAATTTTAACAAAATATAAAATGATCCAATTTTGTAGCAAAATTTAATAAGACTCTAAGTGTTGTTAAATATCACTATAATTAAGTTTTGAGGTTTTTAGTTTGACTCGAGAGAGTATATATTAGTTGAAAATTTATTTAACACTAAAATATGATTTTTTTTCTTCTTAAAATTTACATAGTACATTTTATTTGATCTCTTTTAAATATATTTATTTAAAGTGAAAATTAATAAGATATTTTTTTAAGATTTTGACGGACGCTAAATATATTTTATAAAAAATAAAAAAATTGATTCGCTGGTCAGAGAACTAATTCCATTCATTAAACTTAATTGTTGTAGACAAAGCCATATTTTATTTTATGCGAAAATGATAATATAAAAAATTAAAAATTAAAATCAAATAAGAAAACAAATTAAAATTAAATAAAACTAAAAAAGTCAAGACGCATTAGCTTGAATTTTTTCTACTCAACCCGTACAAAAAGCCAACCAATATGACTTTACAGACCAATAATATTATTAAAATAGAGTAAGAATTTAGATGTTGTAGTTTAATCACAAATTAATGTCGTTGATTTTCGTAATAACAATATACCTGTAGTGTATTATCATTAAATTCATTTACCAAACCACCTTGTATTACAAATAATTCAGCGAATTAGTAAATTATTTTTTTTAAATCAAGAAAAATACATCAACAAATCATTCTTTTAAACGGAATAGAGCTCAAATTCCTTGAATTTTATGCTCAAACTTTGCTATAATTAGAAGAAAAAACTTTACTAAAAAACAGTTAGCCAATTTTTCCCGAATATTAATTTGATTCTTAATTGAAATTTAGAACAAAATGAAAATATACCGGGTCCAATCCAAGCCTGGCCGGGCTCTCAACAAAGTCGGAATTTTATTTTTTTTAAAAAGGACCAACCAACCTAGAGATGGTCAAAATAGCTAATTGAGCAGATAAAATGGACAGGATATTTTAAGTAGGTATCAGATAAAAGTAATGAAATCAGAATGAGTATTATACTACTAGTACTTGTAGGTATTCATTATATATTAAAAAATATTATAATTCAATATATATGTTTTAAAAGTAATAAATGAATGTAATATTTTAAAATTTAGAATAAAAATTAATTTCCAACATTTTATATTCTTTTCCACTTTTAAACAAAATAGAAGGAAATATTAGTTTATATATATATATATATATATATATATATATATATATATTAATAAGGCTAAATTATATAT
>Ga0209700_103061_pt1 | contig 32684 bp, 16 predicted proteins | sample SiratroredBW_FD_187528 | JGI IMG/M metagenome (GOLD analysis project Ga0209700, IMG submission 187528) | Root nodule microbial communities of legume samples collected from California, USA - Siratro red BW (SPAdes) (version 2) | ecosystem: Host-associated > Plants > Roots > Nodule | place: USA...
TTTTTTTTAAAGAAAAAAAAAAAAAAAAGGATTGGAAATATTTATTTTGGATGGAAATGGAATATGTAAAAAATACAACTAAAAGTTATGCGTATAAAGAAATATTTCAAAATATTTAAAAATAAAAGACATATAAGGTATAACTATTGCTCTAATTGTAGTATAATTTATTTATTTATTTATTTGCTTCTCTAAGCTAATTTCCTAAATTCTTATTAAAGAAGATGCATATTGATAATGTTCAAAGGAGAATACTTGTTCAAGCTTCTAGACTAAGGACTTCGGTATAATTATAGCACCAATAGTGTTGTGTAGATGCACTTATACCACCAATGATGTTGTGTAAATGACATTGGTATTCAACATCTCGATAATAAACATTGGTATTTTTGAATCAATTTGATTTTAAAAGATAAAAGCAACAATTACTTTCAATAGTATGAAATAAATAATCATCTATCATGTTTTATATATAATTATCATTCTTTATAGGTAATTGTTGTCTTTCATTTATTATGTCGTCAACACAAATTTGTTGCTCATGTTATGGAAATCAAAAATCATGTTTCTGTATTGATAAGGAGAACAATATTAAATATGGATTGAACACCACCAACTTTGGTGTCAACACGTTGGATCATGAAGAAAGAATTCAAAAAACAACAATATGGTGGTAATTCAGGATATTGTATATTTATCTGAATCTGAATCATGAATCTCATTATTCATTACATTAGATCAGATAACAATTTTGTTATCAAAATATTTGTTCCTTAGGTCAAACTTTTTGTTTAATCCATCGCATAACCTCTGTCATTATGACACACATAATCAATTCAAAACAAATCCTAACTTTTCTTAGCAATTACCTTCTTGAAGTTAGAAATATCTCCTATGTAGTTTCATCAGTCTCTACTCATATTCATGTTAGTTTATATATAATTGAACTACAAATATCTTCTCTTCATTTTAAAAGTTTGTGTTTCTTAATTTCATCGCACGTAGATGAGATCTTTAATATAAGTACTTTTTTTTTCAAGATTAACATATCTTTTAATTTAACTCATAATGTAGACATTGATAAAATCTATATGGTCTTTTATTACCATGAATGGTACAATACACCACTAATTTCAGAAAAAAAAAAAAGTGTTATATGTTTGTGTCTTAATAGGCCAATAGCTTTATTTTGTAAAATGGTCTGATATTACTTGTAAGGAATCTTGGTCAGAGTCTTGATTCAATTAATAATGTTATTTTCTTTACATTTGCATATCTTGTCTTATATAGCCTATATATAGAGACTTTGTTTCTCATCTTTTATAGGATCAAAGTAGCTTCTCAAGGAAAGAAGGCAATCTCATATTCTCCTTATTGCAAGCCCTTGTGTTTATTTCTGGTAAGGTTCTATCCTATTGAAGTACACATATGAAAGTTTTTCAAATTAAAAGAAAAAATGACATTATTTTATTCATATAGTTTATAGAGTCTTATCTGTATTTGTAGCTGTGTCTATTGTTTGGTGTTCTCTTGATGACAACAATGTTAAGAATGTATGCAACATGTTAATAACTGCAAGCAGTGAAAGGAAATCTTGGCTACATGGACTATGATTTTGATTATGCATTTGACTACATGTAAATGAATTGTTATAATGAGTTAGAAAGAAACAATTGTGAACATAAAAATTGTTGGTGCAATGATTGCAGTAACAAGTGGATGAATTCATACCTATTATACATTTCTTATGAGTTTTAATTTTAATTCTTCTATTTTTAGCAAATGAATTTAATAAAGTAATATATTGAATTTTAAAAATAAATCTAGTGCCTTGCACGGGTAAAGTCCTAGCATGTAACATTTGCTAGTTTGATAGAATAACATTATTATGTACATAACTAATATAAAACATAGGATGTTAATAAGCGTTGGATATTTTTTCAGCTAGGTTTTAGGGAAAAAGAAGTGAAGGAATTGAGTATATTATTGTATAGGGTGAAAATAATCTTGTACTGATTTATCTTTAAGATTTTAAATCACAAATGATTTAAAGCTTATGAATGAATCTCTCACTCTTAATCCATATGAATTATAAACTTGCAGCAAAACTAGAATGAAAACGTGAAGATGAAATGAAAAAAAAAAGGTTGGAGAAACTAGAAACTTTGCCTTAGTAAACTCCAAAGCAATTAATTAATAATTATATGGTTGTAAATAATTTAGTCCCATAGATAAAATTAGTCTCTTCTTTGAACTATCTTAAGAATGAAAATATATAAATATCTCTTGATAAGGTTAGGGATGGAAAGTCTAATGGGTTTGTGTGATGGAAAATCAATATCATAGGAATAACCATAAATGGAGATGTGGTAACACTAGACAATATCTTTAACACAACTTTAGTGTAACGTAATCTAAATTGAAGGGAATAAGATTCTAATCTATTTGTGTTCTTGTTAAGATGACACTCAAATCACATGGCACAACTCTAGTTCAAATTACATGACACTAAAGTTGTGTAAAAATAGATCGTCTAGTCCATTTTGTTTAAAACTAGACATTCTATTTTGTTTGTCTACATCAGATGATTTAGTGTACACAAACACACTAGACCGACTAGTGTACATAAATACTAGATCATTTACTACATACAAACAAATTATGTCATATAATGTAATAAAACAAATTAAAGGGTATAGTGTTCATAAACAGACTATATGATCTAGTATAAACAAAATGATTAAACAATCTAGTATACACAAACAAGCTAATAGACAAGACGATTTAGTATACATAAACAGACTAGACGATCTAATGTAAACTAACAGACTAGACGATCTAGTTAAACTAACAGAGTAGACGGTTTAATATAAACAAAAAGACTAGAAGGTCTAGTGTAAACTAACAAAGTAAACGGTCTAATGTAAACAAATAGAGCAAACAATTTAGTGCAAATAACAGACTAGATGATATAGTGTACAAAATAGACAAGACACTCTAGTGTACACAAACAAACTAAACACTCTAGTACACACAAACATACTAGATGGTCTAATGTACACAAACAAACTACACCGTCTAGTGCACACAAACAAATTAGACAATTTAGTACAAATAAATAGACTAGATGATTTAATATACACAAACAGACTAGTGTACACAAATAAGCTAGACGATCCAATATACACAAATACATTTGACGATTTAGTTTTATGTGCACAAATAAGTTGTTTTAACACTTTAGACATTCTTGTGTACAAAAATAGACTAGACGATCTATCAGGCAATGTGTTTCAATATTTCCCGTAGTGTTCTTTATTGCTTCAATTTCATTTATTGAACTTCATTTTAGCCTTATTAATTGATTTTGAATCAAAGTCCTTAATCAATGTTCAAAATAAATGCAAGTTTGAAAAGTTTTTAAAACTATGCTATGAAAATATTTTCTAATATAGAAGTTTTTGATATGAATCAGTTTACAAGATATTATGAATCTATTTGAGTTTTTTCTGTAAACAAATTTCAATCAGAGTCGAAGTATAGAAATAAGTTCAGATCAAATGTTTTCTTTTTGAACGTCTATTGCAATGAAGATGAATTTTCTTTGAAACAAATTTTCTTTGAAACAATCAGTGCAACATCAAACCATGTAGTTTTCAAGTCCAACACACTTCAAAATGTTATATTGATGAAAATGAAGAACATGAATAAACACTAATATTCATAGAAAAACAGAGTATAACAGGACTTTATATTTCATGTGACACGAGCAAACTTATCAAAATAAAAAAAAAAAGTTTAACATAGACTCTAAACTTAAACTCCTAAACTTAGAGTATTTCTCACCATTTTTGGCATGATTACTAAAAGGTTTTTATAAAGAAAACATCGTTACTAAATTTTGGAGGTTGTTGTTTCAAAATCACAAACAAGTTTAAAACCAAACTATACATGCTTGTGCAAGAAGATAGTGTGAGCAGTCCTCACTTATTGAATAATTGCATTGACAGAGAGAGCAATATAAACTATTCTAAAAATATGTTCCGAAAACATATTCTGGATTCATAAATCCATAATTCAAATAATCTACTCTTCCCTCCTATTCCATAAACCAAATTTTAGAATTCTTCTGGATTTCCCTTTCTGGAATATAATAAAAGAACTACAAAGTGAGAACAACAATCTATATCTAAAAATAGTAACAAGGACCATTAGAAAATTGTCAGAAACTGTTGAACATTAGACGGTCCAAAGTTCCTTTAGAGGATCAAATCATTTGATAAAGTTTTGATGATAACAAAACTCAAGTATATATTTATATTTTGATGACTTATATATATTGCGTAATTAACATTATTATTATTATTAAAGCAGGATACACATGGTCTATAAGAGATAAGTTTTCTTACTATTTACTTTTATGTGTTATTGATTTGATTTAAATTGATTTTATATCATATTGTGCTCTAACGTTCAAATCTGTTCATAATAGAAATTATTCAAATTATTGATGAGTATCTCCAATATAATTTCTCTATGTTATTTTAAATTAATTATTTCTGATACAGAATTAATCAAGTTTAATGCAGTTTAAAATATTAGAGAAATATTTTCAGTTTGAGCGCCATACATCAGAAAGTCAAGATTGCTCTGTTCAAGCATCCCAATGGCTAGTTCCTAAAAAGTTACATATAAAGGAGTAAGTTCAAGTTGAAGGATATACAACAAGAAAAAACAAAAAGAGAAATACATCATATAATACATTGAAGAAAATATATGAGTGTTTATTGTCAATTTGCTATAGAGAACATATAGAGTTTTGGGTTGTGTGAAACCATTGTGTAATTCTTCACCATTGTGAAGTAAACCCTTGTAAGCTTTCTCCTTTGAGAGTGTTTCTTTAATTCTTGAGTGGTCTTGATCTCAAGGGAAGATTGAGACTGGTATAACCTGGAGAGGTTTGTGTACTCGTGATAACCTGGAGAGGTTTGTGTACTCGTTCTAACCTGGAGAGGTTTGTGTACTCGTTGTAACCTGGAGAGGTTTGTGTACTCGTTGTAACTATTTGCTGAATAGTGGAGAACGGTTTGTTCAAGGAAAAACTGGACGTAGCCCAAGAGATTAGGGTTAACCAGTATAAAATTACTTTATCTGTGGTTATATATTTTGCCTTGGTTGGTGGTTTCTATTTATAGCAAATTGAGTTCGGGCTCCATTCAACCCCCCTCTGGAGCCAGTTGTTTCTACAAATACAACTAAACCAAGCACACACAACTCCAAAATCTCTAAGAAGGTAACTTGGGGGCAGCACAACGTAGCCGAAATAATGCTCAAACGTATGGAGAAGGAGGAGAAGGAAATCCTAAATTTTATTTATAAACCCTGAAGGGCATTTTTGTCATTTTTCTAAGCTGATGGTGTGCAGGTTAAAAAATAAGAGGGTGCCAGAAGTAATTGGCCTTGACTTGTGGCTCAAGTCACTAGGCCCATTTACTCTTTTAACCCATCATCAACCGTTTGCACCTAATCACATAAGTTAGTTTATATTCTTAAAGATACCACCCAAATTAGTAGAAGTTATATTATGCTTATTATGATGGCATAATGTTGGAGATAACCAAGGTGTTAGCTTTTGTCTCTTTGATTGTTATTTAAATTTATTAAACAATAGTTTTGTTATTTATTTGTAAACAACAAATGATCGAAATAGTTTGAAAATAGGTTTGAGCTAATTGGATTTAGTTAAATCTTGTTAGAACGATCTTTTTCGTTAAAACTTCTAAAAAATAAAAATGGGTAGAAAAAATTGAAACAAGTTTTTTCGTAAGTTAAAATTAATTTATTTATATGTTACAAAATTGAAAAAGGTATATGAGAAAACTTTTACATATTGTTTTATACATAAAGTAATTTTAATTTATAAAACAACTAGTTTTAATTCTTTTCATTCTATTTTTCTAAAATAAGTTCCTTAAATTGCACTTATTTGTCTCTAGACAGTTCTAAGGTCCATTTATTTAGATTAAAAAATAATTTAAGACGCATTTTAATTATTTTTTTAAAAGGTTGCAATTTTAATTTCTAGAGAGTACTTAAATATTCTTTTTTTGTTTTTTCTTGTTTCAAAATTTCAATTTTTAGATCATTCTATTATTAAGAAAAGGAATTCCTGAAGTGACACAAGAAGTCTTTTTCTCCTCGTGGAACTATTCTGATTCTGGTTTTTTTCCATTTTCTTCACAATCATGCAGCAACAAAATTACGAAATATGAGTGGTGGGGGTTGATGGTGCAACTCAAACCTCAAATAACTCCATTGACTAGAAGCCTCCATTTTGTTCTTAAACAACTCCACAGCACACAAAACCCACATGCCAAAACCAAGGTCCATGTCACCAAAAGCCACGTATTCCTAATACCGCAGTACTTCCAACCCCACTTGTGTGGCTGTTGATAAATTCTTAAGCCAATCCACAGATTTTTTCTTGTTACTTTTTCGACACTCATCACACTATAAAGTACCTCTCACCTCTCTCTTTCCCTCATCTATTCTATCCAACCAAACTCCTTCAAACACTTAGTTTTCTGTTGTCTTATTCCCCTTCAACACTCCCACAACTCAAAATGGCAGCCTCAGTGCCAACAGTAGGAGCCGTTAACATGGCACTGGTACTATGTTTATGTCGGATTAAACTCTTCAAACTTTGGTGTCATTGTTACAACATGTTTTGTTTCACTTTAATAATGTTGGTCCATGTTTTTAGTATTTTTAGCTTACTATCTATAGAGTATAGACTTGCCAATATGCATGCTGCAATTGCCAATCATAATATGTGATCTATTTGTATAAGTAGGTCCAAAGGAGTAGATTGTGATCTTACTACTATATATAAACATGAGGGCTCTTTAGAATTTTGGTGATCAAATATATATTTGTTTTTGATTTTACCATCTGGGTCTGTTCCAAATTCTTGTAAAGGATGAATCTTGGAGTTCATGGCTCATTTGGGTTGCATTTGGTGCAGTTTAAACTGAATGGCTCTAGAAGTGGAGGGACAAGCTCGGCATTCTTTGGAACCTGTTTGAAGAAAACCAGTTCTGGGAGTTCTAGCCAGAAGAGTGTGTGTGGGAATTTCAAGGTTTCTGCACAGATTGAATATGATGAGGAGAAGCAGACTTCAAAGGATAGATGGGGGGGACTTGCTTATGACACTTCCGATGACCAGCAGGATATCACTAGAGGGAAGGGAATGGTGGATAGTCTCTTCCAAGCTCCTATGGAGAGTGGCACTCACTATGCTGTCATGTCTTCCTATGATTACATCAGTGCTGGTCTTCGACAGTAAGTTGTTGGTTTGAACTTAATATAGCCAACGAAGAGTTGGAACATCAAGTTTGGATTGTTTGCATTCTGTGAACATGATGAATGTTGATGGACTTACTTTTCAGGTACAATTTGGACAACACCATGGATGGCTTCTATATTGCTCCTGCATTTATGGATAAGATTGTTGTTCACATCACCAAGAACTTTTTGTCCTTGCCAAATATTAAGGTTCCTCTTATTTTGGGTATTTGGGGAGGCAAAGGTCAGGGGAAATCATTCCAATGTGAGCTTGTCTTTGCCAAGATGGGAATCAAGTAAGCTTATTTATTTCCATTCCAATATGTATTACCCCATTTGGTAGGAAAAGAACACCGATATTGGTTTAGACTAAGGTGCATCCAAGATGAACTAAGAGTGTGTTCAGCTTATGGTTTGGTTTGGTCTAGTGGAAAAACAATTTCTTTTCACTTTTATACAATCTATGGTTTGTCCAAAATAGTTGTTCCCAAGTATTCTTAGTTTGATTTGAGTTTCAAAAAATGTATCCTAAGTCGATTATGCTTCCTTAGAAGCATGGTCGGGTTAAGGATTCTCAAAACAACCAAAATCATGTTCAAATACAACTCAATTGGGACTTTTGCAATGTTTGACGACTTTTGTAAGTTGAAAAATATGTTCAACCAAAATAGTCTGTTTTTGAAGATTACACTAGTCTCTGTCGTATCCGTATCGGTGTCGTATCCGTATCCGTATCGTGTTAGTATTTATGCTTCATAGATGTAAACATGTTATCTGTGCATGAAACTCAGTATTCAGTTTCCAAACCATGGTTTAAGACATGCAAAATTACAAACTACAATCCAAAACTTCATTAACTCTTTGGTCTCTTGCCTTTGAGTTCAGCCCCATAATGATGAGTGCTGGAGAATTGGAGAGTGGAAATGCTGGAGAGCCTGCAAAGTTGATCAGGCAAAGGTACCGTGAGGCAGCAGACATTATCAAGAAGGGAAAGATGTGCTGTCTCTTCATCAATGATCTTGATGCTGGAGCTGGTAGGCTTGGTGGAACCACTCAATACACAGTGAACAACCAGATGGTGAATGCAACCCTCATGAACATTGCTGACAACCCCACCAATGTCCAACTTCCTGGCATGTACAACAAGGAGGAGAATCCCCGTGTTCCAATCATAGTCACTGGCAATGACTTCTCCACATTGTATGCTCCTCTCATTCGTGATGGACGTATGGAGAAGTTCTACTGGGCACCTACTCGAGAGGACAGGATTGGTGTCTGCCAAGGCATTTTCAGAACAGATGGTATTCCAAAGGAGGACATTGTCAAGCTTGTTGACAATTTCCCTGGACAATCTATTGGTAAGCCAAACCTCAATTCAAGTTTCAAGCTAAATATGTTTTTATCCTTGTAAATATAAGGCTTTTTTGGTTTTAGTTCTTACTCAAGTCTTGTTCAACTTTAATCCCTATATTTAAAATAGATGTTTTTTTAGTCCTTTACTCTGGACTAGAATCTGATTACTTTTGTAATTGTTAGGACTATTTTGTTGTTCTGTCTTGTTATTTCTTTATATAGATTTTTGATGTGCTGCAAATTATTGATAGACTAAAGGTGCTGACCAGGTCAGGATCTCAGTTTTGTATAGTGATGTTTTTGCACATCATTTTAATTAAAAGAAAAAACCATATTGGTGTCAAATTGTATGATGAAATGTGAATAATATGACTTTATGCAGACTTCTTTGGTGCCTTGAGGGCCAGAGTGTATGATGATGAAGTCAGAAAGTGGATTTCTGGTGTGGGGGTGGAGAATGTAGGGAAAAAGCTAGTGAATTCAAAGGAGGGACCTCCAACTTTTGAGCAACCACAGATGTCTCTTGGCAAGCTCCTTGAGTATGGAAACATGCTTGTCCAAGAGCAAGAGAATGTGAAGAGAGTTCAATTGGCTGACAAATACCTCAATGAGGCTGCACTTGGAGATGCAAATGAAGATGCCATGAAGACAGGAAACTTCTATGGTTAGTTAGACCTTTGATCCTAAGGCCCTTCATGGGAAAACTGTTTCTGGCTTCAGGATTATGTTGGACTAACAACCATTTAGGATGAACAACACTAAACAAAGGTTGCCTTAATTGTTTGGTGCAGGACAAGCAGCTCAGCAAGTTCATGTTCCTATTCCTGAAGGTTGTACTGACCCTACTGCACAAAACTATGATCCAACAGCCAGAAGTGATGATGGAAGCTGCACATACACATTTTAGGTGATTCTTAGGTAAATTTGGAGCAGATAAGGATAGGTTTGAAACAGAAGAATAAAGAATGTTATCATGTTTTTCACATTAGCATTCACTTTTTCTTATATAAGGTGTAGCTTTTGTTTATTGCTGGTTTAACCCTTTGTGTTGGGTTTTATGTTAATGAGACATCTTATAGCTATCATAGTTGAAAATGTCCTTTCCCTTGGATTTCACTGTTATCTTGCCAAATTTGTCAAATCAAAACTTCTATTGTACACTAAAGTGATTAAGGAGTTAATTTTGGAACAATGTTTCCTGAGAACTGTGATAGAATACTGAAAGAAAATTTTGCAGTAACATTAAAGCTATCATAATAAGATAATACTAATAAGTTTTTAACTATTGACTAATTATAGTAGATGGTTGACCTTAGAGAATTTTTCTTGACAAGGATATTATAAATAAGCAACCTATGAATAACCGAATAACTGTGTATAATAACAATATTAGAAGTTATTGAAGAAGGCTCTTAAAACAGTAAATTCCTTAAGGAAAACTTAGAAGGGTAGCATAGGTTCAATTAACATTATCACTTTATAACGTAATATTCAATTATTCATCCATCATTCTGAAATATAACTTTTGTTTTTTTAAGATTATGCGATGAATTTAAAAGGGAATATGCTAGCGTTAAATTATCTTGATAATACCATCGATGGTCCCTGCCACTTTTACTTAAAAAAACTTCAATATAGTTTAATTCTTAAGTAATTTATTTAAAATAACTTCTTTATTTTTCATTCGTTCAAGTTGAAATTATTGTTTTTAATTTTTATAAAGATAGGAATTTTTATTTCGATATTTATAAAACCTTTTATTTATTTTTATCCTTTCAAAATTTGAAAACACTAATTTTGATCCTAATATCAATTTTAGGATAGATAAATAACCTATATACTAAAACTTCATCAAATTCTTATATTTTGAGGGGAGATAAAGAGACCTAATTAAAGAATGGTGAGTAGTTACGGGTGAGCATTAAGGATAAAGGTGAAGTAGTTGGGCCTTAACTTCAATATGCAACAAATGATCAAGAGGCAAACCTAGTGGCGGGTGATGAAGGGTAATTGCTTTCTGCACCCTCACGTTTTCTTCCATCACTTTTTGAAAGTGTCATTATTAGTGTAATGACGGTGACTTGTGTATGTATTCATAAATAATGAATAAGAATAAGAATAATGAATATATGATTGTAAAGTTGATGTTAGTGTAATAGTTGTAACTTGTGTATGTATCTATGAAGGACTTAGGTTCGAGTATGTAATCCATAGATAATTTTGGATTACCAATAGATTTAATCCATTACATATAAATTTTACTATAAGTAATACTAGACAATTTGTTGAATTAAATCCGAGACACACGAGATTTATCTTGTTTCACTCAAATTTAAGGTAATATTAGACAATTTGTTGAATTAAATCCTAGGAACACGAGATTTATCTTGCTTTACTCAAATTTAAGCTACATCGCAATTATTTTAAGGGCTTTCACTAATCAATCTAATTAGTACAAGTATTATTACCTCTCTAAGTTACACTAGTATTTTCTTCTTTCAATGAAATATGAATATTCTCTCCTTTCTAAGAAAGACGAATATTCTCTCCTCTCCAATACTCCTCTCCAAGTAACATTCTCTTGAGACTCAGAACTCTCAAAAACAAAAAAAAAAAAATAAACACTCTCACATATAACAATTAAAACTCATTGGATATAATTTTACAAGATAAAATATAATTTAAACTCTCAATCCAAAATATTTTTCTACTCTAAATGATCATTGTCCAAAGTTCTTGATTCATCTTTTAAGTGTTTGACTTTTAGTATATGTCATTGTACTCTAAATCATATATATAAATGTTGGAATCAACACATGTAGCTTAAATCTGTTTTTCATATAAGATTCTGAATATCAATTTCAATCTCATATTTTTGTTTCAAATATATCAATAAATAAAACAAAACCGATAAAAACTGATTTAAATCATTTGTCTAAATCTGAATTAGTACCAAAAGTGTCTAATATTAGAAGATATTGAATCCGGAAATCATGGTCATTTTGTAGTTTTAAAACCAATGGTTTGTGTAAGAACAAGTACAAATTTTAATTTTTATCCAGTAACGTTACTGTACCGAATTGAAAAGCTTATATTTGAAATCAGAATTTTATCCATTTATAATTTAGTACAGTACCGTGAATCATAAAATATTAAATCAATTTGAAACATAGAACCATCATAGATTATAGAAAGATAAAAGCAAGTGTAGATTTTCTTTTGATCTAGTTTTATTCACTTTCGTTTGTTGTTTACGTTATGAATCCAATATGTGCGGAAGAAAAAAAAATCAGGGAATTCAAATTTGGTGTAGTTTTCTTGTGCATTTCAATGTTATATCTTGAATAAAAATTAAATCCTATTTTTATTAAATATTAAATCTTATTTCTATCAAAAAACAAATTATATTTTTATTAAATTCTATCTTTATCAAAAATCATATTTTATCTTTATTAAAAATCATATTTTATCTATATCAAAAATTGAATTTTAATTCTATCAAAATCAAATTCTATCTTAATCAAATATCAAATTTTACTTTTACCAAAAATTAAATTTTATCTTTCAATTAAAATTTAACTATAATACTAATACAAAAAACACATTCTACAACAGGATATAATGTCGGTTAAAAAGGAACCGACGTAAACAAAAACATGGTAGCATTTTTATAAATATTTGAAGAGATATTACGTCAGTTCACACAAACCTGACGTAATATATATCGTATTTTATGTCGGTTCAACAAATAACCGACATATAAAAAGACTGAGAAAAAATAAAAATTCAAAATTTTGAAAATTTTAAGACACTCCAAAAATGAAAGTTGCTCAAAATGACATAACAAAGCTGGTGGGCAATAGTCAAATGGGATTCGAACACAAATTTTTTTTCAAAATTCCATCGTTTACTATTTATTTTTTATTTTTATAGTATTTTTCACATTTTTCTTTTATTTCACCTATCTATACTTGTCAAAAAATTATGAAAATTGTTATGGTGTTTCCTTGTATGGATTAGAGATTTATCAAAGAATTCTGGATTTTTTTTCAAGAAAAGAGATATTACGTCGGTTGTAGGCTCCCAACCGACGTAATAGAGTATATAGTACGTCGATTGAAAGCCACAACTGATATTCGCACTGGTTTTTTAGGTCAGTGATTTATTTATTAACTGATACATACTACGTCATTTATAGCTCCAACGTAAAAAGTCCAAAACTTTCTACATCGGTTGCATCTATGTCGGTCCTGGAACCGATGTAGACTGTCCTCCAGAACCAATGTAGAAGTTGTTTTTTCTACCCGTGTAAGTTTATCTATGATTAATATTTATTTTCAAAAATTAATTTTCTCACAAATAATCAATTTAATTAAAAACTGATATGTATTATTTGACACTTGTTACTTTGGCTATGTCGGTCTACTATGCTTTAACATTATAATTTTATACACATTATCTAATTTTTCTAGCAAATATTATTAAAACAAATAATTAAAATATAAACTTGATTTTGTTATAATCAAAACATAACATGGGAAACCATGTAATGAATGAGAACGTTTAATGCATGAACCCAATTAGACTATCCAATGACGCAACACATATCATCCAGTGAACGGTTTGGTATAGTTAGACGATCTAGAAAACTCTAAACAAGATTTTACTAAGCACAAATCTCCAATTTTGTTAAAACAAATCTTTTTAGCAAGAGCCATTATCTGTAATTAGGCCTATTACAAGCTTAAGCAACAATAAAATAGATCAAATTCAACAAATGAAAGAACTTGTTGTCTGACATAACCTTGGTAATCATAGAGATATTATGATCTATTGAGACCTTCATCACCTTCACATATCCTCGAACAATCTCTTTTCTTACAAAATGTAGTTTAACATCAATGTGCTTAGTTCTTTCATGGTAGACTTGGTTCATGGACAACTGTATTCACTACTATTATCATAATATACAATGACAATGTGGTCTTCCTTCTTCAGCTCTTTGGCTAGAGCTCTCAGCCAAAAGGGTTCCTTCACAATTTCTACCATGGAAATGTACCATGCTTTAATGGTTTACAAAGTCACTATCTTATGTAGATTAAACTTCCAACTAATAGTAATACCATAAACAGTGAACATAACCCATAAGAGACTTTTTGGTGTCCAAACACCAAGCAAAGTCCAAGTCAATAAATCCTTCTATGGGAGCATCGATGGCCATTTAACTCCGCAATAAACCATAACTCCTTCAAGTGACCCCTTCAAGTAATGAAGAATGCACTTAATAGCTTGCCAGTGAGCTCACCCAAGATTGTACATGAACCTATTAACAATACTCACAACAAAGGTTATGTCCGAGCGAGTGCAAACCATCGCATACGTCACAAAATAAATAATCTTTCCATATGTAATATCATCTATATTACATTCCTCCACCATCTTAGGATACTGTTTATCACTCAGGTTATATTGAGAAAGCAAAATTCGTAAAGATAGGATTCAAGTTTGTCATCCCAAACTTGTCAAGAATTGTTTTTAGATAGGACTTCTAAGACATATATAGACATTTCAAATCACATATCTAATGATCTCAATCCTCAAAATCTTTCTAGTAGCTCCAAGATCCTTCATATCAAACTCATTATTTAGCCTAGCCTTATAATTTTTTCAACCTCAGGTTTACTATTAGAATATCATTTACATCCAACAATAATACTATGAAATTACCTTCTACTAGAAACTTGAAGTAGAAGCAAGCATCATACTTGCTATGTTCAAATCCAATTTTTACAATGAACTCATCAAAACACTTGTTTCATTGCCTTGGGAATATTTTTAGACCATACAAGGAATAATTAAATTTACAAATGTAACCCTTCTTCTCTTCTACCTCAAATCCTTCCGATTGCTTCATGTAAATGGTCTTTTCTAGATTTCCATTCAGGAACAAAGTCTTAATATCTATCTATTCTAACTCAAGGTTAAGCTTAGAAATCATAACTAACAAAATTTGAATGGATCTATGCTTTACTACAGGAGAGAATACATCATTATCATAATTCCTTCTCTTTAAGTAAAGCCTCTAACCACCAATCTCACCTTGAATTTTCGTTGACCAATTTTATGATTATCATATTTAAGTCTGACAATGCATTTACGACTAACCAATCTAGAACCTACAAGTCTAATAAGAATCTAAGTAATCATATCCTTATTCGTGGCGTTTAACCACTGCATCTTCTCCTTACATTTTATTGTAGAGGATACATTAAAAGGTTCATCTTCTAACACCTCACTAACAACTAATAAGGATTACGTAATAAGCTTTGCAAATTCATGCCTCTCTAGAGTTCTTATCGTTCTCCTAATTCCATATGTGCCTAGCATGTAATCATCAACATGCCTGACTTTATCAAAAGCTTCTTGTTTATAATCTATCAAATCATCTAATGCATCTTCCTGTAGGAAACTAAACGCTTCTTTTCTGCCAGACTCCACCTCAACGTTAGCCTTTTCACCATCACGACTACTCAAAGGCTCACATTCTAAAGAATTTGGCTTATGAGCAATCTTAGTCTTATTGAAGACAACTTTCTAGCTAATGTTACACTTCTTGAATCCGAGATCAACACACTATATTTCACACCTTTTGGATAGCCCAAAAACATTAATTTAACAACACGTGCATCATGTTTTCCTTGCCTCATGTGAGCATATGCAACACAACTAAAGATTCTCAAGTTTTTAAGGTTGGGAGAATGTCCTAGCAAGATTTCCTCAAGAGTCTTCATCTCCAATGCAATTAAGGGACATCTATTGATCAAATAAGTAGTAGTAGCAGTAGTTTAAGCTCAAAACACCCTTGAAACTCTAACACTAAACAACATCCATCTTATTCTTTAATAGAATAGTCTTAAATCTCTTAGCAAGACCATTCTGTTGAGGAGTCTTTGCTATCGTATGGTGCCTTGCAATGTCATTCTCCTTGTAGAAGGTGTTGTTCAATTATGAGTAGAATTCCAAACCGTTATCAATTTTGAACCTCTTCATCGTCTTATCGGTTTGGTTCTCCATTAAACACTTCCATCTTTTGAAATTCTCAAAGGATTCATCCATAGTCTTAAGATAAATCCATGTTAGATATTTTTGTAATCAATGGCAAGTGCATAAATCACAAATATAGCAAGTAATAAATATATTTCATTCTTTTCCAGGGAATTTATGCAATATATGACAATATTAACAATTATAACAAAATTAGACTAAAAATAATTTCATAATTTGAATTGTGGTGTGAGAAAATAAATTAAAGCAATTAAGATACTTTTGAGTATTTTTGTTGAACACTTGGAATGCGGAAAAATAATTAAATATGAATGGAATGAAATTGCCAAGGTTGGACTTCATCAAACTTCACTCTCATGCATAAAAATTATTACGTTCTTTCTAAACAAATGTTAATGTCAATCCACAAGAATACTCAAACTCTAATTCCTTAGGTGATTGAGCCTAATCTTATTTATCGACCATCAATTCATTGATCAATTATATAAACAAGACTTGCTTTCATCAAATGAATCATGCTCTATTCCTATATATAAACTTTCATTAGGTATTTCAATTTAGTTTTAGATTACAAGTAGTATTTCCCAATACCCTACAAATCAAAGATCAAGTTATGGATAATAACCACAACAGGCAATAAACACAACCAAAATACTAACTTTGAAAGGAAAGACGTATATATTAAAATCAAATCTATTACATGAGAGTTTAGTTAGTTATATCTAACTCCAACAACAATGGATTTAGCTTTTCATAATCATGAAGAGACTAAACATAGCAAAGGATAATGGAAGAAGAAGATTACACCAAGAAATCGTAAAGATGTCGTCCAAATATGATTTTTTTTCTCTAGGACCAAAGATACTAACCCTAATGTGAAAAGATTCTTAAATAGACTCCAATGTGTGACGTCTGTGCTCGGCTTAACCTCTAATCTACATCCACAATAGAATTTACTATAGTTAGATATTACAACTCATAGTTTTTCTCCCATATATAATAAACTTTTGCTCAAAGTCTCATTTAAGTGGAACTGATAATACAAGATTCTTATTTATACAATAATACCATTATAACTAACTTGTATGAAATGTGTCTAGACTAATGAATAAAATAGGTGAATAATATTTCTCATTAGAACTAAAATGTCACTTAAATGATTTTTCTAGACTATTCAAGTCTCAAAACATGAGCGTAGATCATCTACTACGACTATTTACCACATAATAAAAGTTACATATCATCCTAGAAGTTACATATCATCTACAAACAGTTCAGTACACTTAACCGTGTCTAAGAATCTTTAAACAATAGTTCAGTACACTTAACCGTGTCTACGAATCTTTAAACAAGATTTTAGTTAGTAAACCTTAACATTTATCTTTCTTTAAAAAACCACGTAAGGATGATATAAATTTCTTTTTTTTATCTTTTCACAGGAAACAATGACAAGCACTGTCTTATTTCAATGTATCTGCACGAAGGAATCCGAATCACATAAATATTTTACTCACAATATCCATACAACATATATTTTCTCAAATATTTCACTTATTGTTGTTAACAACAAGCACTGTCAGTGATTCAATGTATCTGCACGAACGAATCACAATCACATAAATATTTTACTAACAATATCCATACAACATATATTTCCTCAAATTTTCATTTATTGTTGTTTACTTATAACTTAGAGCTGGAAAAATATGATTCAACCGGCTTAACAAACCAGTTGAAATTGTTTCGATCTAATCTGATTTACATTTTGAATGGACCAAAAAAATCTTGATCTAGTAATTTGTTCCCTTATACTAGACCATTTTTATCAAATTTAGAAAATATTATTTTAAAAAAAATAAATTAAAATTATTACTTTTATATGTACGAATCAAGTTTATAACCCAACCCAAAAATTATTTAAACCGTCAGCTAAATTAAAATTAACCCATTTCTATTTACAATGCTATTTAATTAGTGTGATCAGATCTATTTTATATACTATTTATAATGGCCAATCGTGTTAACCCTATTTAATGTAATAACCATATTTATTTTTATGCATGTTACAAATATCTTCTACAAAAAATAACTTTGTTTGAACTGACGGAGAGTTTTATTCAAAATTTTTATTATAAATATTCAATAAAATTGTACTTATCAGATTCGAATTTGATAATTTAATACAAACAATGATAATTCACATGTTAGATACTATTGTAACGATGGACTAAATGATATTTTTATGCAATAACTTAAAGTGATGGGATCTTTTAGGGTAGAAAAATATTATTATTACGTAAGTTTTGTTTTATATATACGTATAGAAGAGTAAAACTCTGCACTTGGCAAAGAAGTGAATGATAGCTAACAACACCCATGGGAGAGGTAGACACTGCTTTCATCCAAGACCCATTACACAGACCAAAGTTGTGTGTCATCGAAGCTGAAGCAATTCCTGTGATAGATCTCTCCCCAATAACCAACCATGCAGCTTCAGATTCATCTTCCATTGAAGGGTTGGTGAGGGAGATAGGGAGTGCATGCAAGGAATGGGGTTTCTTCCAAGTAATCAGACATGGGGTGCCCTAAATCTGAGACAAAACATTGAGACAGCTTCGAGGATGTTTTTTGGTCAGTGTTTGGAGGAGAAGAGAAAGGTTAGAAGAGATGAGAGGAATGCAATGGGTTATTATGACAGTGAGCACACAAAGAACGTTAGGGACTGGAAAGAAGTGTTTGATTGTAGCCAAAGACCCCACTTTGGTGCCTCTCACTGCTGATGAACACGATGATCGACTCACTCATTGGACTAATCAATCACCCCAGTACCCTCCACACTTGAGGTAAATAATCATCAAAGTTTTCAAGAATAAATACTAAAAAAAAATTACTTAGTTTCCAAATTTTGTATGATATTATTAGAATCATTAAATTAACTTTAATGTGATATAAAATATTTATAATCTTTTTAATAATATATGATACATAAAATATTTATTAATTTTAGTGCTGTGTCATCAGAAATTTACAAAATTTATGTCACTTAAACAGACGTTGATATACAAAAATCTTTAAAAAAGGATATTTGAGTGAGTTTAATCAATTTTAATAATATGTTTTATATATTGTTGCCATTATGGTATTATTATATTATTTAATTTTGTTAATAAATGTCTCCCAATAATTTTCTCTCTCACTTTTTATATCTCTTTAAATAGGTGTCTTATATCTACACTCTTTTTCTTATCTCTTTCATTCATAGTCATCCCATTCAATGACATTTATCTCCTTCATCTACGCTCACATCTTTCACACACAATCATTTTCTTCCTCCACATTCATCTTTTTTATGCATACTCATTTCTTTTTTATGCATACTCATTTCTTTGATTTTTTATTAATCTACTATAATTTTTTTTTTCTATTTCTTTTTTTTCTATTTCTTTGTATTTTATTCTATTGAAGATGAAGACATTGTATGAGAAAATTTTTTAAAATTATTATCATTAACATCAACCAAACTGATGTAAATTAAATTAATATTAAAAATATATTTTAGTTAGCATAAATTTAGTCGATACTTCATTATCGAAAGTCAGCACAAAACTCATAACATAGGCTCATAGAGAGTCAATTTTTTACGGATACAAAATAAACATTAATCACGAGTTAGTGTCAATTATTTATCATTTATATTGGTTTTTGTTGACGTTAAGTTTAAATTTCTTATAATAAAAGAAATAAAATTGTGAGTTAGTGAATGGTGAATATTTAGGAAAGATTGAATAAATGGAAATAAAATAAAATATCGACTGGAAAAATGTTTGATAGAAAATATTAGCACCTAAGTTAGCTTAATGGAACAACTTTAAGCTTATCTATATTAGGTTTTCTTATTTATAAATGCAAATCAAATGTACTCAATATACAATAGAGATTCAACATATGCCTCTCTCTTTCTCTCTCTCTCTTTCTCTTATTTTAACCATTCCTTTCAAGTTGGTATCAAAGCCTCCACTAGGTCTGATACATACAACTAAGTCACAACTTAGTTCACAAAGAAGAAAGAGCATCATGAATATTAGTGACAAAAATATTTTAGCTAAAATTCCTCACTTTGATTGTTTGCATTATGATCATTAGATTGAGTTTATAGAAAATCTTTATGCTAAGGGTTTATGGAGCTTGGTTGAAATTAGTGTTAAGGAGTCTAGTGAAGGAGTTGTGTTAAATGATGCAAATTTGCAATAGTTAGAGAACACTAAAACAAAGGATTACGAAGTTAAACATTATCATTTTTGCGCCACTGACATGTTAATCTTTGAACAAGTGTCAAATAGGCACACAACCAAGATTCTTTGGGGTTCCCTGAAACAACAATTTGAGGGAATAGATCATTGTAAAGAAGTCACTTCTTATTTCTTTAACAAGAGAGTTTGAGGTACTTGAAATGAAAGAGTCTAAAACCATTATTACATATTTTGCTAGAGTAATGACAATGGCAAAGTAAATGAGGAGTAATGGAGAGGATATGCTTGACTCAAAAGTGGTGAAGAAAATCCTTCAAACATTCACAGAGAGATTTACCTGTGCTGTGGTTTTGATTAAGGAGACAAAGGGCACTAAAATAGTGTCCATTGATGAGCTACAAAGTTCTTTGGTGGTTCATGAAAAAAAATTAAAAGTAGTAAAGATGTTGAACAAACACATAAGGTAGAAAATAATAAAGGGTGAAGAAGTGTCATAAATTGGGATATTTTCTATGAATGCCACAAATGGGACAAAGAGTCAAATTATATGGAATTGTATGAAGAAGAAAAACTTCTTTTGATGGATTTTGTAGAAGAAAATAAAGTTAAAAGGAATATTGCATGGTTCATGGACTCAGAATGTTCTAATCGTATGTGTGGTAATAGAGGAATGTTCTTTGACATATTAGATAAACATAAACATTGTGTTAAGAGTGGAAATAACTCTCGAGTGTCTATAGTTGAAAAAGGTAATGTAAGATTGATGATTAATGACACTACTTTTCTTATTCAAGATGTATATTAAGTGTTTGAGTTTCAAAAGAACTTGTTGAGTATAGGGCAGTTGTAGGAAAAAGGTCCTTGGATTGTTTTAAGACTTATAAGAAACTAGTGGAAAGGGAGGTAGAGACATCTATCAAGTGTTTATGGATGAACATAAGAGGAGAGTTTAACTCTCAATTTCAAATCATTTTGTGGAAAAGATGAAATAAAGAGACATCAAATTAGAACATATACGCAACACCAAAATGGGATAACAAAATAGAAAAATAGAACAGTGATGAATATGGTTTGTTGCATGTTCTTTGCTAAAAATGTTTATATATCTTTTTGGGCTGAAGATATAAATTGGATATTCTAGTTGTTGAATTGATGTCCAACATTTGTTATGAAGAACATCACTCTTCAAGAAGCTTGGATTGGAATCAAAGCTTCAGTAGAACACCTTTGAGTTTGGGGTTGCATAGCATACATGCATATATTAGAGGAAAAATGAGGTAAACTTGATTATAAAAGCTTTTCTTGTATCATGTTGAGTGATGAGTTAAAGGATTACCACTTTTTTTACTCTAAGACAAAGACTATTGTAGTTAGTAAGGATGTAGTGTTTAAGGAAGAAAAGAGTTGGGTTTTGAAACAGAATTAGAAAAAAAAAACAAGTAGAAGCAAAACTGATTTGGGGTTGATGATGACTTCAACAATGATGAAAGTGAGAGAAAGCATGAAAGCGAGAGTAATGGTGATGGTTTAGAAAAAGATTTGGAGTTCCATAATGGTGGTAAGAATAATGTGCCGGTAATGATGATAGGAATGAAAATAATCTAAAGGGTAGAGAAGTTATGAATAAAATAGAGAATTCACATGTAAATACAATTGAAAGAATAAGGAGGACACTAACTTGGATGGAAAGGTTTGTGAGTGGTGAGGGGTTGAGTGAAGAAGCAAAGACCTACATGGTGCAAGACAATATTAATGATGATCTAAATTTTTTCATTGAAGTTATGAAGCATGAAAAATGGAGGAAGGCTACAAACAGTGAAATAAGCTTAATAAAAAAATAATACTTGAGAGCTCATGGAACTACAATTGGAGAAAAAAAAATTTGAGTGAAATGAATTTTCAAGACAAAATTGAATGAGTTCAGCGAAGTGGATTAATATAAAGTACTATTGGTGGAAAAGAGGTATGCCTTTATAATTTTTTGCCCCTATTGCAAGCATGGATATAGTAAGAATGATTGTGACACTTGCAGCATGCAAAGATGTGACATCTTTAAGTTGAATGTCAAATCTACATTCCTTCATGGAGAATTAAGTTAATATATGTACATCAAGCAATCAAAAGGATATGTAAAGAAAGGGGAAGAGCACAAGGTATACAAGCTACATAAAGCCTTGTATGACCTAAAATAAGCAATAAGAGTATGGTTCAATATGTAGAGTCACACTTCATGAAGGAAGGAACTAAAAATTGTCAAAATAAGCAAACATTGTTCATTAAAAGAAATTTACACTGACCATGATAAGGGCGTGATTATTAAGCTCAAGAAGTCAATGACATAAGCTTTTGACATGATTAACCAAGAGAATATGATATTCTTCCTCAGTATTGAATTTGTTTTTCAAAAACAAGAAGGAATTTTCATGTGTCACTAATATATTGAAGAAAGTTAAGACCAAACATGTAAAAAGTCCAATTATTCTAGGTTTTAAGATTAACAAAGATATTGATAATATAGATGTGGATAACATTTACTTTTAAGGAAATTATTGAAAGTTTGATGCATCTTACAACTATAAAACCTGATATAATGTTGAATGTGTATACTTCAAAACCAACTCAGTTATATTTACAAGTTGTAAAAAGAATTACAAGGTAGTTAAATGAAACTTTGGCTTTGGGATCTTTTAAAAAATATAAAAAAACAAAAAAAAAACAAAAACAAAAAGAAGAAGAATTGCTTTACATATATAATATTATGAAAGTACATATGCTTTCTTATTTAGCTTCATGGATGTCTAAAAAGCAATCAATTGTTGTTGTTGCTTACGCGTGTGAATCTATATGGATAAAGAGTTTTGAGAAACTCATGTTCAAAAAGATATAACTGTAATCATGTGTGATGATAACTCAACCATTAAAACTTCCAAAAAATCTAGTAATACATGAAAGAAGCAAACATATAGAGTGCATTTTCATTTTTAACAAATGATGGAAAAGTCAAGTTGGTGCATTGTGGAATCTAGGATCAAATTTCACTTTGATAATTGTTGGAGATCTCACATCGACTAAAGATGAAGTCTTTCAATAATTTATAATGTGAGTGCAAACCTCACTTTACAAGCCGGTTTTGTAAGGTTAAGTTAGGCTTAAATTCTACTTCTTGATATAATATCTGAGTCTATCCTAACACGGTTGTTGGACCACCCGCTATCGGACTATCCTTAAACAATATAGTCTCAAGCACGAGTTGAACAGTCTCGATTATGAGGTTGAGTTATTACTATGAATTAGAATATAAAAAGGTTTATGATGTCACAAAGTAGAAAATAACTTGTTATTAACATTATTATAACCATGAGGATAAGAAAAAGGGACTTATGTTGTTACATGTTTTAAATACAAGAGTCTTCCTTATTCAATCAAATTATCAATTAGTTTGCATGTTACATATATCTTTTCTTATTCCTTTCATTTTGGTTAAAATAAAGTTTCTCTTTATTTATTTTTTTCTTGTAATTCACTATGTGTCTTTACTTTTGGTTAAAAGAAAGTTTCATTTTGGTAGGAATATAATCAAAGAGTATGTTGAAGAGATGGAGAAGTTGTCCTTTAAGTTAACGGAGCTTATAGCTTTGAGCTTAGGCCTTGAAACAAACAGGTTTGAAGAATTTTTTATGAAAGATCAAACTAGCTTTATTCGTCTCAACCACTATCCTGCATGCCCTAATCCTCGCCTAACCCTTGGTGTTGGTCCACACAAGGACCCTGGAGCCTTAACCATTCTTGCACAAGATGAGGTTGGAGGACTAGAAGTCAAACGCAAAGCAGATGAAGAATGGATAAGAGTTAACTTCATCCCAGATGCTTACATTATCAATCTTGGTGATATTGTTCAGGTACTATAGTTCCTTGCCACTCCAAACAACATTCTTTATTAAACTAGAAAGACCAGTTTAGCCATTTATTTAATCTGCTTCCTATTTTTCATGAAGAAGTCATTTTTTATTTTTAATCTTCTGTAAAATTTGATAAGAGAATTAATACTTTCATCAATTCAAATGCTGGAACGATTTTATAAACAAATTGAAGACTAAAATTGTGCAATTTTATTGAATTTTTAGTCAATTTGTGAGTCATTTTGAATTTAATTTTCGTATGAATGATAAAAATAATTTAGAAGTGAGTATTTCTTATAAAATTTAATAAACTATAATTGATGATAAAAGTTCTTATTGAAAAGCATATTTAATTAAATTTTTATTTTCATGCTGGATAGAAATTTTGAGTTGATGATTGGGGTTGTTGTTAGTGCAGGTTTGGAGTAACGATGCATATGAGAGTCCAGAGCATAGAGTGGTGGTGAACTCTGAGAAAGAAAGATTTTCCATTCCATTCTTCTTCTTCCCTGCACAGGAAACTGAGGTCAAGCCTTTGGAGGAGCTCATAAATGACCAAAATCCTTCCAAATATAGGCCATACAAATGGGGCAAGTTTCTTGTCCACAGATTCAACACCAATTTCAAGAAACGAGATGAGGATAACGTTCAAATATATCACTTCAAGATATAGTGTATTAGCAACGCCATTTATCTTATGCATGTAAATTATGAATTGGTTATAATATGTAGCACCATTAATCCAAAACATAGTTTCTAAGTGAATGACACTAAATAAATTTGCTGCTAAATTTCCTATAGTTTGCTTTATGTATGCAATATTATCGAATAAAAGAAAGCACCAATTATCATGTTTATGTATAATGTTGAAATTCCATTGGACATTAATTTCATAGTTTAATGTTTTCTCCTTGTGTTTAGTTTAGTAAGACTTATGTTGATTGCAAATTATTCGTTTCTTTCATTATAAGAATAACTATTGCAGACAAGTAAAAAATGTTTGAATTTGTGGACCTTTACATGGTCTTCTTCCTTTGGTTTTCCTGGTTCAATCACTTAGTACCCTATTAGGTTTTGATGGACTAATTAATGCGTACCTTGTTCTAACCTTGGTGGCAGGATCAACGACACCCATTGAATGAATTATTTTTTAGTAAGTTTAAGTAGTAATTATATTCTACTCAAATAAGATCATTATCATATATTTAAGTCCACTTAACCGGCAAGGCATCGGACCTAACACATCCATTTCTCTGTTTCTCTAATTCATTCATCATTATAACGAGTTTGAAATTGAACTATAAAAAAAATTAACGTAAAGAAAGTTTTGAGATTTTTTAATGAAGTTTTGAAATGTTGACTTCGTAGAGAACTTTGACGTCTTTGGACTAAATAATAGAAACTTTAATGTCTTAGGGCAATAGAAACTTTAATGTCTTTGGGCAGAATAGTAGAAATCTTGATATCTTTAGACTGAATATTAGAAACTTGACGGCTTCTGCTTGCACCTTCAGAGTTTCTTGGGCACCTCCATATATTTAAAAATTTCTCAAACTGTCTCGTTTGAAAAGATCCTTGTGCTTGTGTGTATATTTGTTAAACCATTAGAATACTGATAGATGGAGGTAAGTGAGGAAGGTGAAGGTGTTGTTGTTGATGATTGTGGTGGTCGGGTGTTGTGGCGATAGCGGCTTTGAGCAGTGGCTTGGCATTATTGGCAGTGGTAGAACAGTGGAGGCGGTGGCGGAACGTACGATCATATGAAGTAAGTTGGGTGGAGTGGGTTGTAGTTGTATTTCAGAATGTAGGATTTAAAAAATCTCTAGAATACGCTTTTTGGAAGTGTTTTTTATTTAAATTTTGATTTCTGGAACAGGTCAATCCGAAAGTCATTTTCCATGTTCTGTAATGGGTCATTCTCAAAGTGATTTTGAAAAAAAAAACAATTAACTTCCGGAATAACCTATTCTAGATCATGAAAAGTGGCTTCTAGATTGGCCTGTTTTGGAAGCATAAGTATCAATTCCATAACAGATCATTTCATAAGTCATTTTCTATGTTCCGAAACAGGCTGTTCCGAAACAGGCTGTTCCGAAACCTTTTTTTTTCAAATCACTTCTGGAATGGCTGTTCCAAAAGCATAAATGACTTTCGAAATTTCTTATTTTGGAAGCATAAAATCACTTTCCCAAACAAGCCATTCTGGAAGTCATTTCCAAAAAACAAATTCTACATTTGAGCTTTTCTTAAAATTTGAATTCATTGGTCATTGCATACAAGTAAATGTGGGTTATTGTTGTAGTTTAGGATGGAGAAACATGTTTGGACAAGAATATTCGATGAAGTTGATAAAATCTCTAATATGGAACAATTAGAATTAGTTAAATTTGATGATGGTGATTTGGCTAATCATTTCACAATAAAATGAGGTAAATTTATTTTATGGTGTAATTTGTGTAAGAATTTAGATATCTTATATGATGACATGGAATATATTTTATTGTAGGCAATTCCAACACAAGATGTTTTACTAGAATGGGTTCGTGGAACAATTTTTGTTGTAAGGCCGAGTCACAATTAAAGAGTTCGATTCTTAGTGAAACAATTGTTAAGGGGGAGATTGTTGCAACTGGTATCAATTGTCCCTTCGCGTAGGCCAAGTCACAATTGAATCGAGGTGCTTGGGTTATTACACTCTTAAGTTGAAAGAGTTGTATCCTGACTATCAACTATATATGGCTTTTGACCTAGTCATAAGAACTCGATCCAACACTTATCTTGCTTTTTCTTGCTATAGTTCATGAGCCTATGAGGCTCGATCCTAGGGCGCTTCATATCCCTTGGGGATGTTTGCAAGATTATACGTTGGAAGATATCGTGAAGCCTTCAATGGTTGTTGTTGTGCAAAGAAAAACCTTTGGTCAAGTGTTGCATAATGCTTATAATATTCCTATCTCTTAATTGCATGATCCTTGTATAAAAGGGGGAGATGGTTTCTATCCAAATTTATGAGGAATGATATCTTCCGGGTTTAGGAGAATGCAAGAATCACCTTTATGGTATGGTTGTCTTATTCAAGGGAGATAAACCTCTTATTCACTGGGAAGTCTACAAAAAGCTGGTTGGAGCTTAGAAATCATTGGATTCTTGGAAAGTTATCCCTCTTGGTAAGGGATTTTATGAGTTTTCTTTCTCTTTTGGAGGAAATGCGGAGGGTTTTGGGTGTAGGTTCTTGGAACCTTTCTCCTAGCCTTCTTAGAGTCTTTGTTCTAACTATTATGAAAATGACTAAAACTCAGTGTTGAGTGCGGATCCATGGGCTTCATGTGGAGTATTGGAGGTCTAAGTATATCTTTTTTATAGCTAGAGGGGTTGAGACTTCCTTCTCCTTGGATGATTTCACTATTAACAAGTCAAGAGGTTTCTTTGCTAGGGTTCTTGTAGACCATGACATGTTTGTAGAGTTGCCTAAGCAGCTTCTTGTTGAAAGGCCTAGGTTTGCCTTTGTGGATGAGGTCGAATATGAAAAACTCCCTACTTTCTGTAGCTCCTGTAAAATGATTGGTCATTCTTTTTCCAATTGTAGGAAACTCAATTTTGAAAAACCTCATTCTATTGGTCAGTAAATTCCTAAACTTGGTTCTATGGCAAAGAAGCCTTCTCAAAATTTTTGTAATCCTGATGCCCTGTGGGAAATTTGGAAGCTACTGATAATTTGGTTAGTGATTCGGTTGGTGATTCGGTTGTTAATATTGGTTGTGAAGGAGACGGGTTCGATATCTTGGCTGGAATGCCCCCCTTGGATCCTAGTCCAATTCAAGGAAATAATGTTCAATCCTTATTTGTTTCTAATACTGACAAGCTAATGTTTTTCATTGTTTGGAGAAGGGTGTCAATTCTACTGAAGGTTTAATCTATTTGGACAAGAAGACTAGAGAAGGATTTTTCACTCAAGCGAAAATAGAGCTAAATTTAAACCTTCTCTCGACTAGATTTTCGCTCAAGCAAATAAATTTTTGCTCAAGTGAGGTAATTTTCGCTCAATCAACTTTTTTTTTCTTGTTTTCTTTTGTTCTTGAATGGTTTTGATATGAATGTCAAATAGAGTATTAATTTGTATATTTAATTGATTTGTATTTTTTAAAATGAATTATGTTGTATGAAAATGATTATTACAAATGATAAAAATTGTATGAATTGGGTCACAAATGTGAGATGATATATGAACTATTATTTGATTTGTGTATGAAGTAAAGACACATATGTTTTAATAGAGATCCCTTATTTCATTAATGATCTAAGTCACATAGATTAAGAAATCAGATAATGAGAAGTTGAGCGGGAGTTGTTGCACATTATAACATGTTAGATGTGTGAATTTGATTAAAAAAAACTATCTTAATTCATTATTTTTGGGTTTGTTTGTTAATTTAAGTCTTAGATTAGATCACATGTTAATTTATGATAGAACATACTAAATATGATTCTTCCAGAAGGCGCGCGTAAGTTGATAATCTATCTATTGAATATCCTTTTATGTATAGATTCATATATAGTGTATATGGTCTGGTATGTTTATATTTGATGGAATTAAATTATTTTTAGCTTGTTAATCAAAATGTTTTCTTTTATATATATATTTTTCTCAAATTAAAAATTTATTTTAATACTTTACTTGTATGTGTTATTTGTATGGTAATCTATTATAATTGTATTATCCACACAAACAAATATACAAACAAATATAAGTACATGTGTAGGAATAACATCTAAAAGATACTAGAGTTTCTCTTCTCATAATATATATATATATATATATATATATATATATATATATATATATATATATATATATATATATATATATATTTAAGTTGTATTCTAAAAGAATAAATATTCTCTAAACGTCACACCTTTAAGGATCTATAGTAAAAGATTGTAGTTATGAGTCTTACAAAGTCGGATTAGTCCTTAATTGAATTTAATTGTTTCTTCTATTTTACACTATAATAATTCTAATCTCTCTTATAATGATTTTTAACCAATTTTCTACTTCCAAACATGAAGATATTAAATATTCTATATTTTAAGATATTAAATTCTTTTATTTTTATAAATAATAGGAAAAAATATTTAGTTTTTGTTATAGAACATTAGGAATGTTTTTTCAGAACATGCATCGTTACTATGCACACATCATTCTCACTTGCAAATTTCGTTTGATTTTACCATCATCAAATTCCACCAGAATCAACCTAAAAGGAAGTGAAAATGTTGAAATTGAAAACTAAAGATTAAAACAAGAAAGAAAACTCATGACATCACAGGTAGGTTTCTTTCAGTTTCTGAAGGATCACAATCACAAAGAGATAGATATACATATGACATGTCTGTTTTAATCTTTTGGACCATTATTCAAATCTTTAGACTTTTAGTATTCCCCACTTGGTTGTTCTGTGCAGTGCAGTGGCCAAAGCCAACACAAACCCACAGTTTTAACTTTACTGCTCCTCCATCTACACAACTAGTTCCTGTTTTCCCTCATGCCTAATCCTACAATACAACATAGCCATTAATTTCATTTGCTACAGAAATGCACAGTTTTCTTATACATAATTTTTTATTTGACTGAAATCTTTTAAGTAAATTTAAAAAATTATTAATTAAGATTTTATTTGTTATATTTTTCTATGCTTATATCAAGTTTCAAGAAAAAGTAATCTAGAATTCTTTTTAAAGAAACTACTAGAAATGAATACCACACTGTACTAACATGCTTCTTTAAATCAGTATAAATTAATTTCTTTTATTTCGTCTCAGAAGCACAAGGGAAGCAAAGTGTATTTATTGGCACTATTCCCTGTAGAGAAACACATTCTCAGGTTCTTCCTTCACCAACTCCTACTTCAAAAGAGCAAAATGTGCCTTTTTTTTATTATGCCACCTTTTTATCCCACAACACATTCTATTCTATTATATTCATAGCAATTAATACTTTGAACCCTGAAGGCTCAAGCTGTTGCAATCATTCAAAGTCCTTCATTTTCACCCTTCTTTTTCATGCCAAACCTCAACATGCTCCTCAGATTCTTGTCTTTGTTTCTGTTCCTTCTGATCCCAGTTTCATCTCAGCCTAACCAGATCTTCTATGCTGGATTCAAGGGTGTGGATAGCAACAACATGACCCTTAATGGTGTAGCAGAAATAGAGCCAAATGGGGTACTGAAACTCACAAATGATTCAAGTAAGGTAATGGGTCATGCCTTTTACCCAACTGCTCTTCAGTTTAAGAACTCTCATGAAGGTAAAGCTTTCTCCTTTTCTTCCTCTTTTGCTTTGGTTATTGTTCCTGAGTTTCCAAAGCTTGGAGGGCATGGTCTTGCTTTTACAATTGCAACTTCTAAGGATCTGAAGGCTCTTCCAAGCCAATATCTTGGTCTTCTTAACTCAACTAGCATAGGGAACTTCTCCAACCACCTCTTTGCTGTTGAGTTTGACACTGCCCAAGATTTTGAGTTTGCAGACATCAATGATAACCATGTTGGAATTGACATCAATAGCTTGGTGTCCAATGCTTCTGCACCTGCTGGGTACTACACTGGGGATCATGATTCAGACAAACAGAATCTCACTCTCAAAAGTGGACAACCTATTCTAGTTTGGGTTGATTATGATTCTGCTCAAAGTGTTGTTAATGTCACAATTTCTGCATCTTCTACCAAACCCACAAGACCACTCTTGTCCTTTCCTGTGGATCTTTCACCAATCCTTAAGGATTCCATGTATGTAGGGTTCTCTGCATCAACAGGTTTGCTTGCTAGCTCCCATTACATCTTGGGTTGGAGCTTCAAGATCAATGGGCCAGCTCCACCCCTTGATCTCTCTTCCCTCCCTCAACTTCCAGGGCCAAAGAGAAAGCACACATCTTTGACAATTGGGGTTTCAGTTTCTGCTGTTTTTCTTGCATTTTCTGCTGTCTTATTTGGCTTCTACATGTACAGAAGGTACAAGAATGCTGATGTTATAGAAGCTTGGGAGCTTGAGATTGGGCCACACAGGTACTCCTACCAAGAGCTCAAGAAAGCAACAAAAGGGTTCAAGGACAAAGAGCTGCTTGGACAAGGTGGATTTGGGAGTGTCTACAAAGGAACATTGCCAAATTCCAATACCCAAGTTGCTGTCAAGAGAATATCTCATGACTCCAAACAAGGCCTGAGGGAATTTGTATCTGAAATAGCCAGCATAGGCAGGCTGCGCCACCGGAATCTGGTTCAGCTTCTGGGGTGGTGCCGCCGCCGCGGTGACCTCCTCCTTGTGTATGATTTCATGGCCAATGGGAGCTTAGACAAGTACCTGTTTGATGAACCAGAAAGAATCCTAAGTTGGGAGCAAAGGTTTAAGGTTGTCAAGGATGTTGCTTCTGCCCTTTTGTATCTGCATGAGGGCTATGAGCAGGTGGTGATCCATAGAGATGTGAAGGCTAGCAATGTGCTGCTGGATGGTGAACTCAATGGAAGGCTAGGAGATTTTGGATTAGCAAGGTTGTATGAACATGGGGCTAATCCAAGTACCACAAGGGTGGTGGGGACATTGGGGTATTTGGCTCCTGAGGTGCCTAGGACAGGGAAGGCCACTCCTAGCTCAGATGTGTTTGCATTTGGTGCACTTTTGCTAGAGGTGGCATGTGGGATGAGGCCACTTGAGCCAAAGGCAATGCCAGAAGATTTGGTTTTGGTTGATTGTGTGTGGAACAAGTACAAGCAGGGGAGAATTCTTGATGTGGTGGACCCTAGACTAAATGGTGCTTTCAATGAAAGGGAGGTGCTCATGGTGTTAAAATTGGGGCTTCTGTGTTCAAATGGTTCTCCCAGTGTTAGGCCTAGCATGAGACAGGTGGTGAGGTTTTTGGAGGGTGAAGTTGGTGTGCCAGATGAGTTGAGAAGGCCAGGAGAGACAGATTCTCAAGAGGGTTTTGATGAATTCTTGAACTTGTTTGAATCTTCCTTTGATCATATGAGCAGAAGCTCCTATGATAGAAGTAGATACATGGGTGGTAGTTTAACTTCTTTTACTGATACATCTGTTTTTACTCCCCAGGGTAAAGGAGAAACAATGTGATTATCTACATTGTACTTAGAGGTGTACTTTATGTACTTGGAATATTTGTTTATTTTATCATCCCTTCATGTCTCACAATTGTAGACAGAAAGTTCTTGTTATGATGAATGAGATTTCAACACAGGAAGTTTGTGCTGTTATTATTCCCAAATGCCATCTATTTTCTGCTTCTGTGTTTTGTTTTTCTGCATAAAAATTGAAGAAACAATCACCTTTTTGGAATACATGAGTTAGTTAGTTAGAGGTTATTAGTTTGTTAGTTAATTATTGACAGATTGGTTAGGTTATAAGCATATAAATTCTCATTCTCATTTTTTAGGGTAACTGGGAAATTAATGAGGAGAAATTTAAAAATACAGTTTAAGGTTAATCTAATCCTATTAAATTCTTTAATCATGAATTAATTTATAGAATCTATTAAATAGCAATTATGGGGTATTGATATGATGCATTCATTCATACACAATGGAGTACTAAAAAAGCTTTCTTTATGCTTCACAAGACTGTCCACCCATGTTTCCTTCCAATGAGGGTAAAGGAGAGAGATTTGCGTAAATTAATTTATGCACTAGTTAAAAATAAAAATTTCAAAAATTATTTGAAAGTATTTTTTAAATTAGTTAATATATATATATATATATATATATATATATAT
>Ga0209700_103062_pt1 | contig 32679 bp, 13 predicted proteins | sample SiratroredBW_FD_187528 | JGI IMG/M metagenome (GOLD analysis project Ga0209700, IMG submission 187528) | Root nodule microbial communities of legume samples collected from California, USA - Siratro red BW (SPAdes) (version 2) | ecosystem: Host-associated > Plants > Roots > Nodule | place: USA...
AAAAAAAACATGAGATAAGTAGACTTTCGGTCAACTGGAAAATCAAGAAATAACACTTTTGAGTGTTAATTCTACCATGCAAAAAATTTAATAGTGGAAGGAAAATTGTGTCTAATTGTGTTTTTCTTTCACTCGTTTTCCTGGTTTCTTATGGAAAACCATGCACCTGACCAAATCATATTGTTTATTTTTTTTTAATTATAATATTGAGTATACGAACAGGTAAATAATTTTATTATTTACAATAGTTTTATTTTACTAAAAAAACACAATTAAACACACTTTTAGACATTTAAACAAAAACACAATTATTATAAAAAAAAAAAAAAAACACTTTAATACTTACAAACCTACTCTAACTTCTACTATTATATGAGATTTTTTGTTCTTAATTTAACTCTTTGAACTGGTTTAATGAATTGTTATGACTTGAAGCTTCATCAATTACTTAAAATTAAAGAGCTGTCCGACTGTTAAAGACACTCACATAATTTGTATATTTTAATCTCGACAATTTATGATAAAATTTAATACTTAAAATTCTTTTTCTTCTTTCCCAGGTTTCTCACTTTGGAAAAGTTATTCTTAACCATTACTGTAAACCCAGTCCATTAAGGCTCAAAAGGTGGCAATCTGAGGCCCAATCTTTCTTTGTCCCTTCAACACTTTGAACTTTAGAATGTTCAAAATACGATCCCAGGTTCCGGAATATTCATTACCCATTTTTCTAGAGTTTATATAGTTAGGGTTGCCTTCCCTTTTATTAATTCAATTTTATAAATCAGTAACAAAACATCATAATGATGTACGGGGAAAGTTTATGTTTAAGTTTGCCTTTTTGGACAACATATGTAAGAACAAGTAAATAGCGACGAATTAGAATGAACTGGTGAAAGGAAGGGAAGGACCATCTGCTCCTTTCACTAGTTGATCCTAAAAAGTAGAACTGATGAATTTGTTCAAAAAGAAGGGGAACAAAATTAAATCTTCTGTGTCTGTAACTAGAGTAAGTAACATCCTTAATGTTGCGTAGGGTATATACATGAAAGGTACGCACGCACATGCGATTATTTTTTATTTTCTGTGTCATAGCAGATAAAGACAAATACATAAGGTTCATAATGTTGGAATAAGTTGATTAAGAGGTGAATTGGACCATTTGGTCCACCTAATATATAGGATGTCAGCAACTGTGAAAATCTAACGGGTAAAGATTATTATTCTCTTCGGAATCCGAGGGAATTATTTTGTTTAGGTGAAAAAGATCAAGAACCAATTGCACAAAGTATAGAACAAGAATCATAAATTTTGGCCATATATAAGTTATCTTTAACTGTCAGTGAAGATTTTAGCTTAGGGCTTTGGCAAAAGAAAACAAAAACATGTACAATCACAGATATATATGGTTTCATAGGTAGGATCTGAATCAAAGTTTTAACTCTATATGTATAGAAGAGAATGTAGGAGAAAATTGAGAATAAAGAAAAGAAAGTTTTGAAGGTAGAAAGGTAAAAAGAGAAAAGAAAGAAGTTGCATGGGGCTGCGAGGTTTGTGCACCGTAAGACAAAGCATGCTGAACAGGAGAAATGGTGAGCAACGCATGCTAGACAACATACGGACCCACCAAAACTCTCCCAAGCTGACCAACGACCACCATGAATCCAACTCATGCACCATCCTTTCTATGCTTTTGTAGTTTCAAATATGTGCTTAATGCTACTTTCCATCTTCAACTCTTGACTTCAATTTTAACTTTTCTCCCACAATCATTCATTTACTTCCCTTTCTCTCCTTCCTTTACCCTTATCCAGTTATCACATATTATTTTCTCCTTTTCATCTTAACTCTACGTACAATCACGATTTCATTGTAATATGCACCTAAAGTATCTGAATCTGTTAACATTTTGAATAATTCTTTGAAACTTCTACTGATCAACATAACATCCCTAACAGAGTATATAGTTTGGAATCATAAGAATTATCGTTCGCAGTTAGGCTGTGTAGTGCTAATTGCACTAACCTTGTACTTCTAATTTTATTTTAAGATTCTAGCTGTAGTTGCAAGAAAGCAGACATGAATTAAGAGTAAATTTTTTGGGCGTAGGAAAAGGATAGATAGAGAAAAGCTCACTGGGTACAAAGGGAAAATGTTTGTATGTCAAAACAACAAAAGAGGCTACAAATTAAGGACGTGACTTCTTTCAACGAGGCTTTGCTCAGTAAATGAAGGTGGCAATTCGTATCAAAAGGGATCGATCTCTATAAGCTCACGCTGCAATCAAGATATGGTGGAAATTGCAAATCATTGGGTGAACCACATGTACAAAGAAATAGCTAAATCTGGTGGAGAGACTGAAGAAAACGTGGTGAGGAAAATAACCTCAAATTTTCGATAAAGGTATGTATAGAAAGATAGGAGATAGGAAAAACATTAATATTATTATTAATATAATGAATAATAATATTATTATTAAAAAAATATTAATATTATTTTTAATATTATTCTTATTAATAACTATAATAATCATAAATAACCATAATGAATTATAATAAAATTAATAATAATTAAAATATGATTACAAAATTTATTTGGTATACTGGTGGTAAAGTTCTATGTATAGTAATATGAGTAAAAGTTTTGTATTTTTTTTTTTTTGAAAAATTATATTTTTACACCACAAATTACATTTATTTAACACTCATTTTATTTAATAAAATATTATATAATAAGAAAATAATAATTTATTTCAGTGTGAAATAGTTATATTTTACTTTATGCAATATCAAAGTATCAACATTTTTTTTCTTTTTAAAATGAAATGATAGATGTAAGTGACTATGATATTTTGACACTTGCTAAATTTTTATATCCATACAATCACTGTTTTACTCTTTATCTTCCATTTTTCTTTACAAATACAAAAGTAAAATTTATTTCTATAATAATTATATTATCATAAAAGTAGATTATCAAATAGTTACTAGTTATCAAAACTTCATTTCTTTTTATCCTTTTATATAATAAATCTATAAAATAAGTTAGGAGAGCAAAATATATTTAAATAAGTTGGATTGACTCATTTTCACATTCTAGATAAATATTGCTGAACAAAATTTAATATATATAAAATCCAAAATATATGGTATGAACTTTAGGGCCGTGGAAATATCAGTATCCATCATCGCTATGTACGTGAACGGAAGAACTTTGCATGAAAAAGGAAGTGGCTAACTATTTTTTAGCAAGTACATCGATCATTAAAGATCAACTGTATGCACTAAAAGTTTTTTTGCGTGAATTTTATGTATTCAAATTATCTTTGATTAAACAAATCAGCTAGTAACACATCATTATTTCACTTGAAAAGAGAAGGGTTAGCATACATTATAAGAGCTCTGAAGTTGTCACTTTTGTTACACGTCAAGAAAGTGTCGACCATTTAATCATAACCTTTCTACATACACATCAACCACACATTTTGTACTTTACGTGTGTTAACCACAATTCTAGCCAGAGACTAAATTAAAGTTATTAACCGAATTTACATCTAGTATTATGAATAATATATTAGTTGATTTGCTTTCATTTTTAACCAACAAAATGGAAGTGATCAAGTTAGCCAACTGACAGGTACACACCATGACAGTAAACAGCTATACTGTTTGTGCATGCACGTGACATACTGATGAATGCAGAACAATTGTACAAGATGCTTAAAGAGAAGAGCAGATAGGAAGGTTTCTTGTAATGAGAGAAATTAAAGAATACAGGCATTAAAAATAACAGAAGGATTGTGAAGGATCACAACATATGCTGTCACACCTGCCATCTTAGGCATGAGAGCCAGAGCCTAGATAGAGGACTCGTTTTATGGCAAGGCTATTACTGTACCTGCTTAATAACATGATAACTTAAAATATAAAAACTACCTTAATTCTAGAGCCACTTGGACGCATGCATCTCAATTTGCGCACAATGCTGCACTCACGCAAAAGGGCATAGAGAGTTTAATTCTTCTGATCCACACATATTTTTTATACAAAAATATAGCATGTCCCCAGCATCCATAGAACAAGTAACATATGGTACTTCAAATAATTAAAAATCGTTTCCATGCACTTGTTTCCTGTGTCATTTTTCAAATACGCATATCCCAATATCACAGTCTGAGCTTGTGTTTAGAAACGGGCTTAGCCTGTTCCCTTCATCCCTGCTGCTCTGCAGTAGCAGCAGTGCCATGTCGTGGCTATCATGGGGTTCAAAGCTTGAGAGTCCATTGGTTTCAAGCGTGTCTTCTTGACTCAGTTGAGATGCTACGAACTTGTCAAGAGCTCTCCAATCAGTCACTTTCTTTGTGTTGTTGTTGTTGGATGATAACCTGTTTTGAACGTCTTCATCTTCGTTATTGTCTGATACTAGTGACACTGTGCTTGGCCTCTTCACTAATGGCAAAGACGGGCTTTCTAGCTGAGGAAGTTGTACAAATGGATCTTGGAGCATGCAACTCAAGTTATCTCCTTCTATCTCTTGCTTACACATGAAATTTTGAGCTAAAAAGCTCTGAGACTGCCTTGAAATGAGATCAATTGGATCAACCGCAGTGCTTAACCTACTTGCTTCCTCAAAGAAGTAGCTTGAGTCCCATCCTTCAATAGTCTTTGTTTGTCCAGTGGTTTTTTTCTTGAAGGCTCTGCACACAACCCATCCTTCCTCCTGCATGAACACAATTTAAGTTTCAAAGTTGAGATCAAAATCTCTGGACTTTTATCACCTTACTTTTTGGGTTTATCAGACTTGCTACACGGGAGGGGAATAAAAGTAAAAAGTTTATTGTTGTTGGTCCTTTAAAGTTTCAAGTAAGGTTTTGCTTTAGCTTTTGAAAAAAATTCCATCTGTTTGGTGAGAGTTTGTATGCAGTCAAATAATTAATTACATTTTGACAATCAAAATGGCAAGAAAAGTGTGTAGTAGAAAGGGAAGGGAAAGAACAAATTTAATTATTCGCTGCTGAAAGCAGTGACTTTTGACTTCTTCTTGTGGAAAGTTATCTTGCGAGAAAGCGTGTACGTGACTTCGTGAATATTCAGAAGTTAGTGGTGCACTTAAAAAGCGCAGAAAGTGAGATTAGAGAAACCAACCAGTTGCATGATCTGAATTAACTTAAGTAACAACAAACAACGAAGTCTTTTCGTAACATGAAGCAATAACTAGTCAGTATGTAATGCACATATCAAAATTCAAAATAGTGTAGCCAGAGAGAGGAAAGAGAGAGTAAAAGCTACTACAGTTACTCTAAACACCTACATATAAAAGAAAATAAAAACCAAAATGTATTCGATTTTTTCTATGAAATTAAAAGTGAGGTTAATTGATATTATGGAAAAAGTTGATGGCAAAGTTGTCCAAGTAAAGATGGGGAATGTAATAGCTCAACGTTGAAAACTCTTAACGTCATTAAGAAAGCTATAGAAAATAGAAACAGTGCTTGATCTCTAGCTTATATGTATTGTAGCTTTTTGAGTATGTGTGTGAAAGAGGAAAAGGTTAAGGAATGTGCCATAATTAACGGGGCCATCTAAAGCAAAGTTTGAACGTAAAACATCAAACTCAACCACTCAAATGGAGTTAGCAACAGCAGTAGAAGCGCAAAAGAACAAATGGTACTTATTATGCACTAGAGATTTATAGTATGTACTAAGTAATATATGCTTGCCTGTGGAGGTCCATTCTCATCCGATTCGAGTCTATACTCGTGCATGATCCAATCAGATTTCTGTCCATTAGGGGCTCTTCCTTTGTAGAAAACAAGGGTTTTTCTCATCCCAATTAGTTTTGTCTTGTCATACACTGCTTTGTCTCTTCCTGTAGCCTTCCAAAACCCAGCCATGGTAGCTCTATTAGTTCTCGTCCCTGTTGGATACTTTTTATCTTTGTGGCTGAAGAAATACCACTCATTCTGCTCTTCGTACCCGATCCTGCATCTATCTGCCATATCATTCACATCAGACAAAAAATACTAACACAGATCTATGCTGCTAAAATTTGATACAATGAATAAATATGTCATATCAAATATTAAACATTCAAAACCCTAATAGTTGATTTTTAAAATGAGTTATGACGAGGGAAGCTTACATAAGTATAGTATGTAACTATGTTCATATATACATACCTTGGAGATCCCATGGTTCAATACGATATAGATCAATCTCTCTGATAACGTCAAGGTCAATCTTTTGGGAAGCCACCTTCTTCCTCAGATAGTAACCAACAAGCTCTTCATCTGTTGGGTGAAACCGAAACCCCGGTGGGACACATGACTCCATCGACTCCATCATAGCAAATACTGGTACTGCATCAAATTCACCACCACTATTAGTACCCACCACACTTGACTTTCTTCATCATGTTTGAATTATAACCAACCAACATTTGATGTGAATGTTAATCAATACTGCTAATGTGTATATATGAGAGAATGGAAGCCAAGGGATGATACTATAATAGTAAGAGTAACACTATAAGTGATAAAAAAAAGAAAAGAAAAGGCAAGCCCCGATAAAATGAAACATTTAAAAAATATAATATAAGGCCTTTTAGTGAAAAGGTGACAAGTTTTATCAGAGATAATCATAAGCTCATTTGGTGGTGAGCAACACTCACCAAATTCCATAGGAAATAAATATAAGCGCGTGTTATAAACAAAACCCCATGATTTCAGAAACAATGATTTTCTTCCCTGGGCCGGGTTAAAAAAAAAAGATAAGGAATTGGGGAAAGAGAGAGAGAAGAAAGCTAATCATGAGAGTTTAGTTTTCATTATAAAAAACAAAAAACAAGGAGTTGAAACTTGGCATAAGCCCTGTGTTTGGGCAAGGGTGAGAAACGGACAAGTAGAGGCTGTGCTAATGATGTTGTCTTGTGTTAGTGAATGGTGAGAATGATTCATCACAGAACGGGGTTCCCCATTCCGCATTACCATTAATAATTATGTATATTCTCAAATAATTAGACACATAAGTTAAGCTCAACAAAACCACAACATGACATGGATAAAACAAACAAAAGCAACTTTTCAGGAAGCACAGAACGGAATGTTCATGCTTAAATCTGACTTCAGAAAAATATTAATGCAAGATTAGCATGCGCTAGCTAGGAGCTGAAGTGGCCAATTTTATGAACACATGTATGAATTGAAATGAAAAGAATGAACAAAGTACCGTATTAAGAACTTAATTAATGATGCTATGAGGCTGAAATTAATGAATAAAGAAAGGGCATGGTGAATGGGAGTGACGTGATCACAAATTGGGCACGCGTTTAAAAAGGGAGGCAGGGTTGTATTGGATCAAGGCGATGAGAAAAAGCAAAGGTTGAGAAAAAGTGGGAGAGGATAGGATATAGTAGAAAGCACATATACTACTGTTGAGGCATTGCGAGTGAGAGAGTCATGGATCGTCTAATTCAGGAAACTGGGGTTCTGACTTTGCTGTCTCTTTGTCGAGAATTTTCATGGCACATCTGACCTCTTTCCTTGACGAACTTTGAGGAAATATGCTGACCCCAAAACCACTACTTTTACGAGCTACCCTCCCTATAGCCTATACCCAACAGATGCACTTCACCTTTGGTTTCCACTACAAGCACTCATAATTGATTAGGTTACTTCAAATCAACAAAAGAAAAACACATAGACTGAATGAGGGTTTCCCAGAATCATCAGTGAGAGTTGAGTTCTTCAGAAGATTAATCTCCCACTAAATCAAGGTTCAAAACATAGACCTTGTTTAAGAGATGCAGTTCTAAGTGAGCAAGAACAAAATGCTACAAGTGCTGTAGTTTACTAAGACTCATGCATGTAGTTGTGGAGAAAAGATGCATGGTTTTTGGTTGGAGATAGGATGAAAGCTTACCTGATGAGAAAGTTGTTTAAAGGAAGTGCAGTTAATGAAGAGAAGAGAAGACAATTTGAATTGAAGAATGAAGAAGCTAGGGTAGGTTGGTAGAAGAAAACAACATGATGATTTTGAGAGAGGGATAAGTGAGAAAAAATCCGTTAGGAGTGAGGGATTTGTAAAGAATATAAAAGAAGAGAGGGAGGACCGCAGAAATGCGCATGGGTTCATGGCTGTCCTCCCCAGTAGCTGACGTCATTGCCTAACCTTCCTACGCTATTCCTTACCTTTTCCTTTTCTTTTTGTTTCTTTTCCTTCTCCTTTCTTCACCATTTTTTTTCCTACAAGTACAGTGCCTGTTGGGAGAGATAATTAATACCTCACTTTAATTAATTTTTTTTATTTTACATTTATGTTTTCAGTAATGTTGAGTAAAGTCACACACCACATACTGGTTTACTTACATTGTTCTTACACTCATTACTTTGTACTTCCCTGTCTTCACATCCTTTACTTTTCATCTAACGAAATTTCATTCTGGCTTTTTCGTCATCTAAATTTCATCAGTTAATCATTTTAATTTCTTTTTAATCTGTTTGGTTATACAATTTCAGTTCACATTCTTGTTTACCATAGTTCTTAGGCTTATTTTATATTGTAATTGGTTAGTTTTGACTAAAATAGATTATACTGCATAGTTAGAGGCTTGAGAGTTATTTTCAACTAGCAATAAATATATTATAAAAGTACTAACCTGTCGTTAGCTAATCTCACATGTTAGTTTAATTATGAAGGTTTCTTTAGTGGGATAAGAGTCTTTTCAATTAAAAAAATTACAGTTCTAAAGTGAATTTTGGATGCTAATTTATCAATACCCTAAAAAAAAGTAAAAATGAAATTTAAGTGTAACTCAATCTTACAAAACTGACTACTCATGTCGAGACCACCCACTCACGTCGAGACTGTTTAACTCATGCGTGAAGAACCATGCTAAGATAGGCTCTGATATCATATCAAAAAGTAGAATTTAAGCCTAATTCAACCTTACAAAACCAGTTTGTAAAGTGAGGTTTGCACCCCATTTATAAACTATTGAAAGACCTTATCTCTAGTCGATATGAGATATCCAACACTTATCTCACTAACTCAATTAATTATTAATTATAGGGATAAAAAATAGTAAATTAATATTCAAAATTGTTTTTACACAAAATTAGAGAGCCTTAAAAGTGTTCGACTACTTAGCCAAATAGTCCAAACCCACTCCATAAGAAATTTCCTGACTCCAAACTTCTTTATCCGTCAAGTGTTCACTTATGTTTGAAACGTATTCGCCCAAGCCACACTGGAAGTTGTATCTGGAATTATATTCCGGCGCTCAAATCAGTATTTGGTTATCAAAGCAAAATAGTTATGTATTCAATATACATACATTTGACCTACAAGGTCCACTTATTTGTAGGATTTGAAATTGACTTAAATCTAATTTTATGTCTTTTTGTAGAACGACAAGTAATTAAGTGTTACAATACAAAAATCAAATAAGATTAATTGAAAAAACTAAATCATTTTAATTAAATTCGAATTGAACAAGTGTTTTTTTGTGAAGAAAAGAAACTAAATAATATAAGTATTAAATAGATGATTAAATTGAATTCAGACTAAAATTATAAAACCAAAATTCTATATAAAGTGGTTCAAGAATTGGTTGTGGTTTTCTTTGTTTTTTCAAAAACTATAAATATTACACAACTTTAGACTAGATGACATGACGTTGTCTAATTTATTGAAAGACTATATATGTGCATATTTAAATTTTTCTTAATTGAACTCAAAGCCAATTTAACTATTTTCTTCCTTCTATGTTTAGTGCTCTGAATACTTAGATTTTTTTTTTTTATGATGCTTACAAAGCATTTTAACCCCAGCCTAAATCTTTGTAAAGACTATTCATTATAAGAATCCTTTTAATAATATCTTTCTTATAAGAATAATCTTTACTATGTTCCTAATAGCATGTTTAAAAATAAATTTAAATCGAATCTTAATTTATGTAATATTTGTTATGCGTTTAGATTATTCGGAAAGGTAACAAGTCTTATATTCTTAGTTTTCTTATTTTTTGAAGAGTTTATATATTTTTATATACCTTCAGAGTAAGTAAAGATGGTGGGACTTACACGTAAAAATTATGTTTAATTTATTTCTTTATTTTAGTTCCCTTTAAACTTCTGTAGAGATAAACAATTATACATAGATCTTCAACGTATAAAACCACAATCCTTTCTCTTTTATTAACGTGTTTACATATTTTTCTATGATTTTATATATAATGACTAATTTTTTCTATTTTAATGAGTTAAACAATTTTAAATATATTCCTTAATTTTTAAAATATAAATTAAAATACTTCTCCTTCTCTTATCTAACTTGTGTTTAGATATAAAATCTCACTTAGAGAATAATACCATATTTTTTATACATTTCTAAACGTTAAAAAATTAGCATTAGGATCCCTTCCTTCCTCCCTCTCTTCCACCCTCTCTTTATATAATAACACTAAATAGAAATATCTGATTATATATGGTTATATATTAAGACAATACGAGCTCGTTATATATATTGAATTACATATTGCTATAAATTATATATATATATATATATATATATATATATATATATATATAAATATAATATATATATTAGACTATAATATTTAGTATATTTAAAATTAAAACTAAAATAAACGAACATTGTAGAAAATGCAAAGATACAAATACAGTAATGTCATATTTTCACTGATATTAATAAATATGTCACAGCTTATATTTTCGCTAGTATCAGTATTAGTTAGAAGATACGATTTTTATCTCTCACTCATTTTATTTCTCGGTGGCAAAATAAATACATGTGAGCATATTTTTATCTTATTTAATAATATCAGTTAATTTAACAAATAATTAATTTTAAAATGATCCATACATTTTAATTGAATTATATAATGCTTTTCTTTTCGTACAATGGAATTTTAAGGATAACTGGCAAAGATATTCTGACAAAGCTTTAGTGATTATTTACATTAAGAAATAAATTTTGAAATAATACAAATTGAAGTGTGAAAAGGCCATAGTGTATAGCATCCTCCTACACTTTTTTTGGGCATAATGGTTTCAGTCTATGGACAACATGCCACGTTAGCCCAAAATGACCACCCAAGCTATTCAGTGCTTAAATATTTAGCTTTAATTTTTACACATAAAAAAATACATTTTGAGTTTGTGCCTTTAATAAAAAAAATACATTTTGAGTTTGTGCCTGTAATAAAAAAAATGTAATTTGAGTTTTTTTTGTCAATACTAAAATCATAAATATATATTTTCTTATTTTTAAGAATTAAGATAAATAATATTTTTTCAGAAATAAAGCCTACAATTGATCATTTTAAGACTAAAATCGTAGGTAAACGTTAAATTAATATAGTCAAAAGCTTCTCTTCGATATTACCCTTTGCGTATAGCTTTCTTATTTCGTCTTTTTCGTTTGAATGCTTACTTCTTTTCCCATTTGGTTCTAATAATTATTATCGAATTTCAAATATTACAAATATATTATGAAAAGCATCACATATATGTGTAGCAAATCGTATATAATATTCTCCAATAATAATAAATTTGGTTATTTTTTATTATATATTCCTTCTGTGGTTGGCTTCACCTGCATGAGGTCCTTGGTTAAGCTCTATCCGAAGATTAAAGAAAGGATGAATTAACTTAGAAGCTTTCACTTATTTATTAATAACAACAATTTAAGCACTAAATCATTAATATAGATAGTAATAGACCGATTCCTTTAAGGAAAGTCTCAGATTAAATTTTTTAATAAAAAAAATATTATTGATAAAAGAAACTCACTTATGTATTTCATAGTATAACGAATTAAGTAAAAAAAAAAAATCATTTAGTTATAGTATAACGAATTAAAAAAATCATAATTTAAGATTAACTTATGAAAATTATTACTTCATTTTTTAAAAAGTATTTACAAGAAAATTATCTACACATACTTTTTTAGGTATAACTTTTATTTCAGTAAATAAAATTATTTAAGAAACAAATTGTTTTAAATTAATATTATTGTCCAATCTACACAATGAGTTGTCTCAACTGAGAGCATACTCAAATTGCGAAATTCGATTAAAATTAATACTTAAATACATAATATATGTAATTTTGTTTTAGTCCAAAGTTATTACGGCGCTACAAGTTAGAGTATTTGGGGAAAAAAATCTTCTTATTTATTCTTTAAGATTTATTTATAGAAGAAATGTAATAATAATCTTAGACCTCCTGACTATTTCAAATTATCACTCCCTGAGTATTTGGAAAAAGAAAATTCCTCTTATTTATTCATTAAGATTTATTTACCTAAGAAATGTAATAATATAAGACCTCCTAATTATTTCAAATTGTTACTCCTTTGATTTTTCAGAGTTTATATACGGTTTAATTATTTAAATATTAGAAAATTAGTTAGGTTGAATTCTCTTTCTCGAGTTAATGAAATAAAAAGTGTTTATATGAGATAATGAGAAAAAAAAGTGTTTTATAATGAGAACTATTATTTTGCAAATGTTAGGTTTAAAACTATCTATCTTTCCTCAAAGACTCTCAATTTAATATCGTAACAAGTTTATTATAAATAATCAGACATGTTAAACTTTATCTAAGAATATAATCTCATGTAAATTATACAAAGAAATTAATTTTGTAATGGTATTTTCTTTTATCAGTATAAAGAATAAATTAATAAAAAATAACTTTTCCACTCCTATATAAAGCTGAAGAGGACACCATATATAAAAAACATATACTTTTTCCACATCATTAATTTTGTGATGATATGATCCTTTAAATAGAACTATCCTTTACAAGTACAACATTTAAATAATGAATCACATCTTAGTTGAGAACAAGTTATATACTTCAAGATAAAGTATCATTATTATTAGACAATTCATCTCACACTAAACTCACCTAAATATAAAAAATGTCATTTATAACCATTACATATATGTTAACATTTTGATGACATTTCTATTGATTTGAACCAAAAAGTTTCTTTAATACTCATCAATTTCTACCATTCATTAATCCTGTTGAGAATTGGCAAAATTTAGAAGCCCATTATCTCAACTTGCAACATCCACAAGAATCCAATCTAACTTAATTTATTCAAATGGTGAACTCTAATATAATTTTTGTAAATGAACAAGGCAGGTTTCTATAGGAAAAAAATTACAAAGACAAATATATATATATATATATTACACACTCTTATTATTATATATATTGCGGTTGGGACTTGAGAATTGTTTTATCTTCTGCGGCTTGATAACTTCACGATGAAGATATAACATTGTGATTTGTGAGAATATTTTAGTTTTCACGTGAGCGATAGAATTCTTTATGCTTCATTGTTATCTTCATCTGACAAAACAGACAAATATTGTTAAATAATCTCAGAACTGTCTGTCTGGTTAAGATAATATACATATTTCGCTAATTAAATATTATAAACGAGTTTATTGCTATGGTTTTGGTTAATTATGGACTTAATATTGACATAGAAAATCCGAAATCTAATTTTCTTTTGTGGCCTTCTTTTTCTGAAGCGCACAGTGCCCATTTTAAGGTACAAATTTACGGTCTTGGAATCATTTCTCGACAAGTATTTTGGGGAAGAAACAATGGAAAAGGAGATAAAACGTAAGTTGAGCAACAACAGTGTGATTAACCAACGTGTAAGTCACGAGTTGGTGAATTTGTCTTCCAACTTTACGTAGAAGATAAACAAAGAAAAGACAAAAAATATCCAAACATTCCTCCTAAGCCCATGCCTTTGATTACCCAGGAACCCCACACCTTCTTTGGTCCTCCTACAGAGTTATAGTTCAAATCAAATTCTTTTCCAATCTCTCTTCAAATTACAATAATATTATTCCTTTCATACCAATTTATACATACCAATTAATTCTATTATCGCCCATTCTTGCTCGTGGATACTTCATCGATAAGTTTCACCAATTTAAAACAAGTTTTCTTTCTAATTCTTTTAACATATATATAAATGGCTGCACACCCAAGAGTATAGCTAGCAGTTGATCAAGTGCGACTCCTCCTACTTTAACAATTGAAGAAAATGAACACATGGACTTAAAGGGTGGAAGATTGAGGAATCTATGATATTTTGTTTTTATATGCATCATTGTGCTATAGATATTGGATCAGTAACTATCAAGCATAGTATATACTCACACACAAATAGAAGAGGAACATTAAATGTCGGCAATGGCATATGTAAACGTTAGTGGTTTCTTTTATGTGTACAAGTGTTCATAGGTGAATTGTTCATTCTTTTTGAGATTGGCAACGTTGTGTGGACCATTTGGGCCAATGGTGAAAGAACAAGATTTTTTTATCGCGGCCTGTTTCATGGTCTTTTATCGAGTAGGGTGAGGGGTGTTGATAGCTTGGAATATAATTAATTAATTTTGCAATAATTACTGCCCTTTTCATTGCATATATAATTAAAATGTAGCAGTTTCCTTCTAGAGGCTTAAGAGAAAGAGACGAGTTTGACAAAGATATTGAACTAGTGGGGTATTTATTCAAAGTGGTCTCCACCATGCCATCTTGAAGAAGATCTCACATCTTCAACTATTATTATGTTTGGCAAAAACCCTTGTCAATGTAAGTAGCAGGATTAATCAGTTGCTAGTCCTCGTCACTTTCTTCTTACCTTGTTCAAACTACTTTTGAGTTTGTTACAAGTTACGAATTTTGAATATAATGTTTTGCAATGCTATGGTTATGATTAGTTCTATTTCATAACAACTCACTAATTCAAAAATTATACAAATACATTATAGTTTATTTCATGTTCAAAATATTAATTCAATGTTTATTTCTAAAATATTTAATTAAGAAAAGAAAATAAATAATAGATGTATTTATTGTTCTAGTACACAATAGTTATATTGTAAGAGTGAGGTCAAACTCAATCTAAATATATCGTCCTCCCTTAAACATTTCGAGATATCTTTTAAAGATAAAAAAATGATGGAATCCCAACTTCCAAAATGGATAATACCTTAGATACGATGATTGACTCCAACGATGTTATTTTAACTAACTTGAGGTCTGAACATTGACATCTATTGTGGTAATCTCATTTCGTTAGTCCTTGATTGTCGACCATGTTCTAGTACACCCAATATTCTCATAGGTACTTTCTAAAAACAAACATGTAACGAAACTCCAAAACGAGTATTATCTCAGATGTGATGATTGACCATAACTATATCATTTCATCAAGTGTAAGAATGATTAATTTAGAAGTTAAAATATTTATTTTGTGAAAGATTGTGTATTTATAAAAATGATACTTTTAAGATAAGCGTGTTATTGAGAAATTTAATTAGTTCAGTTATGCATCTAAAATTAGTTCATAAATTATCATCATAATTTGATATATGAATTACTTTATACTCAAAAATCAATCTATAAGATCGAGCGTATTCCTTTTATTTCATCTAAAACATCTGAATTGAAAAATGCTTAAGGCACATTTACCCTCTTGTAGAGAAAAACAAATTGTTAATAAGTTATCATCATAATGTTGGAATCTAACAATTATATGACATAAAAAGTTTAGTGAAAAAGTAAATCCATTGTCCTTAAATTACGTATTCCAATTTTATAACTTGCGAGGCGATTTTGTTTAATAGCCACATGCATGGCAAATGGTGTAACAATGGAGTATTGGATAGAATCTCCTGTTTGTGGTGGTCCTCCCTGTAAAATACGTGGCCTAATTGGTGACGAAAGAGAAGCAAAGTAGATGTCAAATGCGTTCACCAATTTATGTTAGTAAAAAGAACCATATCTTTTACGCAAAATCATTAATCATAAGTAGTAATTTTGGAATCATAATATATGGAACACGTCTGTTAATCTCCTAACTTTGTTGCAAATTATTTTAGTTGGTATAAGTAAAATGTTATTATTATTATTATCATAATCTTTATGTAGATGTTGTTTCAAAAATTGTTAGAGATCCACGGTAACTAATAAAACGAGTGAAAAAGAAAATTATTTATTAATAATTAATACAGTAGGTAATTTATAAAGTACATGTTCCTTACAAAACTTTCTAACATATGTAATAAAAGACAAAAAAAACAAGTTACATAGATGAACATTTTAAAGTTGTTTTTAAGGCAACAAATTATGTAAAATATAACCTTAAACAAACTTAAAACACTCCTTTGGCTATAGTAAAGAAAAGTATATTAGATATCTTAGACAATGATGTGGACAGGCACAGTCCACGTAGGACGGTGATGGTGGTCGGCGGTGGGTCTCCAATCATGGGCGGAATGCATCATTGAACTCGTATAAAGACTTATTGTGGGCCCCACCAACAACATTCTCACTTATGCCAACAACCAACATCAAATTAACTATCTCTATCAATTTACCTCTCTGTAACATATCTATTTTACTGTCCACATTATCATTATTATTTATTTATTTATTATTACATAACAATAATAATAATAATAGTATGATAAGAAGTATATGTGAGAGAAACAAGGGTTAGCGTAACCAGCTAAAGGTAGAGATCCTTGCGGGGTCCTATAAGGATCTTAGCCCCTTTTGACACGGACTCTGCTCCAAACCTCTTCCTCTTTCGATCAATTACATCTTACCCTTCAATATTTTTTATGCTATGTAATTTTAGTTCATGTTGGCGGCAGTTGGTGAAGAAAAATCACCATATTCAATTGAAAAAAAGATAAATAAATAAATAAAGGAATCAAATGGGGTTTGGCAAAAGTCTTCAGCTACACTCCCTGTTTGCATCTAGGTGTGAATATCAAGCTTCTTTCAAGGGGGACATGAACCATGATTGCACCCTTATAGGTGTTTATTTTTACATCTCACTGAAAGAGCAACAAGAATATTTATGCTCACTTTCTAGAGCATCTCAATACACCATGATTGATGCCCGTTTTTAGAACACCCCCCACTTTTCTTTCCTAGAGATGGGGTTGGCAAATTACAAGCATTAATCAACTCCTAGTTTTTCATTCTATGCAATGATGATTATCATGTTTATCGACAGTGGACATGCCAAGGCCTAATTTCTATGACTTGTTCTAAAATGGTAGAATTGATTGAAATTCAGATCATCACGAATGGAGGGTTTTTGTATTCTGAAAAAAGATAAAACATTTGATTTGGGTTGTTCCAATAAAGAATTAGGTACAGAAGCGAGGACTACAGAAGAAGTGAAAGTGAAAGTAAGAATTAGGTACAGAAGCGAGGCATGCAATGTGATGGGGGCACAAAAATGGACCTGTGATTGAAAAAGAATGGTGGCATGATGCATCAGAGATTATGGTGAATTTGAAAGAAGGGGTTGTGGCATTGCCTCGTGTTGAGTAGAGTTTTCTAAGGTTTCAGTGGAGGGTCCAATTCAAATCGATAACAACGCGTTACGAATTGACTACTAAGATCTCTTGTTGCTTGTGTTACACAGACATCCTCTTCATCTTGCTTTTACAAATCCCGCAATTGATAATCAATTTTGCTTTGTGCTTCTTTGTCAAAAAGGCATCATTCTTCTTGCATTACCTTTTTCTTACTTTCCCTATCACCATTTTCTAGTCAATGAACTTCCTTACCCAGTCTTGATTAGGACTTACCACTCTTAATTAATGAAACATATTTGCTACTTTTGGAAGACTCCTAATTCATAAATAAATTCTATCTATTTCTCGAATAAGCTATTGTTTTGAAAAGTAATTATTTAAAAATACTTATTTTGAGAAGCCGTGACAGATATTTCTTATTGAAGGCAACAGAACTATATCTTAGTGGAAGGGCATCACAAATACTAGTGAAAGCCACTTTGTGAATCATGGGGGAACGCGTAATGCAGATCAAAGATGTAACATATTATCGAAGTATTTTTCGCAATATCATCTTTTAGGAGGTGCAAATATTAAAAAACATTAAGAAATTGAAATTATTCTGAATAAATGTTATCCATTTAAACATTTATCTTAATATGATAGCGTAAATACATCAAATACATGATACTTTATTTTTTTTTAAAGTCTTATGTTAAGACTTTTATTCGGCAAGTGTATCGAGTCACAAGTAATATAGATTTATAAAGTAAGGATGTCGATCCCACAGAGAACAGTTTTGTTTTAGAACTTAGCGTCACTACTCACTAAGTAATTACAGGTTTTCAGATGATTTGATAATGGTTTGAGTCAAGAAACGTAAAAGAACAATTAAAAATAAGTAACAATTATAAAAACGGAGTTTGCAAGGTTTAGAAGGACTTTGGGATTGAACTTCATCTCTTTCCCTCATTCATATTTTGGACTTGATAATGAAATACAACATTAGTAACTACTCACAACTGATGCACATGTAAAAATCATTCACACCGATTCCTCTGATATGAAATTCATAAGGAAATTTCCTAAACACTGATTCCTCAGCTATTTAGTAAATTGCCCAACGTTAAGAACGGATGTTATACGCATTCGATATATTGAAACCTATTCCTAGTATTCCGATATATCGACTATTTTCATCTAGGTCGGAAACTCAAAAGTACTTTCCAGTTAAGTTTAAGAATCAAAATCGAGACTCTATTGATCAGATAAAACCAAGCATTAAGCACAAGATGAAAATAGCAATGGAGTAGAAACTGAATATTAGATTTAAAATCGCCAAAATACAAATGAGTTCAAGAAGTTACATTCAATCCCAAAGTTGCAGAATTTAGCTACTCATAGTAGCCATTACACTTCAAAGAAGAAAGATTGCAAGGAAGAGTAGGAATCCTCAATAGTTCTTCTTCTTGACAGCTCTGCAGTTCCTCTAAACTCAGATCCCCCTTCTAAAACCCTAAAATCCTCCTTTTAAACTTGGTTTGGGCCTAGGTGAAGTGGCTTTTCTTTTGGGTTTTTTTCTATTTTAAACTTTTTGTTTCTTTTCTTCATGAATCTTCCCATCTATCATTTTCTTCATTCTTTTTCACCTGAAATTTCACAATAATTGAGATTAAATTATTTCCTTTAACTCAGGACTCAAAACATATATTTAAATCCAAAAACTCTAAAATTGGGAGAAATTACTATTTTAAATAATACTAAAACCCATAAGTACTCAATATTTTTCATGTATAAAAATACTTAAAATTGGTACTTATCATAATCATACTTTATAATTAAAAAATTAAGAGAGTACTTTATAAAAAAAAAGTTGAACTAAAGAAAAATGTATGTAAACTATAGTATTTGTTTGTCTTCATTGAAAAATTGATAAGTATCAATTTTGAGTGTTTTTATACATGAAAAATATTGAGTACTTGTGGGGTTTAAGTGTTATTTAAAATAGTAATTACTCCCAATTTTAGAGTTTTTGGATTTAAATTTATGTTTTGAGTGAAATCATTTAATCTTAATTATTGTAAAATTTCAGGTATAAAAGAATGAAGAAAATGATAGATTGGAATATTCACGAAAAAAAGAAATAAAAAGTTTAAAATAGAAAAAAGCCCAAGAGAAAAGTCACTTAACTTAGGTCCAAAACTAAGTTTAGAAAACTTAAAGAACGGAGGCAGACGGCTAGAATCAAGATTCTCTCATTCTCTTGCAATTTTCCTCTTTCATTGGTTTGTAATGGCTATCATGAGTAGCTAAATTCTCCTTCTTTGAGATTGAATGTAATCTTTTGAACTCATTTCTATTTTGGTGATTTTAAATATAATATTGAGTTTCTAATCCATTGGTATTTCCATCTTGCACTAGATTTTATTTAGATTTTATTTTATCAATAAAGTCTTGATTTTGATTCTTGAATTTAACTTGGAAGTACTTTTAAGACTCTAACCTAGATGAAAACACTAAATATATTTGAATACTAGGGATAAGTTTCTGCAGTGTATTGATTGCTATAACATCTATAGATCTGTGTTTATTTCATATCAGAGGAACCCGTGTGAATGAATGACTATTATACGTGGATCAATAGTGAGTAGTTCCTAAAATTGTATTTTATTATCAAATTCAAAATATGAATGAGGGAGATACATGAATCAACACCAGATTCTGGATCTTGAAAACTTTTTTTTTTTATAATTGCTTCTTTAATTGTCTTTATTGTTTATCAATTCAAATTATATCATCTTGAAACTTTTATTTGCTTGTTGAGTAGTGAATTTGAGATTTAATAGCAAAACTGTTTTCTGTGAGATGGAGATCTTACTTTATAAATCTATAATACTTTTAACTCGGTACACTTACCAAAAAAGGTCAACAAAAATATATGTTATCGCACAGGACCGGTTGGCTCTAGCAATACACTTACCAAAAAAGGTCAACAAAAATATATGTTATCGCACATGACCGGTTGGCTCTAGCAAAAACAATATCTTCTCATGCTGGTTCCTTGACTGCTTTGGAATTGCTCCTTTATGTACTAAATTCCACCGTCCCCCGCTCAAGTCAATTTAGGGTTAGAGAGTGTAGGGATATCAATTAGAGTTTAGAAGTACCTGACTTAAGATGATTGAGCCTGTATTTATAGGCATAGTAGTGGGCTTAATGGCCGATTGTCTCTTCTGCTATGATTTCGTAACAGAAATGAATTACAAGATATTCAGTTATGATTTGTGCTTACTTGCAATATTCTTGTTTCTGACACACTCTCTCATGCTTATGTACGTGCTCATCACAAAATGGTTATTTAGGACTACTAACTCGATGGTGAGTCCCGACCGAAGACATATTTCTGTCGGTCAATAGTGACCGATAGGTTTTACAGTACAATACAGTTTATAAGTCATTTGGTATAATATTTCACAATTTAGTGGTCTTCTGTTATATTTTGAGAAACATGACAAAAATTATTACAAACAAATACCGCCTTTGAGATGTCATCTTTTTTTTTTTTTCAAAAAATTTGTAAAGGAATACGAACTCAAATTTCTTAAGTAGCAAGAAGATATGTGGTTAGCATTGATCCAGTTTTACTGATAACTATAAATCCACCTATCACTAACAACGGTCACACATTTTTCATATAAACTATAAAATGTTTTGATTTCTTTTGTTTGAAACATATAAACTATAAAATGTTTTGATTTCTTTTTTTTGAAAACAGATGTCTCTTCCTCAATTGACTGTGCAGCACTCATCCAATAAGATTCCTTAATAAATGGTAATCTTAATTAAAACTTATTCGTTTATATATTTTTTTTCATTAAAGACAATTAGTAGAGAGATTCCTTTTCTCTTCTTAGAATCTTTTATTACTTTAATGTTGTTTTACTGTTTCATCAGCATTTTACTGTTAAACATTTTAAACTAAATTTTTCAGTTACCGTTTAATAAATTTAAATCTCTTGTTAACAAATAAGCCAAGATGGGTGAGATATGATCTGATGATGATTGTAAGTGTTACATAAAACATGTGTTTTTTTTCATATTATTTATGGAAAATTTATGAAGAATATATATTTTTCTTCATAAAGTTTACAAAGATAATATTATTCATCCAATAGACATTTTATTAATCATTATATATGGTTATAGAAGATAATTGAAAAAACAGAAACTAATCATGATGAATTCAAATGTTACGAAAAATTAAGTATTATATTCCTTCATAAAGTTGAATTCTCATTTCTCTCCCACAGTTATTATTCATGTTGGAAATGAAATGAATTGGCTCCAAGTCAGGAAGTTGAATCTCATTATGTCCTGTTCTATACACTCTTAAATATCCTGTATCTTTTGGAACTCTACAATTTTTGTATCCTTTCCAATCCACAAACACCATATTGTGCAGAGAAGAGAAGTATTGTAATTGAACACTGCACATATAAAACAATCATCTAACAGAAAATCACTCCATCAATGTCTAAGAAGAAATTCCATCCTTACACTACACTTTAATTTACATAACTTTAACATTATTTTGCTAGAAAAGTTTTGTAATTCATATAATATCTAAGAACAAATTCCATTCCTACATTACACTTTATTTACATTACTTTAACATCATTATTTGCTAGAAATGTTGCAAAAAAAAAAGAGTATAGTTCATATAATATCCATAGAAAAAGCACTAACCAAGCACATCACCACCACCAATGGCCTTGCCATTAGTCCAATGAGTAACATTAAGGTCCAACAAATCTCCTCTGAGCATGAAACATCTGCCTTCCCAACCACATAAGACCATATCAGAGAGAAGAGCACCAACATACCTAAAACTACAGTCACTGTAACAATGTCTCTTCCCTCAGCCATTTTTCAGATATGTTAATTGCATTCTGTATTTATTCATTTCCATCATCACACAATATAGTAAAATAAATATAACATGAAATTTTTAACTGAAAAATAAATCAACTAACCACATAAAATTAGACATACAATTAAAAACTACTAAATTATTAGGCAAAGAAGATTTGGTACTGCTCTTGTCTTCAGTGAAATATTTGTTGGGAGATGTCCAAATGTCATCTGCTATCTTCTGGCTACTCTGATCTTGTCAAATCTGAAATAGAAAATAAGATGTTTAAAACAGGAAGAACCGTGAAGTTTGGACAGTCCTTAGACATTGTTTAGCTGCAGATGCACTATGTTCAGAATAAGCATATCTGAACATGTTGATATATTGACATAACTATAAGCTGAAAAGGAAATCTCGTTTGGATATTATTTATATTCAGAGCAAGTCTAGAAAATTTATAAATACAGTGCTTTGCTTCTCCATGTGATCAGTTTGCTAATTGGTATCTCTATTATAATGTTGGATTGGTGCTTAGTAGGTTATGGTTTGTATATATTTGGATAACGCATTGAAGAAACTTGTTAATGATAGTTCCTCTGTTACGTAATAGGATTGAAATACCTTTTAAGTACTCCTTCTTATTTATTTTATTCTAGGCTTTTTAATAAAAAAAATCATCTTACTAAAAAAAGATAGAAGAAAAGGTTGCTGATATAAAAAAATCAACTATACTTAATGGGTGGGAACTTCCAATTTTGGATAGTATAATTGGATATTTTAGTTTTGAGTAATATAATTGGGAAATATTGGCGGTACAAGAAAATGCTTACACTCGAGGGAAAGTGTACCAATGTGGAAGGGACTGTCACTTGAGAGGAAGATTGTTAGGTATTCAAGTGTGAGTCTAAGTCCCACATTGAGTAGGAATGAGAAATTTGAGCAACATATAAGAAAGAAGACTCACAAACCTAATGTCTTAAGGTTTTGGGTTAATGGTGGTGTCATTCCCTTATGTGAGTTTGACTGAGTTCTCATTCTTGTAAAATGTCCCTTATCTTATTCCAACAAACTTGTCTCATGCATACTTAGTTATAAAAATATTTTCTAAATTTTTAACTTATTAATCAATGCATTTAATTTATAAATTGAAAATATTATTATTCTATTACAAATAACAAATGAAAAATTTAATTTATAAAGGTTGATAGTTAAAATTAGAATATTTTTGTATATGGTATCTTTCAAACAGTTCAGTCATTACAAATAATAAATAAAAAATTTAATTTATAAATGTTGATAATTGAAATTATAATATTTTTGTATATTGTATCCATTGAATACTAAGTTCTTATTTTTATTTTAATTAGGATTAATTCTTAATTTTTTTAATTAAAAATGAGATAGCAAAACATTACTATAATCTAAAAATTAGTCAAACTAAATATTTATTTTGATAATCACTAAAATAAAATAAAATAGGTCTATAACAATTTATTAAAATAATTTAATTAAGAAAATACATTATTTAATTTTTCGAATTATAAAAAAAATAAGCATAACCAACATATATTTAAAAAAAATTAATAAAATATATATTTCTTGACTTTCTTTCTATTATATATAATACATCAAGTTTCATGTAACAAACTATAATCATACCTAAATTAATAAAACTCAAAAAACAAACTATATAAAAAAAGTGGTTATGGCATATGTAAGATGTCAATCATACTACAGTTTTATAATTCTTATTATTGATGTGTATTCCTAAATCATGAGTAAATACTTAATACTTCTTATTTTTAATGTACATAAATCATGAATACATGCTCAATACATGTTTAATCATATGTACTTTAATATCATGCTCAATACATATTCAATATATTAGTTGTCATCACCTAAACCATGTCATTTTTCTATTTATAGTTCTGTCTAAAAAAGGTATATATAACAAGGCAGTAGAGGATTATTTTCATAAATTATAATTTTATATCTTATAAACTTTGTTTTTGCATTAGTCGTGTCTCAGAAAGTTTACCACCTAACTTTAAAACCATGGTAATATTCAAGACGGTAGGTTTCGAGGTTTAATGAAATGAATAACAATAAAATTCCTTGTAAATCTTAAGAAGTTTGAAGTTTGAGACTAGAGAAAAAGTTTGAAATGTAGGACTTGCTAAAAGGTAAATATTATGAATTAAACTCTCAAAGTAAAAAAAATTAACCTTTACCTTCTATCTCCCAAGGGACACAGATCAAAAATCTGTTTCCTTCAAAATGGAAAGTAATGGCAAAAAAAAACTCACCGTCATTAACCAAACCTCAACCTTCTCAATATTTTCAAGTAAATAATTTTCGTCAATTTTAGCTCTGATCAACTTGGACAATGTGTAATGTTTGCTTTGTTTGTTTATGAAAGAAAAACTTTTGTTGGTTTAGGAATTTTCACATATCTGCAATGATCTTATCTTTTTATTAAAATATGTTTAGATAATAAAAATAAGAAGAAAAAAAATTGATGAAGTGTAAAATATAAAAATCATTATATTAAAAATATATATTGTTGGCATCAATAAAATAAATTATTAATAAAAATGTAAATTTACTTTTATATTTATACCTTTGTATCTGAGTAAAGATTTTGTAAAAAAATATGAAAAGAAATCTTTAGCAGAGTATAATCCACAACTCATAGTTTTTAAGTTGACTTGATTAATAGTTCAATATATGTCCTTTGTTGATTTGACTTTCTTAAAATCTTGCATTTAGATTATATTTTTTTTATGATTTAAATCTTTCACACCTTTTTTTTTTTTTTGGAAACAGTAATCTTGAAGAATTGGAAGCTAAGAATTCCTTTGATAAGTAAGGAAAGTTCAAAACTGACCAAGTTGGTTAGAGTCAACAATTGATGGAAAATTAGTTCCATTGGAAATTGGTTAGAATGTTGTAGTTTTGTTCAGGTAACATCTTTGAGATTTCTTTATTACTACTTTCCATTTTTAATAATAGGGGATTAATTCTCACTATTATCAACTCACACATTTATAATATTTGTTCAAAATTAAAATTTACTTATTCAGTTTCAAAATTTAAAAATAATTTCATTCAATAAATTAGAATACTATATTTAAAACATTTATTTAAATCCTAAATTAAAAAAATTAAATACTAAATTTAAAAGAAACAAATCTTATATTAAAATAATAAAATAGTAAAATAGTAAACTAAAAAACTAAATTTAAAATAATAAAATCTTACATTAAAATAATTAAATCGTAACTTATTATTTCTTGACTGATTTCTGTTTTTTATAAATTAGAATTATGTCATATTAATACAATTTCAGTTTAAAAAAAATACATTAAAATACTACTATCATTTTCACTTAACCTAAATTTTCACTTAACCCAAATTAATTGTCAGTTTAAATTAAATAACATCATATTGAGATGATACAATTTTAGGGAATGTATTTCTTCATTGTAAAACCGTGCCTTCACAAGATTTATCCATAGGAGAAATAAAACAAATTTTACCCATTTTCACAATCTCTTAAAAATCCCAGCTTCGGAAGAAAACCGCATTCTACTGAGTATTTAATTTAGTAGGTAACAACAATATATATTTTTAATATAACTGTTTTTATATTTTTACACTTCATATTTTTTATTACTTTTTATATTATCGGAGTATATTTTAATAAGAAAATCTTATGACCTTGAGTTGTATTTTTTTACTATTTTAACTTTTTTACCCGAAGTAATTTTTTTTATCTTTTAACAAATAAGATACTTGACAAAAGGTTTACTGCTATTTTTATTGTTATTTTCATACTTTTATATTATATCATTTCTTTTCATTATTATACTATTTACAATATTTGTTAATTTTACTGTTTTAAAACTATACTTTATACTGGTAGTAAATTTTTTAATTGTTTTAAAATAACTTTTGTATTACATTGTATTTTTTTTAAATCTATTTTTTTAGTATTATATATATATATATATATATATATATATATATAATGTGTTAATTAGTTTTATTTTAAACTTAAATAAAAATATGTCTGTCATCATATTACTTAATAATGTTAGAAGGTAAGAACTAAAAAGGTAAGGAAAAAAAAAAGATGAAGTGATTACAATTACCTTTTTCTCTTGCAGACTGAATTTGAATTAGAAAAAAGGTTAGAGATAAAATCATATTAAATACTTAATTATTTTATGATAACATATTAACATACTTAATTTAAACTTTGTATCACTTTTTTAACGTTATTAATATTAAAAGTATTTTTTTTAAAATGTAATATTTAACATTGTCAATTAATGTGAAGCATGCAAAGAACGAAAACATTCCTTTCAAAATTCTAAGGAATAAAAAAAATTAAAATGTAAAAGATCAAACCACAAATTGTTAAAAATCTAGATGATAAAAAAATATTTTAGTATATTCATTCCCATATCTTGATTTTGAAAAATGGTTATATTTTCAATGATGTATTTAATATTGGTCAATGCAATTTAAAAGTTTTAACAATAATTATTATGGTTAATCGTCCCTAGTAAAGTGAAAAAAAATAAAAAAAATATCTAAGTTGGATCCATGTACATGTACTCCACGGCTATTGCATTCTGCAACCCTGATTTGAAATTCTACTCTCATGAGGACGGTGAAATGTCCAAAATACCATTTTCAGCTCATGATTTGAAGTTCAAGCATAGAGTGTGCATAAGTATTTTGATTTTAGATTTTAAAGTGAAGTAAAAATTATTAAGTGATGCAATTGGGAAGCCATTCAAATAAGATTTTCCAATTAAAATTTGAATTTAAGATCAAAAGATGAGCAATTGCATAATTTCAGCATTAAAACATAAAATCAAATCACTAATACTAAAGAATAAGTGATCCATGTCCATATAAATCTGAGGGATTATAAAAGAGTTTGATGAATTAAATCTCAATCCAACAAAGTTGAAGGTCATCTGCTCATATTGGTGAGAGCAATCTCAATTACAGCATATCAATCTTTGTGTGTCCCTTTTTTTTTTTTTTCACAAGTTTGGAAAAAGGTATAACTTCAAATTTCTAATTTAGTTTGGATAATTGTCTTTATCCCACTTTCATCTTTCTGCTTAGTAAATTTCCAAATGTGATAAATTACCTTTTGTTCTTTTTCACTCCTTTGCAAAATTTTACTCTTATATCATAAGCAAAGTACTTAGTATAAGCACAAAAACTATAATATTTAACATATCTTTTGTTCATTATTCACAAACCAAACAAAACTTTAAGAAAATTAATCTGAAATCAATTTTTTTATCCATAACATTCACTCAAAGACAGATACATAACTATTATATTCTAAATCTTACAACCTTTTCATAAGTTTCAAAATGTAACATTATATGATAAATTTTACTAAATACCAGCAATGTTCAATTAATATTCAGTTGGACACACATCCACTTAACTAATGGCATATTAAAAAATAAATTTTTAATTAAAAAGATAATAAATAAAATAAAGTATAAAAATTAAAATCAAAATTCATCCATTTATGCAACTGAATAAGTATTCAAGGCCAGTTTGAACTGACAAAAATTAAATTAGAAGACAAATATGATAAAGACTGATGACTGAGTTGAATGAAACACATGAAGCCAAACAGAAGAGAAATAAAAGAGTGGCACGTGTGAAGGGAAAGTGGCACATGTGTGAAACAGTGAACAAATTGAGAGAAAAAGAAAACAGACACACAAACAAACACAATAGGCAAAGGTTGCAACTGGTGATTACTTCATCTCTTCCCAACTTCTCACCTTTCTACTCTTTCATCTTTCATCTTCCAATCTTTTCTTCTTCTTCTTAATTATTTTATTATAATAATAATAACAATTAATTGCAATTTTAATTTTGTTTTGGCCAATCAAATTTTCACAGGCAAATCACCATGGCCATGAAACGTGCTACTTCCTCTGCTGTTCGCTCTCTGCTTTCTTCCACCTTCTCCAGAGACCTTCATGTAAGTAACCCTGATTAATCTTGTGTTAACAGTTCTATTTTAGCATTTTTGTTCTTGTTCTTGGTGAGATTTGCCTTTGTTGTTGTTTGTGTCTGTTGCATGATTGATTCGTCACTATCACCTGATGCTGAAGTTTTTGTTTCTCACTCTGTGATGTGCGTTTCTGATTCGTTCACCACTTTCCCTGTTATCAAACCTTTGTGCTGAAAGGATTGCCCACAGTAATTCTCCGAATGGTTTTGAGAAATATTTTCTATCTTGGTCTTTTTCTTAGTTTTTGAAATATTATATATATATATATAAAAGATATTAAAATTAATTTCATCAAATAAATAAATTATAACTATTCATTAACTAAAGTAAGTATATAATAATAATATCATTTAAATCATACATGCTTATTAATTAAATCTTAATTAATAATATTAATTATAATTTAATACATCTTAATTTATTTAATTACATGTATTTTTAAATGAAAATAACTGACAAGGCAGGAATCATAATCCATTGTATGACATAGCATTGTCTTTCTCTGTACCTGACTGACCTAACTTGTATTTGGTGGACCACAAACCAAGAAGGAATGGCATTTTGGTAACCTCATCTCTTATCATCTAAATGTTAAAAGAACTATTATATTTTAGAAAAAGTTAAATTACAGCAAAGTAGAAAAGGAAGATATAGATGTATCTTAGGAATTGTTAAAAGTTTACATTATCATGCAATTTTTAGTGGAAAACTTTTATAGCTTTTATATTCTCAAGCAACTACTAGAAGTATGGATTTGAAATAATTATTATAAAATTTAATGAGTTTATATATAATATGATATGGTTTTATTGGATGAAAGTGTGAAACTATTTTATAAAAAAGTTTCTTTTATACTTCTAAAATTTGATTTTTTTATAGTCTATCTGGTTATGCTTTATTTTATTTTTACTTTTTTCATATAAACACCTTATTGTTCACTTTTAATTTATAATAACCGTTTAATCTACTGAAACAGTTTAAATGCTCTTCATCTATTGTTCACTCTTAATTTATAATATAATAACAGTTTAATTTATAAAAATTTTAATTTAAAAAACAGTTTAATTATTTATTGTTCACTTTTCATTTATAGAAATCGTCACCTTATTTCTTATCTTATAAAACCTATAATATCATCAATCACAATAGGATGGGTAAGGAAAATATTCCTTTTTTTTCTATTTTAAATATTTAAAAATAGGAAATTAATTAAAAATAATGCAACACTTACTGACGATCCAAATTCATCTCTCCAGGAAGGGCAGCAGGCATCAAGGGATTTCAAATTTATTAAAAAAATTCTTAAATAAAAAGATAAATTCTCATATTTTTATATTTTTTTAATAAATATAACTCAGGAACAGTTGTATTAAAAAAATATATTAATCTCCATTTATGTCAGCATTTTTCTGGGACCAAGCTGAAACTTGTTCATCATGCAAAGGTCAAGACACCGTGTATGATCTACGTGTCATGACCAAGCAACCCCATTTCTCTATATAAGAGACTCTTCTCTTTTCTCTCACTCACACCAGCAACAAATCTTCTCCTTACATCTCTTCTTAGTTCTCTGTTGCATCTTTTCTCTCAACCATGAGTGATAACACAGCCTCAAAAAATGTGTGTTAGTGAATGTTTAATTATTTATGTTGCTGACCATGATTAATTTTGCTGATGCAACACCATGGTTAATACTGCATTCTTCAACTCTGTTTATGCATTACTCTGATTCATTTATTTATTTTTTCCCTGTTTGAGAATAGGTGTCAGGTGGAAAGAAGAAGATTGTGGGAGTATTCTACAAAGGGAATGAGTATGCAAAACTGAATCCTAATTTTGTGGGGTGTGTTGAAGGAGCATTGGGTATACGCCAGTGGCTGGAATCGCAGGGTCATCAGTATATTGTTACTGATGACAAAGAAGGACCAGATTCTGGTGAATAACTAGCTAACTGAGATTCAAGTTTATGTAACATTATCTATCATGAGATTTGAGTATAGCATAATGAATTTATCCTGGCTAATTTCCATATAACATGTTATGAATTTTTTTTTGTTGATTAAGAATGTGGTCTCATAATTTTTTCTCAAACATCATGGTAATCAACACCATAACATCATGGAAGGTAAATCTAGTTTTCTCTTCAAGTTGTAACCGGTTGAACTTAAGCTATTTGTTGTTTTTTCTGTTACAGAACTTGAGAGAAATCTTGCTGATTCACATGTTGTCATATCTACTCCATTTCACCCTGTCTATGTCACTGCTGAAAGAATAAAGAAAGCCAAGAATCTTGAGCTGCTTTTGACTGCTGGCATTGGTTCAGATCACATTGATCTGAAGGCTGCAGCTGAGGCTGGTATAACTGTGGCAGAGGTCACTGGAAGCAATGTGGTGTCTGTTGCTGAGGATGAACTCATGAGGATCCTAATTCTGATTAGGAATTTCCTTCCAGGGTACCATCAGTCTGTTAATGGGGAATGGAATGTTGCTGGCATTGTTCACAGAGCTTATGATCTTGAAGGCAAGACAGTAGGAACCGTTGGTGCAGGACGAATTGGGAGGCTTCTCCTCCAAAGGTTGAAACCTTTTAACTGTAATCTTCTGTATTTTGATAGAATCAGGATGGACCCTGGATTAGAGAAAGAGATTGGAGCAAAGTTTGAGGAGGACCTTGATGCTATGCTTCCAAAGTGTGATGTTATTGTTATCAACACTCCTCTCACTGAGCAGACAAGGTATACTTTCAGTATTCTTGAAGTCTCAAGCCATTTATTAATTTCAAAAGCTTTTGTGATAAGAATTTATCAAAATGAATCAATTCATAATCCAACTTAGAAGTGACAAATATTTGGTTTATATAAAGTATATGTATCACATGCTAACATAAGTTATGTATGAATATTCAAATTCTTTAAGCATTTTGTAGTGGAGAAGTGACCAATACTTTTGTGATACAGGGGATTGTTTGACAAGGATAAAATTTCCAAGTGCAAGAAAGGTGTCTTGATTGTGAACAATGCTAGAGGGGCTATTATGGATACTCAAGCAGTTGCTGATGCTTGCTCAAATGGCCATGTGGCAGGTAATTCTAAAACCAGCTTACAAAAGATTGTTTACTGCAGCAAAACATGAAAACTAGTCCTAAAGTTTCACCCCCTTTCCAAATCTCTTAATTGTATAGGTTATAGTGGTGATGTTTGGTTCCCACAACCAGCACCAAAGGATCATCCATGGCGCTACATGCCAAACCATGCCATGACTCCTCATGTTTCTGGCACTACCATAGATGCACAGGTATTTTAACTTTTGTCTATAGCATTGGCTTACCCTTTGTGTCTGAGTCTGAGTTCTTTCACTTGGCTAACACTAAATGATAATAAACCAAACTTGTTCAGTTACGCTATGCTGCTGGTGTGAAAGACATGCTTGATAGGCACTTCAGGGGTGAAGACTTTCCAGAGCAGAACTACATTGTGAAGGAGGGTCAACTTGCAAGCCAATACAGGTGAAGGGTCTTAGGTGAAGGGTCTTAGAAACTTCGATTTCTAAGACTAATTAGGGAAGAGGAAATAAAGATTTGGCGAGCACTGTAGTTTGGTGATGCAGTTGTTTTGTTGAATGAACTTGTTTTTGTTGAATGTGAACTCCTTTAGTTAGTGTCAGAAATAAAATTGTAAGGAACTCTATGTTCCATGCATGGATCTTGTGTTTTTCGAATTTCAATGAAATTAGGACTTATTTGGATGATCCACGCATGAGGATGCAATAGAACCAAAGCCCTGTTTGTCTTTTATGTTAAATTTTTTTTATCTTAAACTTAGTGAGTTTTTATTATATTTTGTTTTAAAGTTTGAAATAAGCTTTTAAAACAATTACTCTCAGCCTTTACCACTGTCAAAATCATTGATTATAAAACATTAGTATGACAAAAAAAAAACATTAAGAGAATTATTGTACAAGCCTAAAAATTTTATAATTTTATAATTTTTTGTCTGTTACCAAGTATTAACATCCATTTAAGGTTTAAGATACTAAAAAAAAGTGTTCAGATAAAGTGTTCAGATACATCAGAGTTATGTATAACTATTCTCATGACAAAAGGAAAACCATCTCAAGGTCATAGAGTCTTTAACTACAACAAAAACATATATATAAGACAAAAGGAGATCGATTTAAGAATATATCATCTTTAAGGTGCTCTTAAACCTGCATCTGCACCTGCTCATGTACATAGTACAATCATCGCAGTTCACAAAACAACAAGAAAAGCAAGGGTAAGCTAACGAAATAATGTTTTTAGCTTATAAGAGTGAAAAGAATTGAAGTG
>Ga0209700_103064_pt1 | contig 32660 bp, 16 predicted proteins | sample SiratroredBW_FD_187528 | JGI IMG/M metagenome (GOLD analysis project Ga0209700, IMG submission 187528) | Root nodule microbial communities of legume samples collected from California, USA - Siratro red BW (SPAdes) (version 2) | ecosystem: Host-associated > Plants > Roots > Nodule | place: USA...
TTTGTACACTTTCTCTTCTTCACCCTTTTTCACAAAACCATTTGGTTGTTGCACATAGATCTCCTCCTTAAGTTCACTGTGAAGAAATGCACTCTTCACATCTAGTTGAAACACATTCCAGCTATACTGTGCTGCTATAGCAAGTATTAAGCGAATTGTGTCAAGTCTGGCTACCGGGGCAAATACCTCTGTGTAATCCACTCCATATTGTTGCACATAACCTTTAGCTACTAACCTGGCTTTGAACTTGTCTATTTCTCCAGTCTCTTTAAATTTATTTTTAAAGATCCATTTGACTCCAATTGGCTTTACTCCTTTTGGCAGATCAGTCAGCTCCCAAGTCATGTTTTTCTCTATTGATTCCATCTCTTTCATCATTGCATTTCTCCACTTCTCACTTTTAACAGCTTCCTCAAATGAGATTGGATTTTCTTTGGTGGCCATCATTACATTTAAGCCATTATCATCTGATAAATCTTCTCCTCTCTCGTAATCTTTCATCCAAACTGGTTCTGTTCTATTCCTTCTGACCCTCCCTTCAACTGGAATATTATAGTTAATAATATGAGAGTCATTAGGATAAGTATCAGTACCTGCATAACATTCCACAACATTTTCTTCAGCAGTTTCTTGAGCACCAGTACATTCCACAACATTTTCTTCAAATTGTTCTTCGGAATCACTCTCATAATCTTCTTTTTCTCCCCACTCTAAACTATTTTATTGATGTTCTTCTGCATTCTGCTTCCAATTCCAACCTTTTTGTTCCTCAAAAACAACATCTTTGCTAATTAAAATCTTTTTGTTAACAGGATCAAACAGGCGATAAGCCTTTGATTCATCACTTACTCCTAGGACAACACATTTCTTGCTTTTATCATCCAGTTTTACTCTGTGTTGATCTGGGACATGCACATGAGCCAAACATCCAAATACTCGAAAATAATCAACAGTAGGCTTCACTCCACTCCATGCTTCTTCAGGAGTTTTGTTTTGTATAGCTACTGTAGGACTTCTATTCAGAATATGAACACACCACCTTGCAGCTTCGGCCCAAAATATTTTAGGAACTTGTTTCTCAATCAGCATAGATCGCACCATGTTCATAATTGTTCTGTTCTTCCTCTCAGCAACACCATTTTGTTGAGGTGTGTAAGCTACATTCAACTGCCTACGTATGCCATGGCTTTTACAAAACTCACCAAATTCATTTGAGGTGAATTCACCTCCTCTATCTGTCCTCAAACATCTAATGCTTTCACCAGCTTCTTTTTCAACCAGCACCTTGAACCTTTTAAAGTGTGAAAATGTTTCTGATTTTTCATTCAAAAAATAAAGCCAGATTTTGCGAGAGAAATCATCTATGAAACTCAAAATATACCTCTTATTGCTGCTTGATATTGGATTTATAGGTTCACATATGTCTGCATGCACAAGTTGAAGTTTGTTTGATGCTTTCCATAGACTTTTCTTCGGCATAGGCTTTCGGTGCTGCTTACCAGTCAAACAATACGTGCAGATCTCTCTTGGTACTGTGACAGCAGGCAGTCCATTCACCATTTGTTTGGATGAAAGCATCTTCAAACCAGTGTAGTTTAGGTGACCAAATCAGTTGTGCTAGAGCTGTGACTCTTCCTCTAGTTTCATTTGAAAACATGTTGGATCCAAGGGTGCCTTGGTAGCTGTTAGCACAAACATCCTATTTCCCTTCATATCTATTTTCATAATCTGTCCCCTTTCAGGATGAGAGACTTTACACTTCCCGTTCTCTATTAGTATAGACAATCCTTTCTCTTGGAGTTGTCCTATGCTTAGCAAGTTGTTCTTCAGTTCTGGAACATAGTACACATGTGAGATTATATGTGTGACTCCATCAACATTCAACCGGACACTTCCTTTCCCCATTACAACTATTCGAGTGTCATTGCCAAGTTTTACTGCATGTCTAAAGTTTTCATCTAATTCTGAAAACCAGTCTTTGTTACCACTCATGTGGTTGCTGCACCCGGAATCGAGAAACCATTCTTCTGTTTTTCCTTGCTTAAAATCAAGATAAGCCATTAGCAAGAGTTCTTCCTCCTGATCTACCTTATTGTCCACTTCAACATAATTTATCTTTTTCTCCCAGGTAGGACATTCATATTGAAAATGTCCAAGTTTGTGACACTTGAAACATTCAATTTCAGCTTTGTTGATTGATTGTCTCCCCCTTCCTCTGCCACGAAAAGAGGCTCTCCCTCTTGCTCTTCCTCTTCCTCGTCCTCTTCCTCCCCTATCTTCATAGGTAATTTGTAGTGCCTGTTCCTCATCTTCATGACATACCATCCCTTGCTCATGAATTAAAAGACTACTCTGTAGTTCATCAATTGTTATAGTGTCCAAATTGTTGGATTCTTCGATTGAACACACAACATAATTAAATTTCGAAATCATCGATCGTAATAATTTTGCAGCAATAATGTCCTCCCGCATGCTTTCTCCACACGCCTTCATACTTTTGGCAATTTTCAAGGTGCGTGCAAAGTATGATGGAGCTCTGATACCAATTGTGAACACAAGGTAAGATTTTTCTCTGTATTTTATGAATTCTCATGTTATTTAATTTGAAAAGAAATTAGGCTATATATAGCCTTACAGACTCTTGAAACTGAATAAAATATCAAAACCTAATGTGCACTAACGTACACTAACGTACACCCATCCACAGGTTGGTTTCCTAAAATTTCTCCTAGACTCTAGCACCTTAATCCTAAAAACAGGTCAATAACTGACCACTTTATTTGACTCAAACAAAAAACAACAAAATTAACGTTAACAGGCACCACATAAAGCTATGAACCACATGCCTTAACGATAGAAGAAAAACAATATGCATGGCAAATGAATGAAGCAGAATATGCAGGGCAAAGTGAATATATAGTAGTAAGATGTCTAAAATACATATAAGTTACCTACTGTTAGGATCTTCAATATCATCTTTTACTTCTGTGGGAAGTTTTGCCAATAAGATCAGAGGACAAGAATATGTTATCATCAAAAAAATATCAGCCTCTCATTACAAGAAAAAAAATTGTTTAGAGACCAATTTTTAACTACCAAATAAAATGATTACTATTTGTGACTAAAATAGTCACCAAATTAAATTTTGGTTGTTAAATAATTATAAAATAGAAGTAATGATTGAATTTAGTGATCAATTAAGTCAAATAATTGATTTATAATATTAGATACCAAAGTTTTAGTGACCTATGTCATTAGATTCTAAATTGGTATCTAATTAAGTTAGAGACTAATTTAGAATCTAATAGTATAGGTCACTAAAACCTTGGTAGCTAATGTTAGATACCAATTATTTGACTTAATTGGTCACTAAATTCAATCATTACTTTTATTTTGTAGTTATTTAGCAACAAAAATCTAATTTGGTGACTATTTTGATCGCAAATAGTAATTATTTTATTTGGTAACTAAAAATTGGTTTTTAAACAACCTTTTTCTTGTAGTGTCTAGTGGTCTCCTTGAATGATTTAAAGCTAATGCACCGGGAATATATGTAGAAATATCATCTCAAAGCCCAAACCTTGGTGCAAGTTGCAATAGATTTCTGCACAATTGATCTTTAGGACAACATATTATTCCTTTGCTTTTTGGTAGGATGAACCATGCAATGCTTCTAGTGCAAGTGGAATATGTTTTCTAGATTGGTAGATATAATCATTGAATGGCATAACTTAGTTTCTAATCTAGTTGGGTTTGTGTAGCAAATTTGTATAAATTATATGTCATTGAATACCCTCAACTCAATTTCCAACAACTACAACAGAGGCAAAAGAACAACTACTAACATTTAAAGACATATCAAAGAAATACTTTCTCCAATAGCTTCCTTACTCAAACATCACACATTAGTTTTGGAAATTGCAACACAAATGACCCCACTAGTCCATTTGTTCCAATTTCTTTCATTTTCAAGGATCATAATGAAACCAAAACCATAATTACAACTTAAAATCAACGTCACAACTAATGCTAGGGTTGAACTTTTAGCACAAACAGATAGTAGGATTGAACATGGAGAATGTTGGTTGTTAGCAAAAATGTGAAAGAGAAAGAAAAATGCAAAAGAAGGACATCGTGGGTTACTAGTGAAAAGGAGAGTGCTTGTTAGCAAAAATGAAAAAACAACGTGAGCGAAAATGAAAAAAAAAGTGCTCTTTGTGGAGGGAAAATTAATGCGAAAAAAGAGAGAACGCTCATTGCAAAAGGAGAAAGAATGTTAATGACAAAAAACACTAAAGCTCAAGAGAGTCACTTTCAATTTGAATGAACTAAATTTACTATGATGGATAAATTATAACTATCATGTTAAGTTGTTATTTATTTTCACTTTTTTGTATTAATACATACAATATGTCTAAACTAATTAAGTATGTAACATTTCTTTAGACTTATACACAATGTCTTCCTAGACTAGTACACAAAAACTCTTCAAACTATCTACTTAAACTCCTCCTAAATTTAAACACAAATGGCAAAGTCTTTTCAAGAAAAAGTATACAAAGTCCTTATAGATTATACAATAATCAAATGTTGTTTGAATACAAGGTTCAAACTCTTTAGAGCAAATATGAAATATAAACACTTCTTGCTTTAGAAAATACTATTCTATTATTGTGAAGAGTTTACAATTAAGCTTTCTCTCTTGTCTCAATAGTGTAGAAAATGATCTACAATTATGGTAATAAGGCTTTTAGCACTTTTTCACATCCATATTTAACAAACTTGTTATATCTTTCCATCTCCTTGTTATCTAACATGATTGTTCTTCTTTATATAGGTGTTCAAAAAATATCATTAAAGGTAGTGTGTTTTAGATTCATCACTTGTTAGAGCTTATTTAGAGATCATGATTATCCTCTGACTTAATTATAATGAGGTGGTTAAAACACATTTCTTTAACTTTGAATGTGTCTATATCACTAGAATAAAAAAAAAAAGATTTCTCATATTTATAGTAAGTACTTGTGTTATCATCTCCATAAGATAGTCATTTTGAGTCAATTGTAAACATTAGACAATGTGATATCCTAAGGATGCACCTAGTGCTGACACTTTTCAGGTTGGGTTTATTCTAGTTGACTTAGGTTGTTTGAGTATTAGTGTTTGTATAATAGTCAACTATTGTTTGTCGCTACAACAAATTTGCCTACTCTTGGTTCTCTTTAAAGAGTTGTCTATTCTCGACTCTTATCATCTAGCACAACATATGGTTGTTTAAGATATTCAACTTCTTTCTGCACATTTCTCTTACGCTCTTATGAGACTTTTTGATAGAAGATTGTTTCATCAAACATTTCACAACTTCCATTCTTCTTATCTTTGAAAGACTCATATCCCATGTCATAGCTGGAACAAGTAACTTTAGAAGGGAGTCGAATAAAGCCCTAGACTCATTCTACAAACAGCTAGGCTAAATTGTATAGCACACAAACAATACAAATAATACACAACAAATTTATAGTTGTTCACCCAAACTCGTGGGTTACATCTAGTTCTCCCTTAAGACAACTTCTTAAGAGATTTCATTGATCAAGTCAATGATTATAATAACTAAACAAACCACTCCTAGTTATCTCACCTTAGTCTTGAGACTAATAATTCAAAATAAGAAAATAAAACTCTTAAAGAGGGGAAAAATTTAAGCTTATAGAGTTTGCTTCACAATGTGAAGAATGAAAAAGGTTACAACCCATTTACAAAGAACACTAAACAACATCTTCATATTGTATCCTTATATAAGATCTTCAATGTGATTGTTGATTCAATCTTTTCTTTACTTTTTATGTTTTTCTTCCTCTGATAGTATTTATCAATTCTAAATTATGCTTTTGCACATGTTGGTTGGAAGATCTGATAAGGAAAGCTTGGATGCTTTGTCGTTTTTTCTTTTATGTATAAAGAAACAATTCAAACTAATATAATAAAGACATTTTATAGAATGTAGCATGCTTCTTTTATTTATTTTTTGACATTTTACAGGGTTCTTGTTGATTGTGGTATTCCATTATCATCTTTTGAGAATTTGTTGTTGACAAGGATAGACACCATGACCATTGACCAAAAGAATCATTATGAGTTCTATTTGCAAAATTTCAATATTTGAATGATCAAATGAGAGTGGTTCAGGATATAATTGATAAACTAAAGTTTGTTGATAATTAGGATTTGCATTTCATTTCCTTATGCTTCTGCTATTTTTATTTTTTGAAACTTTATTGTTTGTAGTATTTAACTATATGTTGAGTTTCACTACAAAAAAAAAAACAAAAATGAATGACAAGACAAATTCATCGGAAACACCAAAAATCTGTCGATAAATTGTATGTAATTTACCGACGAATTTCTGAGTCCGTCGATAATTATCGACAGATTTCTGAATTTGTCAGTAATTATCGACGGATTTAGGGCAAATTCGTTGATAAATTTAGCGACAGATGATATATTTAAAATCGTCGATAATCATATTTTACCGACGGATAAAGTTTCGTTGATAAAATTTCGTCGGTGATTTAACTTTTTCTTGTAGTGTTTTCTATCCTATTTGAGATAGTCAATGGAAGAAATTACGTCGACTGTGTTTAACTAGTTGTTTATTGTTTTATATTTGTATTGTGTGTTAAAATGAGTTTTTGATAGACTGAGATTTCTTGTTCTTTCAAATAATTATTCTAGCGATTGACTTGACTTGTTCAGTAGAGTGACTAGATGTAACTCTTGTTTAAGAGTGAACCGATATAAAATTTATTGTGTAATCTTCTTTTCCTTGATTTCTTTATTTTTAAGTTTGAATTTAACTTGTTCTTTATATAATTGAGTTTTTAATCTATTAAATTTTGTACCAAATTCACAATTTCATTGACTAATTTTGCAAGTAATTCATTCTAATTATTCATAAGTTTTTGAAAAAGTTTTGAAAGTTCAATTCGTTCCATTTGAACTCAATCTTTTTTTCTAACACTCACAACCTAAAGACTCTTATTACTATTCTCTTGTGTATAAATTTAATATCTTCGTGTGTTATTGTATATTCTTTGTATTGTTCTTCATCTTTAATCTACTTATATAACCTTTAGATAGATAGTTGAAGACTTGATCTTGATGTTTTTATAAACCTTTTTCAAATAGACTCTCAAATGGAAGGTTTTGATCTTTCTTAAAAGTTTTTTTTTAATTTTTTTATAAATTCTTGTAAACACAAATAATTTCACAAGCATTGTATATGTAGAAATAAGTTATGATTTCAATTCAAGATCTTTCCAAAACCATTTTCTATGTGACTATTTTTTGTATTTGAAGTGTTTCCTTAAAAGTGGTCGTTGTGAAGATCACTTAGTTAGTTTGATTAATTCTAAAAAATATCTATTTGATTATAATTTGTTTAAATTGTCAATAATGAATGAACAAATTAAATCAAGCGTAAATGCAAATTGATATAACTCAACGTAAAGTGATAGACCGTTTATCACTTGAAAACTAGATTGATTGCTTGTAAGTACATTTGCATGAAAAAATGTTAGTATAATCATAAGTATATCAAAACATGTAAAATACTTATAAGGTTTGTTGTTATTAAAACTTGAACACTTACAAGGTATACTGTTAGACCATATAGTAAGGTATAGACAGTCTAGGTTTCAACATACTTAACTTGACCGAACCTAGCAAACTAGGCTCGACCTTTATTGACCTAGTCTTTATCTGGTTAGACCTAACCTAATATTGATCATACTATGACTGATTTAGGTTTATACCAACTCAATTAAACATGGTTCTGACTCAGATGAACGTTGACCCATTCCAACTTAATTGAATGTGGGTTTGTCTAAACTTGACTTAACTTGACCTGAGTTTAAATGGACTCAACTCAACCTTAACAGATTAACTTGACTTGACTGGACCAAACAAACCTGAATTAATCAGACTAGATTAGACCTTGAATGGACTTGGATCAACCTAAACGTGGTCAAACTCAATTAATTAAACGGAAGTCAATTCTAATTCAAATAAATATATTTGTCTAATTCGAATAAATATATTTATTCGACTTAATTTAAGTTGAGACCTTTATACTCTTGTTTTCTAATGGATAATTTTTAGTTCTTATATTAAAAATAAACTTGAGACCTATCTTTCTCTTGGTTTTTAATGGATAACTTTTAGTTCTTATATTAAAAATAACTTTGAATTCCTATATTAAATTATTAATTCAAAATGACGAAAATTTTTGGTTGGATACAATTCAATCAATGTCGATGGCAACATTATGTTATTTATTCTACTGCAGTGTCAAGTTGAATTTGTTAAAGACACTCATTCTTTCTAATTCGTTATTAACATTTATTTAATATATAGTTTCTAATTCATGGTTCACAATTAATTATTTATTTAATACGTGGATAATTTATTTATAAATTAATGTGAGTAAATTATTTATAAACAAAAATCTATTTCCAATTTTCGAAAATGTTTTCAATAGCTAATAACCAATTCTTAACATATATTTGACATCACCAAAATTTTTTAATAAAAGATAATAACAAAGTTTTATAATAATAATAAATAATAACGAATCATAGAAAAAACAAAGCTTATTTTTCAAAAAGAATTAAAGTTTTTAACCAGAATATAGGTTGACTTAAAAAATTTAAGGTTTATTTACTTGCTTACTAATATAACCACTTTATCGTATAGATTACTAAAACGGAATTTTAATTAAAATTCAAGAGCAATATCGATGTTTTTAATTTTGCCAACTTGTATGCAAAGGAATACAAAGTATAGTTCTTTATTATATAAAATTTAAAATTTAATGCATGATTATTATGATATTGTTCCTTTTAGTTGACAGAACTCAAGTGTTTTGATAGAAAAAAACTTATATTTTTATTTATAAATATTTATATTATTATTTTTGAAATTTATTTTTTATTACAATTTTTACATTATTTCAATTGTTTAATTTTATTCTGTCTACTAATTTGATATGTTTGATAAACATGTTAATCTGAAAATGCATACAAATAATATACAAAACAAAATTACATAACTAAAATAGTACGATATGATTAAAAGAAACTTAAAATACGTAAAAATATCTGAACTGGGAAATTTATTTCCAAAAACACCCTTCGTGGTTGAGTTTTATGAGGGGTTTATGGCAGTGCAGAATCGTGAGAAGAGATGGATGTGTTTCTGAAGGTGGCAATCCAATTACCCATATTTTCCCCACTCGTTAACCACAACCCGACCCGAGAACGATCTTCCACGGAGCTCTGTTTCTCGCGTTGGAACAACGCCAACGCAGAGGAGTTCAACCAGCGCCGCCGAACCATCCATGAAATCGAAGAGGAAATCTGCCGTACTCGCCGCTACACCGTCGCCGATAACATCATTAACACTGCCACCACCGCCGCCGCCGTTTCGTCCACTTCCGAAACTTTCAAATCTCTCGGAACCCCCTCCGCTCCGTCTCAACCTTCCATCCCGGGAAAAAAATCGAAGTACTCTAAACCACCGCCGAAACTGAAACCCTTGCTCGATTGGCATCCCGTGGTTTCTCGAGTCGAGAAACTTGAGTTTCGACCGGGGCCGGAGAACGTGAAAATCGGTGAGGACGGAGTGTCTTACGTCGTCGACGGCGCGCCGTTCGAGTTCAGGTTCAGTTATACGGAGACTCCGCAAGCGAATCCGGTTAAATTGCGCGAGCCGCCGTTCTCGCCGTTCGGTCCGCCCACCTTGCCGCGGCCGTGGACCGGGCGGAACCCGGTGCCGCCGAGCAAGACGACGGTGACGGATTTCCACTTGCTCGCTCCGCCGCTGTCTGATGAGGAGGGAGCTGAACCGGTCCGTTTGGCCGTTCCGATTTGGGATTCGAGGGAGCAGGTGTTGGGAGAACCGTTGACTAAGAATGAGATCAATCGCATGGTTAAGAGGGCGGAGAAATCTTCGCGCGAACTACATATTGGTATTTTCTTTTATTAATTACTGCTGTTCTTTTTTTTTAATTTTATAATATAATTTAATTTTATGTCTGTAAAAATTATCAACCAGTTAGAAATCAAGTTGGCGATTTACCAATTTCTGATTGAATACCAGTTTAAGCATAAAAATATCTTTATGCACAATTAGATATGATTTTTTCAAAAGTTTCACATTATTTTAGAGTTTTTCCTTTGATAACAAATATGATAGTTTGATTGTTATTGGTGTATGTATGCGAATCCTTATGGAGGGCTTGTGTTTATCATCTATATTTTGCAGTTTATATTACTTCCTTTTAAAAAAATGTAGGAGTCTTATGAGCAGCAATACTTAGATGCAATTCTGCAAATGTTGTAAAGTCTATTCGAATAGATTTCTTCATAATTACTTATTAGAAAAAAAAATTGTGCGTCTTTCGTGAGTTACAGTCCATGACAGAAGTTTTATAAAACTGTATGTTCTTAAGTTGATTTTAGTTTATGATTGAAACTCAATTTATTTTTATTTTTCTCTCGCAGAGTTTCACCTTGGTCATTTATACAATAAAACTTGATATTTAAAGTTGGTCTGATGCTTTGGTAAAATCTTAGTTTGGATTATGGGACAATACCAAAAGCACTTTAAAAGAAATTGAACCTAAGATTTGCGCTTTCAAGCAAGCTTACTTGTAAAAGATGATTTGAACACTGAATGAGGAGTGAAAATAGTGTATGCTGGATGAGATCGAGTGGAAAAAGTGACCACTTTTATGCAGTTAACTGGTTATTGGGAATGGATATTAACTTTTGTCTATGCACTCAAATTTCTGATTTAGGCAGGGATGGTTTGACACATAACATGTTGGAAAACATACATACATATTGGAAGCGGTGCAGCGTGTGCAAGATAAAATGCAGAGGAGTGTGTACTGTTGACATGGATAATGTGTGCCAGCAGTTAGAGGTTTGTTTCTTCTGCTTGTAATCTCTTATAATTTGCTTAGTGCTCTTGCCACTTATATGTGTATAAATGTGTCTTTTATGCTTTGATAATCCACTGGAAATAAGGAACTCATTTTGTGTGCTGTGTCATGTTTGGATTTGCCAGGAAAGGACTGGGGGGAAAATCATTCACCGACATTTTGGCACAGTGTACCTTTTCAGGGGGAGAAACTACGACTATGAAACGCGTCCACAATTTCCTCTTATGCGGTGGAGACCAGCGTCTCCAATATATCCTAAGCTGATTAAACGAGTTCCAGAAGGTTTAACACTTGAAGAAGCAACTAAAATGCGTCAAAAGGGAAGGGTCTTGATGCCCATCCGCAAGCTAGGTAGATTGTTTTGGAAATTCATCACAGTTTAACAATTCTTGTTCTTTATTCAAACTGATATGTCCCTATCATTTTATCGTGGCAGCAAAAAATGGTGTATATTGGGACCTTGTGACTAATGTCAGAGAGGCATTTGAACATTGTGACCTTGTGCGAATAAATTGCCAAGAACTAAATACAAGTGACTATAAAAAGATTGGAGCAAAACTAAAGGTATAACCATGTCCGCTTAAACTTTGATTTCAATGTTGAAGATACTATGCATTGACTGATGTAATGTAAATTTTTGGATGATGCTATAACTAACGTCTTTTTCTTCCGTATATGTTCATTGGCTCTAGGATCTTGTTCCATGCGTATTGCTTTCATTTGAAGATGATCACATACTTATGTGGAGAGGACCAAATTGGAGGACCTCTTTATCAAATCCCAGCGATGGTGACAAGGAAGCCAATAATATTAATGTTGACTGTGGAGATTCCAATAAACTGCTTCCAGATGCCGAAAAGTTATCAGCAGCATGTCTATGGAAGAATACAGCTGAGCATCTATGCAATGAACCTATTGACATTAGCATTTTATCTAATTCAGTTGATTTGAGTTTGCACAAAGCTGATCCTTGTCTCACAGATAATAGCAATGGACCCATGTCTGTTGTTTCTGATACTGCCTCACTCCCTATGAAAACATGTGAAGTTGAAATCACAGAAGATGTTTTTTGCACGCCGCAAATGGTAACGGGAAGTTATAAAAATTCTGCCAGTACTGTAGCAGATCCTCATTCAGACAAGTTGCTTGATGGTTCAGAAGCAGCAGATGTCAGTGAGCCATCAAGATATGCACCTTGTACAGAAGGAGTTTTACTGCTGTTGGACCAAGCTGTTGAGAAAGGCCATGCTCTTGTTTTAGATGATAAATTTTTGGATGATGATTACATTTATCAAACCACTATGGCTTTTTCTAAATCAACTCCATCCGAGCCTGTTTATAAACTACCAGACAGGTTATGATTGTAAGAAGTGACAGGCAAGATTTGACGTAGGAGTAAGAGTCCTTGTAAGTTCTAACTCAAATTTCTATTTGTATTAGTCTTCTGTTTCCTGTGACACTAGAGTAGGTTATCTATTTCCATTTGTTTGGCAGAAATTTTCTTGCACTTAACTTTTTCTTATGCATTGTGTACACTTTATAAAGTGTTAAGAGTTTTATGCTCTGGTTGATCCGTATTTCTACTGTAGAGTCACTCAGGTGAGCAAGCACTATTTGCAACAGAACTATTTTGCCCATATTATATTCTATAAGAATTTCTTCATGGCTGCAATGTATGTTCAATTTTACTCTGTTAATCTCGATGCCATAAAATTTCAGAGAAGATGGCATGTATATGATTTATGGAACTGGCATGTATAATCTGTTGGCCTGTGGGTGTCTCTTCTATCGGTTTATCTGACTATTATAAACATTGCTGGAAGATATTAAACCAGTACCTGTTTTTCCTGTTTATATTTTCAGTGCAATGTGCTGTGCAATGGTGGCAGTACTGATAGCATTGTAGCTTCAAGCCCAACAAAGGGGGAGTGGAAGAAGTGCAAGTCTGCGAGATCTGTAAGTGCTGTTTTGCAATCTTAGTTATTATTCAAATTCTTTAAAAGGTTATTAAAATAATTTTGTTCCACTTCACGTAAACTGATACTCTTTAAGGTGATTATTGTTCATTCAATTTCATAATAACTATGGATTTCTGATATAGTAATATAAATAAGTGACTTTGAATTTTACCTTTCTCTGAGTCATTCTGCAAGATATTTTCTTTTAATTATTAGTAGTCACTCTATTTATAATAAATATGGAAATTATCTAATATATATTAATATAGCCCAACAAAGGGTCTTTGAATTTTACCTTTCTCTTCGTGTCATTCTGCAAACTGTGTCATGTGTGCTAACCTTTTGCGTATGTTGCTAAAATTATGTCTTTGCTTTTTCTCTTACAAGTTCAGAATCTAGTCTAATTGAAGTCTTTCTGAACAAGACTGTCTGGAAATATTGGTGATGGTTAGCTTGCATGACTTCCTGTGTTTTGTGCTCCTAATTCCTGTAACTTAGATAATATTTTGAAAGTTAGTGAATTTTCTGTTTCTTAAATTTAAACGGATAGAATATTGACAGATTATATTTCCGTAGCCATTCTGGTTTGATATTATGTAAAGTGAAAATCAATTGAGACTTTGAGGTGAGTTCACTGATGTTATAAATTAACTTGTGGCATGCTCTATTCCTTGTAAGAGTTATTGTTCCCCGAATATGTTGGTTCCCTTGCGACCTTTTTAACCAGTGGAAATTCGTTGAGATGTTTATTTATTCTTTAGTATGCTTCATATTATCGAAAGGGATTGTGTGAAATTTGGTTAATATTCAAATTTTATTTAATGGCTTAACCAAACATTGATTTATTTTTTATCCAAGTGGGTAATGTTTCTAGATTATAAATTTTATGACTTAAGTTTCTAATTATTTGCTCCCTGAGATTATTCTTACCTCAAATGAAGAGAAAATGCTGGATAAAATACGCTACGAATGTTGAAATATTGACTCTCATACAAGTTCCCGTAGGTCGCGTCTTGGTGGGACTGACTGTGGCTACCAAACAATTGCAATGTCTAACCGAACAGTCATTATTGACAATAACACCTGGAATATAACACACTGCTACTGTTGGTACTTCCATTTCTTCTCTAGAGAAGGCAGCTTGGGAAATTTTCCATTCATTGTATGTCAAATATGTTCTTGTCTTCAGAGGTTAGCTTTTTCTTCTATATTGGGGTTATATCTTAAGTCACCTGGTTCTGATTAGAAGCTGTAATTATTAACTGGATTGGTTGTCGATCCCAGTGATGATGATATCACTAAGTTCATCTTTATGAGGCATGAGATTTTTTGTCATAACTTCTTTTTACTGACGACTCTACCTGAACTATTAATGTGTCTTGTATGTTCTCTAACCTTAAGCTTACAAGTGTTAGATTGTAGAACTTTCCAAGAAAGATATAGAAAAGTGTTTTTAATTTGTAAAAGCTTCATTTGTATATTATCTCTTGTGAGACTTATCTTTGTATCTTAAAACAATTCTTTTATTGCATGCAGAATTGACAAGTATGGCCCTCAAAATAGAATACATAATTAATTAAATTAAAACTTAGACATATCATATATTACCACCAATGATGTGTAAGTATCAAAGTAAAAAGAGAGGTATTTTGAAATACCTCGTTTTAGAGGTAATTTTTCTTTTTTCATTTTCTCTCTGGTACCCGCATTCGAACCCGGTCTGAAAGGAAACAATCTTCCAACCATTACCATCCAGACCAAGAATGCAGGTATTGTTATCAGACCCCTTGTAGAATAAAATAGTCTTTAAAATTTAGAGAAGAAATCACATACTATTTTTTAGCTTCTCTGTTCACAAATTAATTAGAACTTTTACTTATTAACATTAATAAGATTGTACTCTTTAAAAGATAATTAAATTTTTATTTTATAATTTAATAATAAAATTATTACACTTATAACTGTAACTCAATCTATTTGTATGATTTTATTTTATTTTTAACTATAAAATAAGAATATGATTCATAAAGTTGATATTAAAATATGTGCTGCCCTACACAAGTATGCACATGTCACATGTTATTCAAATTATTTCTTTTAAAGTTACTTATTATACTTGATTAATCTGTTGCTATATATCCAATTCATTGTTTCCAATTCACTTTTTCTTATATGGGTCTCATAGGTATTTAAATTTTCTAGACCGTCTTATAAAATTTAGCATACGTTATAAATATAATAATATAATATAATATAAATAAGTTATGTGTAGAGAGTGAATAATTGCACTAGTATCATTTTATTTAATAGTTTAGCATTGAAAATATAAATAACTTTTTGTTTTTAAGTTTCAATAGTATTTAAGGTAGTTTCATTTCTAAATACAATTATTGTGAATTAATAAATTACATTAAAATTAAAATACAAAATTTCTAGAGAACAATCACTATCTTGTATGCATTCATATAATTTATATAGTATCAAGATGACATTCTTAATCATGTCATGTCATTAATTCACTCAAAATCTTAGGTCTACTTACATAGCTTTGTTAAAACCAACTCAATTCAATTACTTGTAGAAAAAGGTTCAGAAAAAATTTAAAAATTTAAAAAATTATTTTATAAATTATTTCAAACATATTATATAACAAAATATTCTTCACATCAATTAAATTACTTACAAGTTTTCTATTTATTTACTTATATTTTTTTAATTTACTTTTTCTTAATTCAAATAATTTAATTTTTTTAATTCAAATATTTTTACTTTTTATTCTTTTTTTTTTACTCTCTTGAACTTTTTTTTTTTCATTTCTATTCAACCTAAACAAAAGCTAAGTTAAATTAAAACTTTTATATCATAGAGTATTATAAACTAATAACTAAAGTTTAAAACTCTATAGTTCAAATTTTGAAAGATTATCAATGTATACAATTAATATCCAAAAGTAAAAAACAAATCCGTAAACAAAAACTAAACACAACTCATTAAGCAAAAATTGAATCACACAACTTTATAAACAAATTTAATATATATATATATATATATATATATATATATATATATATATATATATATATTAAAAAATTCAACCTAGATCAAACAAGTCATATATATTATAAGATTTTCAATTGATCGGGTTAAATCAAACTAGATTAATTGGAGTAATAGTGCAGTTTTAGGAGGATTGACTTCTAGTTTTTTATTTTTAATTTTTTAATATTTTTATTATTTCTATAAGAGACTAATTACTTTTATTTAAGAATTTGGTTATGAAAATAACAATATTTAAATATTATTTATTTATTTATTATAACACTTTATATATTATTTTTGAAAAATTATTTTGAAGATAATGACATTTTTTTCTTTTTAGACTACTATATAACTCCTATTTTTATACGTTCAATTATTATTCTTTTATCTTCTTTAGATGAAAGGTTTTGAGTTTCATTTTTTTCTTTCAAACTTTTTTTTTTATAATAGTTAGTGACATTCAATTTTGTCTAGCCAAATAAAATTATTTTTTAAAAAAAGCAAAAAATATTTTTTAAAAAAGATATGATTGAATTCTATTTGTTAGAAATAAATAATCTTTTATTTTATTTCAAATATGAAAAATAATTTAAAAAATAAAAAATTTGTTATAATTACTTTATCATTTAAATAAAAATAAAAAAATATAAAAAAAAGGAGTTTTAGTCTCATTTTATGAAAAAGTTTTTAATAAATAAAAAAACAACAAAAGAAAGGGAAGTTTGGTCCATTTTAAAATAGATTACAGAAAATATAAAAATTGAATGAAACCCAATCTATTAAGGGTTCAGTCATAACAATAAAATGATTTGACTGAGGCCTAATTTAATAGAGGTTCATTTGAAAAAATAAAATAAATCAGTTGTGACCTAGTCTGATGGAAAAATAAATCAGTTTGGTTGAAGTCCAATCCATTACAAGTGTGTCAAAAAATAGAATTATTATTTGCACCCCTCTCTATTAACCATTGCTCTCTCTTTGTGCTTGTAATTTACGTGTTTATGCACTTTCTCCATTGAGTACTATGGTTAATTATTCACCTTCATTATTATTTAGTTTGTATTAGTTTTAATTATTTTAATTATTTTTTTATTTCTATTTTTCGATTTTCTGACTTCTTCCCTTCCTTTTTAGTCTGCATTTCAGTCACCTATATACACGGTAGCATCTCATATTTTTTCTTATAATAGGAACTTTATTTTATTACATAGGGATTAACTAAATATAAATATCAATATATTTATCATATATTGCAAAATATACTTCTCCACATAAAATTTATTAAAAATATCTTTGTACAATCACAAAATAAAATAAAATAAAACTTTTTCATTAGTTCCCTAAGGAATCACACCCCCTCTCAAACCATATGCTCATGTGTAATACACGATCATAGCATATTTGCAAAAAAATAAAACAAACACCACACAAAAATAAGGATAAGTTAGAGAGTTTTTTTAAAAAATATATATATTTTTTCATAAATTAAGTTTCTATCTCAACCAAACAACAACAAATCAAGCTTTCATAATTCTCACATACAAAGACACTAGACCCTATACTTCTGGAAGACAACTCGTGCATTGAGTTAAACTCAGAGATTTGCATCTGTCATACACCATCCATCTGTTTTGATAAACTCATATTTCGAATCTCAGATACAGTCTGTCTTGATAAGTTTATTTCAAACCTCAGATACAATTCTCATATGCACAGGATTAATCCATAGATCCTATTCCGGTCAGTTTATATTTCAAACCTTGGATATGACCATATAAATCTCCTCGATTTTTCACTAATTGGTAATCTTCATCTATTTGAATTATTCAAGATTAGTTTCATTGGAAGATGTTTTATCGTGAAAGTGGTATGTCTAAATAATTTTTTTAGTTCTATCAGACTATTTTCTATTCTTGTTCTTGACACTTTTGTATGATTATTTGATGTTATCTTATGTATGTCATTTGTTTTTTCTTCAATTTTTTAAATTTGAAAAAAATCATTTTCTTACTAAACTTATAACCATTAAATCTTATATAAATGAAATCTTAGACAAAGTTATGGACTACATATTTTGAACATTTTAAAGTATATTTCTTCGTCACTTTTAAAATCAAATTTTTTTTTAACTTTTTCTCTCAAAAAAGAGTTGAGAATGAAAAATTGATTACCAAAGAATAAAATAAAATAAATTGAATTTTCTATCTTTCCAAGATTCATAAAGTCTTATGTGAAAGAGTCTAATTATGAAAATAACACATTATTCCTTCTATCCATAATTACTTATTTGGTGTTGATATTTAACATTATTCTAATATTTTTTTTTTCTAAAGGTCTTTTTTCTCTCTACAATATCGGGGGAAGTGTAAGTTATTATTATGGTTTAACTCTTTTGACAACATTTACTTTTAAAACTTTGAGATTTAGAGAAGAGGAGATGAGTCGAAGAATGATGAAAAATAGAGAATTTCAATTAGAAGAAGCCAGAAAGGAAATTAGAATATGCTATTGACACCATACACAGCTAAATCTACTTTATTTTCTTTTGAGTCTTAAGTTGTCCTACAAGTATAGTCCTAAAATATTTCTTCCCACCATATAAAATTAAACATAACATATTCCGACAATAAAATCTAAAACTAATGCAAGATTGAATACATAATTAAATTAAAACTTAAACATATCAAAGTAAAAGTAAAAAGAGAGAGGTATTTGAAAATACTTCATTTATGTATACATGTTTTTTTCTCATTTCCTTTCTGTGTTACCAGCATTCTAAGCTGGTCTGGTAGAAAACAGCCTCTAACTATTACCATCCAGACCAAACACCTTTTAAAATAAAATACTCACAAACTTTGAGAAAAAATCACATACCATTTTTTTTAGCTGGTCTGTTCACAAATTAATTAGAACTTTTACTTATTAACATGAATAAGAAGATTATATTCTTTAAAAGATAATTAACTTTTTGTTTTATAATTTAATAATAAAATTATTATACTTATAATTGCAACTCAATCTATTTGTATGATGCTAATTTATTTTTAACTATGAAAAATGAATATGATTCATAAAGTTGATATTAAACTATGTGCTTACCTATGCAAGTATGCACATGTCACATGTTATTCAAATTATTTCTTTTAAAGTTTATTTGTTATACTTTTGTTGGGTATATATCTAATTCATTGTTTTCAATTCACTTTTTTTATGTGGGTTTGGTAGCTATTTAAATTTTCTAAATATACAAAATTAATATATTTTTATAAAATTGAGCATACGTTAAAAGTATATATAAAAAAACTTTATATAAATAAGTTATGGGCAGAGTAAATAATTGCATTAATATCATTTTATTTAATAGTTTAAGCGTTATATTTTAGTAAATATATTACGGTTATTATATTTCTACAATAATTCATATCATAAATATACTTATTCATTTATAAAGACATTTGACTTTATTTTAGAAAATCTGTGTATTGAATAAAATTCAGAAGTCTACATCTGTCATATGACTCCTAATTGTGAAATCTAACAGTCCTCAACCTAAATGAATCACCTCTAACTCATAAAGTTAATACACATAAACCTCTTTTGACTCTCACTACTTAGTAATATTCAGTTATATGATTCCAATGTATCAGTAGAGTCATGATATTATCTTTTAAGACAAATCCATAAAAAATGCACATCCTAATCTCAACACAAATATTTTCTCTCCTAAAGATATTATGTCATAATCACACATCATATCAAATACTATCAATTTATCATCAAATATCATCAAATAACTTTTTTAACATCATAACTACATATATCTACTAAATTTATCAAAGTTAATTATTTTTATATTTTCAAAATCTACATATAATTTAACATTCTCTTTATTAGATTTTTTCTGATAAAATTATCTTGGTTTAATAACTTCGATAAGATGAAAGTAGATTCTCTTTGAAAGAAAAACGACTCTCACCATTTCATTTGAATATTCCAAGATTGGTTTTGTTAAATGATGTTTTTATCGTGAGAGTGGAGTGTTCAAATAATTTTCTTAGTTCTAACCGGCTGGCTAACTGCTAGTATTAACAGTTTTATGCGATTATTTTTAGGTGATTATTTGATGTTGTATTATTTGTGTCACTTGTTTTGCCTTTGATTTTTAAATTTGCAAAAATATCATCTAACTTCAATAATTTCTTATCAAGCCTTTGATTTTTAAATTTGCAAAAATATCATCTAACTTCAATAATTTCTTATCAAGCCAGTAACCATTGAATCTTATATAAATAACCTTTTCGATGATATACATGTTTCGAATGCATTAAAATATATTTCTTCATCACTTTTAAAAATAAATTTTTTAAAATTTTTGTATCGAATGAAAAAATAATTAGCAAAAGATAAAAAGAAATAAAATAAATTTTCTATTTTTTTTAAATTCATAAAATCTTAAGTAAAAGAAGTCTAATATAAACTTTATTTTGAAAATAACACATTACTCCTCCCCATCCATAATTACTTGATATTTAGCATTATTCTAATATTCTTTTCTAATTTTAAGATGCCCAACAAGTATGGCCTAAAATATTTCTTTTATCATATATTACCACTAATGATGTGTAAGTATCAAAGTAAAAAGAGAGGTATTTTAGAATACCTCATTTTTTTTTATATATTTTTTCTTTCATTTCTGGTACCCGCACTCGAACCCGGTCTGAAAGGAAAGAGTCTACTACCCATTACCATCCAGACCAAGAATGCAGATGTTATAATCAGACACCTTATAGAATAAAATAGTCACTAAAATTTAGAAAAGAAATCACATACCATCTTCTAGCTGCTCTGTTCACAAATTAATTAGAAATTTTACTTAACATTAACAAGATTGTATTCTTTAAAAGATAATTAACTTTTTTTATAAGTTAATAATAAAATTAGTATACTTATAACTGTAACTTAATCTATTTATATGATTTTATTTTTAACTATGAAAAAAAAAATATGATTCATAAAGTTGATATTAAAATATGTGCTGACCTACACAAGTATGCACATGTCACTATGTTATTCAATTTATTTCTTTTAAAGTTTATTTGCTATACTTGATTAATCTCTTAGCTAGATATCCAATCCATTGTTTTCAATTCACTTTTTTTGGGCTTCATAGTTATTTAAAATTAAATTTTCTAAACCTTTTTTATAAAATTTAGCATACGTTCAAAATATAATAATATAAAAAACATTAATAAGTTATGTGCAGGGAGTGAATATAAATAATTATTTCTTTTTAATTTTCAATAATATTTAAGGTAATTCTATTTCTAAATACAATTATTGTGAATTAATAAATTACATTAAAATACGAAATTTATGTAGAACAATCATTCATCTTGTATGCATTCATATAATTTGTATAGTATCAAGATGACATTCTTAATCATGTCATGTCATTCATTCACTCATAATCTTAGGTCTACTTACATAGTGTTGTTAAAACCAACTCATTCAATTACTTGTAGAAAATGTTTGGAAAAATTTTAAAAATTTATTTTATAAATTATTTCAAACATATTAACAGATAACAAACTATTCTTCACATCAATTAAATTACTTACAAGTTTTCTATTTATTTACTTTTATTTCTATTTTTAATTTACTTTTTCTTAATTCAAATAATTTAATTTTTTTAATTCAAATAATTTCACTTTTTATTCTCTTTCTTTTTTTTTTCTCTCTTTCTTTCTTTTTCATTTCTTCATTTTTACTATTCAACCTAAACAAAAGCTAAGTTAAATTAAAATTTTTATATTATAGAGTATTATAAACTAATAAACAAAGTTTAAAACTCTATACTTCAAATTTTGAAACATTATCATTGTATACAATTAATATCCCAAAAGTAAAATACAAATCCATAAACAAAAACTAAACACCACAACTTAATAAGCAAAAGTTTAATCACACAACTTTATAAACAAATTTTAAAAAAATAAATTATATATATATATATATATATATATATATATATATATAAAAATTGAACTTAGATCAAACAAGTCATATATATTATAAAATTTTCAATCGATCGGGTTAAATCAAAGTAGATTAGTTGAAAGAGTAGTGCAGTTTTAGGAGGGTTGACTTCTAGTTTTTTAATATTTTTATTATTTATATAATAGACTAATTACTTTTATTTAAGAATTTGGTTATGAAAATAACAATATTTAAGTATTATTTATTTATTTATTATAACACTTTATATATTTTTTATTTGACTATTAAAAAATGTTTTCTTAAATCTTGTTTAAAATAACTCCTTTTTAATGATAGATGGTAGTTCAATATACAATTAAAAGAGCTAAATGTAAGAAAAAAATTACTGTATTTTTATAATAATTTATTATTAATATGTTCAATTCTTAATCATATCATCAAGTTTCATTAAGTAGACTATTATTGAAAAAAAAAAATAGAATCTGAATATTCTTTAGACCTTATCCACTCCTAGATGAACAACTAAGTATTGTTTGGAAAAACTGCTACTATGACTTAGAGAATACTATTTTTGGAACAACAACCACTCCTAACTAAAACTTTTGGTTTATGAGAAAATATGATCAAATGTTAACTAAAAGAAATGTTGGGTCCTAAGAAGAATACAAGATGGTGTTCACTCTTTTAGATTGCTAAAGAACACTACAGTGTTTTATCAATAGTCTTGATTTGTAAGATTTTAACTTAGGCTCTCGTAGGATTGTTTGTAAGCAAAAATTCTTCCTTCTTCAGAGATTAATCCTATTTATAGAGAGCTTAAAAAGATAGTATTTACAAATCCTTATCTAGCTATTGTGAGACGTTCTTTGTTCTTGTCCTCGTACAGGTTAAGAGTTACACTAAATACTCTTCATGCAATATTTAATACAAGTTTCTACTTGAAGAAATATTCTTATACTAACATAACCTGTCTTGGTCATATATCTTTTAATTTTTTTTTTTTTTAAATTCAGGATTGTATGAGGTTGTGAGACTATGCAAAGGTGACAGATTGTCCTTTCAGAGAAGTTGCTGGCATAAGATAACTTTGACACACTCTTTGAGAGATCGTCTATTTTTGATGTTTCTTGTGAGATCTTCTTAGTGGTCAGAGAATAAAGTATTATATGCAAAACATAGTATAGAAGTTTTATAAGTTAAGAATGTACTATGAAATTCTAAAGACAACATACTACCGTCTATCTTTAAGTGCAAGCCTATTAGACAAAGATAAGATTGCAAGGTACCATAGTATTTATTGATATTAGATTAAGCACTTAGGTATGTCGGGATCCAATACTTTTAAAGGTGTTATCATGTTTTGAAAACTTTTTTTTGTGAAGCACTTAATCAAAATTATTGAGTGTAAAGTTAGGTTTGTTTATCTTTTCTCTAACAACCTGTTTACTGACCCATTTGCCTTATGTTTGATTGTAAATATCTATTTGTACCTTATTGTCTTTTATCTTTTAGTTTTTCAACAATATCTTATGTTGAGTTTCTTTTTAATGCTTCCATCTCCTTCATCATGGCTTGAATACAATGTTCACTTCTTATACCTTTTGGACTAAAGTAGGAATTTCTATGGCATCAATGATAGCAATAAACTTTTGATGTATATCAAAGAGATTGTCAATGCAAACATATTGAGAAATAGGATATTTAACACATGATATTACTTCCTTTCTCAATGCATTAGGTATATTATCAGTAACACTTACCTCCTCAATGTTGCTTTAGGGCTCCTCAACTCCAAGTTAAACAACTCTTCTTGCTTCAAAGTTAAAGTGGGTTGTTTCCTTTGACATTATTTGCCAAAGAACTTTGTGGTGACTTCATCACTTGGATCTTGAGCATCCTACAAAGATAGATATGGTAATAATGAAAAGGAAAACTCTTGTGCTTCAAATGCTTTCTCCCTTGAAGCATGAGGCTAACAGATAAAGATTTTGTTTCACGAAAGGTAACATTCATGACGATATAAACATGACGAATCTAAGGATGGTAACATTTGTACACTTTTTTTATTAGGAAGATAACCAACACATACACATTTTAAGAGATCTAAGATCTAATTTACTTCAATTGGGATTACGATAGTGAAAAAAAATAAAAATCCAAGACTCAACAAGTTGACTTTGCACTAGGGGAGTAAAAGGAACAAAAGACAAAAAAAAACTCAATATGACTAATGTTATTTAAGATACTAAGTGTGTAACCTATTGATAAGGTATGTAGTTATTAACATAACTTCTCCTCAATAGGTTTTGGAAACAAACATCTAGAATATAAGGGCTCTAGCTACCTTTAAAAGATGAAGATTCTTCATTTTTGCAATTTTATTTTGGTGTGAAGTGATAGTGCATGTTAACTCATGAATAATACCATTACAAAAAAAATAGAGAATTTTTAATTCACATATTCGATACTATTATCAAACCTAATTCTTTTCATATTTTTTTTCAAATTGATTTTGGAAAAGACGGAAAAAAATTAACAAAAATTTGAAAGACCTCAAATTTACTTTTAATAATGTATATCCATGTGACACGCATACAATTATCAATAAATCAATAAAAGTAACAAACTATTTTATTTTAAAAATAGATCTCCAAACAATAGAGCGAATCATGTGAAATGAGAAATTACTCGTTTTACTAGAGATGGAATAAAATGTATAATGATGCTTTGAAGGTGACATTTATCATATTAAAAATACTTAATTGACATTGTGAACAAATGAGGGAACAAAGATTTTGTAAGATTGAAGTACAAATGTTAAAATCTTTTATGATGTAGTCATATTTAAATTTTTTCTTTCACGATCACACGATCATGATGTTGCTTGTTGGCTTATAAATTTTGTTTTCTTTTAGCCTCTATATTTCAATAGATACACCCACTTTTCTAAGGAGTAACTAAAATCATCTTCCTCATAGTAAGATCTTAAAATAAACAATAAGATGAAAAAAATGTTAATATACAATTTAAGTATGTTGTAAGTTTTTATAAGAAGATAAAATTATTGGTTAGTTGTAAGACATATAAAACATTTGATTCTAAAATTATATTCTCAAATAGACATATAAGTAAATTATCACCATTTCCATCTAAATGATTTCTTTGATCATTTTGACATACAAATTGAAGAATTTGGAAAAATGAATTGTATAATTAGTTACTCGTGAATCTAGAATCCAAACACGGTAAAGACAAATGACCAATAGTATTAAACACACTTTTACCTTTTATAAGTAGCGTATACAATTAAAAAAATTTCAGATTAGACATTGAAAAATACAAAAAAGAAAATAAGAATTCTTCCCTTGTTGCTTAGATTTGTAAGAAAACAAAATAAAAAATAAAATATGTCTAACAAAAACAACCAAATCAGAGTCAATGACCATGTCAAGGGTAGGAATGAGTGAAGCATACCCTTCTAACTCACCACAATCCTAACAATGACAAATAATGACAGTGACAAATTATAGAGATAATACAAATAGAATTCCCATAGAAGAGAGCCATGATATCAACTTGAACTATAAGAAAATAAAGGCTTATTTTGTTCTATTATCTCTATTAGTAATAAATAAAACCTTTTGGGAAGAAAATAAAAATATACTTAAATGAAATTAAAGGCTAAAGATATTTCTTTTCTTAATTACGGTGAAGATATTTTTTCCTACTCATTAATGAGATATTGAAAATATTTTTTATCTTAATAATATATTATTTACAAGAAAAAGCCAAAGAAGTTACCACATTTATTAAAAAATTAAAAAAAAAAAACCTTCGTAGAAGAATTGTTTTCCAAACTAAATTTAAGTTCTGGAATCAATTACGCACAAAAAGGATATTAATACTCTCCAACATTCATCTTATGACAATTTTTTTTAATTAAATATGCAAAATAAATTGAACTTTTAAAATATTTATTTTTCTTTTTAAATCAAACAAAATTATATAAATTATCAAACTATTCTTTCTTAATCTGTTGAGGGGAGGGAATGATGAAATATATGTTTCCGTTAAGATATTCATAAATGGTTTACAACGGAAAACATAGTTCAAAATGAACACAAGCAACTGTTATGTACAAAGTTCCAAAGCCCATTGCCAAGTCCAATGTCACAGACGTGTTTTAGCTTCCTAGCGTCTTACAGTCATCGAAGCTCCCTTTTTCTTGCCTGAAAGCATAGCAGGCTGCGACCATGATGATGGCTTAAAGCCACCAGCTAGAAGGCTGGAGGCTGAAGTTGCACAAATTTTTCTTCTTTTAGATTCTAGCTCTTGTTTTCTCTTATCAGACACAGAATAGCTAGACACTCCAGAGAAGATGGATTCGGCATTGATCAGTGCCCTCTTGTCCTTCCTATTTTTGTCAAACTTAGTTGGAAACTTCACTCTTTTTGCTGTGGCAGAATCTTCTTCTGTAGCTGGTAGTAGTCTTATGCCAAGGCCTCTTTTCTTGGAAGCATTCTCTTCTTCAGCAACTCTTTTCTTTTGACTCTGAGAAAATGGATAAGTGTTAACAAATATTTCTTTTTCTTTAGAGCAGGTTGGCAATATTATTTACAAAAGAAACAATATACTCAAGGGTTAAAATGGAAAAGCAATAGAAAAATAAACTATAACAAATATCATGAGCCAAGGAGCATACTCTAAGCCGGGCCCGTAGAGTCTTGTTGAGAGCATAGTCATCTGAATGTCTGGTATCAGACTGCCTTTGGAGACGTACAAGCACTGGTTCAGATTCCTTCTTTTTCTTCAAGTCTTCTTCCTGGTGTTCAAGGCGGTAAAATGGATCTGCAAGCTTACCCCTCTCTAAAAGAAAAATTCAATATGAAGATAGTTAGCTAACTTTAACCACAACATTTCAGTTTGCTAAACATAGTCAAAGGCAAAAAGGAAAACAACGGTATGGCACTAGATTTAAAAGAGAAAATATTCAATCCATTAATGACAGCCATTGGCCACTAGGGTCTGGTAGAATGCTCTCCCTGCTTCTAAAACAAAGTTGGTGACTGCATGCACTAACACATTCAGACTAGCAGAAGAAAACGCATACTGCTAAAAGGTTTTCACTAATACTGTAATACACACCTTCATCAGCATGCAATTCAAAAGTTTTGGCATCCTCAATATCAAAATCTTCAGTTTGAAGAAAACATATACTGCTAAGTTTTCAACACCAATACCCTAATACACACCTTCATCGGCAGGCAATTCAAAAGTTTCGGCATCTTCAATGTCAAAATCTTCAGTTTTTTTCTGGGCCCCACTTATAATGACATATTCACAATTCTTAGGATCAGTCTGAATGACGATCTCCTGTTTGCAGCAAGCAGACTTCATAGTGAAGCTCCATATCTGAAGGACCAATAAACAATTATTAGATAGTCAACAAAAAAACTTAGGTGGAACATTAGATGAGGGACAAAATAATGTACAAGCAAGCAAAAAGGCATAAGACAATCAACACCCACATAATAGTGGCAAAAACAAAATATAAATATTTGTAAGTTATACCAGGTCCATCCTTTAAATACCAAAATGATACAATTATAACATACCTTTGTTGAGTAATAATTCCCAACTTGCTTTTTCTCTGCATTGAACCGAACACCCTTTGCAATCATTGAATTACATCCTCCACACCATATATTATAAGGCATCTCAAATCTGAAAATAGTTTAGCAAGACAATGTCAAACTAAATATTAAAGGGAAAAAAAAATATCCAACATAGTATTTTAAGCAAACCAATTTAAAAACAGATAGATGAATGAAACATGTCACAACAATTTTTCCTAGCTTCCATATACACCAGACCAATTTAGGTATCTTGGATTTATCATACTATTAACAAACAGACATCAACTAGAGATAATGCCAAATTATAATATAAGTGAGGATAAATCTCACCTTACAAGCCGGTTTTGTAAGGATAAATTAGGCTTAAATTCATTTGCTAATATGGCATTAGAGTCATTCAAAGCTTATTCTAGTGAAGTTCATTAGAGTTGTTGTGTCACTATTATTGGACTCATGTTAGATCCCCCACAAATATCTAATCTCACACTCAAGATGTTCATTTCACAATGTAAGAAGGTGCGTTAGAAATCCCACATAACCTAGAGAATAAAGTCAAATTAAAATATATAAATAGGATACAATTATAAACCAGTTTTGTTAAGCCAAATTACAGTACACAAGGATAAACCTCTAGGATCAAAATCTACCCTAGCAAAGTTTGTTAGACCTATCGGATCACCTACTATCAAACCACTATTAGGACCATCCACAAATATTTGGTCTCACACTAGAGATGTTCAGTTTTGGGCATGAGGGGGTATGTTCCACAACTGATTAGAGAGAAGGCCAAATTACGATTGTTCTAGTCACGGAAGTTTTTGATCGCTCTCTAGGCTAGTCCAAATAGAAGTTGTCCTCATCATTGAGATCCAACTCTTTTTTATAATTTCGTCATTACATTAAATAACTGCATTCCAGTATTGACCAGTACTGAATATTAACTGATTATTCCTTCAAGGATGAGTACTTGGAATGAATATTAAAATGTTAGTTATTTAATTTTCCCGCAAGCTATTGTTCGTAATACTTGGTACCCACCTTGAGTCGGTTTTGATAATAATAACAGTTTATGGTTACAGTTCTTGCAGTGGGATGTTGGGCCCCCCGTTTCAGTTTAGTAAAGTTTAAAATAGAGGGTTACTGTTTAGGCTTACTAGGCTTATGTTACTTATGGTGTGCATAGCTTCATGTTTACACTCCTCTAAAGATACCCCTTGGCCTAAGAGAGGACAACAATATATAAGAGAGGCCAGACTTCTATAAGTTAGTTTTGTAAGGAAGAGTTAGGTTTAAACTCAATTGCTAATATGGTACCAAAGCCATTCAAAGTCTGTCCTAATTAAGTTCATTGGGGTTGTTGTGTCATTGCTATTGGACTCTTGTTAAACCAACTATAAATATCTAATTTCATGTTTGAGATGTTCATTCCTTGGCAGAAAGGGATATATTAGAGATTTCACATCAACTAGGAATAAGATCAAATTATAATATATAAATGGAGTGTAATATTCATCTTACAAGCCAATTTTGTAAAGTTCAATAGGATATAAACCCACTTACTAAGACATACAAACTAATAAATATTCAAACACTTGGAGAATCCACCCTCAAAAACTAGCTAATAATTGGACAAAACCAACCACTTAAATACTCCACAAAGCATCCCCAACTACTTAAATACTCCACCAAGCATCCCATCATACCCAAGTTCATATCACAAACTCTATTACAATTACACCAGCCTTCCTTGGTTCCCTTTCTGATCTAGGAGGGATCTCACAATTTCATAACCTTTCATTTTTGTACAGATATTCTGAAAGCAAGCACTTAAATAAACAAGAAAATTATAAATCTACATGAACAAGTTGAAGCATGTATTATTTTATACAGATTCAGTTCAATCACAAGGCTTCATTAGAATATGCTCATAATTCATATCATCTATCAAGAATACTTTCAATTTTGTTATTTTTACACCTGATTGCATGTAGTTTGTCCATGTGCTTGATAAAACATATACATCAAATACTACATAGGCTTGTCATTCACATTCATCTATCATTTCATTCTCCAGACTATAGAACTTCAAGATAATGTAGTGGGACATATAATTGGGATCCCTTATTCACCAAAGGCAGACAGTTAATATTACTAAATGGTTTCTGTAGCTACTTCTGATTACCTTATAATCAGGATACCCTGATCTAGTTTTCTCGCCCTCTCCCGCAGGGCATGCTGACCATGAAACTTGTTCAGTGAACCCTGAAAAGGAAAAAGGTGTATTAGTCTCTGGATTCTAGACAACTGTTGAGTTACAGGAGAGCTCAATGGCACCTGTTATTCAAACATACCTGACTCGGTTCCCATTCTGGAGGATAGTAAAAGTTGTCTGCCCTAGCAGCCGCAAGCGAAGACTGTAACAATCCAATCAGAGAAAACTCAGTATACCAGGAAATTAACAAACACCAAATAGGCCAATTCATAAGACGCACCAAGAATCCCTCTTATGCCAAGAAACAAAATTAAAACAGACAACCATTAAGCCACAACCAATCAATTGTCTTACGACAGCAAAATCCATAGTTTCCTCAATAAAAGCAGTTCTATCAAACATTAATACACATACATATTACCCACAAACATGTTATATTAGCTTAAAGTTATCAAAATGCCTATCCTTTTTCCCCTTTACAAAATTTGACCATGAAAACGAAGGGTTTTCAATATACAGATTGAATTACTGCTAATAAAGGTTCTCAACACAACAAACAAGAACAGAAATAAAACAGCCTAATCCAAACAGAAGATACATAATTGAATCCAGAAATTAAGAAGCACGGAATAGAACAAACCCTAAACGTGATCGTCTAACTTCAAAACGTAAAAAGAAATTAAAACTAACAAAATTCTCACCATTGTTGTTTATCTTCTTCAGAGATTATGAGGCTTTTCCCGCGGAATCTAAGATTCTTCACTGATCAGAAAAGTTCGATCGGATTAAAACTTATCGCTCTAAGTTGTAATTGTTTATAAATAGTATTGGTCGAATCTTTCGGGTCGGGTAATGTGCCTGACCCGATTAAATAACAAAACTTTTCCAGCCAGAAAAACTATTCCACAATAGCGTCATTTGACCAATAATATCTTATCATTAAAATCATTAAAATCAAATGTAATTAGTGTTATATTCGTGGTGTTTAATTTCCAAACCCTCTAAATTACACTGACGTACGAGCTCCAAATTATACCGACGACGCTCTAAATTACACCGCACGCTTGATGAGATTAAAAGTATTTTGCTTAAGGTAAATGAGACTATGTATTTATAGGTATATTAATGAATTTAATGACTTTAAAATTTTATAATAAAATTAATTATGAAATATCTAGTTATTGTTATAATTTAATTTTATATTTAATAAATAAAATTCGATTATGCTTATTTTTTAGATGAATTATAATGTTTTCCTAAAATTAATTTCAAAAATTTTAATTTCTTAATTTTTAATTCTATATAATTTTAGTCTCTAATTTTTTTATATAATGTTGGCTTTTAATTTTTAATTATAAGTAATTTTGATAAATTTTAAAAAATCAATATTAAATTAAAGATAATAATAAATCATAAAATTATTATTATTTTCAATAATGTCAAATAATTGCGAGTATTATGTGTTTTTCCTCAATTTTTCTTGCAGTGTCACCAAAGGAATATTATTTTATTAATTTTCTCCTTAAAAAAAATATAGTAGATCATTATTAATTAATGCATTTTTCCTTAGTCTCACCATGTTCAAAGGAAAAAAAAAACTATAAATAATTTAACTAAAAACTTAACACAAATTAAGAATTAAAAAAAATGCATAAAAAGAAATTCAAAGACCAAAATTACAAAAAATAAATAAAATTGAGGAACTACAATTACTAGGAAAAAATATTAAGACCCAAATTTGTGAACTTTTTAAAATATAGAAAGTAAAAATTACAATTAAGCCTAACAGAAATTAAAATAAAGCAATATATACAGTGCAAACTTAAAAAAATATCCATTTAATTCATTAAAATGTTTTATCATATTTAACAATTTTCATTTATTTTCTCCATTTTCCTTCTTTTTACGCATACACCAACAACTTAACAATCTATAATGGTACCACTCTTATATTTCGTTATCTATTTATTTTAATTATAAATTTTTTAGATACTTTAAATTGGATTATTTTAATACATCACTTATTAATATTTAATAAATAACTTATAATTTTGACTAAAATATTTTTGTATTTATATTATTTATTTAATTTGACTCACGTAAAATCTTTGTCTTTGATTTAATTTACTTTTTTTAGTTTTTTTTTATATGATTCGAAATCAATTCAAAGTGAATTCATCTATAATATCTTTCTTATCTATAATTTAACTCTATTTGTGAGCAATTCACTTTTTTTTTTTTTTTAGTTTTATTAGTTGAAAATTTTGATTCCCTCGACTTATTGTCTTTTTAAGTTATGTATATTTTTTTAAGTTAGTTTGAGCACATGCATACACCAACAACTTAACAACAATCAATGCTACGATTTCCTTGATGTTGTGCAAATATTTAACAAACAATGTATAAGTTCGACTAATTTTATTTTTTTATATTATTTGTTCAATGTAATTTATGTAAAACTTTGGTCTTTGATTCTTGTTTATGTTTCTAATTTTATTATAAATCCATCTTACTAATTATATAGCATCAAGATTTTCGATTTCAATTCAAAGTAAATTCATTATTGGTCTATAACATCTTTATTATTTATAATTTACTCTACTTATAATTAATTATTTTTTGCTAGTAACTATATGATATTAATATTTTAAATACTTCAATATGATTGGATTTAACTCAAAGTAAATTCATGTCCAATCTATAATATCTTTATTATTTATAATTTGATTCTATTTATGATCAATTCACATTTTTTAGTCTTATTAGTTGAAAATTTTGATATTCTTAACTAGTTTTTTTTTTTTTAAGTTATGTTT
>Ga0209700_103065_pt1 | contig 32655 bp, 22 predicted proteins | sample SiratroredBW_FD_187528 | JGI IMG/M metagenome (GOLD analysis project Ga0209700, IMG submission 187528) | Root nodule microbial communities of legume samples collected from California, USA - Siratro red BW (SPAdes) (version 2) | ecosystem: Host-associated > Plants > Roots > Nodule | place: USA...
CAATAATTATTAATATGATTAATATTTATGACAACAATAATATTATTATATTAATAATAATAGTATTAATAAAAATATTAATAATAATATCAATAATATTAATAATAATATTATTAATGTTAATAATAATAATATTTATAATAATAATGTTAATAATAATAATAATATTAATAATACTATTATAATAATAATAATATATTAAAAATAATAATATAAATATTTGTATATGAATTTATATACGAATTTAACTTTTATATAATAAGTCTGGATACAAATTCGTATTTAATTTCGTATAATGTTAATTTTTAATATGGATTATATTATATATGAATTTACATACAGATTAAATCCATATGTAATACCCTGGACAAAATATCTGTTTGTAATTTCGTATGTAATTTTGATTTTTAATATAAATTATATTACATATGAATTTACATACAGATTAAAACCGTATGTAATATCCTGGATACAAATCCGTATGTAAAAATTCGTATGTAATGTTGCTTTTATATAAAGATTTGAATTCGTAGATAATTCCATACGTAATGCTGATTTTATATATGGATATAAATCCTTAGATAAAATTTCGTATATAATACAAATTTTATATACGAATTTTCATCTGTATGTAATTTCTGTAGATAATTTGTGTTTTTTTTTTAGTGATCACAATACTTGAATTTGTTACTTTTACTTTTCTTACATAAGATAGTATTTTTTTATTTTATATATTTATGAAATAAGATATCATAATGATTGAAATGAGTTTACTATTATTACTATTGTTATTTTTATAATTATTTATTTTAATTATTTAATATTTATTTTACCATTTCATCATTATAATTCAATACATAATATACAAAATATTGATAAATGATATACTTATTTTATTTTTATTATTTTTAAACATTATTTTATTACATTGCTTATTTTGATGCTTTTAAATTTATTTCAAATATATTTACTAAACACATAACTTATAAAGTCAGCCTTTACAATTTTTAAATTCTGGGACTTCTTTATCTAGTTTTTTACTTACATTTTCATAAACATATATTAAACAGGAATCATTATGGCAACACATCACCACCACTTTCACAAAATAAAAATGTTAAAAGATCTAAAGTTTTGATCAAAAGATTTTCTATAAGATAGGTCTGTTTGAACCTTTAATAAACCCTTTGAGTCTAAGATCATTGATATGACCGTTAAAAAGTATCATAGGCGCAAGTATAGGAAATTGATCGAGTCTGTTATTAGTTACTAAGTCCATTATTTTATTTTATTATTAAAATATGTTTTTATCAATAAGTTGCAGAGAAATAGGTTCAATATATGTCAATTACATTAAGCATGCTTGTGTAAGGATTTTCAGTTGTAGATTTACTTTATATACGTGTCAATCAAGCACTGAAAAAGATTATCAAAAATTAATTATCGTTTCAGTTAAAAAGGAGATTCTCCATGACTTCTAAGTCTCTTATTTGTGAGATTCTCGTTGAGAGGGATTTAGGAGAGTTATTATTATTTAGTTGAGTGTGGAACTTACCAAATTGGTGCCAGAGCCTCGTTCTGATCGAGATGTGACCGTACACTCTTCCCATGCTAACCAAGAACCAGAGGATAATTCCTTTGAAAACGACCCATTGGCAGCCATTGCTTCGCATCTTGAAGTTCTTGACGTTTTGAAGGAGAAAGCATCTGCCCTTGAGGCTCAGTCTTCTCGTAGCAACAGAGAGAGAGGAAGGCATCGCAATTGGACTAATGATAGTGAGGATGACTCTGAATCATCTAGGCGAGGTCGGAGACCACCTCACGCTAAGATTGAATCTCCTAAATTCAGTGGTGGTGATCCTAGAGGCTGGGTTGTCAAACCAGAAAAGTATTTTCGATATTACGATATTCCAGAATATGATAAAGTTGACATAGCCTCTAGAAGGAGATACTCTGGATTTGTTTTCCTGGATGAATGTAGAACGTACGTTGTTCTATTGGGTGATTTGGTAAAGGCATTACAGGAACACTATGGACTTCCAGAATACCAGAATCCAAACGAACATTTATACAACATAAAGCAAACAAGTTCCGTGCAAGAATACCGTTTGGCGTTCGCCAGACAAACAACTTGAGTAGAAGGGTGGTCGGAGCATTCTCTTCTCGGGGTCTTCCTAAACGGCCTTAATGAGGAGCTGTGTTCTAATGTACGCATCCACAAGCCTAAAATTTTCTATAGAGCCGCCAGCCTTGCCCTTGAGTTTGAAAAGAAATTGATATCCACTAAAGAGCCAAAACTCAGATCTTCTTATGGCCCAATTTGCAACAACCCCCTCTACCATCAAGCCTATTCAAATCGTGACCCAAAAGGAAACACAGTGACTTCATCTAGATCAATACGCACACTGCCTTCAACTGCACACTCCTACAGCTCGATATTGCCTTTTTCGGTCACGTATTTTGCTACAACCATGGTGTCAGTAAGGCAACACCGACTGGAAAAAGGCCTGTGCTTCCGTTGTGGGAAGCAATTTTGGCTTGGTCACCGCTGTGTAAGGAAATTTTCCCTTATGGAGATTGATGAGGCAGGGAACCCGATGCCGAAAACACCAGAAGCAGTTGATGAACTTGGACTAGAACTACTGGAGGAAGCCAAAATCTCTTTTAATGTCATTTTAGGGAAACCAACGTCAACCACTATGAAACTCAGTGGTTCTATTTTGTCTCGAGATGTTCTATTTTTGGTAGACAGTGGCTCAACGCATAAGTTCATATCTGAATCTTTGGTGCATCAATTGACTCTGCCTACCTCTGTTGTCTCCACCTTCGACGTTCAAATTGGAAATGGCAGTGTTGTTCACTGCAGCCACATTTGTAATGACGAAGAGGTACAACTTCCAGGTTTGAGTATCACACAAGACTTTTACCCCTTTTCCTTGGTTGGGTCTGATTTGGTTTTAGGAATTAAGTGGTTGGCATCGCTTAATACTATTCAAGTCAATTGGAATGAAATGTTCTTGATTTTCTAGGTTGATGAGAAACAGTATAAGTTGCAAGGAATACCCAAATCCGAGCGCCACAAAACTTGTCTACATTCTATGTTATCTCACGAGTTAAAGTTTGGATATACCAGTAGTGGGTCTTTAAAATTAGAAGAATTATTGTTGGAATTTGATGTTGTCTTTGATGAACCAATAGAGTTACCACCCTTTCGAGAGCACTATCATGCCATTTCACTCCTACCAGGTGCCCCACCACCAAATTTGAGACCATACCGATATCTGTATTTCCAGAAAAATGAGATTGAGCGACAAGTAGAAGACCTTCTTAAAAAGGGTTCATTCGACCTAGCTCTATCCCATTTGCAAGCCCGTGTTGTTGGTGAAAAAGAAAGATGATTCATGGCATATGTGTGTCGATTATAGGGCCATCAATAAAATCACCATACCTGATAAGTATCTTATTCCTAATATTGATGAACTACTTTATGAATTATTTGGTCCTTCTTATTTTTTCAAAATCGACTTACGCTTGGGTTATCACCAAATCTGGGTCTTGGATACTAACATCAACTCATAGCATGCATTATGAATATATGATGATGCCCTTTAGCCTTACAAATGCCCCAGCAACGTTCCAAGTCGCCATGAATGACCTGCTTAGGCCTCACTTTGAGAAAATTCGTAATCGTTTTCTTCGATGATATTATGGTATTCAATTCCACGCCACAACAACATGAAACTCACCTCCGCACTGTATTTAAAACCCTACAACATCACTCATACAATGCAAACTTCAAAAAATGTTCATTCGAGCAGACTCACGTGTCATTCTTAGGTCACCGTGTCTCAACTCAAAGGGTAGAGACAGACTATGAGAAAATCAGTGCAATGAGGGAATGGTCGGTACCCACTAATGTGACAAAACTTAGAGGTTTTCTTGGTCTCATAGGTTATTACGGACAGTTCGTTAAAGATTATGGTAAGATTGCACTTCCCTTAAATGATCTTACCAAGAAAATTGCTTTTAGTTGGTCTTCGGTTGCTCAAAAAGCTTTTGAAAAGCTTAAGGTGGTGTTAATTTCAGCCCTATATTAAAATTTCCAAACTTCAATTCTGAATTTATTATTGAATGTGATGCATTGATGGAGGGTGTAGGTGCGATTCTTTTGCAGCAAGGTCATCCCATTGCTTTCTATATAGCAAGGGATTCTCATTTTCTAACAGGTATAAATCTGCATACGATTGTGAGCTGTTAGCATTGGCGTTAGCAGTGAAAAAGTTGAGACATTACTTGTTAGGGCGTCATTTTACAGTCAAGACCGATCATAATAGCCTCAAGAACTTGTTGGATTAAAAGGCACTCACCAACAATCAGCAACACCTCATCCTCAAACTCCTTCCGTTCGACTTTAGCATTGTTTAAAAAGCTGGAAAAGAGAATGTTGGGGTTGATGCTTTGTCTCGAAGACCACAACACACTGATTTCCTCCACTTGGTGGTGCCCTTACCCTTGGACTTTTTGAATTAGAAGAAGCATTATTGGAGGATCAACTTATAGCACCGATCATTGTTGCCTTAAAGGAAGACTCTCACTCTAAACCAAGTTATTCCCTAGTTAATCATCGGCTTTATTAGAAAGGACGACTTGTGATTCCACGAAGTTCACCACTCCGTGCCAAGTTACTTGAAGAAACGCACCTTACCCCTTTAGGAGGGCATGGTGGTTTTCTGAAAATGTTAAAGTAACTATCAGCTACTGTTTACTGGTCCTAGATAAAAGTTGATGTCAAAACCTTATTCAACAATGTTTAACGTGTCAAAAGAATAAATATGAGACCCTCTCACCTACTAGCCTATTGCAACCTTTACCAATCCCCACACAAATATGGAAGGATATATCTTTTGACTTTATTGTGGGATTACCTAAATCTAGACATTCTAATACTATATTAGTAGTGGTGGACAGACTCAACAAATATTGTCATTTCATTCCCTTATGTCACCTTTATACTGCTAAAGTCGTTGATGCTTGTTTCTGTGAAGAGATAGTTCGCCTTCATGGGATGCCAAGATCCATCATCTCTGACCGAGATCCACTTTTCCTAAGTGCATTTTGGCAAGAATTGCTTAAATTAAGCCAAACCCGCTTGAGGATGAGTACCTTTTATCATCCCCAAACGGATGGTCAAACTGAGGTAGTCAACCGTTGTCTTGAAGTTTACTTAAGATACTTTGCGCATGAGCAACCTCGAAATTGGAGTAAGTTTTTGCTCTGGGCGGAATACTCTTTTAATATAGGGTACCATACATCAACCAACACCACTCCCTTCAAAGTGGTTTACCGAACTGATGGAAACAAGAGATAATATGATACGCTTACTTAAGGAAAATCTACAAAAGCCCAAGATATGATGAAGTCCTACACAGACCAACATCGCCGAGAGCTGTCATTTGAAGTAGGAGATTTTGTATTTGTGCGCATACAACCTTTTAGGCAGCAATCATTGTCACGTAGAAAGTTTTCTAAACTATCTCCATGCTTCTTTGGCCCTTATAAAGTCCTTAAAAAGATTGGGACAGTTACATATGAGCTTGAATTGCCATCTACAGCTAAGATTCATCCAGTCTTTCATGTTTCCTTGCTTCATCCGACACATGGAGTCAAAGTTCCAATTTCCCCTCCTACATTACCTATCTCTGATAAATTTGAACTACTTCTAGAACCAGCAAAGGTGTTGTCTCATCGCTGGAAGGGACCTCACTTGGAGCTTTTTGTGCAATGGAAGGCTCAACCTAAGGAGGAATCTAGTTGGGAAGACTATGACCTGCTAGTGTAGCAATTTCTAGACTTTCAACTTGAGGAAAAGTTGGCTTTCCAAGGAGGAAGTATTGATATGACCGTTAGAAAGTATCACAGGGCAAGGATAGGAAATTGACTGAGTTTGTTGTTAATTACTAAGTCCATTATTTTATTTTATTTCTTTATTATTAAAATCTGTTTTATCAGTAAGTTACAGAGAAATAAGTCCATTATGTGTCAATTACATTAAGCATGAGTATGTGTTAGTTACATTAAGCATGAGTTCATATCCCGCTTGTGTAGGGATTTTCAGTTGTAGGTTTGCTTTATATATGTGTCAGTAAGCACTGAAAAGGATTATCAGAAATTAATTATCATTTTAGTCAAAAAGAGATTCTCTGTGGCTTCTAAGTCTCTTATTTGTGAGATTCTCGATGAGAGAAATTTAGAAATGTTATTATTATTTAGTTGAGTGTTATTTCCAGCTATCGAGAGACACTTACCAATCATCTTTGAGAATATCAACTCTAGAAGACACAAACTATAGAGTAAAAGACCTCTAATCCAAAAAAAAAAACACAACATACAAAGTCATGGCCAAAAGATCACAAAAAGATTAGGTTTCAGTTGACTTCAATAGAGACAAATCTTATCATCAGGAGCCAGACTTTAGTTTGTAAATTTTGTATAAAATAAAATAGGATATTTTGAGTCATGTACTAAACCAAATAGTATAAAAATAATTGAATCATATATTTTGGTCTTGTGTAGACTAGAGTTAGATTAGGGTTGAGTAGTCTAATTTTGGTATTCAAGCTTAAGAGATATCCTAAGACCTCCGAAACAAAGAAAATAGCACATGACATATGGCAAAGTGCGTGAAAGGTGTGAACTAGGCATGGAAGGTGTGAGCTCACATGAAAATCAGGAGTAGACATGTATCACACTCATTTGAAAGGATTTATGAGCTACGGTTTTTTGAATTCAAATTTTTACTCATTTTAGCTTCATTTGGATGTGCATTCATTGTATAAAAATAGGTTTAGTTCATGTAATTGAAACTTTGGAATAAGTAATAAAATTTATCATATAATTGAAACTTAAAATGAGTAATGAAATACTACCAATTTAAGAAATCTACTTTTTCTTGATTTTCTCTAGATAATGGAGGTTTTATTAAGATTAGACAGTGAATACCCCAACTGAATACTGTCGTCCTGACCCCACCTTCAAAAACGTTGCAGCCCCCACCTTCAAAAATGTTGCAGCTCTATGCACTAAATCATAAACAAACAAATAGTACAACTTGTGGCAATATCTTTTCTTTGGAATTGTTGCAAGCCTAAAGCAAGGACCATAAATGAAACTCCCAACATATTGTAAAACAACAATATCCTTTTTAGTGATGTAATTCAATTCAATCTTAATCATGAACATTAAAGCAAAATGATTCAATGACCGACAAAATTTACAGGAAACTGGATCAATAAATCCGAATATTTTTTTCCCTTCTCTATCATACATATTTTCGTAAATAAGGGTTCTATGTTACAAATCAAAATTGTGGTGGAGTTGAAAAGATCACATCTAGTTTCACTTAAATATTCTCGATTAGAAAGTGCAGCTCAGCACAAATAGAATAACAAGTTGCACAACCTTGTAGCCATCCCCTCTCACTCTCCACAACCTATACAGAGTCTCACTGTCGTCTACATGTTACTAAGATGCACAAGATAGGAACTGCACTTCCCACTAGGTTTGCAGCAATGCACTGAACATGCAACAACTTGCAACAGATGTTCCTCTTCCAATCAGTAAAAAATCAAGACAAATCAGTCAGGCACTAGTCACCATCCAAGCAGTTTAAGATCAAGGCAATCAATCAGTCACTCAATACTTGCTGCCTGTATGCAAGTAACAAAAGAATGAATGAAGAAATTTGGTATCTTCAAGCCTATGCCCCAGTTCCTCCTGCTGACTTGTCATTGGACGGTTCCTTGTGCACATGTAATTATTGTGACAATTAAATAATCAATCAGTATGGGATGACATATGGAAGAGCAAAAACATCTGCTGACTCTATGCGCAGAGCTTCAGCCCATACCTGTGGTGTATCCCCAACCTCTGAAGATTGCACCACAGATTTTCTTTTGCGTGAAACATTGCTGTCAGATAGCCATTCTTGATCATCAAAATCAGACCACTGATCCACCTTAGGTACTGAATATACCTGGCCTAGGTACTTGGAGTCTGGATGGGATGGCTTTGCGGAAGCTTCAGTTACAAACTCAATTGGCACAACATCATTGCGAATCTTATTTGAAGAAGCTGAAAATGACTGAGTTTCAAAATTCTCATTTTTCTTGCCTTCTTTGTTTTCTACCTTAACACTGGTGGCCACTTTTGGTCTATCCGAAGCATTTGGTATGGAAATTTCCCAAGGTTCCAATGTCCTTCCATTTTCAGTGAATGGATGAGAGGAAGACAATTTTGGAAACTTATTGGGCAAACTGTCATTAACTGTAAGAAATTTCAAAAAAATATATAACTTGTCAGTCAATAGAAAAATATTATGTACAAACTTCAGCACAACTGAGTAGAAATGAGAACCAGACTCATCATAAGTAACACTCACCACGTGGAACTCCATTTGACTCAATGTCTCTTTTTCGTTTTTTGAGATTTTCCGCACCAACAGCATCAGCGTGGCTGTCTCTAGAAAGCTGTGTGAAACAATTTGACTCTTTAAGTCCAATTTCGTTGCTTTCTTTTAATTTATTTTGCCCTGTTGTTTTAAGTTCACTAGACTCCTTAGCTTTCTCCTCCTTTTTCTTCTCTTTATCCCTATCTTTGTTCTTCCCATGCCCTTTCTTCTCCTTCTCTTTATCTTTCCTTTTATCTCTTCTTTTATCGTCCTTTTTTTTCTTAACCTTTTCCTTTCCTTCATCTTTCTTTTCCTTAACCTTTTCCTCTTCTGTCTTTTCCGTACCTTCATCTTTCTTTTCCTTGACCTTTTGTGTGCCTTCAACTGTTTCCAAATTCTTTTCGAAGTACTTCCCGATAAGTGTGGGTATTCCATCAACTCTAGGATGAAAAGTTCCACCATAATTCTGAGCTGGTGAATTTCCAATAGGTCGGACCTCAGCTTGTACTCCTCTTCCATCAATCTTCTTAACATCAAGGCCTTTATCCTTGAGTTTTTCGTCTCCATCAAGCCTGGTGCCACCACCTTTAGCCACCAACCTATCAGCTGCCTCATTTTTTCCATGGTTTGCATCAGTAAAGTTATGAACCAATTGATTGGTAGCTCCTCCATCATCATTCCTAATCCTCCTGTCCAACTCCAGGAGGAACTTTGATTCCATGTTCTTAGCCAGAGGAATTTTTTCTCTTGCCTTCTCCCCATTGTTACCAGAATACTGTTTGGTAAGTCTGTTCTCAAACAAGATACCGTTCTTATCGTCGTGCTTAATTTCCTCTTGATGGAGATTACCAGCATTGAGACCCTCAGGTTGTCTTGGAAATCCTTTGTCATCTGTAGAACTAATTTTACTTTTATCTCTATCTTTGTTCTTATCCTTATTCTTATCTTTCTTTTTCTCTCTGCGTTTTTCCTTTTTGTCCCTCTTTTCCTTATGCTTTCCATCTCTTCCTTCTTTCTCTCTCCTCTCCTTACTTTCCCTCTTCTCTTTGTCCTTCTTATCTTTCTTATGTTTTTTCTCTTTCTGCTTCTCCTGTAAGTAATATGGTGATAAGAGATATTAATGATAATAACCAAATAAGGAAACGACAACAATGGCTTCACAACCTTTGCATGCAAGAGCAGCAAAAAGAGAATATATGAAAAATAAAAACATGCAAAGGAAAAAAATTGGTTCTTGTCTTGACAATCACATACATCCAAGGAAGAAACCATGACAATAACAACAAGATCAATGTCCATAAAATACAAAATGTCTATCAACTAACTGTTCAAGATTTTAGGAGATCACTGTGAAACCTTATTAAGCAGTTCCAGTGGTTAGATTCATTAAACCCACCAGAAACACTTTCATTCTTAGATGTAAATGCTGGCCCCTCTGATATATATTTTATTTCCTTTTTGGGTTTTGGCACATATTACAAATAAGGTATGCTATGACAATTTTTAAGGGATGTTCTGCAATCTATCACTTGTATTAAAATAAAAAGAACATAGAAGTGCAATTGACAGGTCTTATTATAATGGCAGATAAGAAACTCCGCAAATAAAATATAGACACGTCTAGTTATATCCCATAGATGAACCACCAGAAAACTTATGCTACCAAGGAAAACTGCTTGTTCATCTTCTAAGTCTCAAGAAGCAACCTATGTTCAAAGTCAGTTTTCAACAAATATGAACCAGTAGAAGAGTATTACAAAGACTGTTAGAGAATATGTTCCTAGCTCTCCTCATTAATTTTCCTAGAATTTTTAATTTTATAAATTATAATTTGTCCATGTGTTTTATTATAATTGATTATAAATGCCTTTTAGTAGTCTTACGCTACCTAAACCTTTTGAATCACTAGTATTGAGACGTCCATTTCCTCAGAACAAATGAAATTCTAATCAGGAGTACTCTTGTGACTCTACTAAAGTTAGAAAGTAGGTGTCCACCTGTAATTTGAAACGGGTTACATTTATAAGATAAAGAGTGGAAAACGCACCATCTCATTTTTAAAGTAGCTAAATCCCAGTTCACTCCAAAAATGGAGTTCCCTAGACTTATTAATCTACATCAGGCCTCACTAGTTCAAACTCCAATTTGAATTTGAAAGCATTGACATGATTCACAAATATACTCTACGAGCCAACTCCAACATAGTGTTGATGAACATAATTAGCAATGAACTACTAATGTATGAAAATACTTAAGACTGAAAATATTAGAAAAGAGCTTAAGGGATTGATTATCTCTTAGCTGATCTTTGTTATTTATAGAAGAAAATTACATCAAGAATATCTAGGTAATTAATGCTAATAAGTAAACAGTTCATAGGTACAACATATTACAGTTTTCCAACACAGCTACTAACTACCTATATTTAATACCTGTTCTAACACTCCCCCTAGAGCATATAAATTGTATCTACCAAACTTCGAACAAATAAATTCAATTCAAAGTCCCCTGAGTATTTTGTTAGCACATCTACAAGTTGATCATTAGATCTAACAAACTCGGTACAAATCTCCTTCGACAACAATTTTTCCAAATAAAATGATAGTCAAGTTCCATGTGTTTAGTTCTCTTATGAAACACTTGATTGAAAGAAATATGGAGCAGCTTGGTTATCACAATACAAGAAATATGCATTTGTTTGTTCTCACGGAATTTAATTCTTGAAGAAATTGTTTTACCCGTACAAGTTCACAAGTGAGAGACATCATAGCCCATACTAAACTTCAACACTAGATTGGGCAACCACATCGTTTTTTGCCTTCCCAAGAAATAATGTTTCCTCCAATGAGAACACAATACCGTGTAGTGGAGCATCTATCCATAGGAGATCCTGCCCAATCAAAATCATAATACCCAAAAGTTTGGATATTCCCTTTATATTCGTACAACAGACCTTGCCATAGAGCCTTTTTGAAGTATCTTGAGATACGGATGATAGCATTCCAATGATCAATACAAGGATTTTGCTTGACTGACTAACACTCACTGTAAAAGATAGATCAAATCTAGTAATAATGAGGTAAATAAGTTTTCAAACAAGTCTTCTATATCTCTTTGGATCAAGGAGACATTCACCTTAATCTGCCATAATTTTTTATTTGGATCTATAGGGCTATCTATTGGTCTACAGTTAGTCATGCTTGTTTCTTCAAAGATATCTAAAGCATATTTCCTTTAAGAAATTACAATGCCTTCCTTTGATTGAGTCAATTTAATGCCTAGAAAGTATTTGAGACTTCCAAGATCGTTAGTCCGAAAGTGATTACACAAGTGTTCGTTTAGCTATGAGAGACTGGTAGCATCATTTCCTTTAATAATTATGTCATCAACATACACAATTAAGTAAACACATTTTCCAGGCAAGATATAACAATAAAAAACTAAATGATCTACCTCATTGCATTTTATTCCAAAAGTTTGAACAATGTGAATGAATTTTCTAAACCAAACACGAGGAAATTGCTTGAGAACATAGAGAGATAGAAGTAACTTACAAACCAAGACAGACTCCTCCTAAGCAACAAAACTAGAAGGTTGCTCCATGTAAATCTCCTCTTCTAGATCACCATCAAGGAAAACATTTTTTATATCTAATTGATGTAGAAGCTAATGACGTATAGCAACCATGGCAAAGAAGAGACGCACAATAATCATTTTGGTTACGAAAGAATACGTATCACCATGATCAAGGCCATAGATCTGAATATATCCATTGGTCACCAATCTACCTTCGAGGTGATCAACTCTATCATTTGGCCCAACTTTAATGGCATAAACCCAACGACAACCAACAAACTTCTTTCCAAGTGGAAGAGGAACAAAGTCCCATTTTCCATTACATTCAAGAGCTTGCATTTCATCAATCATGACTTGTTGCCATCCAGGATGATCAAGTGCCTCTTTCACAATTTTAGGAATGGTAATGGAAGATACAGAGGAGATAAAAGAACAACAATAAGGGGACAAACAATGATGGCTTAGAAAATTGTAAATAGGATAAGGATTGCATGTAGAGCGAGTACCAATGGCAATAGGCCAGCTAGAATCTTCATTATCAGGAGACATAGTATGGAACGACGATGGTGAAGGACTTGATGCAGTGGACTCACCATGTAGCATTGGACCAGTCATTGGATTCAATTGTCTAGGAGATAAGAGGAGGAGGAGATGGTCTAGGTGAATTCAGTTGATAAGAAGAATTTGAATTGTTCAAAGATGTTGGAATAGTGTTAGGAGTAGGATACACGAAGGGCTCAACTAAAGGCATATGAAAGACCTGTTAAAAAGAGTTAACATCTCGTGTGGAGGAAGGGAATAAAGGAGTTTCTTAAAAAAGGGTGACATGCAGATTTGTAATATCTTTTAGTGTCAGGTGAATAACACCGATACCCTTTTTGAAGACAAAAACATCCTAAAAAGACACATTTGATAGCTCAAGCTGAAAGTTTATCCAACTTGGAGAGACATCATGTGCAAAACACATACAACTAAAGACTCAAGGAAAATGTGAAACAAAGGTTCACTTGGAAACACAATGGAATATGCAATTTTATTGTCCAAAGAAGAAGAGGGGATTCTATTAATAAGATAATAGGTCGTAAGAATGACATCACCCTAGTGATGGACAGGAACATTGGTACCAACGAGGATAACGAGGTCATAAGAATGCAAGTGTTTATTCTTTCTCTCTGCTATACCATTTTGCTGAGGACAACAAGGATATGTGGACGGGTGTAAAATGCCATGTGAGTTTAAAAGAGTGGAAAAAAAAAGGTATTATGTGGCATTATCTCTCCTTTAAGATCTTGATCACTTGGCCAAATTGGTTCTTGATTTGATTAAGGAATGACACAGATATTCAAAAGTTTAAATCGATCTTTCATTAAGCAAACCCATGTACAACAAGAATATTCATCAATAAAAATGACAAAAACAACAAAACTGAAAGGATGAAACTTAACTTGGACCCCAAATATCATAATGAATTATAGAAAAGATAGAGATGCATCTTGACTTAGTTCTTTTCGGAAAAGAAGACCAAATATGTTTTCCTAATTGACATGACTCACATTCTAAGACTTGGAGTTGGCTAAGTTCAGGAATCATCCTTTTTAATTTTGATAAATGTAGATGAACCAAGCAATCAAGTAGAAGCTTAGGAGATGGGCATGCTAAACAAAACAATGACTGTCTAGTGCCTAGATAGTAGAGTCACCTAGATTCATGTCTTCACCACTCAGTCAACTTCTAGTGCACTCTTGTAAAATAAAAGAATTTGCATCAAAGGTTGTAGAACAATTTAAGGATTTAGTTAATTGACTTAAGGAAACTATGTTAAAAGGACAATTAGGGACAAAAAGAACATGTAAGGAGGACAATGGTTTTATTGAGTGTGGCCAATTCTCCCACAAAAGGAACATTGACGACATTTGTATCTACTTTGAGTAAAGGAAGACATATTGAGGGACGAATTCAGCAACAATCAGAATTCCAACAAGAATATACACTCCATGGCAGTGTCAACCATAAAAGACAGCAAACAATGGTGGAGAAAGAGTATGAGAGAGAGGAGAGAGGAGTCTCTCAACCAAAGCTGAAACCAGATAAACAAGGATCAAAACAAGGACAAGGATGGCAAGCCTTGTGGAGAAGACACAGAGTTGTTCCAGTGACAAAAAGGTGGCAGACGGTGATTGCCAACTAACAGTGGCAGGTGGAGGGCAGTGAACAACTAACAGCGGACAGTACCGAGCAATTGGCTGCGAAACATGGCTGGTGGCAGGTGATGGCAGGGCAAAGTGGCAGCAGCGAAGGATAATAGTGGACAGCGGTGGACAACCACAACACTAGCATAACATGTCCCACTCCGATACCAACTTAAGACTAAAGATATGAGAAAAAGAATTTAAGAGATTGATTATTTCTCAAAAAATTACATCAGGAATATCTACATAATTAATGCTCATAAGTAAACAACTCATAGGTACTACATATAGCAGTTTTCCAATACAACTACTAACTACCTATATTTAATACCTATTATAATTACATTATAAAGCTTAGTAAAACGAGAAACTAAATGAAACCATTGAAATATAATCATTTAACTAAGGAATGCATTGCATTTGTAAGGTGAGGTTTGCATTGGTCATATCTCTAATTCATATGAGATCTCCAACACCCTCATGTCAAGGAATAGACATCTCAAGCGTGAAATTAGATATTTATGAGTGGTCTAAAAGTGGCTACACCCACTTATATACTATAATTTGGTCATATCTCTAATCGATGTGAAATCTAACAAAAAAGTCAATTTTATCACCAAAACTTATATAAGCACTAAATGGATATTGAAAAGGCTCTCTAACCAAAATGGGGACAAAGCCTAGTAGGTTTGATCTATGTAAAGGAGGAGAGGAGAAACTTGCAAGTCTCTTAATATTAGAAGCTGACTGGGAAAATGTTTGTACAAATAGTGCACCACTTAAACCACCATTCGATATGAAAATCCATACAAATGTCCCCTATAATGTAGGGATACCAGCTTGAAAAACTGCACATTATCTTAACTGGATTTTCCTCACCTTTATTTCACAACCTTCCTCTATGGTAGGGAGGTCTGTTGAGGTTTCAATAACAGATGGAAGGAATTATGAAAATAATTCTCTGCTAATTTGCAGTAACCAAAGCACAGTATTATTCTAAATTTAACTTGTCTATAGTGCAAATAATCTAAAGCAAATATTCATTCAAGGAATACTAAGTATCTAAAATTATTTTAAAGATTATTCTTTTGATTTAAAAGAAAAACAATCCTAGAATACAGTTTTCTAGAGGTACTCCAAATCGAAAACTTGCAAACGGATGGAACTCCGACTAAACTATAAGTCGCAATATCCAATTCAAATTATGTAATTCAAGTCAGTTCCTATCATGAAATACCTCAAAGGCTTAGGAGAAACAGCAACTGGTCTTGTTGCTCCCAGGCTAGGTATTGCATATTGACATTACCAGTTAATAATTAAAAGACTTAGAAGCAAATGATACTGATCCCTGTAACTACTCTAAGTGTAGCTATGACAGTTGAAACTGACAGTCAGGTGCAACTGTGTAAAACTGGAAATACAGGAAAATAACAATGTAAAGAATAATACCTATCGTAGAACACCTATAGATCATACTTACACCAACCATCAATTAAAAATAAGTCAACCTGAAGTTACTGGCATCCATAACATATATGATGATTTCACAAGAAAATCATAGTTGGCCCTAAATTTATGTACTTTTTTAACCTAATCAAGGTAATCAAAGCATGAACTAAAGGGGCACATAAATTGAGGTAACTAAAATAATATATGCAATAGGAATATACAAGTAAATCTCCAACCTTGATCACATCATTATAGCAACCTCTTGCTTTACCAAAAAGTAAACTTGGCCATTTTTACATGTTTGAGGAAAAAAATGTAGAACACAACTTTCCCAAAATGATGTGATTACAAAACAAAACTTTCAGTTATAGACTAATATAAGATAATCTGCCACCATTCAATAAAGGGTTCACAGATGATTATTAAATTAATAAAATTCAGAGAGAAGATAGACAATAAAAACCTGAAAGTATTACATTTTTCCAAGGTCGTCTATGACTGACAAGATCAAGGATAGACAAAGATGTTGGTTTCAAAAAATCAGCAAGTATTACAAAGTAGATTAGAGGAATCTTCAAAACACAAATATATATGAACAATCTCTACCAATACTATTTCTTTTGCTACAATACCTAAGGTGTCAAGTAACGGCATCAAACCCGAAGTTAACCATTATCTTTAATTATTCAATACTACTCACAGGCAATGTCTTCTCCAACAAATCAAGTAAAAAAAATCCATAGACTCAACATTTCTAACCTCAAACGAAATCTTCATGATTTAGTATAAAACAAATATATAAAATTGTCAAGGACATGAATTAGAAGACTGACAACAATATGAATTGGGTGAAGTCTGTCACTTTATCTAAAGATGGACCTGTACTCGTCAAGAAAAGCAGATGCAGTTTTAATCAATGGATGTCAAATTGAATTTACCTTCCTTAACAAATCCACTCCATCCGCTCTAGCCTTCTTTATATATCCTGGTGATGGAAATGGAAAACAGCGCGACATTGCATAAAAGCCTAATGTAAAATTCTAGGTGTGAGACTGCTAGAATCCAGTGATACTGTTCCAGGAAGGGAACAAACCAGCAACTATGCTCATGCACCATGTCACCACATTCATTTCAAGTTTTAAAATTCTTCCATGAACCTTCACCAAAGCATTCACTTAAAAGCAACCAAACCAACTAAATATTTGCTTCAACAGCTTCAAAAGTGAACAAAGGGTCTGAAATCCAATACTCTACTCTTGTGAGCCACCATACCACCAAAGACAACAGAAAACACCAAAAATGAAGAACAGATGACTTTGCACTTGATCACTCATTCACAATTACTAATAATAGACAATGCTCAAAAAAGCAATGTTAACAACATCTTTAGTAATCTGCCTCCAAATACAAATGCTTCTCAAAGAGTTCCCAAATGCAAATGCTCAACAGTACAATATGACCTCGTGACAAGATGAGAGTCCGTGTCCATTTCACGCAACCTGTGAAGTTCAGTCTTCTTCCATCCACATCCCAATAAAAACCCTAATCACTCGGGAAGTTTAGGGCCCGAGTTACGATCCAATGAAACCCTAAAAAATAAACCCACATACCCGACAAAATACCTCACCAAAGAAAACCCAATCCAAATCCCAAAAACTTGTATTGATTTGAAAACAAAAATCAGAGGAATGAGAGGTAATACAGAGAATCAAACACTTTGAAATAATGGATATAGATCAAGAAGGAAGGAACTCCGATTCCAAGGGTTAACAGCCAAGAAAACTGAAATTGACAAAGGAGAGTCTAAGTAAAATTTGTTAGATTCTGGGTTCTCTTGTTTCTTTCCTTGTTGGTCTCTGATTTATGGGTTGTGTTTGATTGTGTTTCTGTGCTCGAGTTGTATTCTATGTTTCTGTGCTTGAGTTGTATTCCATGTTTATTCCTTATTCATGGCTAGTGTTATTGGTTATTTGTTTTATCTTTATTTTTTTAAAAATATTATTCATAAAGACTCAAATAAATTATATTCTTATAACAAAATCTTTTAGCTATAACAAAAACTCAAATAAATAGTTACATGTAGTATGTAGTAAGTTGTGAACCATAATTTTGATATTGTTTTCTTAAATCATTATTGTTTATTAAAAAAATATTTAAAAATAATTGCATATAATTTCATTTTATAATTATAGATAGAAAAAATTATTTACTAGGCAAATGTTTATTATATTCTATACAAATTATTTTATATCACTTTTAAATTGTGTATAATTATTTTATATGACTTTTAGAGTGTGTAAAAAAAATAAAAAGATAATAGTGCTTATTATTTTCTTATATTACATATAACTTTTAAATATTATAGTGACTAAGTCTAAAATAAAATATATTTTATGTTCTTATTTTTTTTAAAATATATAATTATTATTTGTGACATATTGAAAAAATAAATCATATTACGATAATTTAGCATTATAATATTAGAAAGTGATATACAGAAAATAAATTATAAGGGTATAAGTAGATTGTAAAACATTTATGCTAATTTGCGTGATATTTTATCCAATTTTTTGCAAGATTTTATTTCATGTATTTGAGTTATTTTTTCAATTTGTATGCATTAAGTAAATTTTTGGAAATTTATTCTGTTTCTTTATTGGTTTTTTTATTATCCTGTATTATTCTCTTGCAAAAAAAATATTAATGTTATTTGTGTATTCATGCATGTATAGATAGTTAATTAACGTTATTTGTGAACATTTCTTGATGTTGTTATACTATAAATTAGTTTCTTTAATAAGATGAAGTTAAATATTTACTACATTTATATCAAAGTTTTATTAATAATTTGTTACTTATAATATTTTTTCTGATAAATATTAAAAAATTGTACAATTCTATGTACATGAATAAGTTAACTAATTTTGACATATATCATATAAAAGGAAATTAAATAACGAGAAAAGATTGTTTGGCAAAAAGTTTAGAAGAGACTTTTTTTTTCTTGTAGAATATACATGAAAAAGATTTTTCGAAAAAAATGATTATCAATTATTTTAATTTATTAAAAATCTAAACATTTTTATAACATAATTCTTTTAAAAGTACAAAATATTAATTTTTTTATAGGATATATGTATTTAATTTTAATATTGTTCATTTGTCTCATTTTAATTTATCTATTTATCTATCAAAATGGGAAATACTGTTTTACTTCTTTCTTCTTAGTATTTATCTAAAAAAAATCATTTCTTCTGTGTATACAAATAATATACTTTTATTTATTTCCTCTATTATTTATTCTTAAATGTAACGATCAATCTTTCAATACACTCTTTTGAACATATTTTTTTAATTAAATTTTTTAGAATAACTATTGATAAATTTCACTTTTCATTTAATAATTTTTTGAAATTTTAAATTTTCAAATAATAATAAAACGTTATCAAAGATATATTTAGAAAATGTTAGGTGTCTTCACTCCTTATCAAGACTAGTTTGAAAGCTGGTGAGAACAGTTTTACGTGTCTTCTTCACAAATATATAAGAATGCATGAAAAATGTTTCGAGTCTGATTCCTACTGGCGCAATGCAAGGTGGCGCCACCCCAGCCAATCACTACTACTTCTGTTTGTCACACAAATATTCAACTTCAAAAGAAGCACTGTTTATAAAATATTTTAAATTTAATTAGTAATAAAGTGTCATATTATGAATTTATGTTTTAATGGCTGAAGGATAAAGTGTCCTGTTTTTTTAATAAATACTGATATTTAGTTTGACTTTATCAGTATTGTTAAAAAATAATACAAAATATAATTATGAGTAGTAATAATTATTATTTATTATTTTAAAATTATGCTAACATAAAATAATAAAAATATTTAAAATATTACATGTTTATTGTCAAATATAAAATTTTCAATTATGGTTAAATTATTATATAGTAAATTAAAAAAATAGGTAAGTATTATTAGTTTAAGTCAAACTTACCTTTTTAATTATTAATAATTAATATCAGTAATTTAAGTTTGTTGAACAGATTAGTTAAGATATAAACTGATTCGCAAACCTTAATTAATTATAAAAAAAAGGGAGGGAAATTGGAATTTTCTTTGTAGGGTTATATTAAATATGTCTATATTTTTTTAATTTGAAAACAGATATTTATCTTTTTTCATTTCTAATAAATTAATATTCTTATTTTCTGTTGTATAATATGTATACATATTTTTGTCTTTTCTATAAATAATATTATTTTTATGTTTTTAACAATGTCATTTTTATTTTATAATTTTTTATTTAAATTCTAATTAATATGATATTTAAAAAAAATAAGAAAAGATGATATACTTTATTAAAATTATAATGAGATAATGTTCTCAAGAACAAATGTGAACATTTAAAAAGTAAAATGGAGTAAATTTCACTTTCTTAAATATAATTTAAATGACTATTTTGACATAAATACAATCTAGCATAATATGGAAAGAGGAAAACCCAATTTCAGTTCTTAAAAATACATCCTTGTAATATAAAAAAAATAAAAAACAAATAATAATAATAATAATAATATCCTCTAATAAAAACTTGTTATTAGATGAGAATGCTCAAATTACTGTCATGTTCTTGCACTAATTTATCAGTTAAAAGAGAAAAGTTAGAAAAAATTTTATGAAAAAATAATTTAGATATGAATAATTAGTTAGTACTTATTAAGTTTGTATTTTATAATTATTTAGTTGATAAGTTAGCTGAGATTAGAATGTTTGATAAATTAGTTAATAAATTCATTAATAAATATAAAATAAAATAAAAATATATTTTATTATATAAATGAGTTTTATAATTTATGAACACCATGATCATGTGTCCAAAGTCAATACAAAATTCATAAAAAAAAGGGATCAAAATTCATATCTTCTAGAGACAATATATATATATATATATATATATATATATATATATATATATATATATATATATATATATATATTTTTTTACTTTCAAATATGGTAGAGATTTATTCTTTTTCCATTTCTCTAAAACTGTTTTTATTATTGTTTCTCTGCTTTCGTGGTGTAGTTTGGGTAACTCATGCCTAAATCTTATAATCCTGTTTCAATTCAATTGTTTAGTTTAGTTATGGTTTTTAAACCTTAGTTTTTCAACTGTCTAGTTTTCATAACAATATAAATATTATAATAAACATTATGACATATCAAATGATATTTTTATCTAACAATATCAAAGTATTAAATGTTTAAAAATATTTACTTTCTCTTATTAGTACAATAAATTTGTTTTATAAGAAATTTTACTTTTTTATTCATTTAATAAATTCTCAAAAGCAGTGCTATTTTGTTACTGGATAAGAATATAAGTATTGTAGTAACATTCTCACATATCAATGATAAATTATAAGTTTTTATTTAATAATATCAAAACATTAAATGATCAAAAATATTTACTTTTTCTTATCCTTATTAATAAATCTTTTATAAAAAATCTCACTTCTTTCTTCATTTAATAAATTATGTAAAAGCACAACCATTTTGTTATTGGATAAATTCAGAGTTCGTCTAATAACTTCTTTAGTTCTTATGAGTTTTAAAGGAATTCTCAATCCATTGAGCTACTCATATATGGGTTATCCATCATGTTTAACTGATTCAAAATTATTTTCATATTTTTTACCTTTCATTATCTCTTGAATTTTTCTTGGAAGTAACTAACTCAAAGGTTAAATGAAATTACCTTACACGAAATATTAAAAACAAAAATATCTTTACTTGAATGGTATATGGTATATGAATCTTAACATTCACGCTCGGCTTAATTTTAATGGCGTCAAGGTTGACTCTTTCTGTAGAACCAATGATCCAATTCACATCTTGCTCAACTCCAATGGTGTCAGACAGACATCTAAATCACGTTTAGAGCTTATTATGAGCATCTAATAATGAACTACTTATACCTCTAAGAACCCTTCCTTTTATGTATAAGATATCATATTATAATTGAAATACTACAAATTTTAGGTTATTATAAAGGGATTAGCCTACAAGCCCAAATAATATTAAGAGATTAGTTAGGAATGATAATGAGCCCAATTAATACTCAAGAAATTAGACATTAGTGGAGTTTAAATAATATTAAACGAGTTAGCCAAAAGTGACAATAATCCTAAATAATATTCTAAGTGTACTTCATAAGACCGGTCAGTCTAGTAGAATTTAATTTGTTGATTGAAGATTAGATATAATATGTTATCATATTTGAACAAGTATAAGTTGTGTGCATTTCTCTCTTCTTTAAACTCTTTATATTATATTATATGTTATTATCATATGTATAAACCAAGAAAGAAGAAATTATTAAAAAAATATTTATTTGAAAATCACCATTTCAGCAAATGTTATAAAATATATCTATTATAATCCATCTTATAAAAAAAAATATTGTCTGATATTTCTTTGAAATAAATTAAAAAAAAATGTTAAGTCAAATGAATCAATGAAGTTATCATTATGAGACGAAAGAATCACAATTTGATGACGAATTAAGTTATAAGTTATTATTTGACTATTTTCAATTTCAAAAAGAAGTTTTGAAATTTGATAAAAAAGACTATTCAACATTTTGTGTTTTTTTCCTTGTTTTTAAATATAGGTTTGCATTTTTTGTTTTAGTTCCTCAAATTTCTTTAATCTCCAAAATTTTAATTTGTTAACTTTTGCATACATGATTAATCAAGTAAAAAAAATAGTGATCTAACATTAAAATAACAAATTAAAAATTTGGAAGATGAGTAAGACTAAAAAAATTATTTTAAAAAACAAAAACGTAGAAAGGTATATGTTTTTTATTGTAAAAAAAGCACATGTATATTTCATAATATAATTTAGCTTAAGAAAACATTCAATGACATTATTTGATAATGAATTTGACATTAAATTATAATTTTGGGTAGAAATTTTAAATTTTTAGAAATTAAATTTACACCAATTTAAGACCAAAACAGGAAAAATTCATCTAATAAATGAGAAATGAACTTATTTGGACCCCATAAATACATATTTTTATCATTTGGAATCCAAAAAAGATAAGGATTGATGAGACGAAATTGCTAGGATTAGAGTTCACAAATCTCACTCTTATAAATAAAATTAATTATCTTCTTTTCTAACAAATATCAATAACACATAATCATATCCAAACTCTAATTTCTTAAGTGAACCAGTCTAAGTTTTTCTATTAATCGTTTATTTCTTGATCAATTATATAAAAAAAAATACTTACTTTTGTTATAAGGATCTTAAGACAACAAATGAAGCATGTTCTATTCCTAAACATAAGCTTTAATTAGGTATTTCAATTTAGTTATAAATTATAAATTATATTTGTCAATACAGTAAAAATCAAATATTAAGCTATCAATAATCACTACAAACATTAAGTATAAAATAAAAATATTGATATTAAAAGGAAAAACATATATATAAAACTAATATTGATTTCAGAGAGTTCAATAGGTTATATCTAGTCCCAACAAAAATTATTTTTTAGTTCCTTATAGTCATGAGCATACTAAACATAGAAAAACGAACAATGGAAGAAGATGATTACACCAATAAACCCTACAACTACTTTCTAGGACTGACTTTCACTATTCTTTGGCTGATGATGTTTGACGCTAACGCAGATAATATTTAGATACATGTTATCGATCGACGTTCATGTCAGACCCAACTTCAGTGACGAGATGCTCAATTCACTACAGAGGTCCTTGACCTAATTGACACTCACTTAATTTTATTGGTGTCAGACTTGATTGACTTTCGTACTTTTGTTTAGTGGGACTCAATCTATTGATTAAAAATTATATGTAATATATTATGATAAATGAACTAGTATAAATTATGTGTATTTCTTTTTTCACAATTTTTTACATTGTATGTTATTATTGTATATGTTTAAAAAAGGGAGAAGAAATTTATAAATATATTTATTTAAAAATTATCTTTATTTAAAAGTGTTTAACAAAAAGTTTTAAGGTATATTTTGTTATAATCCATTTGACCTAATAAATGCTCCATCTGATTCAATAAATACTATTAGATGCTTTTAAAATAAGTTAGAAAACAAAAATATTTAAATCAAAATGATTCAGTTAAGTTATTAAATTGTGTTTGATAAGATATATTATATAAGGGAATCACAATTTAATCATTTAATTAACTAAACTAATGTTTACAAAAAGTTTTTAAATTTCATGAAAAAGACAATTCAATTTTCTTTTGCGTTCTTTTCCTTATTTTCACATAGTAATTTATTATTTTGGTTCCTCAAATTTCTTTATGCTCTTTTAATTACCAAAATTTTATTATTTTTTTAAACTTTTGTAGACATGATTAATCAAGTAAAAAAAAGAAAATAGATATCTAACATTAAAGTAATAAAATAATAAAATTTGAAATTTGAAAGATGAGTAAAACTTAAAAAAATTAATTTGAAGAACAAAAACCGAGAAACGTATATATATTTTATTATAAAAAAACACATGTATATTTGACATACTTGTAATATAATTTAGCTTAAGAAAACATTTAAAGACCAGCTTCACATTCAATGACATTATTTGATAATGAATCTGACATTAAATTGTAATTTTTGACAGAAATTTCAAATTTTTAGAAATTAAATTTCCACCAATCTAGACCAAGAGAGTAAAATTTATCCAATACATGAAAAATGAACTTACTTGGACATGTTAAATACACTCGTACATACATGCGGCGTGATGAACATGTGCTTTTGCTTTTCATTCCAATGTTGCCCTTCCTTTTTGTTCTGGTCTTGGTGTTTGGGTTTTTCAATTATTTTTTCTCCTCGCGTGTAACTTCCGAACGCAAAAATAGCACATTAGCCACTAGGAATAGAAGGAGCAGAAGAAAGAAGATGATGAGAAAAAAATAATAATTAAAAAAATAAATAAAAAAAAGAAAAATACACTATGAATATCACTAACAAATCAATAATAATTGATGATGAGATATAAATATTAGGGACAACCCAAGACACAACACAACCGAATCATAAGACCCAAATAGAGCAGAGAGAACACAACAGAAGAAGAGAAGCAGTGGGTAAACAAAAGAGAAACAAAATCCACAAATCTAGAGAACAAAAACCGCCTCTAGCATACCATAGCAATAGCACACAAACAAAAAAGTACTTCCCCCAAATACTCATAGGTAGTTTTGTGTATATTGAGATTCTTGTTCTCTCTTTCTTCTGTTTATTTGAGTGTAAGAAAGAGAGATCTTGTCCTCCTACAATGGTGGCTTTGTAGCTTACTAGGTAATATTAGACAACAGTTTCCACCTCGTTAATCGGTGTTTCAGTTCCTTCTTTTTTGATGAAACCTTTCGATCAGAGCTTTCTTTTTTAACTTTTTGATCTATGTATCCATTATTGGTGAGGTTTAAAAAAGTGTTTGATTCTTCTTATTCCCTTCAATTTGCTGCTTTATGTTTGATAAAGAGAAGTTTTTGGAATTGGAATTAGGGTTTGCCTTAGTAGTAGATATTTACACAGTATATGTACTGAAGTTGTTTATATTTTTTTGTAGGGTTTCATTAGATCGCCATCGAAAAGAAGAGCTTAATTCTGTGGCGTGGGACTGCGTGAAATGGGCAAGAGCTCTGGTCTTTTGAGGGGTTCATATTTTGGAGTTAGAGTTATTTTCTTTGAGCATTTGCCCTTGGAGATTGCTTAAGATGGTCTTTAACATCAATTCTTTGAGCATGGAAGAAGATTGTCTATTAATAACTGGGAACTATTGATCAAGATTAGAGAACCGGTGCAAAGCCATCTTAGTCTTCATTTTTGGCGTTATCTCTGCTTTTTTGACTTTACTGGGAGACAATTTTGGTTTTGGATTTGACGCGAAGAAGAAGCTGATTCTTTATCGGCTCATAAGGAACTTAAGAGTATCTGATTTCAGTGATCTTTTACGTTTTTAAAGCAGCCTTTTTGAATTGATATAGTTAGACTGACACTAGTATAAGTAATTGTATACTGATTGGTGTTGAATCATTTGCTTGGCTGCTGTGCATTCTGGAGATGAATGCAGTGACATGGTGCATGGACAGGAGTATAGTTGCTGGTTCTGGTTTGTTGCCTTTTCCTTTCTGGAACAGGACTATTGGAAACTAATTCAAGTACTTTGTCTAGAAGAATTTTACACTAGGCATATCCGTGTCTTGTGCAATGTCGCGCTGTTTTCCATTTCCGCCACCAGGATATTTAAAGAAGACTATAACGAATGAAGTAGACTTGTTGAAAAAGGTTAATATACTTTCCTATATTCACATTGTACATCCAGTGTGACTAATGGACTGGTTTTATAATGTTCTAAAATAAATTTTATTTTTCTTGATGGAGCATTAAAATGTTTCTGTCTAACTTGTTCAAATGAACTATGTAGTCATCGAATTTTATATGTTTTTCCTTAATAGTGATATAAGTTTAATTTGTTTGGAGCTTCTTGTAAAATTGCTTGCTCTAAACATTCTAATTGGTCCTTTTTGAACTATCACATAAGCCATGATTGGTTGGTATGAGTGCAATTGAAGCTGGTTGGAGGCTTACATACTGTATATGTTTTGGCCTGCAATGAATAATAGGGTTATGCACTCTCTGATGCAAGTTGGTTCATATGATGTACAAGAGTTTATGTTAATGGATATTTAGATACGGGATTCATGTTAGGTTTTTCTATATTGTGTTCAAAATTAGGACTTTTGGATTGTTGTCAAATGTAGTGCTTAATATATAAGTTCCAAGAATATTGAGTGGAAAGATTAGGTAATTACTGGTGAAGAGGGAACATTATTATGATGATTAAGAGTGTGGATACCTGCCTGATTTATGCACATCAATCTTTGCACTAAGCAACAAATTTCACATAATTCTAATTCTTGTCATTGCACTGCCTGGTTTCGGCCTTTCAATTTAGAAGTGTTGAGGTATCATTTAGTTCAAAGGTATCTGTAAAATATTTGTATGCTTGTTAAAATAGATACATACTAGTGCAATCAGTTTCTCATAATGTATATGAATTTGTTATGGATTTTTTTTTTCTCGTTTGTAAACACTACCATGTGATTAGTATTGAATAACTATCATCAGTAATCGGGTTATCAGTCCTTTTGTTGAGAATGAGTAAACATCAGTAATCATCCACCTAGGCCTAATACATCTCTGGAAAATGTTAAGAATAATTGATTAAGTTTCTTGAGGGATGATTCCTTTTATTTATTCTTTCTATGTAACACTTGCAAACAATATCACTTTCTGTGTGAGATGCAACGTTAGTGAGACACTTTCTTATGCTACATTTTGAAAAAAAAAAAAGTTTTCAAAAAAAATAAAGTAGTGGAGCCTAAAATAATCTGACAGAGGGAGGTTGAGTATGGAGGTTGAAGTTATGCTGATCAGCTAGGTTTCTTTGCATTGGGTGATTCATTGAAGGGAGTATGTTATGCAGTAAAGTTACTCCTGTGGACCAAGTCTATTACTATTTTTTAATAGTTGTTTTAATTATGATTAAACCTTTAAGGTATTGCATGATAGGAACTGACTTCAACTACATAATTTGAATTGGAGTTTCATCTGTGTAAAATTTTTGGGTTTTCAAGACCTTTAGTGAACTGTGTATTTGGTTTGGATTGCTTTTGTTTAATGTCAAAGGATATTTTTCATAACGATTTAATATACTGAATGACATTTTCTTCCCTTAAACAAGTATTGGCTTTGGATTATTTGTACTGAAACAAGAGAACATCTAGAAAAATATTTTGCTTTAGTACTGTGATCAACTGAGAATTATTTGATGATAACTGCTTTAGCATTTTGGTTTCCTTCAATTGGATTCATAATTCCTTTCAAAGTTGTATTTATACACAGCAGGACACATGTGTATGGAAGCTGAAACAAAAGTTAAAGAATCATAATCATTTTCCTTTTCTTAACTAGGTTCTAATATATGTGTGTGTGTGTAACTGGAGAGTTGCAAAATGTGCTAGGTTTTGTTTTCATTTCGATTGTTTGTGTTAGTGCATACAAAAAACTCATTTCAATCAAGTTTTAAACATTCTGCATGCTACATTGAGTTGCATGCATCGTTCCTACTTTAAATCATTATGTTTGAATAATTTCATCTAGTGTCTTATCTTAGTAGTAAGCTTGTCATTATTTTCATATAGATTGTGGATTGTGAATCACGTCATCAATGAAAAGGAAGACTCAGTATTACAATGAAGCAAAATGTCTAATAATGTGGGGCAACTTAAGGCAAGAACATAGTAGAAGAAAAGTTTGCTGGTTCATCTGCACATGTATATTTTATTTGTTCTGTCATCCTTCATAATAAGACATATCAGTTGGTACTCTGATCTCTTTATTTCGGTATTAGTAGTAAAAACAGAACTTTCTTCAAAATTGTCATAGCATAACGTATATGTAATCTGTGCCAAAAACATAAAAGAAAGAGAATACAGATCATGGCCAGCATTAGCATCTAGCATTTGAAGTGTTTCTCTTTGTTTTAAAGAATATAATCTTTGGGACTGATTAATTACTAGGCATTAATTATCATTATACTTTTATTAATTGACTTTGATGGAATTATGTTTTGCCTCATAGTTCGGTTATAGTTGGCTGATATGTGCTTTCCTAAAATCCAGAACACTTAGTAGGTAGATATTGTGTATTGAATGGACTTTGATCTTGTTATTGTGTGGTTTTTGCCTTTGAGATAATATGATCGTATCGAATATAAGAATCAAAATTTTTTTATATGTTTCATTTGTGTTACTGTCTAATATAATAGTATGGACTTTGGTAGCTCTTGGGTGTAGATATTGTGAAGCCATTATGATGCTTCATTGTTGCTAATATCTATTCTCACCATGTGACTTGCAGGAAAAGCAGAAAGAGAGAAAACGTAAGAGAGATAAGAAAGACAAAGAGAAGAAGAGAGACAAAGAAGGAAGAGATGGAAAGCATAAGGAAAAGAAGGACAAAAAGGAAAAACACAGAGAGAAGAAGAAAGATAAGGACAAGGACAAGAGCAAAGATAGAGATAAAAGTAAACTTAGTACTGCAGATGACAAAGGCTTTCCAAGAAAAGCTGAGGGCCTCAATGGTAATCTCCATCAAAAGGGAATTAAGCAAGATGATAAGAAGGACATCATGTTTGAGAACAGACTCACCAAACAGTGTACTGGTAGCAATGGGGAGAACGCAGGAGAGAAAAATCATTTGGCTGAGGAGAACAAGGATTCAAAGTTCGTCCTGGAGTTGAACCGGAGGATTAGGGATGATAATGGAGGGGTTGACAATCAATTTGTTCATAAATTTACTGATACAAACAATAGAAAAGATGAAGGAACTTTTAGGTTGGTGACTAAAGCTGGTGGCACCTGTTGTGATGGTAACGAAAAACTTGTGGATAAGGGTCTCGATGTTAAGAAGATTGATGGGAGAGGAATTCAAGCTCAGGTCCGACCTATTGGAAATACTCCAGTTCCAAATCATACTGGAAATTTTCATCCTAGAGTTGATGGAACACCCAAACAGTTGGGGAAGTCTTCTGAAAGGAATTTGGAAGCAACAGTTGAAGGGAAAGAAAAGGTTAAGGAAAAGAAAGATGAAGATAAAGAAATGGCAAAGAGAAAGACAAAAGAAGGAAAGGTTAAGGAAAAGAAAGATGAAGGAAGTGAAAAGGTTAAGGATAAAAAAGATGATAAAAAAAGAGAAAAAAGGAAAGATAGAGAGAAGGAGAAGAAAGGGCATGGGAAGAACAAAGATAGGGATAAAGAGAAGAAAAAGGAGGAGAAAGCTAGGGAGCATAGTGAACATAAAACAACAGACCAAAATAAATCAAAAGAAAGCAACAAAATTGGAGTTAAAGATTTCGAAGGGCTCTCTAGGAACAGCCTTGAGGTCCCTGTTAGAGGGGAAAATCTCAAAAAACGAAAGGACATTGAGTCAAATGGAGTTCCACATGGTGAGTGTTACTTACAAAGAGTCTTCTTGTCATTTACTCAGTGATCCTATAAAGTAATATTAAAATTAGAATAAGATCTTTCACTTATTGGATTTGGAGTAGTATATTGCTGATTTAATGAGCTAAAATCAGATATTACATCCGCTGTGGGTTTTTACTAATGTCATGTTTACATTGATATTTTTTCATTCATTCATATTGATCAATATTCTCAAGCTTGCGCATTACCTGTGGTTGACTGACAAGTTATAATTTTTGTACAGTTAATGACAGTTTTCCCAATAAGTTTCCGAAATTGTCTTCCTCTCACTCTTTCACTGATAATGGAAGGATATTGGAACCTTATCAAATTTCCACTCCAGATCCTTCATATAGGTCACAGGAAGACAACTGTATTAAAGTAGAAAACAAAGAATGCAAGATAAATGGCATCATTGAGACTAAGCCATTTTCAGCTTCTTCGAAGAAAACTCACACGGCTATTGTGTCGACTGATTTGTTAACCGAGGCCTATTTAAGGCCACCCCATCCAGATACCAAGTACCTAGCCCAGGTGTATTCAGTACCTAAGGTGGATCATTGGTCTGATTTTGATGAAGAGTGGTTATTTGGCGGCAATCTTCCCGAAAGAAGATCCATGGTAAAATCTTCAGAAGTTGGGGATACACCACAGGTATGGGCAGAAGCTCTGCATATAGAGCATGCAGATGCTTTTGCTCTTCCATATGTCATTCCCTACTGAATGACGTGATAATTTTATGTGCACAAGGAACAGCTCCTTTGACACTCTGCAGGAGGAACTGCGGCATGGGCTGGAAAATGATTCGAAATTTCTTGATTGTTACTTGCCCGCCAGCAGCTAGCATTGATTGACTGATTGGTTGCATGCTTTATGCTTTGATGCAGCTAAGTCCAAAGTGCAGTTGCTATCATGTTCATGTTAGTTATTCATTTAGTCAACATTGAGACCTTTTGTACAGGTTGTGGAGAGGGAAGGCGAGACGTGTGCAACTTGTTATACTATTCTTGCTGGGAGGTGAGCTGCTCTTTCTAATTTAGAATGAGAAATTTAAGTGAAACTAGATGTGATCTTTGCAACTCCACCACAATTTTGATTTGTAACATAAAACTCTTATTCATGAGAATAAGAATATGTATGATAGAGGAGGGATATGGATAGAGAACGGAAACGAAGTAACCGGATTCATTTATTCAGTTTCATGTAAATTTTTATTGGTCAGTGAATCACTCTGCCTTAGTGTTTGAATCAAATCATATAATTACATATTAGATTTTATATGTGATGATTTTAAATCATAGAGGGGCCGTGTATATTCTAAATAATTCGTATTACAAGATGTTGGAATTTATTTAGAGAAAGGATATATTGCAAAATGTTGTGTATGCTCAACATATCAAGAAAAGGCCTACAATTTTTTATAAAGGTTAACAATTGTATACTTGATTGAATACATGAAGGTAGATGTTTCCTTGTGGACATTATTGTATTAAAAAGCTTTAAAAAAAAAAAAAAAGTGGTAGAAGCCTATTATTGCATTATGTCTAGATTTTACTATAATGTAAGGCTTTTTTAGCATTTCCAAATTTGTTAAATTCTTATCATACAGTACTGACAAATTGTTATATCAGAAACTCCAATGACTTTAACCTTCAGTTTTTGTCGGTCTGATCTCGGGCTCATCTACAGCTATTTCATATGCTGATTCTTCGTAACCTATTTCAACTATCTCCATTTTAAATTAGCTGCTGTTTTAACTTAAAAGAATACTTTAATCATTGTAATGCAATGGCAGTATAAAATTGCTTTAGCATGACATTTTCTGCTAACAATATTTATAGTAATTGATATCTTTAATATTCGATAAAAATATTAAAATTTCTATTTCAATTTTACTTTTAACAAGTATTGTAGTCCTCAAAAATCTAATAATGAATTTATAATTTTAATGAAGAGATTAAGGATATTTTAAAAATATACCTCGTGATAAATTTGAGGTTAAAATCCACTTTTGTTACGGTAATTTTACAAATGTATATAATTTTGGTTAACTATAAAATTTTAATAGAATATTTATTTGTCTGGTTGAATGATTGGACGGTCTAAAAATTTCTAAAAATGATTTAATCATCTAGCACAATAATAATAATAATAATAATAATAATAATAATAATAATAATAATAATAATAATAATTTTAAATATATATTTATATTTGATAATTTCTGTGCTCATTCATATTTTACTAAATTAATTTTAATAAAATCAAATTGATTTTAAATTGCAGATTTATTTTACTGTAAACGTGTTTCCAGTGCATAACGAAAATATTCATATATTTACATTAATAATATTCATATATTTAAATCAATGATTAATTACATACTTATGTGGAATCAAATTAAAATCAAGTGTATTATTTAAAGGAACATTTCAAATCTTTTTTTTTTGTACAAGGAAACTATTTTTATTATTCTACTCCAGCTGAATTTTTCTCACGTTATTGTTTAATATTCATATATTTACATTAATAATTGATTACATAATTATTTGGAACCAAATTAAAATAAAATTTATTATTTAAAGAATCATTTCAAATCTTTTCTTTTTTCTGTATAAGGAAACTATTTTTATTATTTTACTGCAGCTGAATTTTTCTCACGTTATTGTTTAATATTGAAAACAATTTATGGTGCTCAAATATTCTATTTTGGATAAAATAACTACTGCAAAAGTTTTAAACATTTAATGGAAACAATTTTAATTTTGCATAATTCATTTACAGCTGGACAAATAAAAGTCCTCTACTATTTGATGTGTCTACGCTGATTATTTTTAAACAGCCCATGCCAAAGTTTGTCTACTCTACGGTGCTATTTTTTTTTTTTTTTTTTTTTTTT
>Ga0209700_103066_pt1 | contig 32643 bp, 15 predicted proteins | sample SiratroredBW_FD_187528 | JGI IMG/M metagenome (GOLD analysis project Ga0209700, IMG submission 187528) | Root nodule microbial communities of legume samples collected from California, USA - Siratro red BW (SPAdes) (version 2) | ecosystem: Host-associated > Plants > Roots > Nodule | place: USA...
AAAAAAAAAAAAAAAAACTTTGGAATTATATTATTTATTATTTTTATTTGTTTCTTTCATATACATGATAGTAATTTCATAAATCTAATTTTGTACCAAGAAACAATCTGGTAATGGAAGATTAAGATATAAATTGTTATGAGGAGCTCTGAAATTTTGCAATCCATGGTGCAGAGTGGGTTGGCCAGAAGGGAAGGATGAAGACGGTGCTTTCTTGCCCGCAAACCCAACCATTAACGTTCCTCCGCAGTTCAATTCCACCACCAACTCATCCCCTCCAGCTCCACTTCACCCCAACCAGAATCTCGCTTTCTCTCAAAACTCCCTCTTCTTCATTAGTAGTCAAATGCCAGCAGCAACAGCAGAAAACCCAAGATGACGGCATTCCCGCGGAAGAGGTGAAAATCCTGGTCAAGTTCAAGTCCCGCCATAACTACATCCGTGTTCTAGAAGTTTCTAGAAAGGCAGACCACCACTTCCGCGGCTCCAGGCTCCTTCTCCTCGACGGCCCGGGAAACATCCACAGCATATCCTTCCTCTTCAAGTCCCTCACCAAAACCTATTTCGACGTCTTCGCCACGCTCCCTCCAATCCTGCCCTCCGGCCCAATTGCCCTCCTCGGCTTCGGCGCCGGCACCGCCGCCCGCCTCCTCCTCGACCAGTACCCCCACGCTGTCCTCCACGGCTGGGAGCTCGACCCCGCCGTCATCCAGGTGGCGCGCGAGTACTTCAAGCTCGGGAAGCTCGAGAGGGAGAACCAGCAGCGCCTTTTTATCTACATCGGGAACGCGCTCAACGCCACGGTGCCTAACGGCTTCTCCGGAATCGTCGTGGACTTGTTCTCCAAGGGATGCTTGATCCCCGAGCTTCAGGAGCCTGCCACGTGGGAGATGCTGAGGGGGCGGTTGAGGAAAGGAGGGAGGATTATGGTGAATGTTGGAGGGAGCTGTGTGGAGCCGGAGAGTAGGCTCAGAGATGGGAAGGTTGTTATGGAAGAAACTCTGAGGGCGATGAAGGAGGTTTTCGGAGAGGAGCTGTTTGTTCTCAATCTTGGGAATCGCAAAGACGATAGCTCTCTTGCTCTTACCGGGGACTTGCCTCCACTCGAGGAGTGGGAGAAAAGACTTCCCGGACCCTTGAAACGTTACACTCAGATGTGGATGCCCTACTCTGCTTAGTGCTCCTTGGCTCACCATCTGTTTGTATTTATTCCTCTGCGAAATCTTCACTTTTTCTCCCCTTTTCAGGTAAGTGAATCCCATTTTTTCGCACAATGCGATGATTCTTGGAATAACTGGGAATCTATTGTGCACTGGGTTGGTTCCTTTCCTTTTAGTAAAAGTACCTCTTCATATTGTGTGCATAGATTATTTTAGTTCTTTTTATTTTTAAAGTGATTTTGTTTAGTTCCCAACTCTATAAAATGTTTCTTACTTAAATTTTATTTATTGTATTTCTAAGGGTTTAGGTAGATGATGTTTTACTTTTTTAAAGCCGTGGTCCTATATACAGGTTTAGAAAAATTAGATGTTTGAGTGTTTGGTAATTGCAATCTTAGAAACTAATTTGAGAGTTTGTTTTAGAATTTTATAAGTTATATATAAGTTAAGTTATTGGTTCAACCTTGCATTTGTATCTCTTGATTTGAGAAACAAAACGTAGAGTGATTCACTATGTGCTTTTCTAGTTTTTGGTCGGTGCAATCTAAACCCAAGGGACTCTAAGTGGGGATATTAACTTGCACAATTAATTATTGTCAGAAAAAGTTCAGGTATGATTTTCTAAAGTAGAATCAGTTTAGTCTCCACTGGGACACAAACACGGATTAAATTATACTGTAACTGACTCCTTAGCCAAATTTTCATTTTGACTTTTCTCTAACATCTTCACATTAAGATATAAGTTCTATAGAACGATCTAATCTTTTGTTTTATAAGTCCTTTTATTGAAGTTCGATCATAACAATAAATTTATATTTTGAAAATATATGGTCACAAATAAAATATTAATGAGAGTGGGAAGATCTTTATACTAGAGTACAAATTACAATATAATCTTAAAAGTGATGTGACACATGGGAATCACAAAAATTAAATTAAAATTTGATAAAGTGACTTATACAACAAGTACATCAGAACCCACTGATTGCAGAATTAGCATTATCACAATCTCTCAGCAAGCGAGTTAGCTGAATTAGTGTAAAGATGCTCAGAACCTAGAAAAGATGTAAACATGCATTGCCATGTCATGAATCTAATGTATGAATAACATTACTCAAAGCAAATTCATTTGTTTCTTGTTTTTAGAATTTTTGAGTGACTTGTCGACCTTAATTTCTAATATCAGTTTTCTTTTTTTCTGACATGAAGGATTGTAATTGAGATTATTCTCTTCTGATTTTACTGCAAGTTATATGTCAAGTATTATCTTTGTTTGGTTGGAGTCTTAAGTCAAAACTAAAAGACTGTCTATCAATTTTATTCTTTCGGTTTTTCTCAAAATTATTAAAATTCAGATTTGCAGAATTTCTCTATTCCAAATAATAACTAGCATTGGATATAAATAGATTTACAAAGTGAAATATAAAGTTGATGGTATTGTGGATCAATAGAAGGTTCGCTAGGTTCGCTTTGTAGCAAAGGGATACACTAAGTAAAATGATTAGACTTTCTTGACACTTTCTCCCTGTTGCCAGACTAACTACTATTCGATTCATTCTATCTCTTGGTTCTTTAAATGATTGATATTCAATTAGATGTAAATAATGTTTTTTTATATAGAGAATTACATAAAGAAGTCTATATGCAATTACTTCTTGGTATGAAATCTGTAAAGACGAATAAGGTATATCATTTACACAAGTCTCTTCGTAGCCTCAGATAGGCCAACTTACAATGGTATGACATGCTATCTTCCTATCTTATTTTACATAGCTTCAAACAAACATTTGCATATCACTCTTTATTCCTTCTTGAAACTTTCCAATCAAAGCATCACTATCTTATTAGTACGATATCATATTAACTGAAGATGATAATTATGAAATAAAATAATATCACCACGTATTTGACCAAAGTTTTATAATTAAAAATTTTAGCAATCTGATGTACTTTATTGGTTTTGAGGTTGGAAAGGTAAGAAAGTCATACAAGTATCTCCATAAAAGTATATTCTAGATCTTTTGAAAGATACAATAATGTTAACTTCTGTTCTGGTTTCTACGGTCTCTTCCAAAATTACAAAAAATACTAGTTTTAGTATGGGCCAAAAATTCATGCAAAGATACAAAAGCTCATGCTATTGAGTCGGTAAAGCGTGAGCTAGGCAATGGATGCTAAAACCTTGAGAGCCTCAGAATCTCTCAGCACTTGGACATATCCTTAACCATCAAATCAAAAGAGTTTTTCTGTTATGTTACGATTATTATTATACTTATTAATTCAATATTACGTTTTGTGTGAGTTTAGCCTACGTTACTTCTAATTAAATTTTTATAATTATTTTTTCTTGCATAATTATTCTTTTTTGCATTATGTGTGGGTCTAGCCCATGCATAATGCATTTATTTTTAATTTTTTTTTTCATTGTGCGTGGGTCTAGCCCACGTATATTCTTTTTATTTTATTTATTTTATTTTTTTTGCTTTGTGTGTGGGTCTAACACATGCATACTCTATTTTTTTTCCCATTATTCGTGGGTCTAGTCCATACATACTTTGCCGCCACTCTCTTCTCTTTTATTTTTTTTAATATTTTTTTAAAAATTGCGTGGGGGGTCTAGCCCACGCAAACTAAATTTATTTTTTATTTGAAAATTCTTTTTCAGATATGCGTGGGTTTCTGTGTGGTAGAGTGGGTTTGGTCCACGCTTCTCTTGTGGGTCACACAGTCCATGCATCTTTTGGTAGCTAATTGCATATTTTCTTGTTGTGAATAGTGGTGAATTTCTCAAAGATCTTATTACTCATCATCAAGCTTCTTTGCGAATTTTGTGATATCTCAAACAAGTTTTTGGTTAAGGAATTTTTCTTGATGCTAATAGTGAAGTGAAACTTTAAGTTCTTTTGCGATTTCGATTGAACATTCATTGAAGTTGACCGAGCAAAGAAGAAGTGACAATAATATTAACTTGAAGAAGATTATTTGCAAGAACATTGTACTTATCAAATTTTTCTTCTTGTGACAATAAAAGAGACTACACCTCTTCAAGTGTACAAGGGTCAAGATGTAAGGAAAGTGATGAATGGATCATACTTATATGATAAGCTACTACGAATCGTTTCGATGTGATCTTCGATACTAAGAGGGGTACCAATAGTAGATAAAGTCTCAACAATCTTCTTAAAACATTGAAATTGAAATATCTTATTCAGGAGTACGTGATTGTATTTGAAGTTTTTTAACCCGTACTCGAATTTGAGATGCATAGTATATTTTTAGTTTCGACCAGATTTGAGAAGAAGTATCAATTTCTACTATTTTTTTGTAAAGATTGAATTTGACACACGCAAAGATGAATTGATCACTCACTTTGTTAGCAAGCGCATCAATGTCAATGAAATACTTTAATGAAGCATCATTATCTTTCATGAAATACAAGAGTTTCAAACCACGAACAATTGTCAAAACCTATTATCGAATTCAGATAAATTTTGAATATTTACTGTAGTAGAGAAAGATGAAGCTATAATGATTCTGAATAACATGTAAAGGATAGCAATAAGAGATAAAAGAAGAAGAAACAGAAACCCAGGGAAGAAACAGAAACCGAGGAAAGAAACAAAAATGTATTTTATTACTGAATTGAAAATCAACAACACCTATACAAGCAGAGATGCTTGATTATGCATGGAAACGTATATAAAACATGTACACATATATTATGTAACGGTCCTTAGTGAAATAGTTGTGTTGTTCCACAAGTGAAAGCCAACTTTCACTTAGTAAAACAATAAAAACCTTCTTATACTGAACAAGTTCTATTCAGTCTTGTCTTTTATTAAAAACGACCATGTGAGACTAATTAAATAAATGAATTATTATCAATGTGTAACCGTTGTAAAATCTCAAGGATTTGTACAGTGTAGACTCAATCAAGAGTTTGATGATAGAATTAATTGGTGAAGTTCAGTTTCGGGACGAAATTGATGGGTGCAGTGGTAATAACATAATTAATGTTATTATTACTTATACATAGGGATTTCACTTTTATTATAGTAATAATAAATTATGAATTAGTGATGAATGTGAGTGATGTTGGTTGACTAGGGTCTGGAAAGAATAGCAATAGCATTAGAGTGCAGATGAGGAGGGTCCAGAAAGATTAGTGTTGGAAGAGAAGGTCGTTTTCAACGTGCGGAGCTAGCAGTGATAAGGGAGAAAAGGTAGTAGGCATCAGCATCAACCTCAGACTCTCGGAGACAGAGTCAGAAGCTTAGCGTCAAAAAGAAGAGTTCCATCACCACCACCTGCTCCAATGCCAAATCCAGAGAAAATAACAGTCAAAACACTCGACATTCCAATCACTGTGTTGCTCATATAAATTCTTCCGAAAAAGTTATGTTGACACTACTGCTCATTGTGCACCTTCATTTAACGTTGATTTTTTTTAATAAAATATTGTATAAATAAAATAATAATATTTATAAGTGTTATATGGATGTAGAAGGTGAACAACCCAAATTCTTCAGTGTACACACACATGATACATATATCATCTCAATGAGCAATCAAAACTGTAACAGCAAAGCACTGTTCTTAATTTTATTTTTGCTGGGTTTGCAGTAATTTTTTTTTTTAATTTTAATTTCAATCCGGATTAACAATCCTTTAAATGAATTTAGCCTGTATATTTTTGTATTGGCTTTATAAGGATTAAAATTTGGGTAATTTATAAAAATACATGAACTAAAATTGGTTTTGAAAGTTGGAAAATAAGATAAATTTTTGATTTTTTTTTAAGAACTAAAAAGATTAGTAATCATTTATCTTTAAACATAAAAGGGATGAGACTCTCCAAACTTTGGATCAACAAAGCGTGTGTTAATGAATTGTTTAAGATCGGTTTGAAAATAAATAAAATTTGCAAATAAATGTTTATAGATTAGTTAAATTTTTATTTTTATTTTATTTTCATTTTCACAATCCTGATTAAATCAATTCACAAAAATGAGTTGGTTTGATTCAAAATAAATTAAACATAATATTGTGTACATGTTCAAAATTTTCTAGTAAATAATATATTTTATTATAATCGCTTTATTTCAACTAAATAATTGTAAAATTAGAAAAGACGTTATCAGTATAACATGACACTATAAGTATAATAAGAATAAAAAAAATACATCACATTAGTTTGATTCAATTTTATGAAAATTGTATATATAGAAAGGGGACTTGTAATGATGTCATTTTCCCTAAAAACAACGAGAATGATTAATTTCGAATATTAAACTAAACTGCACAACTTACATTAAAATAATTACTTCAGAATTTATTAAAATTTCGCATAACTTTAAAATATCTAAAAGATTATAGTTATAAAAATTAAAATTTTTAAAAGTTATAGGGTTCAAATCTTGAGATTGTGCCCAGGAGAATCCTCAAATGTATTGCATGTTTAAAGAAAGGTGCTTCAATTTTCTTATATTGAAAGAGGATGAAGTTGCTCTTAATAAAATTAATTGCCACACTGTATTAGTTAGGTAATCCTTTAATAATGACATCAAGATGTTTGAAAAGAGTGATAGGTTGACTAGTTAAAGCTAAAGCATCCAAGAGATCACAAGTTTATTTGTAAAAATAATCATAAACTTTTCCGTAAACTTGATAAGCATGTTTGCTTCCAGGAATGCATGAAAGAAAAGAAGAAGATAGAGTAGAAAACGTTATTACTTCCAATGGATATACAAGATTCAATGTAATTCTCTGTCATTTTCAATCAAAAATCAAGGTGAAATTGAAGGATTTATTTGAAGAGACCAAGAAGAAGGAATTGAGATTGTAATTATTTAACTTTGCTATTCATATCATATTGAAACAATATATGAAAATAAAATAAGAAGAGACAGAAAAAATGTTATGAAAACATCAAAAGTATTTTCTTATTTTTGAGAAGAATACAATTGACACCTACCTAACTAATAAAAAAAAAACTAATCTAGAGCACAAAGTGATATGTAAGGAAACAGTTAAAAAAATAGTTCCTATATACAATGTTCACACATTCACCAATTTGATATTTTTGAGTTAATAAAGTATGTGTTTTATCATATTGAAGTTGGTAATTTTATGCCCAGAGATCATGTCTTATCGTAATATTGCAACTTTACACATCTTTCACTTCATATCCATTTCACAGTGGACAGTATCAACAATGACATTATAGAATGGAGATTTCAGAGTTCGAAAACAAATTGGAAGAATGAATTTGTGGACCGGTTCCAAATTGGATTTGACTAAAGGATGATGAGTACTGATGAAACATTACATGGTGGATATCATGAACAACCATCAATTATTATAGGAGTGGCAAATCATTAACGCAGTATAAGATAATTGTTTTATAACTTCTTTTTGTCATAATCTTTAATTTCTTTTGGGAAGAAAATAATCCTACAAAACTAATATAAATAAGATATTTATGGGTGACTTGCATTTAAGAATGGAATGAAATTTATTTTTTAGTGTTTTGTCTTCACCACTATATTGAGTTTTGAGCCAATCTTGCGATCCATATCTATTCATTCTCATCAGGGAACACTGCTGGAACAGAAAACGACAAGAGAAAAGGCGGGAAGGTTTCGTAAATGGTTTAATTATTGTATTTGCAGGGACGAATGAAGACTAGGCTTGATAGGGATGCCATCTTCGACATGTCGGAGATTCTAGAAACACTTTTTCCACAATACTGTTAGTGCTACTTCTCCTTGCTCTTTCATTCTTCTACTCCAAACACGCACTACACTTCTGTCCCTTTTCCATTTTCCTTAGATGAATTATTATCTGAAATGAAAGATTCAGATCAAATTATAAAATCTAGTTCTTAATTTCAGATATCTCTTTGATTTTCTTGTTATCAATACATTTTCAAATAATAACTGTTTTCTGCTTTCTGTACTACCATGACTAATTGATATGAAGTATGGTGTTGAATTCCCATTTACTGCATATTTAGCTATTTTTCTGAATTGAAATCAATCACACCTAGAGTATTCAGTGTCCTTCACATGATTAGATCTTCCAAGTTTTACTACGTATCCCTCAAACACGTCGTGTTTTATAGCTATTCAGCTGGCCTCACGTGTCCTGTGTCGCAAAATGCCAGGGTTCGGGTTGTCGTGCTCTATTTGTAAGCTGCAGAGAGGTTCTGTGGGCCTGGTAAGCTTGTAAACGTTAACCACTTCATTATTTTACTCTACATTTTCGTTTTTACTTTTACAACTCGTGATTACTAGTTACAATTTGGCAGTGTATATGAAGGAAGGGTTATTGGCAGCTAGAAGCCACCTATCAGCTAAGACAGATAAATGCTGTTGTTAACCCGTTTTAGTATGTGTGATGGATTTAATTTTCCTGCTTTGGAACTCTCTGATAAAAAACATGAATTCATTTCTTGGTTATATCAGAAGACACATTACATAGCACATCCGAGTGGAAGAATAACAGGAGGCATCTACGTTAATTGATCAAAACTGTAACCAATTCAAAAAAAATTTAATACTTTAAATTTATAGATTCTTCTTACATATATGTTACTGACTTGTTTTTTTTTACACAACATCAAAATTTATATTTACAATTGTACTTTGTGAACGTGTTATCAAAAGACAATGATTTCAAGTGATTCCGGGAACATGTTCCAAACGTTATCTTCCAGTCCCACACAACATCTAATGATTTCCAAAAATAATTGATATGTTTATAAATATGGGAAATTGTGTTGCTAAAATTTCTTTAATTTCGGTGTATAGACAATTCACAATGTGGAGCTGATGAAATGAGCAAGTTAATTTCGAAGAAAAAGTTGACTAGTAGTTTTTGTCCTATTTTATTAGGTAGAGGATGTTACAATAGGTTCAATCAATTTTGTTAGTATAAGTTGTGATATTGTGATATATAATAAAGTAGAGTTTAAACTTAATTCAATTTTATAAATTGATTTATGAATTTAAGTTTGTATTTATTTATATAGTATAATTTGGTATATTATATTATATTAACTAAATATATTATATTATCATAAAACTAGTAGCTATAAAAATATAGCATAATTCCTTGCTTTTAATTTCAATAAGTGTACAAATTTATTTTTGAAAAAAAAAAACCGATTTATCACTTAAAATTATAAACATTTCACTTTAATAAAAAAAATGGAATAGTAATGATTTTATCATTTCTCACTAATATGCCTTTTATTTAAAAAAGAATATTAGAAAACTTGTTTTTATCATTTCTCACTAATATGCCTTTTATTTTATCTACTGGAGCGAGGCACATGGGTGTGGGTCGCAATTAGATTCCACGTGTAGGGTAAGACATGCTTCAACCATATGATGAATGTTTTGATACACGTCTGTGACATATTTTTCTTTCTCTGAATATCTTCCAATCATTCAATACATCTAGAATCAGTGACGATAGGGGTAAATGTTATACTGAAACTTCAAAAAGATGCACACTGTGTGTAGAAAGTGTTTAGAAGAGTTCATGGGAGCTTATTTAAACTCATAAGTACCTTCATTCCTCTCTCGGAGTGAGCTTATTTCAACATGTTTTATTATTTAATAACTTATCAAAATAAAACTCTTTTTAATTTGTTTTAATAGAAGCTTTGTGAAATTTATGATATTTCCTCACGTGTTATTTATAAATGGTTAACTAAATTGTTTACCTAAATACACCTCAAATCTAAGTGTTCAGATAGTGGAGTTTGTATAAATCTGTTGTTGCTAAATGCTAATTGAAATTGTGATTGGAGTGGCTGTAGTTGTTGGCACTGCAGTGAATGGGACGCATGGGATTCTTCTCAGGAAACAGGAATCAGAATCTTGTTCAATTGAAAACTTCTCAGCCTAGTTGTAGAAATTTTACACCTTCTGGTTGGCTTAGGCCAGCCTAAGCTAAAAATATAGAAGCTATATAGCTAGCACTAATCATTCTGCCAAATTATCATATGTTCCTAATTATTGTGGTCTGTTTTAATTAATCGCACATTAAGGCACCAACACTCATCCTTAACCATCACAATACACCCATAACAGCTTTCCAAACTTGCAAAACATAGATTCTACAATAGCCTTTTATATTAATTAATTAACAACCAATTTAAAATATAGTTGCGTTCTTATATTAAATGAAAATTTTTAAAAACAGTTTGAAGTTTAACCATTGTAGAATTGTTATAGTATGGTGATCAATATAAAAAGTCCTTTTTATATCACTTATCTTATCAATTAACTTAAAAAATTTGTAAAAAAAGTCACCGTCCACCTTGCTGTTGGTAGATATCAACATGTATTAAAGATTAAAAATAAATTAACATATATTGACATATATTTAAAGATTAAAAGAATAATAAGTTAAATACAAAATGAAAAAAAAAGTCTAAAGTGGTAATATTAACATATATTTAAAGATTAAAATAATAATAATAATAAGTAATTAAGTTTAGAAATTTATTTGACATTTTAAGAGCTCGTTTATTTTTATTTTTATTTTTTTTTATTAGTTTAGAAGCTAACATGATAGTGACAAATCCTACCACTTTCAAAAACTAAAATCACTATTTACTTTGTTTAGATATTTAGACATTCAGCGTATGGTTTTTGCTTATCAATCAGATCTTATAAGGTGGTATTCATGTGATTTTGCTACATCACTAGTGTTGCCCTAGTTAATTAATTGTATCTAATTTTTTAGTGGAATTGTCATGTTATGTATTGCCATTATAATTATAATTTTTTATATTTATGATATTTTTTACAAATAGTTTATAAGACTTTACAAAAGTTTATTTTATATGAATTTTTATAAAAATCTGTAAAAAAAATCTCAAAATATAAAATATGAAACATACTGGTTAAGGGAACAAGCTTTTTCTATAGTGTAGGACTAATATTATAAGTTCAGAATCTCCTCTTCACCATTTACTCTAGCTATAATTGCGTCATCTTCATACAATAATACAAATAAACGTGATAGTTTTCTCAGTTCTTTAATTCAAATTTGTTTAAAATCACGTTGTTTCCGTTGGTTCACGTCAAATTGGAATAACAAGAATAATGAAAACATGAAGGAGTGGGATATGAGAATGTCACAGCGTATGAATGCATTAATTATCCATGGGATGCATGGTTGCCTGGGTTCATTGTTGGTCCTCAGTCTCAGTCACATGTTTGTATAGTAAAGACTTAACAGTGTGTTGGTGAAAAAGGAGGAATATTAATACTATTCCGAACCTATAAAGATAAGGTGTTCCTATTCTTACGTCTACACACAAACCCTCTTTTTGTTACATAGAAGATGTTCATCTAAAGTCATAATCTCTCCCAGGAATATATGAAAAGGAAACAACAGTGACGATATGTCGTGTCGTGCAATCTCATAATTCCTCTCAACTTCATAGCAACACATTCAAGAGGATCAATTCAATTGCTATACACGTACAGGGCTTCAACACAAAATTATAGGATAGTATTTCTCTGAGATGACGAGACTTGTAAAAGATTTGTGATAAACAGCTGAAACGGTTTGACAAAAATATCTCTAGAAGGTCAAGGGATAGAAGGAAAACAGAGTTTTGAATGGATAATTGATCTAGAATCAATATTTTAAAGATAGCTCAACATGCTCTATCCTATAACAAGTACTGATAAAGTGGTTGACCTCGGAGTTGGAATGATAGTTGAAATTTACATTATTTGAATAAGAAAAATTATTATTAAACAAGTTAATTATAAAAATTAGCTGGAGTGGAATTGAATCCTAAAGGTAAAGAAGAGAAGGGAGTATTGTACGAGGTCTCTGGAAAGAAGTATGTATAACTTAAAAAATTCATAATCAAATGGGCAAGTGATACAAAAAAGTGTGGAATAGTCGGATCTTTAAAAAAATTGTTTTTTCATCTGAGACTATATATATCAGATTACCCACTAGAGCTATAGTTAGAAAAATATATATGTTAATAATAAATGATGTTATATTATTTTATTTTATTGGCAAATAATGTATATTGTATATAGTTTATATTATGGTAAAGGAATCTATTAATCATGTTTTCTTCATATGCTGCAAAACTTATTTGGTGTGGAAGGAATGGTATGATGGGATGAAAATTCCAAAAATAGTGCTATCAGACAATTAAGAAGTTAACTTTTGAAAACATAGGACTGTGGAAAGGAAAATCGAGAGGTAAGTATGGAATATTTTATGGAGTCCCAGAGTGTCATTTTTATAGAAATTTTAAAGGTATTTCATGATATAGAATTCAACCTACGGCAAGTTAAACTTTGTTCTTGAGAGTGACACATAAGAACAAATTCTGTCCGCTGTGAACGATCTATTTAGTGGTGCTACTCACCTCAGTTTCTCTAAACTGAAGGCATGTTTGCTATGATTCCGTTGTTGTAAATGTCTTCCTGTAATAATTGTGGAAGAAATATTGGTTTTGTTCATACGGATGTAATTTTGTTTGGAATTTATTTATATGGTTGAATTTAATAAAAGGTTACAACAACGAACAACTCATTCTTACAAATATGATTTTAAAAAGAAAAAATCATACTTCTAAATTTTTAAAAATTGTATCTAGGGCACATTATGAATTTTCTTTTTTACTGAAATTGGCTATGTAAACATGATTTTAGTATGATTTTTTTTTTTCCTGAAATCAGGGATCCAAACATAATTTCAGTATTTGTTTTTATAATGTTTATGGCTCCAAGTATGACTTCACCTTGAATTTTTTTTTATCTCAACTTCACTGTCATGAACATATTTAGTTTAAGTTTGTATTATGGGCATCTCTAACTCGACTTTACTCTCTGAGTATCTTTAACTTGATCTCATCAACCTTGCGTTCATAAATTTATACAAGGTTTTGTTATACAAATGTCTTGTTTCTGTATGTGTCTATTATTAACATAAAAGTAAAAGTTTTGTGCAATATATAAAAAGATTTTATTTTTGTATATACATATTGTATTCGTATGTACCTATTACTATGTTATGTGATTTAAGCATGGCTTTATATATATATATATATATATATATACACTTTTATCATTGCAAATATTCATTCAAATATTATTATTTTATCTATAGAAGGTTATCTTCTAAACATTGTTTTTAGATAACTAATAAAACCAAATAATATAATTAATTAATTTTATATGTAAAAATAAGATTAATTGTGTTGTAAATTTTTTTGTTAATTTTTTTCTTGAGAGTCAAAAATAAATTAAATTAAAAAACATACTTTAGATGTGTGTCAATTTTTATACAACTCAACGTACTTGAAAATGCATCCTAAACACTTTTCCTAGATAAAAGTAAAAATAAAGCTAAACTAAAAAAACACTACCAAATATTAACATTTTAATACGAACTTCTTACTTTACATACATTTATGTTTTTCTAATATGACAAATCAAAAAATAAGATAAAATAACAATAATATCTAACAATACCCATCTATGTGAATCCAATGTATCAGTAGAGTCAGGATACCTCCTTGAATCCCCAAACAATGCACATCCTAATAATCTCAACACGGGTAGCTCTTTTTCTAAAGATACTTTGTCTCGATCACACACCACATCATTCACAAACATTGATACTACATCATACAATACATAAACATTCATCCAATTCATTAATAAACAAATAATTACAATATTTATGAAAAATAATCAAACTAGCTTCCCTTACACAAATTCAAAAGACAAGTAATTAAAATATCCATTAAAAATATTTAAGTTAGCTTCCCTTAGCTTTATAGAATAGATATACTCAAAAACCCTAAAATCATGGACAATCTTCATCTACTCAACGTTAGGAATCTAGGAATGTCCTCTGATTATCAATCTGATGAGATTGCAAATCTAGAGAGAAGGTAGAAAACTTTAAAGAGAAATTGTTTGAGAGATTTGAGAGATGGTGATTTTCATAAGAATGAAACTCTATATCTTCTTAAAGAAAGAGATAGATTTGGTAGTTTTTATAAATAAAATATCTTCTTATAATTGGTGGTTTTATTAGAATAAAACATAATATATTCTTAGGAAAAGAGTTGATAGTTTTTACAAAAATAAAACAGAATATTTGCTTAGACAAATAGAATATTTTTTTAGAGACAATATCTTCAAGAAAGATTATCTTCTGAGAGAGAATTGATGTTTGTTATAAAAATAAAAAGTAAATAACTATATTTTATTTAGTTAAACAACTCTTCTGTTAGAAAAATAGGTATTATCTTATTTATCTCTAAAATTAAATTTTAGGTTAGTTTTTATTACATAGCTATTTTGTAGGATATTTTGTTAATTGACCGGAAGCATTAAACCTTAGTCATGTTCCTATATAAAATGTTATTTCTTAAACACATATTTATTAGTTAATACCAACATATTCGAAGATAATATTCTATAATAAATAATCTCTTTCATGTATATAATAATATTTATTATCATTAAAATATTATATCAGAAGGATCATTCAGTGTTCTTAACATTCAAAGGTAAACATTATGTTTGCCTATATGAAAACGTCAAACTTTATTATATAAAAACATCAAATAGTCATAGTATTGAATTATACTTAAATATAGGCATCACGTTATATTACATCAATTCATAATTTAAACATCATATTTTATCTAATATAAGTATTGACTTTCCTCTAATAAAAACATTGAGTTATTATTCTAATACAAGAAGTGTTCTACAGTGTATCAATTCAAAAGGCCAATGGGAAGGTCTCTTCATTTGGGTAGGGAAACATGGGAACAAGAAACGATACAAGAGGGTCCGAAAGTAAGAAGCACTATACATACATGTAAATCTGCGCTATGCTTCATTTCTCCTGCCGTTTTGTTGTATGCGGCACTCAATTAGAGCTTATTTATGTACAAATGTTTTTTTTAAAAAAATAAATAAATAAATCTTTTCAAAGAAAGTAACGACAGAATGGATAGTCACGTTAACTCATAATTTGTACATGCAAAACCAAAACTTCATTTGGATCGAGTATTTTTTTTTTCATTTTTTATTATAATAATAAATAATTTTATCTCAAACACATTTAGGTATCTAAGTGTGAGTTTAAGTTCCAATTTATTAGGTATGAATGAGAAAGTTGAGCAACATATATGAAAAAGAAGACCCACAAACCTAATGCCTTAAGGTCTTGGGTTGAAGGTGGTGTCATTTCCTTGTATGGGTTGACTCAGTTCTCATTCTTGTGAGATCTCCCCAGTTTGCCCTCTCGTTTGTGATTAAGGTATTCGTATTTGAAAATGTTTCCGCTCGAGGGGAGTGTACCAATGTGGAAGAGAGGACTCTCACTTGAGGGAGAGATTGTTAGGTATCGAAGTGTGAGTCTAAGTCTCACATTGGATATGAATGAGAAAGTTGAGCAACATATAAGAAAGAAGACTCACAAATCCAATGCCTTAAGGTTTTGGGTTGAAGGTGATGTCATTCCCTTGTATGAGTTGACTTGGCTCTCATTTTTGTGAGATCTGAAGATGAATCATTTTCTAAAAGTTTATTATTTAAGTTTATTAAAAATTATATTGAACAATAACATATTCAACAGCTGAAGTTACTAACGTGGAATGTGAAGATGAATGAGGAGGAGGCTTTGTGCACCTTTAAGTTTATTAAAAATTATATTGAACAATAACATATTCAAAAGCTGAAGTTACTAACCTGGAATTTGAAGATGAATGAGGAGGCTTTGTGCAGACTTTGTCCACTATAGGCTTCTTGTGAATGAAGAAGCAATGAGAACCAAGGAATTAAAGGAGTAAAGCTCATAGGAGCAATGAATAGTGGAGTTCTATATTAAAGGAGTCATGCTTCACTAATTCATAATGAATTTATTTATTTTTCTTCACTTTATGATGTTTGTTAAGTTATTGCTGTATTCTTCGGGAAACCGCAAAATTAGTTTAAAATTGAATAAAAAAACAGTTATTTGCTTATTAAGTATAGCCCACAAAACGATTCTTGTAGCATCTCATATGGCAGCAATATACCTATCATCCTAGCAGACTAAATAATTATAACACAAGTAATAGATTGAGTTTTTCCATATAATAATAAAAGTATTGTCTTAAAAAAGATAAAGTTTTTATCTATGGGACTTTAAGCAGTGAGGAGGCATAGGAAAGTGGCCTAGTGGGGCATATGAAAAAGGAAAAGTCTACTTCAACGATGCTTAATTAGAATTTGTGTAGGTTGTTTGGTGCCAATTTTTTTTATCCAAACATGTTCTCTGGTTTTCACGCAGACTCACGGAAATTTTGAATTCCTCAAGGAATAGGAGGGCATACCCATATTTTATGCCAAAAAAATTCCCTTTTTTTTCCTGTAGAAGGGATTATTGTAGGACATATAGGTTTTGTCATGAACATTTATGATTTTTATTATCAGTTTTATATTGGCATATAATATAATCTGTTAGATGACAAGTCTACTACAAAATTAGAAAACTATGATCGCATTTATTTAAGAGTACGTATGTTATAATCATACAATTTCTAAAGCATATTTTGTTAAAATAATTTTGTGATATAATTAACTTGCATATTAACTATATGTAATAAAAAAAATTGAAGTTTACAAGTGTATGTCCTGTATACACATGGGAACAAGTAATATATTATTTTACTTTCACATGTTAGATTAAGTATACTTTTTATTATTTATGATCTAAGTTTTACATAATTATATTACAGTGACTTTAAGATGAGGATGTATTATTTATACTTATATTATAAATAATGATTATTGAATACCTATATATACATATACAGAGACATATATATATATATATATGATATAGTATGTTTTTGAATTTTAGATATATAAAAAATAAATTAGTTTTTGAGAATTTAAATAAATTGAGCGTTTTACTATATTTTGTGAATTATTCAACTTAGCTATGTGAAAAAGAAAAATTGGTTTAAGGAAAACCAATAGGGTGTGCATTTAAGAGAGATAGAAAAAAATTGAAAAAAAAAAGAATTAAATATCTAAGTGAAAAAAAAAACTAGTAAAAAGGAAAATTAGCATGGCTCACTTAACTAATGTCCAATGCTTGTTTAAGTTCAAGATTTTGTAATTTCTCTTATATGAATCCAAAGATATAATATATATATATATATATATATATATATATATATATTTATTTTTAAAAGCAAAGAATGAATACAATAAACACTTAAGGGATATTCCAATCCTTATAAAACACACCTTATCCAAGAATCAGTGTCTCAACTATCAAAACAAAAATCCAAACAAAAAGACACTTTACACAACAGAACAGAAAACCAAAACTAAGGCATTTGAAAGAGAACAACCAAAAACCAGGAAGATAACAATACAAAAATAGACACAAATACATATTCACTTACATAATTGGGAAGGGGGTCATCCAACATACCTCAAAGTTACTATGCCAAAGACTGGAGGCACAATACTGGAAATAAAATTCAATCTGAAAAAGAAAATGAGGTTCTCCTCATCTTATACTTAGCCCACAGACAGCTCTTAAGTTGAGTTAAACTAAAGATTTCATCAACATCTACAATTCCATCCTTGAATACTACCTTGTTTATGTGACCACAGCCCTTTCTAGGATATATATATATATATATATTATAGAATTTTTTTGTGTGGAAAATTCATTACAATTCATTAATTTGCTTCTATATGATAATTATCAGTAACTAATAATTTATTATTGGGATTAGATGTTACTAGACTTAAAATCATGTAACTTTCTAGTTAAAAAAAAAGTTTTATTTAGTTAGATTGCCCTTTTCCATATATAATGCTTATATGATACGGCTTATCTTTTACTCATTCTATTGGGATTTGATTGAAATTAAAAAAAAAAATATACTTTTAAAGATAACACCTCGTTGAAATTAATACTAAGATAAGTTAATTTTATTTACACATATTTAAATCTTTCATCAACAAAATTGTTAAAGAACTGAAATTACAAGTTTAATTATTACTAATATAATTTGAATATATGATTGCATGAAGGGAGATTTAGTAAATTTCAACTTTAACTTCTCATCCATATTTCACACTTTTATGCATTGCACACTAGTTATTTGACAAATAAAAAAAATCTATTCCTATTCTTTTAATATTTATTTTATTTTAAGAATTAAATAAGTTTTTAATTCCTAGTTGATTTTCAAATTTTTCTTTTATTTATATTAAGTCAAATTTTTCTTTTATTTATATTAAGTGATGAGTTGATTATTAAGTAATGAGATTATTGATTGAGTAAAACTGATACAAATATTTTATTTTTACAATTTTTTTTCTATTTTGGTCTCATAAATTTTTTACTAGTGTTTTTGGTATGTCATTGTAAACTTTTAAGTAGTAAAATAAATGTGTGTAGAAATTTCTTCTCCATGTGGTAAGTAGAATGAGGAATGATAAAAGAATCCATATATACGCAAATATTTGTGGATAGAATTTGTAATGAAAGGATAAATAAATATCTTTAATAGTTATATGTGGATTAATAAATATTTCAATTACCTGTTTGTTAATGTGATTGATATGAATATCATAGTATTTAATTCAAAAATATTCCCTACTTGTTAATAATTATTATAAATTTTATTTTAGTATTTAAAAATATTTAAATAAACAAAAATAAAATTATTGGTAAAAAATATTAATTTTTAAATAATTTTTAGAATTTAATTTTATATATTTATATCTTTTTAGACCTATAAAATTGAAGTTATTTTTAAAATATTAATTTTTAAAATTTATATTTTATGGTATAATTTATTTATTTTTTTCAAATAAGATCAAATTATTTACATTAATATTTTATTACTTATTATGTAATTTTATTTGAATTTTACTTAAAATTAATTTTTTATAAATTTATATTTCTAAAGAATTGTTTTGGAATACATTTTTTTAAAATTTAAAAAGCAAAATAAATAATTTGTGGATATTTTTTCAACGTTACCCACCGCTCAACACAATGGATAATAAAGCAAATTATTTTTTGACCAAACAGGATAGCTGATAGACCGTATGCACGCCTGTCCTGTTTTCATACCTACTAGCACCGGATGATCTCTTGCAAATTTATTGTCATTCGTTTTGCTCACATTTTAATCAGAGAAAAACCTTGGAAAAATAAATTCCCCACAAATCATAAATTCTCTTTACGGATATCACCCTTAAATACAGAAAATAAAAATAAAAAAGAGATGTAAGGATTAGGTCATTGCTTGCATCACATTAATTTATTTATTTTATTTCAACCTAGTTGCTGATATCAAGTAACGGGAAATACATCTCTTAAAGGATGTTAGCTAACAATAAGGATCAAAATGTAAAAATATTATGAGTTCAAAGCAAAAGTTTTCTTATTGAGAATAAAAAGCAAAATCCACTAATTTATTGGAACCAAAAACTTAGTTAAACTAAAAAATATATACACGTATAAATTCCGTTAGATTGTTGACGTAGTTATTTAATAAATAATTGATTACTTAAAAGAAAAATAAGAATCAAACTAGCAATAACTTTTATAAAATACTAAAAAAATAATTTTAAAAGTAAATTTGCAAAATTTATTAGAGTACAAAATCTTACGCGAACATTATACTAATCCTTTAAGATTTTGATATTTTTATTTATATTCATTCAATTATAGGAAGGAGATAGTAATATTAACATTCTAATTGAAGAGATAAGTGAGGGTAATATCCACTTAAAAAAAGTTGTTATCTCTAATATAAAAAAATTATGACGTTTTCTGAAGAAGTAAGATTAAGAGCTAAGTATTAATTCATAGGTTTCTTATCCTAAATATTGTTAAAAAATCGAGACAGCATTATGTACTTTGTTTATTCTAATAAAAAAAAAGAAAATAATGTAAATGTGCTAGATAGCATATTATTTTAAAAGAAATATATAAGAGATAGATGGTTGAAGCTGTTTAGCATAATTGTTGTTGTTTTTAGCTCGTTGAAGTTGGTTAGCATTATTTATTTTTTATTATTAACCGTAGATCACATTTATATATGCTTACTTCTAATTGGGTAGTTTACAACTGTTCGAATTACTTTATAATTGTTAAAGAGACGCTTTAAAATATAATTATGTTTTCATGCATGAATAATATCTATTAATTTTATTTTAAATTTATCATAATATATTTGTCACCTAATCATGGTCTCTGTCAGTGTAAAATATTATTACTTTTTACATCAAATGTTATTTTTAATCAATGTACTGCTTAAGATATATAAAAAAAATCATGATTTTCTTGTTTACGGTTTAATTTTCATAAAATTTGACAAAAACCATGCAAGATATAGTCATAATTTACTATTACTTGTGTTTTAGAAAGAAAAAAAAAATACATCAGAATTATTCTAAGAAAATTAGGTGAGATCAAGCTAATAAATTTTGTATAGACAATTACTAAAATGATTAAAATTAATAGAAAAATGCATGTTTTTTTTCTTTGGAGCTAGAGATGTGACATCCAACTCTATTTTGTATATTACAGGGCTGTTGTATGTAAATAAAAAAGAAATATAAAATTATTAACAAGGTATAACTTAGTATGAGTTACAATAAAGGTATAATAATTTAAAAGTTACATCTGTAAGTAGAACAGGAGGCTGAAACGGGTAGCCGCAGTCAATGGAATTTAACCTAGAGCTTCAACTACACCAGCATTTATTAACGTATATACGAAATGATTCATCGCTCTGATATGGGAACACATTTTCTGCCTCCTCTACACCATCACCTTCTTTCAACGTAAACCAGGTTCCGTTTTTTTTTTTTTTTTTTTTTTTTATGAACAGCCGTAAACCAGGTTCCGTAACTACGTACTTCAATTTCAAATTTAATTCCACCTTCCCTATTCATTCCTAAGTACTATTTATGAACCACGTATGTATTGGCTCCATTAATTCATTGAAACACTTTCTTGATTAATTGAGTTGTCTTAAAATTTCAACTATATGGTCAACTTGTTTAAGGTTTGGAAAATAAAACAACCCCTGATTGCTTGTTTCTTTCTATCCAATGTTTTATCATCAAACTTTAACATAACACATATAGACAAAGCTTATATATAAGAGTGGAAATGAAGGAAATTATCTACTATGTATTCTGAAATTTTATCCTCGGTCAATCTTCCCAGATACTGTAGTGATCTGTAAAAATAAGCTACTTCTGTCAATGTATAATTAAATACTGAGGGCAGTTGGGTGCAGTGTACTCAAAATATCACCATGTATATACCATGCTGATTTTTGCAAATATAATAACAACCGCATCATCATTGTTTAGAGTCTAGGGAGGATTATGATCTATTGAAACACAAAAGTCCAACCATCTCTGCTCCTGGTGTGAAAATGATCGTACACACACGCATTGTTGTTACCCTTTGTGTCCTTATACAGCAAGATGGTAAAGCAAACCACTAAGGATTTCCGACAGGCTTGAACATTTGTTGGTCACGGTGTTAATTATTATTATTATCATTATCAATTTGATCTTATGTCACACCACTGCCATCTGTTTTACTCTTTTATGCGGTGCTAATTAATTTCTGTACATCTGTAATAATTTATTAACCCTTCCTATTCTTTTTGTTTTCAACCTTTTTCTCCCTTTACATGTGTTCAAAAATGTGGTTTGATGTTTTCCCAAAAATATAAATCTGTTTCAGTGCATGAGTTGGAGTAGGATGGAGAATGTAAGACATCCCCACCCACATTCCTGATAGATATTATTATTGGATACAAGGTCATAGTTATTCTTTCTAGTCTACCTCCATTTATTACCTTTGTCTTTTGCATCCATTCCTTCTCCATCCACTCAATGCTGTTTGCCTTCCCCCCTCTACTATCACCTTTTACCACTTAATTATCAGCTTTTCATCGCTCACTCTCTCTCTCTCTCTTTCTCTCTCACTATATCTGTTTGTCGTTCTCCCCTTGTTCCTCTCTTTAATTAGGGTTTCCTCTTTAGGAGTGCTCCATCCTTTAACAAATCTGAGGCTTATACCTCCCGTTGGCTTAGGCTACTTTGTCTCGGGAGGAAAAAAGAGAACAGCTTCAGAAGGACCTCCAACAAGGGAAAAAGGTACTTCCCTTTTAGTTCATCTATTACCAAAGAAACCTACATCAAAAACAGGTAAAATCATGTTTGTGTCTTGCTTTCTTCTCTGCTCCTTTTCTTTATGCGTATATAGTTCTTTCTCTGTTTGTATTTCTTTCGACTAAATTAACGGTTGATAGAACAAAACGATGCTTTTCTAGGGCTTTTCTATTTTTATGTTTTTTTTTTATTGTGTAGTCATGAAATAATAATCATGGTTTGTTGCAGAAGCCAGATCCCTCGCTGGCTTAACTTATTTAATGTTTTCAGAAGGAAATTATGACTGACTACGTTGTCATGCAGCTGAGTTAATTCTTCAGCAGAAGAAAGATTTATACAGATAAAGTGTACTTTTCTCCTCCGGTGTTTGAACATTAAATATAATGTTTCCTGAGATAAGGAAATGAAGCAGAAGAGGAAAATATACCATAAACTTCAGGAGAAATTCAGATCAAGATTTTACAGATAGCATGCTTAAAACCAAGAGTTCTTTACTGTTTTTTTGGTCATGAACAGAAAAAGAAAAGAAAAAGAGGAAAGAAGGAAAACACATCTTTTTCAGAAAAGGAAACAAGAAAGGATAAAGATAATCATATTAATATTATAATTGAAAGTTACAACGAATCTTTGAATTTATGCCAGTCAGCATATATAATCTCGTTGCATGTATGTTTGTATGTAAAGGAAGAGGGGAAGTTAAGGGTTGTTTGTCTGGGGGAGATTCATAGAAGACTTAAGGGTCTATGATAGGACTTGTACTATTCAAATTGTAAGTACTTAGAAAAGCTTTTTCATTCTGCAACCATGATAATAAAAATCCTAGAACAAATTTAAAAGTAGTGGAATACAAGGCTATAAAAAATAAGTGGAATACATACTAAGAGGTGCAACCGAACTTGCATCAGATCCAGTTTTCGGATCATTCATATTTGCTTTGTCTTTGATAAGAAGTTTGAATTCAAAACTGCTTACTGAAGAACTTGACATGGATATGAAGTTTGTTAATTGGTTTCATGCCAATCTTTCTAGTGCAGGCAAATGGCATCATCCAGCTCTTACAATTCTCCATGTGCTGCCTGCAAATTCTTGAGGAGGAAATGCATGCCAGGATGCATCTTTGCGCCTTACTTCCCACCCGAAGAGCCTCAGAAATTCGCAAACGTCCACAAAATTTTTGGTGCGAGCAATGTGACCAAACTCCTGAACGAACTCCTCCCTCAGCAGAGGGAGGATGCAGTGAACTCACTCGCATATGAAGCAGAGGCACGCGTGAGGGACCCAGTTTATGGCTGCGTAGGAGCCATCTCTTTCCTGCAGAGACAAGTTCAAAGGCTCCAAAAGGAGCTTGATGCTGCAAACGCCGATCTGCTACGCTACTCTTACACTGACATCGCTCCAGCATCTCTTTCTGTGCCACCAGGACTTGCTGCATTTCAACATGTGCCCCAAAGGCAGTTTACTGCAAGATTTGGTAACGAAGGAACTGGATTTTATCGGCAATCTACTGCAGCTGCTTATTCCTTTCCTTATGCCCTTCCTTGGACTGATACCTCTTCGGAGGATATCAGTGAGGGAGGAGGGGGAGGAGGTAATTTGTGAATTACGATTGCAGTATTAACCCTTCTAGGGTTTATACTTTTTGAGGCGTGACCTGCAATATTCTGATGGCGTGGTGATATTATATGTCTATTATGGACTCTTGGCTATGTAGCCTTAGTTGGACTCTTCTAGCTAGGTGACTGAAGCTCTACCGTGTCTCTTAGTTTTATTTCTTGCCTTTTCTTTCCTAGATGATGACCGTGTATTGTTTAAAACTTATATCCAGGGACTTAGGTAGTCTTTTCTTTAGAGCCTAAATAAGTTGGTAGAACATGCATACTAATGTATGTGGCTACTAGACCTCTAATTGGGTTTGATGCAACTCTAGGCATGTGAAATGTGAAGCGGAATTGACATGTTTCTCGGTCATTATTTATGATTATGAATAAGTAAGCATTAACATTAGTAGGTTATAAAGCCTAATAACTCTATACATTCCAGCCTGTTTTCTCACTTTAATTTGCTCTTATTTGTGGACCACCTTTTTAATTAGTTTTTTTTACTCTATAATTAGTAATTACCCCAGTTTATATAGTTAAATATACTCACTAATCCGAATATTGTTTTCCTTTCTTTAACTATCCGCTGTGACCTTACTTCGCCAGCCTAGTTCTCATAATAAAATTGTTTTTCCTTGCCACATTCAAGTCAATGACTTTGAGGGAATCGAATTAATTAAATGTCACAGTCAAAGACACAAAGACAAGATATTTAGCTTCAGTGCAGCTATCATGTAGTGTTGTATGTAGTTTTCATGTAAAAGTATGTTCCTGAGCATAATCCAACACATCTTGTTGCTAGCTCGTCATATCTTATAAAATTTTGTTGAGATATATATTGGGCATTGGGTATGGCGTTTGATGAGCTCGACTAACAGGAAAAACGAGCAGTGTTTTTCTGAACTTGTGTCTCTGCTGTAATCTAAACTAGTTTGAATTGTAGTTTTCATCATGTACTGAAAAAAAGGTAAGATGATGAATATCTCGGTCTAAAACATTGTCTTCCCGTGAGACTGAGGCTTAGCTCCATCTCCACTTTTCTTTAATCATAAAATATCTGAAATAGTGAGCCACAGTCGCTGTCCTTGTTGGATCCCATACATAAAGTAATAGTAGTAGTTCATTCATCCTTAGGGTTTTCAGCTTTTCTTTCTCTCTCTCTTTCATCTATATCCTTCGAAGTGTACACTGCAGGCTTGCCCTACGAAACTGTTGCTATCAACCACCAACACCACCTCCACCTCCAGACAATACTGTGAAACAGTGTGAATGACCCCCTCCTTCTCTCTCATAGACTGCAGCTACATTGACAACAATTTGCATGCATTCCAACTTATATAAATTATTTTAGGTGATAACTGTACAGATATGAAAATGTTGTGTATGTAGCTTCATTGAATGGAATTGGTAAACATTAATAGCCTTTATACATCTTCTTCATTGGATTGTTTTTATCTAGGCAAATGTTAGTTTGCAATTTGGCAGGTAAAATTCTGATCCGATCCTGGTGAGATCAGAACCCCAGAAGTTGCAGCATTTTAAAAAAATCTTAATCCGAGGAAATGACAGGGATAGGGTTAGGGTTTTTTCCACGATCAATTCATTTCCCTGAAGAAAAGCAACGGTGAAACAAAACCTTTTTTTTACCAAAATAAAGCAAGAAAACATCCATATTCTCTCATATACGTGTAATTGTAAATCATCAAGTTAAAAAGGAAGCCTAATTGTATATTTTTTTATAAAGATAAGAAAAAAGAAAGAACGGAACTTGAATTTCAAAATCCTTATATTATTTATCTCTATCTAAATTACGAATAATATTCATGTCTTTGCAGACTCAGTGTAAGTACTGAGCTAAATGCTGAAAACATCTTCTGTTTCTCCCTTCAGTTTTGTCAGTCACTTTATTACTCCCTCACTCAGCACACAGCACACAGCACACAGACACTGTTACACTCATTAAAATCAAGAAAAGTCAGAAGCCTCATACCCCTCCCCCCTCAAAGAATATGATGGGTATGAGGGACACGAGGGCGTTCTCAGGGAGAGAGTCACGTCCAGATTAAGACCTCCAATTCATAACCTTCTCTTTCTCACTTTATATATGATAATATGACTGTGATAGTCACCATGACCCCGCTCTCCTCCTCCTCGAGATCACCAAAGGCCTCAACCTTTTCTTTCTTGGAATTTTTGGTGAACCAAATCTAATCCCTGATCAACTTTCCCTCAGAATATCTCCCTTACATCGTCAAGTCCCTTTTAATGGGTATAAATAAGATTAGATTATAGCATTGGACGTGTTCGCGTTGGAACTAACAAAACTAAATAATTTGTGGCGAATAAATAACCAAAGGAAATTAGGGGTGTGATATATACACTGTTGTGGCTCAGAGAAAAAGTGAGTATGGCTTTCTGAACTTGTTGTTTCTCTGAATGAATGCAATAGTTATAATTTCAGAATCCATCAAACCCATCAATCTTCTTCACTCTGCACTAAGACGTGGAAAAGAAGCAAAGAGCAGGTGAAATTGGCAGGGTGAAGTTATTAGAAAGGACAAGCATGTGGGGGGTCCTATCCCTATTTAAGCCCCCACAACAAATTCTTTGTGTCCTCGTGCACCTAATAAAAGCCCACAATGGGTCCAGGGACTTGTATCTTTCGCGTTATGTGGTTTAATTTCCGCGCTCTCTCTCTCCCTTTCTCTCTCTCTCAATACATACACTCCACAGACCCAAACATGTACTAATGTACTTTCGTCATTCGTCACATTATGGTCAAGAGAGACAAACAAGTCTATTGTCACCCCAATAGTATTTACAGGCAGTCGTTGAGACAAGTATACGTGCACATATGATGTGTCCATTTCAATTGTGTGCACCAAAAATATTCCAAGTCTGAAAAGCATAACTCAAACTGCTAATGAAATTGGTCATCATTCATAAGCTTGTGACTCTCAGTCTTGATAATAACTTATCACAGACTCAATTTTATTTCACTTCCTATCTTCATTTGGCCATCATGTGTCACTGTCAACTTCTTCATACCCTGCCAATCCATTTCAAATATGTCAATTATATATGCGGCTTCATTAATCTCTACCTTCAAAGTTTGTTTATAAAAAAAATTTCTACCTTCCAAGTAAAAAGCCCTTGATTGAGATGCCCTTTTCCTACTTCTGTTTACCCGCTCTACAAATAATCAAGTCCAACATGCGTTTAACATATTTTCTAAGTCTGAGTTACAATGAAACAAAATGCACCCTAAATCTTTGAATAAACTTAACACGACTTACAGAATACTCATGCATTAAAATATAACTATTGCATACATATATATTGACAATAAGGAATGCCAAGTAGAAAGTTTAGGATTTGAAACGTGCACGAAAGCGTAGGATCTGAAGCGTGCACAAATGGAGTGAATCGAGAACAAAGGCTAGAGTTTGAAGTATAGAGAGAAGAGTAATTTGCTTTTCGTAAAGGCAACGGTTGGTTAAAACTCAGATTTGTAAGTATGAAATCGACTTTAAAAGTTTAAACATTAGGTGAATATTTATTGTACATGTTTGATTTGATATTTCGCTTTTTGAGACTGTTTTTTGACGTATAAGTTTTGAGTTAAGTACACGAATATTGTTGAAGAACCATTTTCTTTGTTATTTGGTGTTGTAAACAGTGGGGGTTTTTTTATTATTATTTGGTGCTGTGAGTTCATATAGAGTTATAACTTAATTAGTGATGAACTTTTGTGGACATAAGCCACTTTAATTTCGAAATGCATGTTTAATGATTACACTAGCCCTATTTCTTTCGTTGTCTAATATAGTCAATATAATGAATGAGTCATATAGTGGTCCTTACTTTCTGTATGTAGACATTTTGATACACTCAAATGAAATTCATATATAACCAAGTAAGATAAGAAATGTGGATCTCGATTATTTAGGAATGCACATGATGTGGTTAACGAGTTTGCAAAAGTAGAAGGACTTGCACCTTGTTTTCTTTTGTCCTTTGGTTCTTATGTAGTGGTAGTGATCAAATTCTACCACCAGAGATATATGTTGATGTTTTAAAAATGTTTGACAATGATGTTTATATACGTGAGAATTCAAATCGTTGTTTAGTTGTAATATTTAGAGCAATATGTTAGTAATGCTAATGTGACGGAAATAAAAATAATGTGACTGAGGTTAGTGATAAGACTCCATATAAGGGTGTTGGTTTGGGTGATAGTATAGGTGCATGTGGGTTGGTGTGTTATTTTTTCTTTCCAGCAAATAAAATTGATTGAATGAAATACAAAAGGAAAATGAAACAGTTATGTATCTTATGATAGACGGTCTAAATCTTCCATCTTACATTATAGCTCTTATAGTATAGAACTCAACTCCATGTAGATCCTATTTTACAAAAAAATAGGTAAAATTCCTACAAATGTTCTATGATTATCATATAAAATTCTTTTTCAAGATTATATGAAACATCACATATTCCCTAATTTCGAAATTTGTATTCCAACATAGATCACTTGGTTTGTCATATCATATCACTTTGTTGAGTTGCTCTTCTAATTTTGATTTTTCTTTTACAGGGTTGAAACGTTACACGTAGTTGTGTTTATTCATAAACGTGCTCTTATAGTTGTCTTTCTGATTCTATAACCTGTTCAATAGCAAAAATCTTACTGGCATTGTATTATAACTATCATAGGTTTAGACCAGCAGAACAAACCAATTACATTTGTATGGATTCTGGCGTATATATTAGATGCACAAACTCATGGCAGAAAATTATATGCTACAATCTCCATAACCAAAAATTACCAATATCTAAAAACTAGATAGGCAACATAACATATACGGATATCCATTGATTTACAGAATCAGAAACATAGTCATTGTAGATATATTCCGTCCAACAAAAAAAAACATCTATTGTATGCTTAGAATGTAAGTTTTGGATATATATATATATATATATATGCATCAATCTGAAAATGAAAATCTTACCTTAGTCAATTTATTTCTAATCCATGCCAAAAGATATCAATTGTGGCGGTGCAAACATTTCCTCCCTATCTATTATTGTATTCCTGATTATATATATCACATTGATTCTATGTTTCCAAGTTTCTGACTTTTGCCATCCAGACAGTTTTCTATATTATGTTTCCATTTTTATTTCAAACTAGGTATAGATGAAATGTTGATACATTTTATTATGTTGAGTAGAATAAATACTAATCCATCTATTAATGATGTTCCAAACTAATACATAATATGGTACTTGTATTTTCAAACAAAATATTTTACATTTAGAATTGCACTAGTATCATATAAATGAATTTTAAGTATAACTCATTGATTCTAGGTGAAACTTATAGATAATCCGATAACGGGTAGTCCGATAAGTCCAACAACTTTGTTAAAGTAGACTCTGATAACATATTATAAAAGTGAACTTTAAATCTAACTCATTCTTATAAAACTGACTTGTAAAATAAAGATCTACTTATAAACTATTAAAAAGTATTAGTGAGATCTTCAACAACTAATTTTCCATGTTATATAAAACAATTCATCCATATCTCCATCTAAATTATTTCTTAATATTTTATATGTATATTTGACTTTGTATACATCATTTTAGTCGTCCTCCCATTTCCAAAAATCTGTGTCTTGTAGTTTTGAGGTTCCTTCTTGTATCATATTCCTAAAATACTCTATGAGGTAATTTCCACAAGAACCAATCCATTCTTTAGTCAAAATTTTATTTCCATACATTGTTAATCCAAGTTCCCATTTCTAAAATTGTTACTAACTCTTAGTTGGAAATATTGTACAATCCTGGAAATTTTATAGTAAGAGTAATTCCATTTTACCATTTGTTATTTCTTCTTTCTCTAATATACAATTTAATGTTCTTATCAAAATCAATGTTTCTCATCTCCATTTCGGTTATTCTTAGGTATTTCTTCCAAAAGAGTTCACATTTATAGTGGATTGGTTGGTTTAACACTCTCCAATCCCAATATTTAGATATTAAAATATTTCTCCTTATTTTTATATTTTTTTCGTATTTCTATTTTCTTTCACTACAAAAAAAACTATTTAGAGACTAATATTTAGTTACCAAATAAAATGGTTGTTAATTGTGACTAAAATAGTCACCAAATTAAATTTTGGTTGCTAAATAACTACAAAATAGAAGTAATGATTGAATTTAGTGACCATTTAAGTCAAATAATTAGTATCTAATTAAGTTAGAGACTAATTTAGAATCTAATAATATAAGTCACTAAAACTTGGATAACTAATGTTAGATACCAATTATTTGATTTAATTGGTCACTAAATTCAATCATTACTTCTATTTTATATTTAGCAACCAAAATCTAATTTAGTGACTATTTTGATCACAATTAGTAACCATTTCATTTGATAATTAAAAATTTGTCTTTAAACAACTTTTTTCTTATGTTTATTACAAATCTCCATTTTCATATTTATAAAAACTCTCAACTGATAGAAAATGAAATGGATATATATTATTAGTTCATTTGTGTAGATCCATAATATTCATACATACAATTTTTTTTTTTTTAAAAACTAAACTAAAATTACAAGCATAAGAATTTCATTTTAGGGACAACAAGAGAACTGTATACAAGAGAATAGAATAGTTCTAATACTACGCCTAGTTTCTATTCTATTGCATTTGTGATGATTTTACCCTAATGTTAGATTAATTATTCAAATTTAATTTTAAATGTATCTGATTGTTAATAAAATTTTAAAGTTTAATTTGACACAAACTCATATATGTTTTGTAATTATTTTTCTTTTAAAACCACTGAACTTTTAAGGAAACTCCTATCCGTTATAAATGAAAAGGGAATACATGTATGTGTCGTACTTGCATGATCGGTCTATTTTAATATTGGTCTATGGGAGAATCTAAACAAGTATCTTTAATATTTAAAAAGTTGAGTTCTTTATAAAAAAAAAATTACTTTTGATGTATTAAAATTAAAATTTACGTCCTTATTATTTAAAAAATTGAAAAAACGTTAGTTTTGATATTTAAAAATAATGTTTACATACTAAAACTAAAATCTGTATATACAATAATCTTTATTATTGCTTTGTCATGGACATATTATTGTTTAATAAAAGAAAATATTATTTATAAGGAAGAATATGCCTTGGATATCATTTAAAAAAAAATTATGTAAAATTGGATAACCCCACAATGTCCTTCACCTCTTCACCTCCATTTTGCGTTTTCGGGAGTGGAAATCTGGCTGTTCTAAGTATGATATTCGAGTTGCAAATATTTTGATTGGAGCATATGCGAAATTAGATATTCGGGAGAAGGCTGAAGAGCTCAAGGAGCGCGCTCGGATGAGGGTGCCAAGCCTAATGCAAAATCCTGGGAAATATTTTTGGATTACCATTTGCAAAAGGGAGACTTTAAGTTGGTAGTGGATTATCTAGATAAAGCAATCTCAATTGGTAGAAGGAATGGTCAGAAGTGGATTCCATCGTCAAAGGTCATGCTCAATAATAAGGCATTTGTAATTATATACTGTTATGCAGTATACATTTCAAAAATAAAAATAAATAAAAATAATAGATTCAGGATGTATTATTTTTGAAATATATATCGGACATGTGATCCGATATATAATTACAAAAACTTGTATATATTGAATGAATTGTATTCCGATATATAAATATATAAATTATACATTGGATCTTGTCTATTCATTAGTATCTAATACAAATATTTTAAAATTATATATCAGACAAGATGATTTCAGTATATAAATTACATAGTGAATTGAACCTCTTCTATTATGATCCAGTATATATTATATATACTGGAATCCACTTCATCCAGCTTACAATTTCAAAAAAGTTTGTATATCAGATGACTTAATCCAGTGATCTAATACTCATTTTCATAATTTTACAAAAAAAAGTATTAATGGTATTTTAGATTTTATGGAGGTACAGATGTCCAAGAATCTGTCCCATTTTTAATGGATCAAAATAAGACATGTTGACCTATTTTTGTTGATCCTAAGTAGGAGAATTTGCGATGAAGACGGGGAGGTGTAAATGGTATAGAAAAGAATATGAAGTGCTGGTAAAGATGAAATGGGTATTTGGGTTGGGAAGCGGAATGGTTAGACTAAATTATGTATTTTATAATTTTATTTTAAAAGGAGTCCTTATATATTACGCTTTTTTCTAAATTCCAATCACTTAATACTTTTTATTAATATAATAATAATAATAAACGTAAATAAAATAAATTTAAAGATTATTTATTATGACCTTTTAAAAGTGAGGATGGCACCATGTTACTGTAATGTGGTCCATTGGGTTTGTGCCTAATCGAGAAACGTGGTTTGACAATACGGGTTCAAAATTATGAGCTTTAATTTAGTAAATGGGCTGATACCAATAAATAGAGAATTGGGTGGATCCAAATATTCCTCGAGAACATTCTTCTTCAAACGTTGGGCCCAGACTCTCTTAATTTCTTACTGATTTTCTTTAAAGAAATGGTTTTCTCTTTGCACTGTTTTTATACACGTGAATTTAGAAAAAAAAAAAAGATATTGGACCAAAAA
>Ga0209700_103069_pt1 | contig 32630 bp, 18 predicted proteins | sample SiratroredBW_FD_187528 | JGI IMG/M metagenome (GOLD analysis project Ga0209700, IMG submission 187528) | Root nodule microbial communities of legume samples collected from California, USA - Siratro red BW (SPAdes) (version 2) | ecosystem: Host-associated > Plants > Roots > Nodule | place: USA...
ATACAGAGCCATTGGCAAGGTCTGACATAGAAGAAGTTCAACAAGAATGGGCAAAGTTTTTTCTTAAAGTTAGAAGTACATCTTAGTATTAGAAGTTTTCTTAATGTATTACAAGATCATTTTAGTATACATTGCTATGTATATTATTTGTAGGACTATTTCAGAATTAAATTATATGAACTGAAAATGAATTAAATCTGGTTGTAGAACTGTTTGCAGGTTGGGTAGTAGCTAATTTAATCTGTTTCTTTAAAAAAAGCACACACAACGTCGGTTAAGGTCAAAAACAACGTAGTGAAGGACTCACCACGTCGTTTTTTACCATAACCGACGTGGTGTTTAATAATATTATTATTATAGGGAGTTGCACCACGTCGGTTTTGTCCCAAAAACGACGTGGTGAAGAGAAAACCCACGTCGGGGTGATTCCCAAAACCGACGTGGGTTTTCTCTTCACCACGTCGTTTTTGGGACAAAACCGACGTGGTGCAACTCCTTAAAATAATAATATTATTAAACACCACGTCGGTTTTGTTTTTCTTAACCGACGTAGTGAGTTCAATCACTACTTCGGATATTAAACCGACGTATGATTCAACGTCTCCTGGGTCAACATCGGATCAAAAACCGACGAAAAAAACCTCTTAAAACCGACGACGAAGACTATTTTTCTACTACTACATAACCAACATTTACACTAATCTCCACCACATTTTTCAAATGCCTATTTGTGAAACTCTGGGAGTTCATTGTATCCACAAAATAGTTATACACTAGGATTTAGGGAGGATAGATGAAGACTCTACTCCAGCTGAAAGACTAATGAGGACTTTTGTCAGTTCAATATCTAGCAGCTCTGGTCTTCTTCATAGCAGAATTAATAGCAGTCATAGACCCTGTAGTTGAGACTGGCTGTCATGAAACAAGTAGACAAGGATATCATGGAGCTGCATAACAAAGTTTAACAGGAGAAGAAGACAATCCATAAGGACCGCATGGCCTATCTGATAAGGTCAAATAGGCATTGGTAGATCTAATAGGATTTGGTTGCAAATATAGAGATACCAACTACATACATGTGTATTATGGTTTCTTGTCGGGTCTTCTTGACCTTGGCTGCAAAATATACGAACATTATCATAATTTACATATACTTTAAAAGAATAAAATAAACATTGTAAAACGTAAGATTTCAAAGTTATTTGTATAATTTTTAACAATTGTATGAACAATGTTCAAATGACTGTAAAAATACATATTCATATATACCAAGAAAACTGCATCGTGCTATTGGAAAAAAAAAAACGGAGAAATATATATTGTTGTTTTAGTTTTGATAATTGTAGAACAATAGAAGAAAAAGAAAGAGAATTGTATATATAAACTAGTAAACGTTATGAATCTATAGTACCTTTGGTACTTCTTTGATTTGATTTAGGATCAGTATCTACTCTAATCAAAGTATCATTCTCTTCGTCTTCCCCTTCCCCTTCCCCTTTACCTATGCTGCTGGCCATTTGCTGAAGCTCTGAATATTTAAAGATAACTCAACAGTATTATTTTTGTAGTTGGTGTAAATGAGATAGGTTGATGGAAAATTCCTATTCATCTACCCTTTATATAGATCTACACTGACATGGATATGAGTAGGATTTTATATGATATTTAATAAATATGATAAATAATATTTTTTTTTAAGATCAAATACATATTGTATGTGATTTGGCATAATTATATTTCATTAATATAGTTTCAATATATATAAATTTATAAAAAATATATTTAATAAGCATTTATTAATTTTTAAAATAATTAAGATTTCATAAATATTATATTTAATAATTCTATTAATTTTAATAAATAAAAATAGTGAAGTTAAGAAATCAAAAATTAAATATAATGTAAATGTGTACGTTAGTTACTGTTTAATTATATATGATATTTAATAATATAACAAATTATATTATTAATAAATTTTGTGTAACATTAATTATATAATAAATTAATATTAAATTTATATAGTAGAAAGTCATTATTGAAATAAATCTTCAAAATATATATATATAAAAGAAGATATTTTAAATAACAAATCACTAAAATTCAATTTTATTCAAATACCAACATACACATAATATATTAAAAAAGAAATTGAACAAGCCATATCCTTAAAGAATATCAACTTAACGAAAGACTTGCATTAAATTTATCTCATCATATACTAAATACTAATGTCTCATCCAAAATAAATAGTTAGATTTATAAGCTAACTTAAGAATAATATATCTGGTATGTTCATTACAATCCATGTTACATGTTACATGTGATAGTATGTAACAACTTCCCCTCTTAGTTTATCACTCATATATCTTATTTTATGTAATTTAGACGATTGGTGAAGCAAAATGATCTCTCTTACAACATAAATATAAATATCAATGCTTAATACACTAAACAATGGTTCACATGTCATCTCATGTTTGTGAGCCCTCAAATTCATACAATTATCACCACTCTCAAACTGCCATTTTTATACAACATAAAACATTTAAACAAAATGACAATAAATTAAATATACAAATTAATATTTATTTTACATTTATAATAAAAATTCACATATAATCTACTAAGAGACAAGGAAAGAAAATAATTTTTTTTTAAATAGCATGAGTGATATTGGCTCGATTGAGAAACAATCCAACCAAAAAGGTTGAATTGCACTGCTATTTTTGCTTGAGCAAAAGTGGGACAAATAATTAAATACATAATTTTCCCAAAATAATTTCCATGCATTTATGCATTTTCTCAAAATAAATTTTCACGCATTCATAAATGCATTTTTCTCTCAAACCTATGTTGAAAATCATTCAAAGTTAAAATATATATATATATATATATATATATATATATATATATATATATATATATTTTGAGAGTCATTGAGAAAAAACCTTTGTGAAACATTGGGACATACATGAAAAATCATGCAAAATTCTTTGAAAAGTTTTTCAAAAGACTTTTCAAAAACTAGATGAAAAGATTCTCATTACATAACATTTGTGTAATTCTCAAGAATGTTTTAATCAATTGTCAGCTACAAATACTAACTATAATGACAATTTATTGGGATTATTCATATTGTTAATTTTACTTGATTCTTGATATATGCTTTGAGTTTCCATGGTTAGTTATCCCAAATGATGATTTTTCTATTGAAATGACAAAGAATGGTGTTCTTAATGAGGAGATGAGAACAATGATAAGCTCTTAATCAGAACTCTAGTCCAGTAACCTCTTTATTCTTATATGTAGTCTTAAAGGTAGGATTGCATCAATGTTGGTCTCAAAATCTTAGAGATAAGAAGACAATCTTGTATTCCGTGTTGACCTTCTAGGAGTGGTATCAACAATAATATTTTCATCAACAAGAAGCAGGTCACTAACAAGAATATCATTAGTATACTCAAGATTTTTATTATCATCCATATTAAGGTCATCATAAGTTTAGGCATAACGTTGTGAAATAGGAAGAGATAAATTATTTGAATCTTTATTATTTCCAAAAGAAGAATGATAAAAAAAAATAATTTTCATGAAAAACAACATGTCGAGAAATATTAATTTTATATTTTTAAGATCTAAGTAAATGTATCATTTTGTGTAAGGTTTACAACCAAGAAAAATACTAGGAGCAACGTGACTATCTAGTTTTTTTCTATAAACAATAAATATAAAAGAATAAAATAAACACCAAAAAATGCATAAATTAGAAATATCACAAATTTTGACATTGAAGTTTTTGATAAAGGAGTTTTATTATTAAGAAAAAGAGTCGGTATGGAATTTATTAGAAAAGTAATATGTTGAATATCAAAATACCCGAAAATAGTATGCAAATTAGACTAGAAAAGTAAGGCGCTAGTAACATCTTAAAACGTGTTATTTTTATTATATTTAATATTAATTTTATTATTTATTATTATTACTATTAATTATATTACTATTATTATTAATATCATTAATGATAATAATAATAATAATAATAATTACATTTATCATTAATTTTATTAACATTATTGTTAATGTTAGTATTATTATTATTAACAGGTATAATATTATTATTAATATCAATAATATTATTAATATGATTATTAATATTATTAATATTAATATGATTAATATTATTACTGTTAATATTGTTAATGTTAATATTATTAATATTATATTATTAGTATTTTTAATATTGTTTTTGATATTATTCTTATTAATTTAATTAATATTATTATGAATGATATTTTTAATAATATTAATATTATTGATATTAATTTAATGATGACTATTATTGTTAATATGATTAATATTATTTTTAATATTATATTAATAATTATTATTATTATTATATAAGAATAATCATCATAATAATTATGTCATGGTTTTTTTTATAGTGGTTGTCACTTGTATTTATTTGTGAATTATCCTTTAGGAGGACAGTCATGCTTATTGCTTATATTTTCTATTAAAACTTTTACAAAGATGTAATTTATGATTTTATCATAAATATTTTTAAAGTCAAATTACGATTTGGGATGTTGGGTAAAGTTTTACTATATTTATTATATAATAGATTAATTAAATTAATGCATATATTAATATATTACACAAATAATTAAATACATAAATTATGGTTATTTTATGTTACATTAAGATATTATTGCATTTATTAATTTTGTGTAATATTTTTAATGACATCACTTAAATAATTTAATGCATACATTAATATATTACATTGTTAAATATATGTTGCAATTAATTTTTTTTTATTTTAAATCAATTTAAATAATCGGTTCAAAAGGAAAATTACTAAAAAATTAATTAATCTTAATCCTCTTGCTGAACTAGTGATCCCCACTTTTGCATCTATATAAAGTAGATATTCGGAGAGTTTTCTCAACCAAGTAGTCGAAATTCCATCAACGACTATTTCCAGTTATCTCTGAATATTAAGAGTTTGGGCAAAGAGCTAGGAGCATGGGCAAAGATGAAGACGATGAAAATGCAAAAACATATACTTTTCTAAGAGTGATAACATCAAATTAAGGAAGTACCAAAGGTATTATATAGCTTCTGCTTAGTTTATATTTGATTATTAAACTAAAAAACATTTCGTTTAGAGAAGATTGCAGGTTTTTGTGATGCATATATTGAACATTATTTTACAGATTATTTTTTCAAAACCAAGATATGTGTAAACGATGATTGTTCTCATAAAACATGTCAAACCTAATATTATGGTGAGTATTGGCTTTTGTTTGTAGGAACAATACAAGATGGACATGAGCTTCTTTATGCTTAAGTAAAACTTCTCCAGGCATTTGTTTTAAGAAGATCGTGGAGATGGAAATACTGGAGGAAAATAAGAGAAGCATTTATTGATCCAAACAGACTCTCATCGTCGTTTCCACCACTCCACCACGGAGGAAGACAACAAACAGAATGTGGAGAATGATGGAAGAGTTGAAAGCTAATTAAGGTTGTGAACAAGTTCTGATTGTGTTTGTCGTCTAGTGTTTGTAGAAAGGCCCAAGACTGTGACTCTAGCAATCACGTCTTCATGAAATTTTCCATTTTTTATTTTGGAAAATGAGAACTTGTGTTCAATACTATGGATGTTGAATTTTACAAGAATTAACTCTTTATATGGTACTAAATGGACAAGTAAATGGTAAATGTTTCTTGTAACTATTTTTCATATTTCTTCTGAGATGGGTGACATATATGAAATTATTGGTGGATATTAAATTTATGGCGTTGATTACATTATATATATATATATATATATATATATATATATATATATATATATATACGAACATGAAAATGTAAGTTTTAATGTGTTAATTAAAACAACTCTCTCTCTCAAGAAAATCATCTTTCCTTTTCACTTAGACAATTTTGACACCTCAAAATACCTAAATGGTATTTTCATTATTTCGCAATTCATCATGGCTGCACAGCTTAATGGTATTTTCATTATTTCACAATTTAGCATGGCTGCATAACTTTGCAGTCTGGCCAACTCCATCCCAATTTTGTACGAATTATCTTTAAGCTCTGATGCTACTTCAAAACATCTCGGTATGCTTATTGGTAACAAAGATCTTGAATAAGTGGAGCTTTGTTGTTGAAGTGATATGTTAAGTTGCTTTATAAGATAGCAATACTTATTAACTCTCAATGTCCCTTAGACTTCATAAGCATTCTCTACTGCAATTGATAAGGCCTGTAACCTGCACAAACACCACACCATAACAAATACATTGCATCCTACCCTCTCACACCCACTTCACTTTCCCTAAGTTATATTTTCACCTACCACTCCATATTGTGCTTATTTAATAATTTTCAACCAGCCCACGAGAAATAGATACCAATCAGAATTCAAGTTGTTCATTCCTTTATTCCTATACTTTGCCCATAACCATGCTTTCATCTATGCCATTGCTAAGATTTCAATGTCATCCACCACCCCGTTTTGAAAGACTATCCTGTTTTTGTGTTTTCAAACATTGCTCACAATTGTCCCCCACATTCCTTTCCATATCATATTTACTTTTTTGCTCAAACCAATTACATAGGAATTTTCATACTGATTCACAATCTCGTTATGTCTAACAGAAGATAATTATAACCATCTATTACAATTATCCCATACCCTTTGAACAACCTCACATCCAATTAAAAGGTGCTGGATAGTTTCCTCCACTTTTTCACATAAAGGGCAAAGGTTATTCTATATACTAACACCTTTCCTTAGTAGACTTATTCTAGTGGGTAGTCTCTTTAACATTGCCCTCCAAACAATCACCTTTACTGGCCTAGGCACTTTAAGGGCCCACACTTCCTTCAACCACTGATATTGTAGACTGGAAGGATCTTCTAATAGCACTTTATATCCCAACTTAGTTGTATATTCATTTTGATTGCCCCTTTCTCATACCCATCAATCAGTTTCTCCTTTCTTTCACTTGGCACTAGAAATTAGATTAACTAGTTGTTATCCTAGTACCTCCTCCCACTAAACATTGGTTTTCTCCTTACCATTCTCCCCTTACTCATGGATAATGAATACAATCTCGGAAATATGTCCATTAGCAGTCTTTTCCCCATCCATCTATCGTCCCAACATTTTACTATACTTCAGTTCCTAATCTTCCATGTAGTCCTATCATCAAACCAATTAGGATTATTTCCTACTTCACAGACCCTACAAAGGTCTTTTCAATAATAGGAGTTATTCCTAACTGCTATACTTCTTGACATATCCCTCCAATCATCATACCTAGAATCTAATATATCTCTCCACATTCCTCTTACACCTAAACCTAGATGCCCCTTCCATTTGGCTAGGAAATCATCATTAAATTTCCCTACATCTTTGATTCCCAATCCTCCTGATTCTACAAGTAAATAGACTTTACTCCAACCTATCCAATTGATTTTCTTACCTTCCGAGCTCCAACCCCATAGAAAATTTTGACTGTATTCGTTTAATGGCCATACACACTGAAACAGGTAGCTTGAAAAATGACAAATAAAACAAACAATGGAAGTGTACTAATCACTGATTTAATCAAGCAGATCCTCCCCTTCTAAGTAGACAACCTAGATTTAATCTTATCAACTATGAGTTGCCATAATTCATTTCTTCTAGGATTTTCTCCTATTCGCACTACTAGATATTTAAATGGGAACATCAATCTTCCACGATTCAGATCCACTTGTCTCAAACCTCTTTTAGTCTTAAACTCCTTGGTTAGAAGTCAATTGACCAGAACCGAGCTAGTGGCTAAGTTCAGGCACATTTTGATCCAATTAATCCACTTATGATTAAAGCCAAGTTTGGGCATCATGTATACTAAAGAGTCTCACTATACTGAATCATAAGTCTTTTCATACTTAACTTTGACTCTTACTCCCCTCCCCTTTTCCTTCCTAAGAAAATCTACCGTCTCATTAGCGATGAATATGCTGTCCAGAAAGTCCTTGCCACTCAAATAAAATTGGACTGTAATCATTCAAAGTGGTTGTGTTATCTTTTTCCGGAATGACAATGACAAATAATGCATTAAAGCCCTTAAGAATGTAACCAGATTCATGAAAACAATTTATAACTTTAATGAAATCCTTACCCAAGATGTCCAAATTGCCCTTAATGAAATAAAAATTAAAATCATTCGGACCCGTACCACCACATTTTACAGCACAACAAGCTTCCGTTATATTCCTAAAATGGAACCCATCAAGGTTCAAACCCCTTTTCGATTCTTCTTGGAATCTCTTTTCAAACTAATTTTTGACCTCATTCTTCACCACTTCTGATATTTAATAAATATGATAAATAATATTTAGATTTATAAACTAACTTAAGAATAATATATCCCAATAAGTTCATTAGAATCCATAATATGTAAGAACTTTCTCTTTTAGTTTCTCACACTTAATATTTTAGTTTATGTAATTTAGATGATTAGTGAAGTAAAATGATCAGTCTTATAACATAAATTTCAATGTTTAATACACAAAACAATAATTCACATGTCATCTCATGTGTGTAACTCCCAAATCTATACAATTGTTATCACTTTCTGTTATTTTTATACAACATATAACATTTAAACAAAATCACAATAAATTAAATATACAAATTAATATTTATTTTATATTTATAATAAAAATTCATATACAACCTACTAAAGAGACAAGGAAAGAAAATAATTAAAAAAAAATTAGCATGAGTGATATTTTGAGAAAAAATTTGACTAAGAAAGTTGAGTTGTACTGTTATTTTTACTTGAACAAAAGTGGGGCAAATAATTAAATACATAAATTATGTTTATTTTATGTTACATTAAGATATTGTTGTATTTATGAATTTTGTGTGATATTTTTAATGCTATTACTTAAATAATTTAATGCATACGTTAATATATTACATAAATAACATTATTTAATAGTTAAATATATGCTGCAATTAATTTTTTATTTTAAATTTATTTAAATAATCAGTTCCAAAGGAAAACTATTAAGAAATTAATTAATGTTAATCCTCTTGCTGAACTACTCATCCCTTCTTTTGCATCTATATAAAGTAGATCTTCATAGAGTTCTCAAAACCAAGGAGTCAATATTCCATCAACGATTTCTAGTTATCTCTGAATATTAAGAGTTTGGGCAAATAGCTAGGAGTAGGGCATAAATGTAGACAATGAAAATTCAAACATACACTTTTATAAGAGTGATGAGATCAAACTAAGGAGGTACCAAAGGTAACAATCAAGGATCACCACTCGCCACTCACACTGTGATCAAAGCACTGCATCCTCCTCTTCGGCTTCCACCACCGACACTACCTCCACCTCCATGGCTTCCACAACCTCCGCTTCCACTGCCACCACCAGTATTGCCTCCTCTTCCTTGGATTCCACAACCTCTGCTTCCACTTCCACCACCAGCACTGCCTCCTCGTCTTTGGCTTCCACCACCTCCGCTTCCACTGCAACCATTGACACTGCCTTCTCCTCCACCGCTTCCACTGCCACCACCGCCACTACCACCACCTCCACCTCCACTACCACCACCTCCACCTCCACCTCCACCACCACCTCTACCTCCAGCTCCACCTCCACCTCCACATCCACCTCCAGCTCCACCTCAACCTCCACCTCCACCTCAACCTCCACCCCCACCTCCAGCTCCACCTCTATCTCCACCTCCACCTCCACCGCTACCTCCGCCTCCACCTCCGCCTCCACTTCCACCTAATCAAGGTCGGGGTATAAAAGGGAATTGGAATTCTTAATGTCGGATTCTATTTGTGCAATTGATTCTTGAATTGGAATTTTGGAATTAAATGGCAAGTATTTTCAAAGTTTGGACATAAAGAAGAGTGCTCATTAATGTGTGATAACAGGAATGGATCCCACTACTCGTTAGCAATTTTTCTTAATGTTGGTTAAACTGCTAGATAGTCGGGAAAACGAAATCTAGTGGGTTAACTTATGAATTTCAATGCATGAAGAATCGACTTGAATGACTTTTATTTGTGTAGAAACAATGGATAGTCTTATGTACCATCAATATATTGTAGCAAAAAAAATACAAGCGAGTAAGATAAACGAAGTTCAATCCCAAGTTATTTTACTGCATTTTCTATCAACCTAAAGATTTCACCCTCTGTTTTATTGCATTGTGCTCTATTATTTGAAATTTTGTCATTTTTGTTTTATCAACAAACCTAATTACCAAAACCATTCTATTAAGGTAGCAGTGTTCGTCGGAGCGACAAACTAACATCGTTCCTTGTGGGTTGGACACTCTTACTTCATACATTATTTTACTTTTGACTTGGTACACTTGCTGAAAAGATTTGAGAAGTTTTTGGCACCGTTGTAGTGGAATAGTTGTAGTTTCAGTTCTAGAAAGCACAACCACTAAGCACTGTGGATATTTGTGAATATCTTTTTTTTATTTTGAGTTGCTTTTGTTGAGAAGTGAATCCATACATATTTTTTTCTACTAACTGTGATTTGAGCACTCTGTAATATATGCTATTGAGAGGTCAGGTTACTTAAGATCAGTTAGAGTTCGACATAGAGATAGAAAAGACAGCAAGGAGAAATCATAGCAGAAGGAGAAGAGAGCAACAGAGCCAAGAACGAGGGGAAGATTAGAACCACCCCACTTTAAGTGTTCAAGAAAGTCAAGAAGAGACCAACATGGTTGACGTAGGAAACAATCCATCTAGAAGAACTTTGGGTGACTATGCCATGCAATAGGGACCTACACATTTCTCTAGCATAGCAATACCATCTACAACCATATCTGTGGAAATAAAACCAACATTTCTAAGTTTAATCAGTAGTCACCAATTTACAGGGATGGATCATGAGAATCCATACACTCACCAACCTACATTTTATGAGTTGAGAGGAACCATGCGATTTGAGGAAGATGAAATTGAGTGAGTTTATCTATGACTATTTCCATTTTCCTTAGTAGGAAAAGCAAAGTAATGGTTCAAATCACATCCAAATCAAAGCTTAACCAATTGGAGCATTGTGAAGGAAAAATTCCTTAGCAGATTCTTCCCACTTTCGATGTATATCAAGGCCAAGTATGATATTTCCACCTTCAGACAAGGACCAGATGAAGCATTTTGTGAAGCATGGGAAAGATTCAAAGTGATGCTGAGAAGGTATCGAAATCATGGGTTTGAAGATATTTCTCAAGTCAACATTTTACACAATGGGTTGAAGCCAGATACAAAAATGATATTGGATGCAGCAGTAGGAGGAACAATGATGGCAGTAGATGCAGAGCTAGCTACAAGAATTATTGAGGCTCTAGCTTCAAATGGTTATCAAGCTCGGCATGATAAACAAACCATCCAACCAAAGAAGGGATTTCCTGAGCTTAACACTACAGACGCAGTTCTAGTACAGAGTAAGATCCTGTCGTAACAAATTGAGGCACTGACGAAGCAAATGTGAAATTTACCCAAGCAGCTGCATGTTGTACAATCTTCTCAAGGACAAAATCAGGCTATGAAGTGTGACTTTTGTGAAGGCAATCATCCCAATAGACATTGTTCGTAGCAAAACCATTAAGAAGAAGAGGAAGTTCAATATATGAGAAATAAGAAAAGACAAGGTGTTTTCTCTAACAATTACCCGAATAACATGACTCAAGGGTGGAGACATACTCAAAGTCAAGGTTTTGGATGCCAAACAAGAAGTAGGCCCCTCCAATAGACAAGCTCCCTATCAGCAACAATCGAGTTATCCTACAATTCAGTAGAGAACAACCATGCTGCCAAATAGGAAGATACACTGGAAAAATTCATGTAAGCCTCATTATCCAATTAAAAGAACATTGAATCTTTAATTCAAAATTTGGAGACTCAAGTGGGATAGTTAGCTAAACAATGGCAAATCAATGAGGTTAATTTTCAGCAAACACTCAAACCAACCCTAAGGAGCACTGTAAATTTATCACTACTGGAACTGGAGTAACCGTTGAAAGAGGTATTGGTGAAAATCTAGGCAGTGAGGAAGTGATGATGGAAGATAAAAGAAAAGAAGAAGAGTGACAAATTGAATGTCAGAGAAAGAAAGCGAAAAGCAAATAACAACTTAGAAGTACCAAGAAATAGAAAAGAAAAGGAAAACAAGTGAAAAAGTTCCACGAGGTCCTCCTATAAGGAACGTGCCTTATCCACATGCACCATCAAGAAAGGATGTAGAAAGACAGTTCATTCGATTCATGGACATCCTCAAAATACTAAAAATTAATATCCCTTTCAGTGAAGCCCTTGAATAGATGTTTGTTTATGCTAAGTTTATGAAAGAGTTAATGACAAAAAATAGAAAATTTCCTGAACATGAAACCATTGAGTTGGAGGTTCGATGCAGTTCCATAATTCAAAAATTGTTACCATATAAGTCCAGAGATCCAGGGAGTTTTACTCTTCCAATGACAATAGAAAACCTCATGGTTGGGAAGGCATTGCTGGATCTTGGTGCCAGTATCAATTTAATACCTTTATCCATGCTGAAGAAGATTGGTGATGTAGAAGTCAGACCTACAAGAATGACTCTCTAGCTAGCTGATTGTTCAATCAAACATCCATATGGAATATTGGAAGACTTATTGGTGAAAGTGGATAAATTTCTTTCTATAGTAAATTTTGTGGTAATGGAAATGGAAGAAGATGTCGAAGTACCACTAATATTGGTGCGACCGTTCATGAAAACTGCAAAGGTGATGATCAACGTTGATAAAGGAAAATTGAAACTATGTGTATAAGATGAGGAAGTAAGCTTTAATGTGCTTGAATCCATGAAACACACAACTGAAGTAAAGGAACGTTATAGAATGGATGTTTTGGGAAAAATTTGTGCTGATAAGAAGAAACTGTTGCCCACAGCAGAACCATTGGTGAAGGTTCTTACTCATTATGCAGTAGAGGCAGTTTTGGGGCAGAGAAAATATTAACCTTTTTGAATAATACACTATGCAAGCAAGATTTTGAATGAAGCTCAAAGTAATTACACCACTACATAAAAAGAATTGCTTGCTATAGTTTATGCACTCGAAAAATTCAGATCTTACTTGATTGGTTCCAAAATAGTTGTTTTCACAGGTCGTGCTGCAATTAAATATCTTTTGACCAAATCAAATTCCAAGCCCCTAGGCTGATAAGATGGATTTTGTTGCTATACGAGTTTGACATGGAAATCAAGGACAAGAAGGGTTGTGAGAATAACTTTACAGATCATTTGTCGAGATTGGCCAATGAAGAGGTAACTAATCTAGAAGTAGAGTTACCAGCTGAATTTCCAGATGAGAAGACTCTAGTTATTCAAGAGAGGTTATGGTTTGTAGATATGACAAACTTCAAGGTTGCTAGATCCATTCCTGAAGACATGGATTGGTATCAAAAAAGGAAGTTCTTAAAGGATGCAAGTCATTACATCTGGGATGATCCTCATTTATTCAATATCAGTGTTGACAACCTGTTGAGGAGATGTGTTACAAAAACATAGGCTAACAACATATTATGGCACTGTCACGACTCACCCTATGTAGGCCATTACAATGGTGAAAGGACGGTACTGAAAATTTTACAATTTGGTTTTTTCTAGGCTACACTGTTCAAGGACTCCCATGAGTATGCATAGAAATGTGATCATTGTTAGAAAACAGGTAACATCTCCAAAAGACATGAAATGCCATTGCATAAAATTTAAGAGGTGGAGGTCTTTGACTATTGGGAAATTGATTTCGTAGGTCCATTACATCCTCATTATCACATGAGTACATCTTGCTAGCAGTAGAATATGTATCCCGATGGTGAAGGCAATACCAGCCGAACATGCTGATGCTAAGACAACGATCAAATTTCTGAAACAAAATATCTTCTGCATGTTTGACACACCAAGGATTCTGATAAGTGACAAAGGTTCTCATTTATGCAACTCTCAACTTCAAAAGATTTTAGAACACTATGGTGTGAGACATAGAGTTGCTACAATCTACCATCCTCAAACGAATGCGTGAACAAAAGTTTCTAATAGAGAGATCAAGAGGATTTTGGAAAAATCTGTAAATGCTTCCCAAAAGGACTGGTATACTAAACCCAATGAAGTTTTATGGGTGTACAAAACTGCATTCAAGATGCCTATAGGCTTGTCACCTTTTCAATTGGTCTATGACAAAGCATGCCATCTTCTTGTAGCAATGGAGCATAAGGCCTATTGGGATTTGAAATTGTTAAACTTTGACTCTAAAGCTGCAAGAGAGAAAAGACACATACTAGTGCACGGATTGGAGGAACTGAGGCTCAATGCGTATAGTTCTTCAAAAATTTACAAGGAACGAGCCAAGCGGTACCATGATAAGAATATCATCAATAAAGAGTTTCACTCTAGCCGAGCTATTTTGTTGTTCAATTCTAGATTAAGGTTATTCCATGGAAAGCTGAAAGCTAAGTGGTCATGACCCTTTTTAATTAAAAAAGTCAAGTCATATGGAGTAATTGAAGTCGAAGATCTTGTTTCACACAGAAGTTGGTGGGTTAACAGTCAAAGGCTTAAGCACTATCAAGGTGGTGGGATTGAAAAACTCACCACAGTGGTCTATTTGAAGGAAGCATGATCAACAGGTGTCAACCTATATGACGTTAAATGAGCGCTTGATGGGAGGCAACCTTGTGTTTGCAACTTTTATTTTATTTTGCTTTAGATTTTTTTTCTCTTGGTTCAAATTGATTTGGTGTTTAAGAACTAGATGTTAGTTGAGTTATAGTCAAAATGTGGGGGGTTGATCTTTTGTATGTTGAATGTTCACTTTTTAGAAAATTGGCGTTTCACCTATTCAATTTTTAGGAATGTAAAAGTCAGGATTTTTCTTGGGCTAGAATGTCAATTTAGGTTGCACTTTCACTTGTTTTGGCCATGCTTTAAGTCCTTCATTTAAATAGAGGAGCTCATTTTAAAACCACACTACTTCACACTCGCACACCTTAGCTTAAAACTCTAGGCTTCCACTCTCACTTGCACCCTGTACACAATCATCATTCAGCACTAGAGAACTCATTTCACCCTTCAGTCTCTATTGTGCGTCTCTGTAAACGTGATAAAGGTAAGTACTTTGAAGATTTTGATGATTGATTGCCTTATCTTTCCCTTATTATGTTGGTAAAGAGTATGATAGCAGTGGTAGTTTTGAATTTGGTAAATGTTCTCTAGCCAATGTTGAAAGGATTGTATTTTTACTGTGCTTTGTTAGTGGATGACCTAAATAATGATTAGCTAGGGTTTATGTGGAAGGAACCTAGGTTTTTTGTGAATAAATTGTATTGCTTGTAAGACAAACTATCTCAATATTTTTTCTTATGAAGAAGAAAACCTGAATAGCATCAAGAGACTGTTGAAATATCAAAAGCTGAACAAATTCCTGAGTCTTACAAGGAATATGTATTCAGACACTACTAGAAAATTGTCAAATAGTGACCAAAAAAACAGTCACAAAATCGATCACAGATTCAGTCACAAAATCGGTCACAGAATCGGTCAAAGATTCGGTCACAGAATCGGTCACAGAATCGGTCACAGATTCGGTCATAGAATCAGTCACAGAATCGGTCACAGATTCGATCACAGAAATCAGTCACAGATTCGGTCAAAAATAATAATAATAATAATAATAAAAATAATATTAACAATAATAATATTATAATACTAATAATAATAATAAATCAAATAACCTGCACAATATTATTATTATTATTTTTATTTTATTTTTAAACAAATATATTTTATCATTTTTTAAACAAAAATAAAAGAAAACTATTTTTTATTATTATTATTATTATTATTATTATTTTCTAGAAAGCAAATAAGTATTTTACTAAAAATAAAGAAAAGGTGAGAACTTAAACCATATTTTATTATTTAAAAAAATAGAAGATTGTAAAATTTAAACTTAAATTCTCAACATTAAAAAAAAAAGTATTTTTATCATTTTCTCCTTTATTTTATTATTATTATTTTTTAGTTTTTTATTTATATATTTTTTTTTTAATTTTATTTGCTCAGACGAAATTGGGTGTTGACATCATTCAGTGCGCCTCACTCATCCAATGCGGCTCAACAATCAGATACGACCATGAATTCAATACAACTGACTCATCTAATTAATGCGGCTCAACTATCAAATACAACCATGCATTCAATACAACTCACTCATCTAATGCAGCTCATGTATAAGATACAGTCATGCATCCAATACGACCTAAGTGATCAATGCGGCCAATGCGGCTTGAGAGCTCAATACAGTCAATGTTGTCTAAGCGATCAATGTGACCATACAATTTTAGTGATACAGTTTTGGCTTTCGGAGATGCATCAGATGCGACTATACGTCTTAGTTTTCGGCCATACGATCATGTGGCCCCATGTAGATGCGACCACATGGAGATGCGGCCATACTAAGACACGACTATGCGACGATGCGACACATATAGACGCGACCATACCAAGACACGGTCACGACAATGTGGCCACTCATAGATACAGTGCTTAGTCATACAGTTAGATACGACCACTTAGAAATACGACCTTTGGTCATGTAGTCATGAAGAAATGGTCACTAACATATACAACTTTGCTCACGTGGCTTTCTTTCATTGGATCTGAGGCATTTTACATGAGTTTGTTCCTTTAACCATGAGTATGTATTGTCTTAACCAAAGGAACAAGCTTCAAACCTACAAAAATTGGTTTTAACAAAATTATTTCTCATTTTTTGAAATTCTCTCGTACGAAGTGATATACTCATAGTTTTCAAAAATTAACTTAGGTAAAAAATATGTTTTGCTAAATATTAATCGATTGATTGTGGTTTTAATTGATTGAATTAAATCAACTTATTCTATTTTACAACTGTTTTGCTTATAAAATAGTGTCACACGACTTTTGAAAAGAAGAGAACGATTACATTATGATTTTTTTGAGAGAGCTTTTACGTGCAAAAAAGAGTATTTTGTCATTAGTCAGTGAGCCTTCAAAATTCAAGTTTTTATAATCAAGACATATTAAGATAGTTGTTATTGAAGCTCTCCATTGGTGAAAATCGTGTTACTCTAGTTTCGGTTCATCTGAGATAAATTTTGTTGAACTAGTTTTTTATGTGATTAAACTGTATTGTAGAGTATTGATTTCATTTTTCATTTTCTCTTGTATTTATGTTTGCGTAAACTAAAAAATATATAGGATTTACATTTGTAGTGGTACAGTAGGGTTATGCACTAATTTTATAATCTCTGTAGGTTTCAAAGGTGTTTTTCTACAAGGTGCAGTGGGTTCTTGCGAGGAGTAAGTGTATTGTATTGTTCTTGATTGAACTGTGTATTCTTTAGAGAATTTCTTTGCTTGTGGACAAAGAGACTGGATGTAGCTTTTGAGGAAGAGTGAACCAGTATAAATTTTGGTGTTCTTGCTCTCTCTTTTCCCTATCTTGGTATGTGCGTATTTTTGTGACGTATTATTGTATCTTCATTCGTGGTTGAATTGGTTGATTTCACATTTCACTTGATTGTTTCTGTGTTAGGCATTCAAAATTCATGTAGTTGATTGTTTTAATAAAAAAAAAATCATTCTTATTAATTCTTTCCAAAGCTTGCGAAAAGTTTTTTGAACATTCAATTCACCCCCCTCTTGAACTCGGCATATAATTCTTTTCAAGTTGGATGAGGGTGTTCAGATTTTTAGAACCTGGGAGACCGAGGAAGTATATATGCTTCCAAGGCTATTAAAAACTAAGTTAGAGTGGGCAATATAAAAAAGAAATGACTGTGGAGTTTTTTGTTGTTGGGTTCTTTGGGTGCTTCTTCACCCTTCCTTAAGTAGTCTCATAGTCTTTGTTTTCTTTCTTTTGTTGTTTTGATTTTGGATTTAAGAAATATAACTCTTTTACTTTTTCATACTTCTCTCATGAGATGATTTAAATATTTACTTTGTTTCTTTTTTTTCATGGTTTTAGTTTAGCCCCATGGTCTTTTTTTTTTTCCTTTTTTGAATAAATTTTAGCTCTATGCATAACATAAGTTTTATAAAAAAGAAGAGAGTAAATATTAGATATATGTTTATTTACGTTATGATGATTATGTGTATCTATTAGTGAGATATATTAATGAGAATAAACTTAGTATTCAATATTAATTAAATATATTGTTTGATATATGTAAAATTTATGTATTATATTTAATTAATGTAGTGATTAATGTTATTATTTTTATGATGTTAAATAAATAATAAATGTGTGAATTGTAAACAAAAAAATATTAATTGCTACATGTTATAGTTAATAAATACAATAAATATATTGTTTAATGTTTATATGATTTCTATAGTAATAAAGTGTGTATAATATTAACTGCTTATTTCTTTGTAAAAGTAGTTTATATTTTTTTCACTAAATTTTCTATTTTTAACGAAATTTGAGTTAATTGTTTATCATCCCTATTTTAGTTTTCTTAATTGAATGTAGTTAATACATTTTTTCTTTCTCATATAAATTAAATTAAAATTATAAAAAATAATATTATTTTGAAATTGGAAAATTAAAAGATAAAATAGAATAATTTCTACTTAAAAAACCAACCATTAATAAGTAATATTATTAAATATAATAAATGATGTTTAATAATAAATACATATAAGGGATATTCATAATTATAAAAATAAATAAATTTAAACAGAATTTTCTAGAATATTGAATTCATGTTCCATTTGAGATATTCATCCCATATATTTCATTTTGCATCTATATATATAAATGACATCCATAGAGTTCTCAACAACTATATCAAAATGCCAGAAAAAAAAAAAACTTGCGCAAAGATGAAGACAACAAGAAGGAAAATATGTTTTCTTCAAGAATGAGGATGTTGATCCTAAAATCAAGTTAAGGAAGTACCAAACTATATCATTTTTAGTTACTCAAATTAGAACTCTATGACCACTCTTTATACTATTATCATTATGTATTGGATCTTTCTTTCACTACTTAGTTATAATCTTTATAACGTTTAGTAACATTTTTGTTCCTAATAAATAACAACAAACATTCTCTCTTTGGGTCTGAAAAACAGAAAAATCATTTTTTCTCTTCTTCTGCACTCCCTACGAAACATCCAATACCTCCAAAGTCGCCATCGGCAGTATAAGGAGAAGGTTCCGAAGTCCTCAAAGCTTCACTCGAAGCGCAAGATAAACAAAGAAAAGCCTAATCTTGTGGACAATGTCAAATCTAGAACAGGAAGGACCTCGAGAATCGTGAAGAAGGCGTTGAAGCAGGGTGATATATACAGTTGGAGCTCATAAGGATGGTTCTGAAGAGAGAGGGAGAGAAGAAGAACAAAAACAACTAGAACAAGAAGAAAAATAAGAAGAAGACCAAGAAGAAGAAGAAAAAAGAGTACGATGTGTTTTATAGAATATTATCTACACTCACTATTCTAACTAACTGTACATATTGTCTTTGGAGTTTTTGAATTTTTTTTATGTATTGTTGTGTAGATTGTGCCGTATGGATCAAACTTGAAGTGTTAGTCTTAAGAATGTTGTCTAGTTTTGGACCTCCTTTTCAATAACTAATGAAAATGATCACAATGCCTTCGATTTGTTGTTTCCTTTTTATATCATGAGTCCTTTCTTTTTCTAGCTTTTTCCTGCTATCTAGGCTAGAAGATCCATTGCATGCCTTTTTTCTTTTTTTTTATTGCAGATACTAGCATTTCTGCTTTGTATAAAACTATGAAAAAAATTTATTTATTTTTGTTGTGTATCATTTTTAAGTGAGAAACTATTTTAATTATTTTTCTTTCAATTTCATCTTATTTGTTACTCAAATTTTCCTGGGTTGGCTTGGTGGTCTTTGTGGAAATGAATAGAACTAGAGATTGGTTGTTTAGAATATGAAGACACCTTGTCATACCTTTCTTGAAAATGAAAGTGAATTATTGACTTGCAATTAGTAGATTATTAGCTTGTTTATCAAGAAGTCAACTTTAGGTCTAACTCAATCTTATAAAACTGGCTTGTAAGGTGAGGTTTACACCAACTTATAAATTATTGAAAGGCCTCAAAAATTAATATGAGTGGTCCGATAATGGTCTGATAGCGAGTGGTCCGACAACCTTGTAAGGAATGACTCTAATACTATATTAGAACTGGATTTTAAGCCTAACTCAACCTTACAAAACCGGCTTATAAGGTGAGATAATTGCATCCACTTATAAATTATTGAAAGATCTTTTTTTTAGTTGATGTGGATTCTCCAATACACCCGCCTACGCCGAGACTCTTCAACTCGTGTGTGGGACTATAGGGTAGTCCGATAACGGTCCAATAATGGATAGTCCAATAGGTCCAACAACCTTGTTAAGATAGGCTCTGATATCATATCAAGAGATGGACTTTAAACCTAACTTAATTTTACAAAATTAGCTTGTAAAATGAAATTTACATCCACATATAAATTATTAATTATTGAAATGTATCATCTTTAATGTAGGATCTCGAATATTGTTTCCTTAAATTGCTTTGTCTGCTTCTATTAGCAAAACATTGAGATGGTGTTGTATTTATAAAAGAGTTACATTTCATGGACGGAGGTCATAATAAAAAAATATAAAAAGACCTTTGAAGATGCATTTATTGACTATTTTTTTTAGGAATGTACTGGTCAAGGGTACTTAGCTCCCTACTTTGTTACATTCCATTAATGTATTCCTGAAAAAAGAAAAAGACAATACTACTCATTTTGTCATATATTTTGTAGATTAGGACAAAAGTTCCTGACTGAGGGGATGAACGTGTGATAAAGAGGGCTGAAGGTTCTTTCTTAACAGGTTAGTTTCTACTTTTTTTTCTTGTAGCGTTCAATGTGGTATATGTTACGTTTTTCAGTTCTCTTCTTTTAAATTATATCACAGCCAAGTAGTTTATATTAACTAAAACCTTTTCTTGTAATATTTATTTTATTTCTTGAAATTATTATTCTCGTAAATGTTATCGTAATATGCTCTAATTATGTTTGTAGGAAAGAGGAACAACCCATGTATATGTTCAATATACAAAGAGAAATTGAAGATCCTCTGGAAAAGGCTTGATTCCTATGCAGATAATAAATACTAACAGTTTCACGAATAATTATTTGGAAAATATGGTGAGATTACTAGGAATGGATTGTGCAAGACAAAACAAATATGCTTGGCTGAAAAGAAGCATGAGAGGAAATTCTTAATTTATAAGTATCATTTTAACTTTTCAATGTAATGTTAATCAACCTTTTTTCTTTTTTTTTTTTTTTTTTTTTTTTTTTTCTCCTTTTTTTTTTTTTTTTTTTTTTTTTTTCTTTCGGCCACCTTTTTGCGACATTTGTCTCATTGATACATTCGTTAGTTTCTACATTCAAAACTCTTTCTCACATAATTGAGGTGAATGTATTTGCTTAAGGCTAATCTATTAGTCTTATAAGTATGTATTGGAGCGCACCACATTTTGTTTGGAATGATTTAAGAGCTAATTTAGACTCCTGGTAAATAAAAATGAAAACATTGTCAATTTAAATACATGCAAGAGAAGTACATGTATTTTAAAAGATGTTAATTTGATTTTAAAAGAAAAACAAACGTATATATTTAAAATATATTTAAAGTTTAGAGTTGAAAGTTTAGAATTTAGGATTTAAGACCAATAACAACCTTTTGACATGTTAAGTTATTCCCGACATGGTAGATTAAGTAAGAGTAAATGCAAAACAAAATTTTAGTGTAACAAGGATAAGATAAAAATGGAGAATTTTTTTTATATATTCTCATAACATATTGTCACACAATTATAAACAATTCAATTAATTTAAATAAACTCTAAAAGTTACTATTTTTTTTAATTGAGTATTGATCATTACAAGTGTTATCCTTTATTTGACAACCCGCGTGTTTGGTAAAAAAAGAAAAGTAAAAAAAAATTAAACAAATATGATTTCTAAGACCATATCAAGAATATCATATTTTCATTAATGAAAGAGTTACATCATCCAATCAGATGATAAGCGTGACAGATGAAAATCTCATTAGGGGTTTTCTGAAATTCTACACTCGTCCTTACATGTTTCTTCAAATCTTACGAGTATTGATCTTAACAATTCAACATTACCTTTTGGGAGTGCCTTCGTTGTTATATTTGCTAATTGATTTTGAAGACTAATGTTCGAATATGCTTTCTTTTTGTTTCTTCACTTTCCTGATTTAATGTGATTCTTTCCAATTCTAATCACGGACTTATTATCAGTTCCTAAAGTCATTGTTTCATCTTGCTATTGGTTAACGTCTCACAATTTTTTTTTAGCCAAGTGGCTTGAGTTGTTTCAGTAGTTATTGAAATATATTTAACTTTAGCAATGGATTGGTCAACAACATCTTGTACCTTTGAGTACGTAAAAACACCACTTCCAAATGAAAAGACATATAATGTTATACTATTTGCTTCATCTAAGATAAATCACTATTAGACTATCCTTGAAGATTTTCACTCTTCTTCTTTAAGAACCAAAGACCATGACTACAATATGGCAAGGTAAAAGTTTGACATCAAATTTTCAATAAGTCTATTCTTCCCAAAACAAGCTACACAAACCATATAGTAGAGCTTGAAAGTCTTGTCAATTACCACTTCATGATAACCTTTCACTCCTTTATGTCAACTTTGTGAGTATTATTAAGGGTGTGTATGCTAGCTTTCTAAGCATTTTTACATAGTGTTTTTAGACACTCCACAATATTAATCAGAATAGGAACATTACCTCATATTTTTTACATTTCAACTATAACCATGTGCTCAGTTGTATTAAGCATCGTACTTTCTCAATATCTACCTTTCTTTGATTAAACATAAACCTATTTCTATTATTCCATATTCTCTACATAATTCCAGTCCACATACCTTTTCAGATAAAATTTTATTTGTTAGTTAATTCCAGAATGTGAAAATGTTGGAAGTTAGCCAAGGGTTGATTCTAATTCACTTAACTTACACCTACCCAACTATACACTTATTCTATAATTTTTAAACTATTTTACAGTAAAATAAAATATGTCTGTTAGTCTCGTTATCTTTCTTGCACAACCTAATAGAGAACCTTTAACCAGATTCTCCAACCTAGGAATGTAGCTATACAAATAGTGTTTAAACTTCAAAGTGCTTTGAAAACACTATTATTGTCCTACTGTACTGTGTTTTGCAACACAAAATACACTGACCTAATAGAGAATTAACCATCAACATCTTCTTTCCACACTCTTCTATACTAACAATCTCTATTAGGAATTTTGACAACCACTAACTGCATTAATTCTTTTACCATCTCAGCCTCCCAAACAAATCCCTTCTCAATAGAACTTTCTAGTCCCATGTGTCATCCCTCGACTGACTCATATCTCTTACTACTCTATCGTTTGAATTAGAAAAAGTGGCAAGTCTTAGAAAGTGTTGATTTAATGATTTATTTCCTATACATCCTCCCAAAATTTAAAATTTTCACCTGGCCCAAGTTTCCACTATAGAGAGTTGTCAAACAAATTTCCTAACTGCCCTTCCCCACAACTTTTACATACATCTCTCTACCACTATGAATCACACCTATTTGAAGAATCCATTTTTTCATAATCCCTAACCTTCTTTACCTAATCACCATATCTATTTTGCTAATAATGTTATATTAAACTTCTCTATATCCCTAATTCCTAACCATCATTTGTTCTTAGGCTTACATAACTCTTCCTATCTAATCGAAGCAATCTTACTCTCTTCAGAGCTCCACCCCTCACAAGAGATTCCTTTACGGTTTAATAATCTCCTTACAGATACTTTTAGGGACTTTAAATAAAGAAAGATAATATTATAGTGGCAGAGATGAGATGACAAATTTGATCAGCCAAACTATGCCAGCGAAAGATAACATCCTCCTCTCAAAATAGACAACTTCGTTCTACCTTTTTCGAACACTTCCTCCCAAAACTGTTTTATATAGGATAAATGGCTATCATTAAACAAACACTATTCAATAAAGGCAACATCAGCTAAATGTAATTGACATTATCTTGTGGGTGATCTAGCTAACATATATCATGATCAAATCAAGAAGCTTCATTTAGCCAACATACACCAACCTCATACTAGAGACTTTCAGGAGCCTAAGGTGGTTAGGGTACCCGAAGTCGACTTCATAATTGATGACCAAGAGTGAAGGATAAAATAACACCTTGAGCAAGAGTGTTTAGAGGGAACACTACTAGTTTTCCTTTCCGTAAATCTAAAAGGTCTCTCAATAGTGACCTACACGCGGTCAACCTTAAGTTAGCATCAGCTGGACTAAATAATATTTTCCCTCTTCCCAAAAGACAAAGGACTAAAATTATTCTTGATGTTACAACATTACCACCAACCATAGACAAAAATTTCCACATAATTATCCAAATAAACACCTGTAAGGGTTTAGGACTTTAAAAAAAGAAAAGAAAAAAGAAAAGAAAAGTTGCTACCTTTCTCTCTCTCTCTTAAAAAGCCCTAAAACCCCTTTTATAGCTTTCTTTGCTCTGTCTCAAAAACCCTAAATCCCTTCTCAGTTCTCTCTTCTCTTTATCTCTTTCTTGATTCAGATTAGAGATTCAAAAGCCCCCATTCAATTCCTGGTGTGGGATAGAGCAAGTTTAGCAGATCATCATTTTAGTTTAGGTAAGTATCAAATCCCTTGTTCTTAAGCGGTTTAGAGTTTTTGTAAAAAGAAAATTTGTGAGCACTTTCTTGCATGTAGTCTTAGAGACATCAAGAATGATCCTTGCTCGTTTTGGATCCTAAGGGTAGTTAGTCTTAAAAGTCTGCTATAGTACACTATGTTAGAGTACTTAATTGTAGAATGAGATGTGGTTTTAATTTGAAATGTTCTTTAACAGTGATAATGAAATTTTGTATAATTTGATAAAATGATTGATTTTATGTTGATTGAACTTGTGGGAACAGTAGAGGTTTGAATGCTTAGTAAATAACTACTGTCTTGATGTGAGATGTATCTTTGTATGTTTTGATGTTATGGATTGAATGAGCTATTGTGAATGATATGGAATGGTGATTGAGACATAGTATCTTCAAGAAAGAAGATACCCATGTTGAGATTGTTAGAATGTACAATGTTTGAGAATTTGTCGAGAAGGAGGTATCCAAATTCTACTAGTATATTTGAATCACATAGATGAAGATTACTAGGTGGTGAGAGTCGATGGAGGTTTGGACTGAGTGCCTACAATTTGAAATATAACTAGTCAAGAAAAGTCTCAGGGGAACTAACCTTGTCATACAAGATTGATGATTCATTGATTTGGGGACTGTGGATTCACAGTTTGGAGTTGTATGACAGGTGCAAACCTCTGAGTTTAACTCAATGCACGAGTCTTCTAGAAGTAGACAGTCAAGTGTCTTTGTATGTGAGTTAGTATATGTATAATATGAGTTATTATAGAGATGTGATAATGACAACGTGATGTGTGAGATAAATCATGAAAGTCTGATGTTTGTAGTTTGGTTGAGATGGGAATTTAATTTATAAATATACATTTCTTTAAACTCTCTAGCTTACCCTTCTTTTTGTGTGGTGTTTTTTTCTGTTTTTAAATCTACGATAATCGTGCGTTATATATGAGCAGAGGATTTGACAGATGGTGTGACTCCTCAGGGAGCTAATGGAGAAGTTTTATTTTATTTTATTTTATTTTGGGATTGTATAAAGATGTTTTTATTAAATCTCAAGTAGAGAAGTATATTTTGGAATACTCTTACAAAAGTATGGAGATTTTTATTTAGGCTTATTATAGATTTTCTATACGATAGAATTCCTATTATATGAAAAATATGGAATCTTATAATACTAAGCATATTCTACCTCGTAGACCTTCCACAAAACAAGGACTGCCTCTCTTACCCTTACAACAAATAAGCACGAAGTTTCTATCTTACATTTTTCCATCCACACATTTGACCCTTATATTTGTGTTTACACTAAACCCACCCTTAATGATTTTAAGCTTATATTGACCTTCCACCCAATTCCATCATCCATGAACCACCATGAGTTTAGTACCAACCCGTATACCCCCTCCTTGACCATTTAGTGGGACTAGTAAATGTATCTTACTACTTACCAGAAAGTATGTTAGTGAGAATCAATCTCTACTATTGCACCTTTCATTGTTAACAAGGTACCTACACTAAAAGTTGATACACCTCATTCTCCTTCATTTCAATTTGAAATCAATGAGTTGTAAGAACAAAAAATCATCCTCATGAGATGAGGAAGAATAATTGAAACAAGCAATTGAACTAAGGTTTGTCGATATCGCCTCAATTATACCAAAAGTTGATAGAAAGAAAGTTGAGACTTGGATGTTTGTCCTAAATTTCAAGACCATCAATTCATACACCTTACTTCAATGTGTCGTGGAAGGACTTGCTAAAAGTTATAGCTAATATTTCTTGCAGAACCAAACTTGCAGATTGGAAGAAAACGGTCTACAACATCTATCTTAACTTTGTATGCCCCATATGTCACCTATTGACCTCAATAACTCAAAGCCAAGGTGGAAGGCAAAGTTGAACACGTGATGTTAGTACCAAGCCAGCTAACATGTGATGCCCTATTTTTTATAGTAGCATATTCTTTTGTTACACAACTTCAAGTATCTATGAAAAAAATCCAAAAGGCTATGACAAAACTATGGGTAATAAAAACACCCTAACGTACCCTACTTGAACCTACCTACGAACAAATTTCTACCTCTTAAAAGTACCCAACAACCATGCTTCTCCGATAATAGTTAAAAGAGAATGAAAAGATTTTCGCCAAAAGAATCATTTTTCAAATGATATAAAACTTCAAACCAAATATAAAATAGAAGATAAGTTATTTCATAAGTTGTCTACACGATAAAACACTCAAAATTGAGAGTAAGAGATTCTCATGTGACAAAACAACAAACCACAAACAAATTTAAAAAGAGTATAATGATAAAATATGTGCACTAGAAACAATTTAATTTGATAAAATTATAGTTTGAATTTTCTAAAATGTAATACATCATTTGAACAAAGTATCTTAAAGATATAAATGACCTTATTAATATCGAATGAGTGAAACGATTAAGAGAATGACAATATTGTGTAACAAAAGAATATTTTTTAAATGAAACGAAACTAACGATAAATAGAAATGAAAATAAGTTTTTTAGATTACTTAATAGTTTAAGGATTTTTTAAAATTTCAAAATTGAGATGACTATAGGACAAAGACGAGACAAATATATATACCTATCATTATCCTATTCTTAATTCAAAAAGTAAAAATTTATCCACACTCATATTCGTATCCAATCAATATAATTCAAAAAGTAAAAATTTATCCATACTCATATTTGCATCCAATCAATATAAGTATTCTTTAACAAAGTCCAAAGCACATTTGACAAGATTTTTAAGTGTGGATTTATTTTTTATTATCTTTAGATAAATGAGACAAATAATATTTACAAAATTTTACTTGAAACATAGAGAAATCAAATAACAATTGTACTTGTGCGTTGATTTTGAATAATGTCCATGACAATTTATGATATTGATGATATCAACGTGAGATTAAATTTAAATTATTGCTTAATAAATTTTAAATTAAATTTCAGTCATGAAAAATAATATTATTAAAATATATTGAAATTTATAATTTGTTTCCCTAGTTAATGTATACATTTAGGTGAGAGGTTAAGATTGAAAACTACTTAAACATCTCTACTCACTTATTTCTATTTATAACTTCTTTGGTCAGAAATCCTTTCCTCTTATAGTTTGTAAAACAACTTAAACTAACTTTAATGACATGTTTTGCTTATATATAATAATTTCCTTATACCATAACTTCATATAAAAAAAAAGTTACTAGAAAACCATCATTCTCTTTTTCATCTATTCATCTTCTCTTCAATTTGTATAAGAACAAGCATTCTTTCTTATGGCTTTTCCTAAACCTCGACACATGTTTTTGGGTTTTTTTATTTTCTTTCTCTTTTCAAACCCTAGTTTTGCAAAGCAATCAAAAATAAATGGTTTGAAAATGAATGTTATCGATCGATGTTGGAGACAAAATCCTGAATGGAGGAGATACAAATCTCAATTAGCCACATGTTCTGTAGGTTATGCTGGCAAGATGATAAACAACATGGGTAATGACCTTATTCATTATAAAGTTACTGACTCTAGTGATGATCCTATAAATCCCAAACCTAATACCTTAAGGTACGGAGCTTCTATTATTCAAGGTAAAGTGTGGATTACATTTCAAAAGGACATGAACATTAAACTAGAGAAACCCCTTCTTATTAGTAGTTTTACCACCATCGATGGTCGAGGTTTCAACATCCACATTGCTGATAATGCATGCTTAATGATCTTTAAGGTAATCACTATCTACTAATTAAACTTATGTTCCCAATTATTAAAAACTAAAAAAATTAGCTTATGAGTTATTAATTTGTATGCATGTTTGACTATAGGCCACCAACATAATTATCCATGGCATTCGAGTTCATGATTGCAAACCTCAAGCTCCTGGGATTGTAAGGGGGCATGAAGGAAAGATAATTCCTTTAGGTCATGTAGATGGGGATGCAATAAGATTAGTTACTGCTTCAAAGATTTGGATTGACCATAATACACTGTATGATTGTCAAGATGGTTTGCTTGATGTAACACGAGGTTCCACAGATGTGACTATATCCAATAATTGGTTCAAAGACCAAGACAAAGTTATGCTTCTTGGACATGATGATGGATATGTGAGAGACCAAAATATGAAGGTTACAGTCGTGTACAACCATTTTGGACCTAATTGCAATCAACGTATGCCAAGGTAAATAGTTTTTATACTAAGTAGTTCAAAATCATACATGGACACGCAATATAATAAGAAATATTATTTTTTTACTATAAAAAAAAATAAACTTCTAGGATTCGCCATGGATACGCACATGTAGCCAACAATTTTTATGAAGGATGGCTTCAATATGCCATTGGTGGAAGCATGGAACCTAGTCTCAAAAGTGAAGCTAACCTCTTTGTAGCACCGACAACAGGAAATAAAGAGGTAATAAATTTTATAAATTTAAGTATTTTCTTATATATATATATATATATATATATATATATATATATATATATATTTTATATATTGTAAAGATTTTATTAATTATTATGCTAATGATTTATTATGTGTAGGTGACATGGAGAAAGGATAGTGATAAAAATGGAGATATATGGAATTTTCATTCGATAAGGGATATTTTTGAAAATGGAGCTTCCTTTAATGTAACAAGAGGAGAAGATGTGCAAAAACCGAATTATAGCAAAGAACAAAATTTTAAAGTTGTAGATGCCAAATTCGTGAGATTGTTGACACGTTCATCTGGTGCTTTGCCATACAAGAAACATTCTATATATTGATTAACTACAATATAAGAGGACTATCTCCTGAACTGTTTAACATTTTTATAATTTGGACTATGTAAATTTGGAGAATTTAATTTTTCTCCAAATATATTAAAATGCAATTGTTTTTTTATTTCAAATTCTAAACCTTGTAAATATACTATATTAATATATGAAACATATTGGACTATATGATAAAATCTTCATAGATGCTCCAAACTTAAATTTTTATCAATGTTGTTGTGATTTTTGATAAAATTTTTATTTTTATTTTTTGTTTTTATGGTATTTTAAGAAGAGAAAATACTATCAATATAAGATGGGAAACTATGAATAGTCAGAAATATTTCCATAACATATATACATTGAAGATAATTTATAACATGACCTTGCAATGTGAAATATGTGAAACTACAATGCATTGTCACTACCTACTGCACATTGGAAGAGGAATGATTCCTATGGTTGGATATGTGGTATGGATATTGGACAAGGATATATTGTCCAATCAAGGTACTCATTGCTAGCAAATGAGGGTATGACTGTAGGTATGGATGACTTTAAAAAGTTGTGAAGCTTAAAAAGTAGCCCGTTCTGCACAATTAGGCATCTGGCGAGCCTTACTGGATAGGCTACCAACTAGAGCCAATTTAGCTTTCACGGGAGTGCCACTAACAAGTACTATGTGCTCCATGTGTAATGAGTACGAAGAAAATGCTAATCACCTATTCAAAAATTGTGAAATTGCACACAAAAAAATTATTAGATGCGATATATGGTTAAGTAATAGTTCGATTAGACATCAAGATATATGAAACCACTTTGAGAGTTTTTATGTGATGGGCCTAAGTAAGAAATCAAGTGAGGTTTATGGAAAGATTTATGGGTAGCAGATGCGTGGGGAAATATGGTACCGGATTTGTATCTTTCTTCAAAATAATTTAAAAATTATTTTGCAAATACCAATGCGGTTGTTTCCAGAACCGCATTGGTATTTTTATTCAGTTTTCAATTTTAAAATATTTATGTTTACCATCACGATTCTCGCGTCAACCGTATTGGTATAGTTGTACTTAGTTTCAAAAATATCACTGTATTGTTTTTAATTGCGGTTCTATCTTAACCGTGATGATATTCTGTGTTTTTTCTACTAGTAAAAGTTATTTTCAATAACGGTAGAGTTGATGAAATGTACCAGGCGTTACTAAATTGAAAGGTGGCTCAATGAATACAATGAAGGAGGTATGAGATAGAGAGGCAGTGTACAACTAAACCTGGCGATCTTGTGGTCCACAATTATAATCAACAAAAGTCGGTTGGAAGAGATGTATTAACTAAAATAAAGAAACAAGCACTTTGCCTTCTCATAATATATTGATGTGATTCAGCTGTCATTGGTTATTAGTTTAATTATAGAGTAAAGGCATGTGACCAAATGTGGAAATTAGTAGATTTTCCTTTCTATTGTAACGTATATACTGGATGGTAGTGAAAATTGGTAGACTTGTTGATTATTAATGTTGAATCTGAAATGTAATAGGATTAGAACGCTCGTTATATGTTTCTATTTATTTTATTCAATGGCAGTTTAAAAAAAAAAAACTATTTTCTTTATTTCTAACTTTTTCCTAAAATTATTTCTTCAAATTTTATTCCTTTTAAAATCTAACAGATTATGTAGTAACTGAAGAGTTAAACATTATTTCTAATTGACTAAATTTTTAATTGTATTCTCATTAAAACTATACAAAGTGAATCAATTTTCATTATATCAGCAGAAAATTAAACAAGCTATAAAACATCTGCAAAGGTTAGACAATCAATATTAGAATTAAGAGAGAAGAAAATTTCAACACATACATACTTAAAACAAATTGAAAAGAAAAACAGTAAAATAATGAAATTTGTGCATAAGCAAGAATATATAAATCAGATTATTTCGATTAGATGTATTACCATATAAACTTTTCTGAATTTAATGACGTGTAATTCAATAAAATAATAGCGTGAATCGGATGAGTTATGGGATAACTAATAGGCTTATTATAAGTGTTATGTTGAAGAAAATAACAAGAAAAGTTGTATAAAGTGAAGAGTATTCTCAGTTCAATTTAAGCATATAACTTCTCCTCCAATTTTCAATATATTCTTAATTTTAAGTGTATTTTAATAAAATTTCTTGATCACCCTGTTAACTAATACAAATTTGTACATTGGATTACTTGAGAATTGTTGCATGCTACAGGGGTATAAGTAGAAATTACATTTATTTTTGAGATTTATTATTTTTTTCTCTTATATATTATAAGAGAAAAATAATAATGAATAATATTATATTGAAAAGTTAAAATGACACTGAAAAAGATATAAAAAAAATTACATTTAGTCACTTTATGATAACACGAAAAGAATAATAAATAATATTATATTGAAAAGTTAAAATGATATTTGTGAAACTGGTAGGATTCATTTTCTGCACAAAATTAATCTTTTCCAGAGCAACCTCAGTTTCTCTTTTAGAAGAGAATCCATATAAGGACCACCAAAATTCAGCAGATAGGCATTGGGTAGATATAGTAGGATTTTGCTGCAAATAGAGAAGATAGCAAACATATATGTATTGTTATTTGTACTGAAATCTTGGCCTCTAATCTGTCTCACAGAGGAATGGAATGTGTAGGTTCATGTAGGTTTGTGTTGCAGCAGTAGCTGGTTCAGACACCTCTGCACCTACTCTTTTGCCTGTGAATAAGGTTGGAGCACCTTAATATTTAATTTTTCTTGCTGATAAAAAAGATATACCAACATTATCATAATTTACATATACTTTTAAAAAAATAAATAAACATTTTAAAGCATAAGATTTCAAAGTTGTTTGTATAATTTTTAAGAATGGTATAAACAAAGTTCAAATGATTGTAAAAATGCATATTCATATATATCAAGAAAAATGCATCGTGCTATTGAAAAAACTAAGAAATATAT
>Ga0209700_103070_pt1 | contig 32628 bp, 9 predicted proteins | sample SiratroredBW_FD_187528 | JGI IMG/M metagenome (GOLD analysis project Ga0209700, IMG submission 187528) | Root nodule microbial communities of legume samples collected from California, USA - Siratro red BW (SPAdes) (version 2) | ecosystem: Host-associated > Plants > Roots > Nodule | place: USA...
GCATTAAACATAAATATATATATATATATATATATATATATATATATATATATATATATCTTGCTCGTTGAATGGGTTCAATATAAGTATGCTCAAAGTAGGTTTTAAACGTGGCATCACCCAACTCCATCTAAATAGAATTCTCTCCAAACATTTCGGATAATCAATAAAATATTTTTTTCCTCAAATATTTCTTCATTTTTATAATACTCAGCAAAATAACCTAGTAGGATAGCTTTCTTTAGTAAAATAATCTATATTATCCCTCTTTTCCTTTTAGTACTTTGTAAAAAAATTTCAAAAGAGAATTTGTTAAAATTATGATTAATTCGAGTGATCTTAATATTTTTAAGATCAAGATATATTCAAGTTTTTTTATGTTGACAACTTTGCCATAAATCACAATTGGTGAAGATTTCAATTTACCTAAAAATACATACTCAAAATCCTTGATATAGTTTTTTGAAAGTTTTCATTAAAAAATTCCTATATTTATCTTCTTGTTATTATTGGGTTTAAATAGTAGGTATTGTTTTCCTTAATCTTCTAGTATTGACTTTGCTTAATGTTTCTTTTTTTTTTTTCAGATGTTATGGTTAAATATATCATTGTATGAAAAAAATACCTTATAATTATAAAGCTATATATATATATATATTAAATTACAGTACAAAAATAACAGTGATACAAACAATGTTAGATCAATAAATTAATTGTGGGACATAATTTAAACTTTAAGCACTACCACAATGAAAAAAATTACTTACACATAAAATTGAAAATTTGTAAAAAGGCTAAAATCACTCACAAATAAAATTGAAAATCTATAAAGATGCACAAAATGGTTCAAGTAAGTAAAAAATATAATTTTCTTTAAATAATGTTATTTATGAAAACAAAATATAAAGAATTTTTATTTATAATTCTAACTTATTAAAAAAAATCAATATTTCCTTTCATTACATTGGCACTTTGTACACTTCAATTATGTCAATATCTTGCTTTATAATGATGTAATTATTTGTATAGACTATTTAATATTATGTAACATTTTCAAACATCCTCACTCTTCTAACTACATTACATTAAAATAGTCTAAAAAAAGCAGTCAAAACAATAGTTAATAAAATGATAGATTTTTTATCCCTACTCAACCTCTTTTCATGTGGTCCTTTTGTACTGATTATTAATATTTTATAAACATTAAAACAATACTTTTTAGGATGAGATTTATTTTATTTATATTTATAATAGATTTGATCTGTTAAAAATATAAATTAAACTTTTGTTAGCCTCTGCTACATGTCAATATCTTGAAACACTAAGACAATGAACTAAGCATATGATATTCACTTTAGTCCACGTGTAAAAGTTCAATAGTAAAGAAGACACTCAGCACTATCTAGGAGCATTCTCTTTGACAACACATCAACAAGATTCCTTCAAATTATGTTTTCCTAAATGTGGAGTGTTCTTTGTTCCTTTTTCTCTAAATATATGTATAAAACTATATGCTTCATGTGCTGAGGCAAAGTGCTTAAACATTGAAGTTTAACTTTGTTATAGTGTTGTTGTAGCGGCTAGTCTGTGTATACTTCTGAGTTCTCCTTCCTTAAAATTGTAGTGTAGGAACTTGTTACATCTAATTATGAAGTTTTTGAATTTCATGTTTTCAACTTGTATACTTTTTGCTCTTGTGCTCATTAGAATGTAGAGTGTCTTGCATTTGCTTCTACATGAAACCATCTTCAAAGTTCAAACTAAGAATTCTGAAGCCTCAAGGGCATTGTGTTTGAACCTTGGAATGCTATTCTTTTGTCTTTTTATCATTATTACTGATTGTTAGTAATAGATAGAGTGTAGTTCAATGATGGATGATAGGTTAGAATGTTAAATTTTATAATCTAGCTACATTCACTTCATCCAATATCATTTTTGAATCACTTAATTTTGGAACCCATATCATATCACTAATCTTCCTTTTTCCTAAGCAAAATTAGTGTAAGAAGGGATGTCATATGATTGCATATAATTTGTTGGGGTAATAGTCATACTTCAAGTTCTAATGATTAAATAATTTTGCTTTTGAATTTTCATCATAGGAATGAATTGTTAAAATTGACATGTTGATGAGATTTACCTGCATATTGTGTTCACTCCTGTTTCAGTGTTCCCTAACTTCATATTCCTAGTCCAAGATGTTTTCCTTGTATATGTTACATGTTGAACTTTCTTGTATGATCTTTTGTTTCTCATAACATTTTTCAATGTTTCTCACAAATTTTCCAGACAAGATGACATTTAAGAAAGATTTTAAACAACAAATGGTGCCTGAGTGGGAGAAAGAGTACATGGACTATGAAGGCCTCAAAAGAATATTGAAAGAGATGAAAAGTAGCAAGCAAACTACACACAACAGGTCATTGCAGCACAGAATGAGACTTGAAAGAGCATTCAGTGGACTTCACTTGCAAGGTAGCAATCACCAGAGAGAGGGGGATATTGAAGACCAGGTTATAGAAGTAAAAACATTGGAACAAGAAGGTTCCAAACAGCTATATAAAACCGACTTTCACAAGCTCCATGAAGAAGGAGGAGAGGCTGAGGCAAGACTCTTTCAGAAGCTTGATGAAGAGCTCAACAAGGTCAATGGATTTTACAAGGATCAGGTGGAAGCAGTCAACCATGAATACAACCTTTTGAGTAAACAGGTAGAGGCTTTGGTTGCACTAAGGGTAAAGGTCAAAAGTCCTGATACAGGTAAAGTGCAAAATTCAAGCAGTAGTTTCATAGTTTCTTAATTTGTTTGGTACATAATTATACTATTGGGTGGACTTGCAAGCTTCTTGAGGCAAAATCTGAGAGATGTACATCCACCATATGTTTTTCTATGTTGGGAGAATTGTGATAAAGTTAAAAGAAAAAGGATTTAGTATTTGATACCACATAAGGTCTAAAACATGCATAGATTCAATATATGATTTCTATGTTGCCATGCAGGTGGGAATGTTTCTCATATAGATGCTGTTAATCGGTACAATTAGTTTTCAGATTCAATTTAGTGTCTAAAAGACTGAGTTTGACCTCAATCTGTAGGATTGAAGCAGATTGTCTACTCACCTGAAGAGAATGCTGATCAAAATCATCAGCAAAAAGATTCTATGATAGGCACTGAAGTTGATCCTGTTCAACAAACTAATAGAAATATTCATCATGAGGAGCAGGCAGAAGCTAACAATAATTACAACAGAAGAGATCCCTTGGAAATCCTTGAGCACGTAAAGGTTGATAATTCTCTTCAATCTCCAATGTCAACAATTAAACAAGCTTTTACTGATTCCAGTGATAATGAATTGAGCTTCAGCAAAGAGGAGCTGAGAAAAATTGAAGAGCAACTAAGACTTGTGTTTGTTGAGTTCTATCAGAAACTCCTCCATCTCAAAGATTACAGGTAAAATAAACAAACCATGGGACCATAATTTCTAGTAAAACCAAATGGTCTTGCATTTTCTAAAAGCAGTCTTCTAATGTGCTTTGGTATTTATATAAATGGATTCGACAGTTTTATGAACCTGTCAGCATTTTCCAAGATCATGAAGACCTATGAAAAGGTTAGAAGTATACTTACTATAAGTACTTGAGAAACTTCAGGTTTCTTGGTTACATTCTTCACAAATTTAAATTGGACTGAACGCATTTCAAAAAGCAATTTTTCTGTTCAGAAACACAATTCAGACAGTTTTGTTTAACTTCATTTTATTTTCTTAAAATGTGTTTATTTGTAAAAGCGCACGTCAAGGGCAGCATCTACAGCCTACATGAAAGTAGTGGATAATTCCTATCTGGGAAATTCTGATGAGGTTGGTTTGAATCATATGTTTGTTATTATCACAACATCAATCATGATTATTTCTTCCTTGTAGTGTCTAAGGAGTTATGTTAGTCTCAATGGGAGAAACATGTTCAAAGATCAATACAAAATCTTAATTGTATAATCAATCATAAGATTGGCACATTATTGCTATAACTTATTCCTCAAGAAACAAGTGTCATATGGTATGAAAATCTTTTATTGATAGTACTTGAATTGAAAATATAATAGAAAATATAATAGGGATGGATGTAAGTTCAATTTGATATCATCTTGGTTCATTGGAAAGTTTCATAGCAAAACTTCATAGACTCATGGATGCATTAGTTTAAAATGGAAAGAGTAGACAATTTTATTTCCCTCAATGGCCATGTGCTCTTTCAAAAGTCAGAACTTATATTGCTTCAAGATATCCTTGGAATTAAGTCTTGCCTTATATTATGGCTATTGTGAATCTTAATTATTTAGGTATTTAATTGTTTGAAATCTTAGTTTTCATACTGTGTGATCTAGAAAAGTAGCTTGCCATCATTTTAATATGAATCTGTCATCCTAAAACTATGTAGCCATTCATAGTTACACATTACAGTTAAATAGGACTACACTGGAAATAGATGAATATTTATCATTATGGATTAGTTCAGATAAAACAATCATCAGATGTTTTCCTTTCCCTTTTACATATCTTAATCCGCATAACATTCCAATTTAGGTTACAGACTCTCACACCAAAGTTACGTGATCTAATAATCCAGACCAGTTTCATTTGGCAATACCTTGTGAACTTACATTGTGTAAATACATAATGCAATTTTACTTGTATTAATCGGACACAGAGAAAGTCACTCTTCATCAGTGAATGTAAGTTAAACTTCAACATATGTCCTTGAACAAGTGATGCAAGCTAATAGTTATACATTTTGAAATGAAACTCCTATGCAACTGCACAAAAAAAACACAAGTTGTTTTGTTGCATTCTGTCCAAATAAATTTTGTATTTAGAGATAGTTTAACACAAAGGCTAGAAATTCTTATCAGTGCCTTTGTTATATCCCAATCATCTTACAGATCCTATCTGTTTCGTCTGATTTTAGATTAATTTTCTTTTGGAGAAAGTAGAGTCTACCTTCATCAGAAACTTTACACACTCCAATCACAAAAAGGGGAGGAAGTTATTAAGGCAAAAAACAAAAACAGAAAAACACAGCATAACATTTTTTACAGGTAAATACTAAATAACAGAATGTCTATTGGTTAATTGTAAAGGATCAAACTGAAGAATTTCTCTAAGCTATCTGTTGAGTGTTGACTATTATTATAACGTGTACCTTGCCTTGTTACTCATAGGTTTTTTTTCTGGTTGCTTCGTTGCTCTATTGGTTGCTACTATATTAAGAATAACATCTCAACAATTCATACAGAAGAAGAAGGGGACATTTTACATGGAAAACATTTTCCCACTATACAGGTGACTGTGTTTTAGAGAACCATTTTGGATATCTATCTCTTGATATGCTGGTTCTGTTTCCATAACATTTACTATTTCTTGATCTGTTTATTTCCATACTATTTTTTAAGATGGGAGTATCTTTTGCAGTCTTTTTGGATATATCACTCTACATATGCTTATGTATGCTGCAAACACATATTTTTGGAAGCGTTATCGGGTCAATTATCCCTTCTTACTTGGCTTCAGGGCTGGAACTGAATTGGACTATAGAGAAATTTTCCTTCTGACCTCTGGTCACGCAGTGCTAGCACTATTATTTTTCTTGATAAATTTGCAGATTGAGATGAACTCAAGGAGTCAACAGTATAAGACAGTCACTGAACTTGTTCCTCTGATCTTAGTTCTTGTAAGATGCCTAGTTTCAATTTAACCAACTATTTGACTATTTCAAATATAGTTTCAGAAGTACTTCTTGCCTTGATCATTGATCCTCGCTACAATTTGCCCTCACTTGTACTTAAGCAATCTCTTCAATTTATTAAACTCTGGTTTCTTGTGCAGCTTGTTCTTTTGATTACCTTTTGCCCTCTGAACATCATATACCGCTCCAGTCGTTTCTTCTTTATCCGGTGCTTATTTCGCTGTATATGTGCTCCTTTTTTCACGGTAATGGAAACAGGAAAAATTTCATAGTCCATTTGGATGAAAGAAAATAGTCTATTTGGATATTCACTTCTATCAGAGGAGAATAAGATGAAAAAAATGAAGATTTTTTCCATAAACTAAAGCTAACTTGTGTACATTCTAAAAATCTGATAGAGTTTCTATAAATCATCTTATCCATAATTATCTTTACAGGTTCGTCTTGCTGATTTCTTCTTGGCTGATCAGCTTACTAGCCAGGTACTTTGGTCCCATAGATTCACATGCCACAGACATTAGTATATTACTGACATATTATTCCATGTTCTTATTTTGACTTTAGTTCCAAGCATTCAAGAGTGTGGAGCTTTACATATGCTACTATGGTCTTGGAGAACACTCAAGGAGGCAAAAGAAATGTCACAGTCGTGGTATCTATAACATACAATATTTCATCGTTGGCATCATTCCTTATTGGTTTCGCCTAGCACAGGTCCATACCATCTTTTCTTTCCACATGCATTCTAATATCTGTGATTGTTTGTTGTGATAAGTATACAAACTATCTCTCCTTTGAAACTGAAACGGTAAGGTGAGTGTTATTCACTATTTGTTGTGAAAAGTATACAAACTATCTTCTCCTTTGAAACTGAAACGGTAAGGTGAGTGTTATTCACTATGAAGCTCAGACACGCTTGTTCGACACGGATCAGACACTGACTTAAATTATAAAGCTCTTACTTAATACTGACTTAAATTATGAAGCTCTTACGGACACTGACTTAAATTAGTGGTAATGGTGTATTGAAGTGTCCAATACTTACACTGACTTAAATTAGTGGTATTAGTGGTAATGGTGTATTGAAGGGTCCAATACAAAAGATATAGATATTGTCAATTAGTGGTAATGGTGTATTGAAGTGTTCAAGGCAAAAGGTACTGATATTGTCAATTAGTGGTAATGGTGCCTTGAAGTGTCCAAGGCAAAAGATACTGATATTGTCAATTAGTGGTAATGGTGCCTTGAAGTGTCCAAGGCAAAAGATATAGATATTCTGACAATTCTAACACCATTTTAACACACAATTTTGACAATTTTAAAAAAGACTAATATAATAATTTTATAAAAACTTTTATATTTCTAAAATTTTTATAGCAATAGGGGATACAAAAGCAAATTCACTAACTCATCAGCATATCATGTTTGTGTAGTGCATGCGGCAATACTATGAAGAGGGAGACATCAACCGTGCATTCAATAGTTTAAATTATCTCTCAACAATTACTGCCATGATCTTTCGGACAGCCTTTGAACTGAAGAAGGGAAAAAGTTGGAAGGTGTTGGCACTGGTAACTTCAGCACTAGCAGTACTTCAGAACACATATTGGGACATTGTTAGGGACTGGGGGCTCCTGCAAAGGCGTTCAAACAACCCCTATTTGAGAGATAAACTAATTCTTCCCCACAGAAGTGTCTACTTCATAGCCATGGTAAGTCTAAAAATTGGCCAAAAGGTTCTTGTATATTAAATAGTTAACTCAAAATCATGTGAGTGAATTGATTCACAGGTTGTGGACATAGCTCTTAGAATTTCTTGGATGCAATTGGTGTTTGAAATGGATTGGAATCCCCTTCATAAAGTAGCAATAATTACAGTTACTTCATGCCTTGAGATTATTCGTCGTGGCATTTGGAACTTCTTTAGGTAACTTTGTGACATAAAAAACTTATGGCATTGGCTTTATTATTATTAGATTGCATAACACATTGTAATGACTCAGGTTGGAGAACGAACACTTGAACAATGTTGGAAACTACCGTGCCTTCAAATCTGTGCCTCACCCTTTCAGTTACTACGATGAGAAAAAGGACAAGGATGAGTAGGAAACCTCACTTCACCGCATGATTACAGCTAGAATACAAAGAAACAATGTATTTTGAATCTACTTTATTCAAACTATTTATATTTTACTTGGAATAGTTTACATGCTAATTTTAATATCATTATAATATAACTAAATTAATCTTAATTAATATAATACAGACTGATAAATATTTTTTAACAGACTAAAAAGGGAGGGTAGTGTCCCATGGTAGTGGAGGTTGTTGTTGCAGCCTTGAGTGTTTTATTGAGTATTTTTTATGAATTGAAATTATTATATTATAATAACATAATTTCCGGTTTGAGAAAAAAATAGAACATAAATTAAACGAGAATTAGTAATAGACTAAAAAATATTTTAAACTATGAATATTCACTTCAAAACTGATTTGACGTTATTATAAACATATTTACTAGGAATTGGAGAAATTGTGAAAAATTTAAAATTTGTCATCATCTGTCTCAAATATAAGTATTGGTTTTCCAAATACACGGAAGAAAAAAAAATGAGATGATTGGATTATTGATTTAAAAAAAAAAAGCATTTTGCAAATTTCTTCAACAAGATAGAAGATAACGCCACAATTTACTGACAGTTATGATGACACAAGTTGTTTTTTTTAGCATTTCATATCTTCTAGTTACACCTTCTATAATTAAAAAAAAAAGAAAATCATGATATCCCTATTTTTTATTTTTTTATTTTTTTTCACTTTGTTAGATTAAGCTTTTGGAAGGTATTAAATGAACCTTTCGAATAGTATGATTTAAAAAAAACAAGAAAAAAAGTGTTCCGAAACATGTTTTTCATCTTGAGTTAAATAATCTGAAACATTTTTAATTTACTTGAGACGTTCAGTTGGGTTGCTTTTTCCCTTGAGTCTTAAAAGAATGAAACTTCTTGTTTAAATTATTTTAATGATTTCTTCTACATTGTAGAAAAACAAAGTTAAAAAAAGAAGGATTATTTATCTCTCTAAGGCAACAAACAAAAGGGTTTCAAAGGATATAAAACCTACAATTTCTCATAAGAGGACACAACCTTGTAAGCTAAAGCAGAAGAATACGAAAGAGTAAAAAAATAGAAAGATTTCTTTGTCTCAAACCCTAATTCAGGTTCAGATTACTTAATCCAGAATAAAAAGAAAACATGTTTGGAATCAACTATCTGAAACATAAATCTGTTTTCTAAATTATACAATCTCAAAGGCTCATTCAGCATATCCAAAATACTTGATACAGGAAATTAACTTTTTTTGGTTTCAAATTATGAAAGTGCCACAGAAAAGTAGAGTGAAAGAAGAATTAGCCCAGGTCTCAATTGTTTAGAAGCTTTGTGATGGGCAAGAATAGAGCATAGTTGCATCTCTAGAGATAGATGATGATGATAGAAACATTATACTTGGCTTTCACAGGGAAGAGAAAGGCTAGGAGAGAACTGGTGATATCATACAATCACAAGTGATTGGCTTCATTTCCCTTTATCACAGATTCCAAATTTAAAGGATGCCTGATTGTTACTGCCAACATCCATATTGAGTCATGGAACTAGAAATAAACATGCTAAGTCACATAGATGATGACAAAACAGCCCCAGAATAAATTCAATCTGAATCGTGTCTCCTCCTTTCCTTATCTTTCTTGTGCCTCTTCCTGTCATCTGAATCACGAGAATGCCGCTTCTCATGTTTCTCACGTTTCTCTTGCTTCCTATCCTCCCGAGAATGCTTCTTCTCACGCTTTTCATGTTTCTCCTGCTTCCTCCCCTCGCGTCTTCTCTTTCTTCTACTTTCATCTTCTGAAGCATCTTCACTCTTCGTCGCTGGTTGATTTGGAATAGATACATTTTCCACTTCAGCTGGTGCATCATCCACCGAAAGTTTTGAAGAACCGGGTTCTTCCCAAGGGCGCGGTTCTCTACAGACGATAGGAAATGTATCAGAATATTGGTAGGGAATTCCTTGAGAATAAAAATGATTGGTGGCATAATAGTTTCGTTTAGTAGGTAAACAAACTCAGCTGGTGGAGTATATCTTGAAGAGAATAAATCTGTTGAGTATTTTAAAAGATCAATTTTCAAAAACGAATGTGTGACAAACTACACAAGTAAAACCAATTTACCATTAAAGATAACTATATAACAAACTAGGACAGTGGATTGGTATTGCCGTAGTAGATTATTGACCATTGTATGTGTATGTGTATATATTTCATCCACCACAGCAATACATGTTGAGTAAATCTCACATTCAGTGTTAGACCAGCAAAGCCAAAGAAAGAAAGTGCATTTGTAGCAGGAAAATTTTCTCTACCTAAGGTCCTATGTAATTTCCCAACATAGCAATTCTCCACCAAACATTTTCCAATCTTTACCACTGCACCGCTAGGATCATGGTTGGGCAAAATACAAAGAATGAAAAGGAAAAAAAAGAAAAAGAAAGATCCCAAATCATAAACAAAGGAGTGATTACGCATTTTGAGATAAAACCCATTAATTACAAGGACTATACAACTTTTTCGAACATCTGATGCTTCAACAAATATGAACTGATACATAAAAGATTTACACAAAGGGGTGGCACTTTGTTTTTTGATAAAAGCTACTAACTAGACTATTTTTTGGACCTTCTGATGCTTCAACGTATCAAAACTAAATTGGACATGAATATTCAGATGCTTATGATCTGAGATATTGATCTTCAGAAAAATTGAGAAGTCACCATGAGAAATACAATGCACCATACATAATAATACAAGGATAATAATTTTATTGCCCATGTGATGTGACCACAAGCAAACCCAGCAAGTTATTCTTAATTCAATCATTTTATGACATGCAGTAGAAATCTTAACTCATTCATAAAAGCTAGAGGATTTCCAAGTCTTTATAAGGGGTAGTTGACTATATTATTATCCAATATGAGACATCTCAAACACCCCCTTACACCAAGGACAAGGAGATTTGGTGCATGAACTTTGTAAGACTAAAAATCTGTAAGTGCCCCAACATTAAGATTGGATAAGCTCAGAGCATATTACAAATGAACTGGAACCTATTTTGTCCATATTTCTAATATGGACTGTCTTAACAACTTTGTCATGAACCAATTGTCTCAACAACTTAACAGTTAGGTAAAGATACATAAATGGTTTTATATTATATTTCAAGCAATGAGCTAAAAAATCAGAAACCACTGAAACAGAAAATAGCAAAAATTAAATTAAATATGAACAAAACCAAATATACTTTTTATCGCTTTAAAAGTGTTTTACTTTCTAAGTTACTTTACCTCGCAAAACCAAGACCTTGGACCCTTGCTGCTTCAGCATGACCTGCACCTAAGTCCTCTGCTGTAGACCCTCGCTTTACCAGTTCTGAAAACTCATGTTTATCTAGACGGTTACCTTGAGGACGGTTAGCACGCTTGGGAGCTAAGCCAAGTGCTTCCCTCATTGCCTGCTCCTCTTCTTCCTTGATTCTTTTTATCTCTTCTTTTGCAGCTTCCATTTCTGCATTTTGGGACTTTTTATCCCTGGTATACCAGAAAAGATCTTTCCCTGTTGAATCAAAGGAAGAGATTCAATGATCCTCTTTTACTAAGATAATAGCAAACTGCGCATTGCTAGAAAATTAGACCAATTAGCTACACTGATTGAAGAGAAATCTATATAATAGATCCAATGAAAAGAGGTGCTGTCCTCAGTACAGGTTCGAAACAGAGAGATGGAACCATAATCATGAAAGAAACAAAGTGAATCTTACAATAGAATAGCTAAAACTCGTGTGTTCAAATAAGTCAATTAAAGTAAGTCAAATAGATCTTTACAAATAAAATTAGATAGAAAATAGTTCATTTCAAAATATAATGGAAAAAATGTCAGCAACACCAATATGGCATATGCTGCGCTTATATACTTCCATCCCACATTTGCTTAAAATATTATGAAACAGCCTAAGCTCCAAAACCAAAAAAAGAGTTAAATAGCAGTTGTAAATAAATTCCTATACATAAATAGACTAAAAACAGGAGGTAGGGCACCACTCAGGAGAAGAAATTTGTTCTACATAGAAGACAAATTGTTCTCTATTGGAAAAAGAAGCCACTTCAGTAGATTTTGTAAACCAAAGACTGACCAATTTGATTGACTCAAACAGAGAATAAGCCAAAAACACACGTTTGGAACATCTGATGAAGACTATAAACAAAAAACTGTTTGAATAACCACACATATCATTGGGGAATTTTGGTGACTTTGGTAGGAATATCTCTCTCTTTTTTTTTTTTTTTTTTTTTTTTTTTTTTTTTTTTTTTTCTTTTCGTGTTAAACAGAAAATACACACACATTGTAGAAGGTCATCAGCTTGTAAATATATCTGAGAAGAGAGAGGAGGTAGAACCATAGCCTTTAAATAACATAACAGAACAATGAGATATTCTCTCAATACCGTGGACTGAAGTCTAACAGTATCCAACTAAAAATCAACATATAATCTGAACTCTTTAAACGCAAATATCAACTCGGGTTTAGTTCAGCACCGAGTTTAATAATTCCATTAGTCAATTCAAAGGATAAAACTATAAATACCAATCAGAAGCATGCTATGAATCCCTCAAATAATCAAAACAACAAGTCGAGGGCACCCATATCCCCCAGGTATCATGATCCAATGTTTCCAAATCTAACTAACTAACGTTTTGACTCCATGCTACATGCATAAGTATAAAAACAACATACAATATTTTCAATGAAGAAAGAGAAAGCTGAGCTGAAATTAGCAATCAATTTTACCTTTCTGCCATCTTCCAACAGGAGCCTTGATACTGTGACCAAGATAGTTCTCCCTATGCTTATCAACTTTCACATCGTCCCAAGTGAACTCTGGCCATCAAAAGTAAAACACAAACAAACATCAAAATCATATACATACATAACCAGTTAAAATTACAAACACAGATTTTACTCTCGAGAATGAATTTTGTAAAATCAGAGTTCTAGGGTTCAATATGATCGATCAACTCACGAAAACATAAAAATAAAAAAGACGAAACCCTAATTTGTAGAAACCGTTCACCATACCAAATTCAAGAACAAACTTTTGAAATTTGAATTTGACATATTTCCAAAACAATTCGATACCCAAAAGATAGATGGAAAATAACGAGAAATTGAAGGATGAAAATATGAGGAAAAATTGAAGGATAGAAAACTTACGATCTCGACCGCCACGAACGCCACCTCTGGTTGGATGATACATATCTGCGCCTAAACTCACAGTTCTCTCCTTCGTATGTTGTAAATTATTTGCCTTGCATCTATAATCTATGCAATGAAAGAATCGCGTTCACACAGAGTTTGGGCTTGTTTGGCTCGTATTGTTATAAGGAGTTTAGGTTGGTTTTCTTTTTTCTTTTTTCTTTTTTCTGCTTCCTCGGGTTTCAAAATTAGTTTGCAAATTTGAAAAAAAAAATCCTAGGTATATTTCTTAAAATTATTAAGTTGATTTTAATATCATTTATTTTTTTATATAACGTATTTATTTTTGTTTTAATCCTTAATTAATCTCATATAGCAATAATTTTAACTCAAAAAAATAAGTATTATATATAGAACTTATATTCGGGATTGAATAATCAATTAGTAATATTTGTTTACAAACTAATCCTCACACACACACACACACACATATATATATATATATATATATATATATATATATATATATATATATATATATATTATTTAATACTTTATTGTATAAATAATTTTTTTTATTTAGAATGAGATATAACATTAATTTTTCATTATGAAAAAAATGTTAATATCCAAAATTTTGATATGAAAGTGGTGGTGAAATTCAATATGGTTAATTAGAAAAATTAAAATATATAATAGAGTGATTATTAAAGTAAATGTATGCACGATAAGGATTCTTAAGAAAATCATAGTCTAATTCAATCAGCGATAATACTAATTTGCACTGACAAAGAAATGTACTAAAATTGTGATGACCTTCCAAGCTTGATTATAAGCTAGCATTATCATGATTTGTTGATTAATATTTTTTTATTAAAAAAAATATTGTGTTTTTCGTTTAACAGAAACTTATGATCGTTTGCTCATCATTTTGTCATAGTTTATCCTTTAAAAGAACTACACCATCATAAACAAAATGTTCCATAAGTCGTTACAGATTATTAAAACTTTTATTTTGATTAATAAAATACAAATAGTTTCTAAACTTTAATCATCTACATGTTATCATATACAATACATTGACAATATTATGTTGCAATAAATCTTATATACACATTTATATCTAAATAATTTATCAATTTGAAATTTATATTAAATGAAACATCTTTACATAGATAATTCATAGACAATGGAGTTAAGTATTTCTATAACCATAAATGTTATTAATATTATTCTTTTTTATTTTTATGTTGTTTTTCTTTTTAGTATTTATGAGTAAAGAATCTATTTCCAAAAAGTCAAAACAAGATATTGGATGAAGAAATAAATAAATATCTTCTATTACATATCTATCTCCTATGTAAGTCAAAGATAGTTTACCATAGAACAAATTATATTATCTTATCAAGAAAGTTAGATGGTGAAATACATTAAATTCATTTAATATTTATTGATAATCTTCTTTATAGTGATAAGAAAAAATATGATACCTTCTTAAGACTCTCTCAATGTTGTGTAATGACATCTTTTTAAAACTCATATATAAGCACTTACAAACATTAAAGTAAAGAAAAAAAATATTTAATGCACACTGAAGATTTTCTTCCTCATAGTAAAGTAGATGATAGTACGAAGACTTTTAACGTTTGGAAAAAACTCTCCTTTTTGAAAACTCACACACACATAGAAATACTTACAGTCACGAAAAAATAATTAATCGATCTATTTATCTATATGCTTTTGTAATTTTGAAGATTATATTTTTGAAAACTCACACACACATAGAAATACTTGAAAACATAATTAATTTATCAATCTATTTATCTATATCCTTTTGTAATTTTCAAGATTTGATAAAAACTATATCATCCTCTGTTGGAGTTTTAGCTTAAAAATACTTGCGTTCAAACTTCACATTTGTTTAAGATGTTTCGGTTTGTAATACATTTTTTTAGCCTCAAATACTTAAAAAAAGTTATTGTGTAAAGAACACTTACGGATTTTGCTTTAAAAAAAATTAAGTAAAAATAATACGTAGATGTTTGATCATAAATGATTGTAAAAAATACTTGTATTATTAAGAGAAAAAAACCATAAAAACAAAAAAGTTTAACACGATTCAACTCCCCTATGTCTTTTTGCACTAACAAAGGATGTGTTGTTTGATTTGGGTTGTCATTTTGAGTTACAAGTTTAATACTTTACAAAAACAAATAACTAATTGAATTTGTATTAAGTTGCTTTGATGCATTTGGTTTTGTATTAAGTTGCATTGGTATTAAATACAGACATTAAAGTCATCTTTTCAACTGTAATTAATGTCTACACAACAACAGCCTTCTCTTGAAAAGAATCAACACAAACTTAGATAATCTGTTATACCATTCATGCTATGATTTGTTTTTGTTAGGTGAGATACGTCTTAATGTTAAAATGAATTAATGTAAAAATATTCTCTCTATCTGTTTTCCTTTCTGAAAAAAATGTTTCATATATTTCGGAATATCTTTCTTAGAAGAAAAAGATATTCTTTCAGAATATTTCAGAACCATTAATACTCCAAATTCATTAAAACCATTACTCCTCTTTTATCCTATTTTATGGTATACTTAATTTGAATTGTCAAATATTCATTGAATGAAACTATTAAGAAACAGAAGAAGAAAAAATTAACTAATGAAGGAAAAAATGAAGGGGCATCTTTTGCCAGCCGCAATATAAGCTAATGTTTCCTCTCTTTTCTTGTTATTTTTACTCCTTTGCTTTCCTTTACTTGTTTCCTACAAAATTCTTGTAATCTCACATCTTTAGGCTGCAATCTTGATTCTTAACACAGCACCTGAGCAAGTTAGTGGATTCCTTCATTCTCCTAACTCATGATGAGACTTGAGTAGAGTTATGAGGACCTAGCAAGTCATCACAACTTGTTTCCTCACACAGGCACTCATGAGGATTGGCATAGAAGTAGTCCTCCTCCTTTGGCTTATCTAAGATAACTCTACGCCTACTTGGCTGAGCAATTCTCCTCTCGTGAACCCCTCTCACAGCATCTGCAAACTCTATCCATGAAAGGGTTCCATTTTGATGCATATCAACTAATTCTACCACCTTTTTTCGATCCAATAAGATGGTCTTTCTAAAACCAGAATACCTGCACACAAACTAACTAGTAAGAGGACTTGTCACTGTGCTAAAGGAGTGTGCTTATATTCTCCAAAACCAAAAGCAAGGGTAAATACATACCTGCGATGACCTTCCACTAGTTTTGCCATGTTCCCATCATAGGTAGGAACAAATGTGTTACTGGCTACTGAAACCATAAAATCCAAGGCTGCCATCTGAGATGAATGGTTCTGGAACTGTCGCAAGTCATCCCAGGTTAGCAATGTTTCCTTTTTCACCTAGAATTGCAAAGAAGAAAAGTTAGATGCTTCCATGCAGAACAATTTTAAAGAGCGGAAAGGAGGATCAAAAGGAGAAAATGCACATTTACATCAGGGCCAACCAACCCCTCTGAGAGCTAGACCAATTTTCAACCATAGACACAATGCGCAAGGAAAATTTTGCATAATCCACAACAACCCATTAGTGCTATTATTCTGAACCATTTTAATATCCAAAAGATAAACAGAAAAGTGGTAGGAAAAACTACAATGCAAATGAAAACTCACAATTCGTGGAAACAAAGCTCTCAATTGTGCAAGTCTACGTTCACCACCATAAATTTCACCAGCTGCAATATAGATCTGTGTCTCCCTACCAAAACCTAAGGCTCGCAGAACTAAGGCTGCCTCCTCTGGTGTCAAAGGACATAAACCCTGTGATCTCCTCTCGTCAGAAATGATCTCCTTTTCTCTCCACCAAGGGAAAGCATACCTGAATTACAAAAGGAAATTCAATATTGTGGCTCATATCAGAATTTCTGATCATAAAAATCTTTATTTTCTCAAAGTACTCCAAATCAACATATATAAATAATCCATGAAATATAGTATAGAATCTCTACTCTCCAACTGGAAGGTTCCTCCAACAGCACAACTAACTAGTATCTATTTTTATCAGTCCCAAACTATAATGTTCTTATTTCTCATCTCAAAAAGAATAGAAGGCATAATTAACAATTTCAAATCAATGGTAATTTAGCTATCACAGGGAAAACAAAAATGATATTCATATGTATCTTCCCTAGCATCTAACATAAGAAGCATCTCTCTCAATTAATGACAAAAACAAGAATGGTTAAAAATCCAATATATAAAGCCAAACATAAAAGACCTCATCTGCTTGAGCTCTTCAGCTTCTTTGTCAGTGCAACCATGGGTACAGCCAGAGAAAGCCAACATGTCCATCTCATATCTGAGATGCAATGCCACAAAAGGTCCCTTCTCATGAAGCATCTGAATCAATTTGCGCCCCAATTTCTCAATTTGAGGAGTGAACTTAAGTGCCTGGAAATTGACACGACACCTGAGTTTTTGTAAATCAAGCGGAAGACCATTGTTTGCTAGACGGGTATCAGTTTTGTTGAAATGTAACACCTTATGTTTTCCAAAAAGTGGTAAAATCTGCAATTGGAATTAACAGCATTGGATTAAACTCAATACATGTACTGGTCATAAAAAGGTAAAACAGTATTAAAAACTAATTATTTTCTTCTATGCATTCATCGAAGCCATAGTTCTGAATTTTGACACCTACTTTGGCACTACATCAGAAGCAACTCAGTCTAATTTATAAAGAGTAAACGCAAGAAAGCAACTTAAAGTTGTACTTGTGGTTTTCTTCATATTATTTCAATTTAATTCAGAAGTTAAAATGCTTGACTTCAATGATAATATATTTCTTAATATAACACAACCAATTGTCTCCATTTTCAACAACATAACACATTTCTTCTCCTACATTGCACACTTGCCTATCTTGTACTTTCCTTTTTAATGAGAACAGATGAGATATTTAGGAAGAAGAAGAATAATAAATTTGATAATTTACTGAACTTCAAATTCTCAGCCATTAACTGCTACCCCAGATAAGGAAACAATTGTCAGCTCATAGAAGGAGATGTGTCCATTAGAAAAGGTTAAAATACAAGTATTGCAGACAACAGAATCAAATCAGCACAAATTCATGGTTAATTACAGGGGGAAGCATTCAAAGTGGGCCGTCTATAATCACTTCAGAAATGACTTCTTACATGGAAGGTTTAAATAGAAACAGTAACTTTAGAAATGACTCATGGAATGTTAAAACAATTCTTTAACTATTATCCCAATTCACCCTCCACGATGGACGGGTACAGACAGTACCAATGACAGGACAAATGGAAAATTATAAAAAGCACTCCTATTTATATACTACAAGTTCACACTGCATTTTAGTCTTCTTGAATCGCATAACAAAATCAAGAGTAATAAAATATGGCAAAAACACACCTAGTAAGTAAAGCATGATTTAGAACAAGAAATCCATAATAATAGACTAGGGAGAATAATAATGCCCAAGTCCCAATCAATTTGAAAAAGGACAAAATTATTGACACATACAATTCATCGTATCTTCATGTCTACTAAATAAGACAACAGCAACATGCCATACAATCATAAAAGTTAAGAAAGGCTCCAAGGCCTAATAAAAAAGAATTAAATATTGATTTAGGAGGAAACTACACACTTGTATCATAATGCTGACAAGTAAAAGAATCCATTCTGTCCTAAAATTATATATTTCAATTACGTAAAAATAAAGGTGAAGGAATCATAATTACAATATCAAAACTTAAATTGCAATATGCATAGTATATAGTTTTTGGAATTTTGCTCAAATGACATGAAACAAATAAAATAAGCACACCTGTTCCAAGTAATATTTTTCATTAGACCAGCTAACAGGAGGCATCTCCAAGGTAGAGTATCCACGTTTGCCACTGAACTTTTTGGGCACTCTTTTCACTATCCGAACTTCATCTCTTAGAGAATCAATGAAATGCTTCACATCAAAAATGTCTTCAAAATTGCTGCAAAAAGAAAACTAAAAACCTTAAAATGACAAGGAGGCCAAATTAGAGGATACTCATCTTTTTTTCAGAACAAAGTATATACCTAGGGTCTGCCCAAAATGATGTCTTGTCAAGCTCCGGAACAACCAATGTGAGATTCAAAAATCGAGCAACTGTCACCATATCACAAATCTGAAACGTCGTACCACTAAATGAGTATTTATGCTTGTCATACAATGTACACAGAAATGGCAGAATAGGAAGTACAAACCGCAGCACGCATTTGATTCAAGCCCCCATTGCAGGAAACTCTTAGAAAACCATTACTTGTATAATTTCCTGTCAGGTTTCAGGTCAAAAGTTTTAAACATATACCAAAATGAGTTAGAAAATACAGATAAAACAGTTAGAATATCTTATCTATGAAACACATATTATTGCTTTACACTAGTCGTATTATACCCACTCACAACCCTTTTAACAACTAAAATACACAACATCAATGGAAACCAAATTATGAGGCAGGCACACCAACAGGACACAATTTTTGTCCAGTACTCAGGAAATTGTCAATAAATCCAAAACAAGCAGGCAGCTTTGAATAAATCATTATCTATACATATAAAATAGTTATAGAAGAAGTCTTATGAAAGAACATAACATATATCTATGAATGGAGATCATTTTGTAATATTTAGAGACAATTACCTCTTTTGTTTCAACTTAGACAGGTACATGTAAAACTACCAGGCATGAACGTATGCATATTTTAAGACCCTATGTTTTTGTAATATTTGCTTTCCATTTAGGTCCCTCCTGCCACCCCAAACCAAAACTGTATGGGACCACAAATCAGTATTAATTTTAAGCAGCTCTTCTAGCTATGATAATTAAATATCAAAATTAATTTCGATATTCAGAAATCAGTAAGATTAGATCTAATCTTAGTTAGAAATTCTAATGCTCGCATCACACATCCCCAATCACAACTTTATAAACACCAAACAAGGAATGCTAGTTAACAACCATAAGTCCATGAAGCATTGATGCTCCACCGAGATTTCACAATCCAAAAATAATTGCACCTAGTTTTAGTTAAAGACAACCATAAGGAGCACAATCGTCTCAAAACAAAATTAACAAATGAGTTTCATTGCTCAAGCATATCATATACATATCCAATGCAACATTACAGCTTCAAGTTATTCATTTAAGCAAACAAGAACTTAGCTGTAAGACAAGTAAGTATTCAGTAAAGAAACTAACTTTGGGGAAGAAAAGCAGGAGGCGATTGAGCAACCCCATTATCCCCTTGTATTGGAAGCTGAACTTGAGTTATGTGATATATACCATTAGTAATCCCAGAAATCAAATGTGAATGCCATAGTTCACTCACTGTTACTAACTGAACCAGACACGTCCACAGCACAATGCTTGAGCACACACGAATGAACCAAATCCTCAAACGTGTCCTAGGAATCACAGGACCCGGAAATTTATCACACCTCACTTGTATACCCTCTGATCTCACCTCCATTTCTCAGCCACATACCTCATTGCCGCTTCATCGAACCTTAAAACCTTCACACGGTTTCCAACATTTCCCACACAAACCAAATCAGCATAACACAAATAAATACACAACGGATAAATAAACTCATTAATGCAATCCCGTGAAGCCCTACCTCGGGCACAAACGATGCAACAAGGAGGACGAATCCTTCAGAGAAATTGAAACCGACCCAGAATTAAATTTGAAGCAGATTCTCGTGGGGCAGACTCAAAACACGATCTTTTTGCTCTTCAAGAATCAATGAGCAAAAAATTAACGAGAGAAGGAGGGGGAAAAAGTGTTACAGAGAAAAGATTGGGATCCAAGAAGAAGGGAGTGAAGAAGGCAAAGGATCAAATCTCAACGAGAAACAGACGGTCTTGCAATGAACTTTACAATTCCCTTTTCCGGGAAAATTGTGTATTTTGCATCTCAATGGAAGTTTCTCTCTCTTTTCCACGGAAAAAAAATGTTCTTTCTCTCTCTCAGATTCTGATTTTCTTGCTTTACAGTATAACCCAAAATCAGTTACCTTTTCTCAAGAAAATGATACCGCCCAGATGAATGGATAAGGATTAACTAATCAAAATTAAACACTTTCAAATCATTCTATTATAATTCTAACAACATCTTATCCTACCTTCAAAATCCTAGAGGACACAAAATCAATTATTTAAAGTAAAATACAACTTTTAATATATATCAACATATATTTAAAGTGTCTATTTTTCCCAAGTAAATAATAAATGTATTAATGGTAAAAAAATATTATTTATTATAAAATTTATTGAGTTTATAATAATTATTTAAAAGTTATATTTTATGATAAGATTGAGTTCATAATGAAAAATTATTATTTATGATAAAATTTACTGAATTTAAAAGAATTTATATTTTTCCAAAGTAATTAATAAATTATTAGTAGTAAAAAAATATTAGTTATGATAAAATTTATTGAATTTATAATAATTATTTAAAAGTTATATTTATTGAGAATGACTTTTATGAGCTGGGTATAATAAATGACCGTGGTGAGCCTATAAAATGTCAACGTTTTATTTGAAAAAGTATCCCATAAAAGAATATATTAAAAAGTTAGGAGGGTTAATAATGGGACTTATCCCCTGACATTTTGCAATTTCAATTTTTTTTATATAACATATTAATATTAAATAAATTATTATTATTATTATTATTATCTTTTCAATTTTTGAATATTATAATTTACTATATAACTTGCTTGGTTCTAATTTGATATATCTTTAGAATATAATTAAAAGAGCCTTTTCCTAAAAAATTATGCTTAATGCATGTATTATTTTTTATTATAAGTTTATGACTTTAACGTGCTAATCAAAATTTACTGCCTTATATAAAAGAAAAGAGAAAGTTAATTTCTCTTAACTTGTATACAGTGATATTAGAAATTGTTATTATTATTATTATACTCGTTATACAATAGTAATCCGTATAAAATATATATAATATATAAATTATATTAAGTACAAAAGGAATTACTTACTAGTGTGAGATTTTATTAAAAGATAAAATTATATATACATGTATTATAATTTTTTTTTTATTTATTTATAAGATTAAAAACATCTCTCTGATTTATCAAAACATTTGTTCATGTGTAACATGACATAGTTATAATATATCAAATAATCGACAAATATAGGATAAATTACTAATTTAAAAATAATAACTCATAAATACTATAATTATGCAAATATAAATAATCACATCATTATTTCAATGTATATTTATTACATCATTATTATTAATAATAATAATAATAATAAAATACAATCAAAACATTTTTTGGAATACAATATTCTTATGGATAAACTTAAAGACTAATATATGTAAGTTATATTACAATGCCTTTTTATAGTTATATCGATCAACTCAATAATTTATCCTAACTCTTAGATTAACTTCAATTTTTTTTATGAAACTCTTAAAATGTTTCATTATAATTGAAAATTGATTACAAGATGGTTACATAATGTCATTTTAGGGAACACAAATACACAATTATTGATTATTTATCCCAATATCCCAAATAAGATTAAGCAAGCACTACAAATATTATTAACTAGTAATTTTGACTAGGGAAGAACGTGAAACAATATAACAATTCATATAAGGAGGATATAAATTAAAAAAACATATTAATATAGGTGTAATTTCACAATGTGAAAAGTATATTGACAATTTCCTCTCAATCTATATAAAAATAAAAATGTAATTGGAATAAAGTAGGCTCATAAGAGCTTTTTGTATTATAATTGTTGTTTTCTACATTCACATTCTTCTGTCTTTTTATAAACTCTTCAAATATATAATTGTTGTAATGCAATCTTTGTCTTTGATATTGTTATGCATATGTCAATTCTTCTTTACAACTTGTAAAATTTTCTATTAATAAATTTGATTAAAAGGGTTATGTATGTATGTAGGTCACTTTCGACGTACAATGAGTACATCAAGTCAATCCTAATTATTATGTCTTATCTCTACCTAAAGAATACAATTTTTTTTTTCACTAAGTCAATTTTGGCTTTCCCTATTATTCTATTATTGTCACTCTTAATTAATTACAACAAATGAAGTTGTTTAAGATACAAAGATAACTCTTAAAAGAGAGGATATACAAATAAACACTCCTTGTTAAGAGATATCTTTACAAGACATTGTACTATTTATATCCTTTATAAGATGATCTATCTTTTGATGTATGAAACAACAACTTATATAAAGTATAGCATGACTCTACGTAAGAATGTTATTTTATCATGCACAGTGAGATTTCTATTTATATTCCTCTAGAATAAAATCATCGTAACTTGCACAAAGATTTTTTATTCTTGTGTGACAATTGTAACAAAGGTTAGTAGCCTTTCAGCTTACATAAATATATGTTACACTCAACTTGTTATGCTTCAAATTAACTTTCATATTGAACATCCCCATTCTAATATTGATAGCACTAATTTTAGCATATAACTATAAAAAGTTAGTATCTTATTTTAGATGTTTTATTGTGATATATGAGTCAACTTGTTCATGGTTTTTAAAATGATCTAGCCAATTCAAATTGAAGTTATGTCTAGTAACAAACTGTTATAAAGTCTTGCATCTTTAGTTAGGAAAAATTTTGATGAACATCCTTTACAAGTCTTTTCTTAACTAAATAACTTGATGATCTAGTAATGACTAGCCTTTCTTTCTCTTGATGGTTTGATTATTTTATCTACCAAGCATACTTAGATCAAAATATTAGTATATCAAAACATGATATTATTTATTATTGTCAACACTCAGTTTTGTCTAGATAATTCAAAGTATTAAATAAAAAAAACATAATTGCTTTAAGAGAATAAATACAAAAAAGTGAGAAAATTAAGAAATATATATTAAACAGAATTAAATTGAAGAAAGAGAAAATAAAAATATTTTTGCTTAGTTTGAAAAAAGTCTAAAAATATTAAATAAAATATTACGAATTCTTTTATCTAAAATATATTTAAGAATAAAAGCATATAACAAAATAAAATTTGATCAATTAAAATATAATCTAAATTTTAAGAAATGTGATTTCTGAACCAAAAAAATATTATGTAATCACCTTCTAAGTAACCTTCACACACCTAACAACACCCACGATTTTGGCACAGTTTTTAAATTCCAACTTCATGTGATAAGAGAATGATTTTAACAATATAAGGCAGAAGAATAAAAGGGAGAGAGAGTAGTAGGGCAAGAGTTTATTGAGTTTGAAAAAAATAAAAGAAAATTAACTTTGTCTCCTAACATTAAAAAAGGCTAACCTTTTATAAAACAAGGGGCTAGTGTGTCTAGCCATAAGAATATCTACAAGAAAGGGAAGAATTAGGGGATAAGGCAAAAGAAAAAGAAGAGAAAATCTCATAAGAAAGAGGATCGAAAAAAAATATTTCTTTATGTTCACGCTACTACATATCCTGTTATATCATCACATAGTTGACAATGTTGGACTTTTAGTGGCCACCAACACTTAGTTCTATTTTAGTCATCTTGCATTTGGTTGAATGACTAGATGAAATATATGCTAATTGACTATTTAGTCATTTCTCTATTGATATCTTCTCGTTGACTTTAACAGAAGATCTCATATCACAATTCTTGCATTTGGTATATCACAACTAAAATAATTTTGAGTTGCACAACTTTGTATTAATAGATTAACATGATGAAGTATATTTTTATAAAACATTTTCAATATATTCCATCTAGCAATACAATCAACAAAAATCTATCCAATAAAGATATTTTTCAAAACTTATTTTGAATTAAGGTTCTTTGTCTAAAAGATTAAGACATATATATCATCTAAGTCTAAGTTACTTTATATATGAGTTAGATAATCGATGATTCTTAGTATTTATGTCTGATCGAACATTATAATAAGACCATATCAAAAAGGATTAAAAACTTTTTTAGTTTACATTTTTACAATATTTTTTTAGTTAATATAAATAATAATAATATGTAAAATAGAAAAAGATAAGGATAAAAAGATATACTTAATTATTTATATTGGTCTATGTGTGTGACAATAAAATACATATATTTAACGAATATTTTAGAAGTAATTAGTTAATTAACATATAATTAAATAAACGAATACTAATTTATCTTGCCTGCCCAATCTTTTGAATTGGTCCATAATTTAATTTTTTATTTTATATATAAGAATCAATCTAACATATTTTTTATTTATTAAAATGTTTTAGAAAAGTTTATTATATGTTCGTATTATGACTTAATGTCATTCAAATCTTAAAAAAAAGTAAATATTTATTTTTAACAATATTTAAAAAAATTCCCTAATTTCGCATACTTAATCAATAATTGAAAATTTAACATTAACAATTCAATTATTCATGCATATTGTAAAATGTAATTCAACAACATATTCGTCTTTGTTTTTTATTGCTCTTATCCATATTTGTTAAACAGAGAAAGTAACCAACTAGGTTGAAATATGAAACAAATTTGACGTGTATGCTCCAATGCAAGACAAACACGTAAAGGATCAAAATTTGACCAACTTTGTAATATTTGGCACATACTATATGAATTCATTGTACATTCTTGTTTTCTATTATGTCGTCACATGAACACTATGTTTTAATATTCAGTTCAATCACTAAGATTCGAATCGTAATCTGGTCAGACCAAATACATATCCGAAGACATAAGAAAAAATTCAATAATACTGAGAAATTATAAGAATTAAAGATGCCACATTTACAGTGATAATATTTTTTAATAATTTATAAATATATATAAATCTTATTTTCATTAATTTTATAAAATTAAGTTAAATTTAAAATTCATTTTCTAATACAGTATCAAAGTTATTGAATTTATTAAACCATTTTTTATCGAACCACTATCAAATTTTTGGGCGTATATCTTGCCATGTCAGTAGTCTTATCCGATAGTATTAAGAATGTATATTTGTTAAATACTTTCTTACACAAAACAATGGATAGGAAGATGGATGTAAAATAAATTTACGTGAAAAGATAATCATAACTATGTTTTGTCATACAGCTATTTAGATAAAAAAAAAAGAAAGATGAATTTGAGATAAAAGAAAAGGAATAGTAGAATGTAATTTAAGGATTTGTTGAAAGAAAAATATAACTCAAATCCTATTGTTTATTTATTCAATCAAATTCCTGCTTTAATTAGCCAGTTGTATAAATATGAAATATTTCATATTTTATAAATAGTAAAAATTTACATATGCCACGCACAATTCAGGTAATGACATGTTTATTGATACGATTATCCAAAATTTGCCTAGATATCAGAAATTAACATGGCTTTGGTTGTGGTGGCACATAACTTTAATTTGTAATGATATTAGTTTGCAGGAGAAATAATTTCACTTACCTTTCTTCATATGAAATATTTACAAAACAATTTCATCAATACTCTCACTTCTTAAAACATAAAGTTAGCCAATAATTTGGATTCAAAATCATGGGGTTTCAAAATGCTTTAAAGTTAGCCAATAATTTGGCTGCAAATCCCAAGAATTATGGAGTAACTAATATAGGATAATTTAGGCCTAGGTGATATCACCATCTTCACACATTCAGAGATAAAATTGGGTTATCTCTCTCTCCTTTGCCGTCATCATCACCTTGAAGGGAGGGACTTTGCATACCCCATGAATTTAAAACTTCCACAATAGTATTTTTCACAAGATCAAATTATCCTTTATTATATTTTCATTTTTTCTTTTTTGTTGTACGTTACACTCTTTCGAATTTTTGTTGCTCCGTGAAAGAGTTTATTGGAATTATATTAGTTACCGTCGCATTTGCACCGCCTTTGAAAAGGTAAGTTTTTACTATGTTTTTTTTTTATTCTTGTAGTTTTGTGTCTAATAAGGTGTTTTGATGTAAAAATACATTTTAGAATATATAATTCAGAATGTACGTATATTTTAGAGTTTTAAAATATTTTCAGATTATGCATTTTGGATTTCAAAATATATATATATATATATATATATATATATATTGAATAATATATCTTTATATCTTGAAATACATTTTAGAATATACAATTCAAAATTTATACATATATTTTGAATTTTATATTCTAAAATGTATTTTTAGTTAAAAATACATTAAAAAATGTACAATTTAAAGTGTATCTATTAATTTTAAGAAATATATTGTTTATTATTATTGTTGTTAGAGAAATTATTAGAATCATAACTAGATCATCACTCTAAACACAAGCTAAATAAATTAAATATTGACAATATATGTATGTAAAAGAGATAATAAACAAGCTGTCACTATTATTAATGATAATGTTTTGCCACCAACTAAAATAGGAGTGCATGAGAAAGTTGAAGTAAGATTTCATGAAAGACCTACTAATACGTCGTTACTACAAAATTATGCTGACCATTTAGCTTGTGGGTAAGGATCGAGGAAAACTAAAGTTTGTCTCCCATAGACACAAACTAAGTAAGTTTGGGATCCCTCACCCAAATTGTGGTCATATTAACATTGGAATGTTGTCACTATGCAAGATTAGTTATGAGACTGCTGATAAAGGTCTTATATCAAACTTTATTGAGAGGTGACATTGAGACACCAACATTTTTCACCTCCCTATTCTCTATTGTTGTGTCTGCCTTGTTGCATCTTCCCAGTTTTGTTCATGTATGATGTTGGATTTCTCATCAGGTCATTGTTGGTTGAGCTATTTGGGACACATTTTAGTGACACCGTGACAGAGTTGAGACAATATCATTGTGCTTTACACAAGGTGTATGAGGAATGCTCCATATACTACAGATGAGAGTTTTCCATTCATGCTTATTTGTTAGATCCACATTTTTTGCTGATAAAATTGCGACATTAGTTAGCGTGTCCTACTTATCGCTATTTGACAATTTGAGGATGTGTGGTGTGTAACATCCAAACATTTGTAATACTATATTTTCACACATAAAATATTGAAATTATATTATTTATTATTTCTTTATATTTATGAATATATATATATATATATATATATATATATATATATATATATATATATATATATATATATATAGAAGAATTATATGATTTATATATATTAAGAATAAAATATAATTATGAATATTTAAAAACATGGATGTGAATATTTAATTGGATCAGCTTTGGGTATCTGCACTAAGATAGTCAAGCTTTGGGAGATTAAATTTCAAGAGATCAAGTTTAGGAGATGACTTTAGTAGATTAGGTTTTCGAGGATTAGGTTTAGGGAGATCAAATTTAAGGAGGTCAGAATTTGGAAGATTGGATTTTGAGAGATCAAATTTTGTGAGATCGGGTTTAAGACATCGGATTTTTGGAGATCAGGTTTGGGTGATTGGCCTTTGGGTGACTAGATTTTAGGAGATCAAATTTTGGAAGATCCACACTAGTTGATTAAAACTTGAGACATCAGAATTTGGGAGACTACATTAATGGATCAAATTTTACAATATTAGATTCCCAGAGATCAGGTTTAGGTGATCGAAATTTGGGAGATCAGATTTTGGAGGATCCAATTTTGAGAGATGGACTTTAATGGATCAAAATTTGAGAGATTGGATTTTAGTGATTAGAAATTTGGGAGATCAGACTTTGGGAGATTGAATTTTGGAAGACCTGATCTTAGGAGATCGACCTTAGTAGATTAGATTTTTGGAAATAAGCCTTAGAAAGACTATATATTAAAAAAAAAAAATCTAATCATGACTACCTTATCTTCTCATACCATAAGCATAAGTCAAACTGATTTAATTGTATTAGATAAGATAAGTCTTATCTCTTCAATAGAACATATAAGGTAAGATAAGGTAAGAAGAAGAAGAAAAATCTATCTATTAAATTAAATGCAATGCAATAGATAAAAAGATAAGCTTACATCTAATAAATATAATCATTACTTCTTTTAAAAAATGAATTAAAATAAAATAAAGTTTAACCTATATAAAAGGGTGGGTGAGGTGAATGTGGGGTAAGGGGAGAAGGAGAAGAGAAGGAAGAAAAAGAAGGAGAAAAGAAGGATGAGAGAGAAAGAGAAAGAGAAAGGGAGGAAGTGAGAGAAAGAAAGAGAATTTAGATCAACCTTTTAAAAACATTTATTTTTAATTAATTATAGTTTGTTAGTCTAATTAAAGGTAAGAGAAAGTGAGGTTAAAATCTTTTTATATTAATTTTAATAAATTTATGTGTATTTTATTAATCTTCTTATTTATTTTAAACTATATATTATTCTATTATCTTATTTATATTATATTATTTCTATTAATATCTAGGTACATGCTTATCCTATTTATATATTAATTTATTTATATTATTTAATTTATCTTTAGTTATTGTATTGTTCTATTTATTTATTTATACTATTTAATTTATCTTCAGTTACACATTGGTCTTATTTATTTTAATTAATTTATCTCAATTTATGTGTTGGTCCTATTTATCAAATTATATTTATTTAAAGTTTTTGTTTTAATTTTTTGTTTTAATTTTTTAATATTTTAAATATCATTATATATATAATTAAAAGAAATACAGAAAGTAAAAATAAGTATTTTTTATGAATTTGGATGAAAGAAAATTACTTACATGCTTTATTATTATTATTATTATATTATTATTATACTAGTTGTATCTGTTTGAATTCTGTGTACAAATTATTAATTAAGATAAATATAACATATCTTTGTATTTGGAAAGTCTTAGTTCTATACACTAGGAGAATGAAAGACAGGGATTGTAACATCCCAAATCTTATAAAACTATCAACTATTTAAAATATAAATGATTACATCGTCTGATCAAATTTGAAGAGTCAAATCTTACATTGAGAAATATATCAAGAGATTATACAATATATGGTAAGTCTACAATGAAGTTCACCATGCCAGAAGAAGGCAATAAATGAGGAGAGTTAAATTTCTACTTGGTAGATGATTCTAAGTCATCAAATGATACTGAAGTTAAAGTTAGAGGTAATAAAAGGACTTTAAACATAAAAGATGAAGAATTTATCTAGTAGAAATTTATAACATGGACAGACGGGCTCTATGCTGATGGTCTAATCTCTACAACTAATCTAAGAAACCTCAGATGATACAAATGGAAACAAGGACGAATCAATGAGAGTAAGTTTCCTCTATTTATGAAGAGTTACTAAAATTTTACCATGATGTGACAAGTTTAATTGATAAGGACTATTTTACATAAAGACTAGAAAAGTCTAAGTAAATATCTATTTACAAAATAATGTTATGGATAACAACCAATAAGTGAACCCCATTTCCTACTTTTTACTAGAGATATTTCACATCTTAGTACTTATCCCTTTATAACCGAATCCAAACTAGATTTGAAAGAATCAGTTTAATTACAACCATGTGGTTACAAGTGAATAGTAGTTATTCATGGCCTTTCTCTAAATAGAGTTGCTGAGAATTCACAACACACAAGACAATAATGAGAGAAAATTATGTTATGTGAGAAAATGGTGGACAGTCATCCATTTTGATGTAAAACTTTTATTATTGTACAAAACTTATATATATTTGATATATATTATGAATAATTACAAGGATGTAAAATATTGATATACTTTATATCTATAAGGTTATATCACCATTAATGTTCTCTCTAAGAAAATCTTAATGCACAGAAAAAAAAAATTACTCCCAATTTCTAATTAAACAACAAATATTATATCATAGTTGGGGTGTTACATGGCAGGTACGCATGGGAAGTTGTCGTACTCACCAACATGTATAACTAGTTTGGAGACGTTTGCTTAGACAAAGTAGTTAGAAGGTTATGTCACATTGTTACAAGTAAATATTGCACATAATCTGAACAAATTATATTTACTTTTAATTAAATATATGCATAATATTAGTTCATAATGAATTAGGCATGGATATATGAACACTTCTCTGGGATAGAAATCAGGGATATCACTCCCACATATCAAGAGCTCCTCCCTTAAGCATGCCATTATGTGGACACCATATATGTCCTATTGGCATTGCATGAGTCTGTTTAGATCGATAGTCTTACCCATCCTACGATGATCTGGAGTCCTTATGATGATCATCAACCTAGTCAATCCTTTGAGACAATAACCATATTCTCAAGATATATTTAGCTTAGGACATGCTCACAACACCATTTACCTGAGCATGTTCTGTGCCAGTTTGGATACAAGTAGATGATTGCTCAACTTTCCTCACCTTTTGAAAGAGGAGTAGTTACCATCATTAATGACTGATGGCTGTATTTTTTCTACCATCTTGTTATCATTGTGACACTGGCTTCACATCCTTCAGCATGTGTAATTGGATACATGCACTAATTCATATGAGTGTCATACCTCTACATACTTTCTCGGCCAGACAAAGATCGACCTATATATTATTGTATTGTTGATCACATAGTCTAGATAATGGCCAGACATGACTGTCATCACAACAAAAACATGCTTGTTTGGTATTATGTTGCCATGATTTTCTGTTTTAATCTTTAAAGTCTTAGACGCACTAGTTCAGTGAATGCAGGGTATATTCAAGAGACTCACTCCCATGATCAACTATAGACATGTGGTAGAAAGTCCTCTAACATCGACAATGTATTGCAGTTAGCTCATGACGTCAAATGAAATATTATCATCATTTACATCATTTATTGTGTTTACTTTTTACATATATTGTTCCAATTAAATAAATTATGTGTGTTTAAAATACAAACATGATTATTTAAAATAAATAAACTATGTTCAAAATTAATTCAATAAAATTTAAATATATTTAAAAAATTTCAAAAATTTAAAATGTATAATCTAAAATAAAATATATATATATATTTCAGAATTTACAATCCATTATAATTTTAGAAAGATAAAAATAGATTTTCAGATTATATGAGTGCAATTTAATTTGTAGGGGTGCAGAATGCAAAGCCCTCACCTCTTCTCATAGGGGATCAAGCTGACAGAATAAACTGGGACAAGCCCAATATTTCCAGACATAGGAGACAATTCCTAGCTAAACCTTCAGAAACGACACTTGATGACTACAACTCAATCACAAAGTAGCTAAATGATTGTGACTGTAGGAGTACTCTAGTGATTAGATGAGGTAGTTTTTCCAATCATATAAGTAGGATGAGCTCTCTGCACAATCCATAATCAACCAAACCTATAACTTAGGCTAAAATAGAGTTTTGGTCCCTCATTTTATTTTATTTTTTCAGTTTACTCTCTTAAATTAAAAAGTTTTACTTTGATTCTATAGAGTTTTTATCAGTCCAAATTGGTTCTTTCATCAATTTATCACTCCAATTTGACCAATTTAGTGACACGTGAGCCATGAATAAATTGTAAAAGATGTCACATCAGTTAAAACTAATACAGTTAGTGCAAAAAAAAAAAAAAAAAAAAAAAAAAAAAAAA